>Ga0209081_1000012_pt1 | contig 172200 bp, 150 predicted proteins | sample GOMGulsemesocosm_4_FD_184636 | JGI IMG/M metagenome (GOLD analysis project Ga0209081, IMG submission 184636) | Methane-oxidizing microbial communities from mesocosms in the Gulf of Mexico - GOM15B Gulf of Mexico (SPAdes) (version 2) | ecosystem: Environmental > Aquatic > Marine > Cold seeps... | reverse complement strand
GAAAAACAGACATCAGAACAGTCTGCTTAGATACGATACTGACGTTAGCATCAATGGGTTTTCGAGCTGTTTTTAGTGTTTATTAAACGTTGAGCTACCTTCATCTTGATAGTCAACAAAGCCACCAAAGCGGTCGTTAGGAAGTTTAATATGCAAAAAAATAAAGTTTCTTTTTGAATATTAAGTAATAAGTCTTATGTATATATCCCTATTTATCAGCTACCAAAACCCCGATTTCTTTAATCAGTGCGCTTTGTTTGATGGTATGTTTTTTACCTATTGGTGCTGCTACTAGTTTGTTGATATTGCTATGAACAGCAAAGATTTTTTTATCTTTAATTGTAGCTGTTGTCGGGTATACATCGCCAAACTTATAACGACCAGTAACTGTAAAACTACCCCAGTTATCGTAGGACTTAAGAGAATATGCTGAGTTATTGTTAACACCCAATGCTTGATTAGCGATAACAATTAGCTCCTTGTTGGAACCAAGGATTACTCCATCACCACCAACGAATTTAGTGTCAGATTGAACTTTAGTAAAACCGTTAGGGTTATCCGTTGGAATCTTAAAAAGTTCCCCTGTACTTTTTTTAACAGTCAAAAGGTAACCGTCTGGATGAAACACAATTCCATTCAAGTTAATTCCTTCACCCAAAAACTCCTTATTGTTGATAAATACAGATGCATTTCCCTGATTATCGACTTTGTAGATTGTCGGTGAAAAACTATCAGTAATATAAACATTACCCTTATTATCCAAAGTAAGACCATTAGCTAAATGAGCATCATTTGGAAGTAATTCAGACAGATCAATATAGTCGATAGGTTGCCCATTACTGAGTTGATAAATTGCTAATGCTGCTGTTTTCTTAACACCCTCTTTAGTTGGTTTTGTACACGCGCCTAAATCTGAATTGGTCGCATATAGTCGGTCTAAGCTAAGGTTAATACGAATCCCTAATACTGAGCATAATCGGTTATCACTTACTATTTGAGTGGTTTGCCCATCTGGATTTACTTCATAGATTGCTCCATGCCTGAACGAACTTATCAAAAATCGTTTACTCTTTGAATTATAGGTGATACTTTCAGGAAAAATTGTTGGATCGTTAATTGTAACAACCGTTTTTGGCTTATCATACAATTTAACCGACCCTGATATTGCTGGAGGTACGTGCAACATAGTCGTGATTAGTAAAGATACGAACAACAAAGTCGTGATTATTAAAGAACAATCGAATAGACGTTTACGAGTAATTAGCATAAATTTTTCCTTTTTTATTTCATCAGAAATTAGAATTATTGAAACTGTTTAATTCAGAGTTTGCTGAGTATAAATAGGTGATAAATATTTACAAGAAGGCAGTTTTTTCTACGTTACTATACAAATTGATACCTACTAGTGAGCTAAAAAATGACAATACAAGTAAAGAATTATTCGTCGTGTCCGGTCGAGGCTACAATCGACCTAATCAAGGGAAAATGGAAAATTGTTATTATGTTTCGTCTTAAAGATGAACCGAAACGATTTAATCAATTAACCCGATTATTACCAAATATTACTCAAAGAATGTTGACTAGCCAGTTAAGAGAATTAGAAGAGTCAAATCTGATACACAGGGAAGTTTATCCAGAAGTGCCAGTTAAAGTAGTTTATTCTCTGACACCTCTAGCAGTCAGTATGATGCCTTTGATGCTTTCGATTAAGGAGTGGGGAAAAGAATATTTAACATTACAAAATAATAAATGCTATCAAGTAATAGAAGCTCTACGGCAGGTATGAGCTTAAACCTGCCCCAAAAACAAGTAGTAAATTTAGGGTGATATTATTCTAAATATGATCAAGGATTAACAAAAGCTTAATGTCAGCTTATGGCTAGAAGCTGCAGTATTAATTTAGCCACTAGAAGCTTCAACTTAGCTCACTTAGTGGCCATTTTTTTCTTGCTGTTTGTGAAGCTTTTTTGTGATTTTCTCACGACTTTTAACGTAAAGGTTTCAATTAATTTATCTCGATCTAGCTACAGCCCAGACAACCTGCTCAAGAATTCTCGTCATTTGTGAAGATCCACACGTGGATATGGTGATCACCAAATGAGGTGCATATATCGATAACATACCGCTTACAGCAACTGGAAAAATTCATAAATTAGTACTGAGAGATCAGTTTAAAGACTTTTGTTTTCTAAGATAATATCAGTATAGATATAAAGTTGATGAATGAATTTACGGGCAAGTTAGCCGTTATCACTGGTGGCGGTGAAGGTACAGGGCTTGAAGTTGCAATACAACTGGCAAATGCCGGTTGTAATTTTGCTATTTGTGATGTGTCGATTAGAAAGCTGGCGCAAACCAAGCGCCATAGAATATCGATTATCAGAAACTAGGTCAGTGTTTCTTTTTAAAAAGGATGAGAAATCATTGCCCACATGTTGGTGCCTTCATTCGATTTTGCGACATCTAAGCGGATAACTATTCCAGCTGTTAAAGCCCGTAAAGAAAACCCAAAATCAGTTTTCCAATCATCAAAAAGAACGTGTCTATTATAGGTGGGGGCGACTCGTCCGCCTTCTACAAACAATACCGCTTGAATCCAATCAAGTTTTAAGAACCTCAACCAGTTAACATTTTCTACTGGGTTATAGTCTATGGTGTAACGATACTCTGCAGAAGCATAAATAGCTGCTTTGTCGTGAAACCTGTTTTGTCTAAACCCTCTCATTCTATAAAAGCCGCCTAGGGTTGCACCTTCTAAAAAAGGAGGATTATTTGCAATTTGTATTTCATTTTGTTCATTAGTATTTACCTTCCAACTAGTAGCATAAGCTGTCCAAAAGTTAAGCGCTAAAATTCTTTGTCTGGCTTGCTCTGTTGCGCCGAAGGAAAAGTACTGACTGGCTTCAAATTCAACAAAACTCCACTGGTGCTCCGAGTCTAACCATGCAGCATCATGAGAAAAGGCAAGATACTGTGAATTCCCCATCGTCGGGTTTGTAGGGAAGTCTGTATTATCATGAAGCAGTCCTAACTCTATCGCATGAATCGTTCCTTCAATGGATTCGTCACTTGTTTGATAAAATTGATAACGATTAAACTGCCGCACCGATAAAATGGTCGTTCCGTTTATTAGCGGGTTCCATGAATCAGCTTTTTGGTTAGTATTTATAGGTAACCCGCGAGTTAATTGATAGTCAGCTATCGGCGTGTTTTTTGCCCTTCCAATGGGTAGAACATAATCAAGTTGTAGCTCCCACCAGTTACTAGAGCCTCTAGCTTCAATAAAATCATCAAAATCAGAGTTGTTTGAACCAGGTATAACGGTATTCTTATCGGTAAACCCCCTATTTGGTGGAGCATAAGCCCTCATTAAAGGATAATCACCAACCATACCTATTACACTAATAAAAAGTCTGTCGGAAAAATTCAAACGATAATCCCAAGCGCCTAGAGCGACCCCTTTAGAATCTTCTCCACCATAAGCTGTAGCGCCTAAAGTCAATTGTTCTTGATAGAGACCACTTACGGAGGTACCTAGTCCTAGTGTTAACCCCATATCATCAGTTGAAAAAGCATAGGGCAACCACAATATTTCTTTGCTCGCAGGGTTTTCCGTACGCTCAATATTCATTTTGACATTCACTGGTGGTTTGGCGAAAGCCATTGGTTGGCATACCACTAGGAAAATAAATAGGACTACGTTTTTAATTATAAAATGGGGATCTGATGTCTTGATGTTACATTTCCTTTAAATAATAACTGTTCAGATTATTGTGTAATTGAAAATCATTAACAAGCTCAACTTTTGCAATGGTTTACTACGATACCTCGGGTTATCAAAAGTCCAGTTGTAGCCATATTTTGACACCCTGTAGCTAAAAACAAATAAAAACAGCAAACTTTTTGTGTTGGTAGCATTTTAAGTTTAGCATTTTTATTTCTTATTTAATGGGGTATACATAGTTAATCCAACCCATCATACGTAATAAAATTTGTCTCATTAATGAAACATGCATTGGATCACTGTCATGATTAAGAACGACCGCTTTCCCTTGAACACCAAAGGGTAAATGATAATCAGATAAGTTTTCTTCGAGCTCAATCACACCTACTGCAAAGCCGTGAACCGCTAACCGATTAGCAGATATCAATTGTCCATTGACTTGAAATTCACCTTCTGACATTGCAGGTAATAGTTGAATAAGTTTCCCTTTAAAAACATGCCCTGGAACACTGTCTAGAATCACTTCAGCTTCTGAGCCTTCTTTCATTTTTAATAAAGAATTTTGCCAAAATAATCCTGCAAAAACACGCTTTTCATTAGGTATGAACGTCATTACGGGCCTAAGAGGCAATGAGGCAGCTCGTACACCAGGTCTTAGCGCAACCTGAGTAGCCATTCCATTTGTCGGAGCATAAACGCGTGTACTTTCTAAATCAAAAATGGCTTTATCTAATTGAGCCTTTAATTGAGCCACTTGTGGATTCATACCCAGTATTTCAGCGTCAGCAATTAATCTGACCCTATTCTCTTCAGATTGAGCCGCAAGGAGTTTTGAATCTGCTGCTTCAAATAATTGTTTTCTGGTATCAATTTCTTGCTCAGTAAAAGGGGAGTTGGCTCCTGCATTTTCGCTGCCTTTAAGGTAACGTTGATAAGTAGAGTAATTTCGGTTTCTATCTGCTTTAGCTTTAGCAACATTTGCTATGGCTATTTGTAATTTTTGATCATTTTGTAAGTCACTACTTTTTGCTTCACTTAGTAGTGCTGTAATTTGATCAACTTTAGCTTGAAACGGTGTTGGATCTAGCGTGAATAATAAATCCCCTTTTTGCACTATTTGATTAGCAACTACATCTACTGTTTTTACGGTGCCACTCACATTGGGAATAATTGGAATACTTACAAATACTTCCTTTCCATATTTAGCATATGGATGATTGTAATTCATTAACATTAACAGAGTGCCCAAAATGAACACTCCACCAAGCGCTGCCGTTGGTACTGACCATTTATTCATAGGAATCTTGAATACTTTAAAGATAACAGTACAAATTGCGGTATAGGTAAGAATTATGATTAAATCCATGGTTAAAGTGCCTTGTTGTTAATCAGTTGATTTTTAATGTCAATAACGTCACTCTTTAAAGACTCTATTTCACTTTGAAGTTGCTCAATTTCATTATTACTATTTTTGTGTGAACTCATTCCCCAACCCCTATCTTCACGGTATAGCGTTGCCCAAATCCATAAAAATGGCCAGAGAACATGTAATGTGAAAAGACTAACCCAACCAGCAACATGTAATGCATCTTGATGAGGGTGATTTCTGTGCACTGCAATTTCGTAAGGAATATCATGAATAACAATAATTCCATAAAAAATAACAATCCCAACAAAAAAAACGAGGAATAACGCTACATAATCCATAATAACTCCTTAAAAAACTAACTAATCGAGCCACAAGTATATACCTATCAGACATCAAGGTGCAGAGTTTAGCACCTGAAAATCATCATAAATTCTACTTCCTAAAATATCACATCTTTTAGGAAGTGTTTGACTAAAAAACTCGTCAATTTCATCTCTAAATTCTTTCGCTGTGGCAAAATATTTATTATTTCTGACATGCTCATTCATTACTTTCTATAGCCGCTTTATTGGGTTTAAATTTAGGCTGTAAGGTGGAAGATAATGCAGTTCAATATTAAGTTCATTGGCTTTATCTTTAATAACGTGTGCTCGGTGATAACCAGCACCATCTAATATCAGATGAATGCGTTTGTCGCTGCTATTATGCGCTCGTAATTCACTGAAAAATGCTGAATAGTCTCACTATTCACTTTTTCATAACGCTTAACTTGAGCGGTCGATAAATTACGTAGTTTTAACGCTATATCATTTGTAGACTTTTCTTTTGGCATAAAAATTCACCCTTAATTTTTCATTTAACTAAAACAGTGATCACCTAATATTTAAACAAGCTCTGGATCGGCTTTGCTTACCCGTTTCTGATACCAAAATGATGCAGCCAAAATAAAGACACCTATTCCCATAAATAGAATCACTTTTTGCCAAAGTAGTGCATTAGCAGCGTCTATTACTGCCAATTTAATGATACCTAATAAAATCAAACCAAAACTATACTTAACGGTAAAAACACGCCTGTCTTTCATAAACAAAATGAGAGCGCCATGAACAGCTAATGCTGGAGCAATCAACAAGTCCAAACGATGATCTACAAGCGCAGCGAAAAGTGTGACATAGGTAATAGCAGCGATGGTGTGAAGAAATAAGTCACCATTTAGACCTAATGAAGTTCCTAATCGCGTATTTCTAAATAATGCATTCTTTTGATAGAGGGCACCAATCAAGAATATAACGGGTATACACACGTACATTGCATTAGAATAAGTTAACCACCAAGCAGCAAGAATTAATGCTACGTTGATAAAAGTTATGAATACTTCATTTCTTTTTAAGTGTTCAGAAAGGTTAAGCCCTCCTATATAGGTAACCCAAAATATTGACGTTACAACCAGCCCTATTAGTAAGCTATCACTTTGGAATCCAATAATACTTGGAATTGACAAACCTAGAGATACGAGTCCCCAACTACAGATGAATTGGCAAAGTTCAGATTTGGACATTTTTTTGTCAAAATAGAAAGCAGCACCATAGAAAACCATGAATCCAGCTAACGCAATGAGGCTATAAACAAGCTTTAATTGCCCTACAAGTACGATAAAAGCAAGACTGGCTAATACAGTAAGCAGCTTTGTTTCTTTAATTATTGATTGATGCTTGATCCTTTTAGCAAGGAATAATGCTAAAAGGGGTGACAACCAAAGAATCATTAAAGCATTTTCATCTAGCCTACGTATAGTTGAGCCAACCCAACACACGGGAAGCAACATATAGAATAAAATCCGTACAGATTCTGCAATATCTTTTATTGCGCTATCTGGCTGATATTTTCGATAAAATGCAGACCACAACCACAATTGAATAAAAGCAGAGATGACAGAAATCTTGGCAAATAGTGGCAACGTCACAAAGCGATAACTATCAACCATTAATACACCACTATAGGCGTAGAATAATGGAACTAAGATTAACGCAGCAGTAAAAATTTCGATAGATACTTGCTTGCATTGTTTTGCTCGAAACAACCAAGCTAACTGCAATAAAATGACAAACGCACCAGTCCAATTGCCTATCCATATATTTGCACTAGCGATTAGCAATAGAGATAACCAAACAACTTCGAGTAGCTGTAAGAAAGGTTTAATTTTGTTCTGTGTCAGCTCATCAAAAACTGCTGAATTATTTAGTAGTCGTTGCCAAATACCGATGACAGCAACAATCATAATCGATAATACCCAACCATCAACTGACCTTAACGCAGGTAATGGAAAATATATGGCTAATGCTGACCAGCAGTATACAAGTGCCAGTGCGATTAAAACCTGACCTTGATTTATCACCGAAGTCATTTCATATTTTCGACCAATATAAAGCAATAATATCCCCTCAACTGCCCATGCGATTCCCCAATAAGCATCGCTAATTGCACTAACAACGGCTAAGACAGCCCACAATGCTGATAATAAAATAAGAAAATGAGTGAGGTTGTGTCTAATTTTATAGAAGAGAATGCTGATAGCCGCAGCAACGACAGCATTCAGGGTAAAACTCGCACTCATCTGAGTGGAAAATAGCTCGCTCGCTTGAAAGAAAAATAATACGGTTGAGCCTACTAAAGCAGCTAACAAGACTAGAGCTTTATGATTTGATTCTTTATTTCTAAATAAAGTACTTGCTATGTAGGCAAAAAATAGCAAGTAAAATAAATCTACTACCCAAGCTGAAACGGTTGCTGCTTCAACTCCAATTGTCCACTCTAACGCAACGATGCAAAAAGCTAAGCTCAAATTAGCAAGCCACAACTCGCTTCTTTTATAAGCTAATATCAAGCTACTAGAGGTAACAAATGCCAATGACAATAAATAATAAAAAGGCTCAATTTGAATAGTACTCGACAAAATAGGCATGGTGGCAATACCTATAATCCCCAAACCAGCAACAATTTTAGTGTCCAACCAGAGGGCTAAACCATGACAAACTAGCGCAATCAATAAGTATAAAAATAGCACGGCTATATTAGGGATTATTCCGTAGACACTGCCTGAAAAGTATACCGTGCTATATGACAATAATATGCCTAAAGTAACAATCGCTGTGGCAAACTCTCCAAACCTTGTTTTGATCTTCAAACCAATTCCTACTCCCATAACAAGTATTGCTGCAATGCACATCAATAATGATTTAGGGCCTGCACCAAGTTGATCAATTAGTAGCTGCATTAAATAGCCAAAGCCCGCTAAAGTTAAAGCAACCCCTACAACGGTAAGGATAAAAATACCAAGCATGCCGCGCTCTTTATATGATTGATATATTTTAGCAACAGGAGAGAACCAATCGAATAATGAAGACAGAACAGCTTGGAAAAATATCGTGATAAATGATGGTTTAGCAGGTACTGATGCTTCTACTTGCCTATTAATCACTAGGTATTCATCCGATGTTTTAGATAATAAAACTTCTGTTACCTGAGGTTCATTTTGTATCGGAGCAGAGATGCTTTCCTCAATAGTAGTGAAAGAATGTTTTTGTTCATTCTGTTGCTGACTTTCCTGCTCGATTAGTTCATTTAATCGAGCTTCTACAGCTTTTACCCTTTCACTAAACTGAAGCTTTAGCAACGCTAGTTCAGATTTAAGCGCCTTAACTTCTTGATTCATCATTACGTCCTGTAATTTTATTGTTTAATACGGCATTTACGCAGTAAGCTAACTTTCTACGTTGCAATTCAGTTAGAAAACCTAAGGCAGAAAGTTATATAACATTGGGTGTTTGCTGCAAGCTGCTTGCTGCTTGCTGCTTGCTGCTTGCTGTCAATTGACATTATATTTTTCAGATAGTTATGTCAACAATACTAACCAATCGTGACCTTAACGTTAGTGCTAGTAAATTACCTTAACTCGAATTCAGTTAATGACCGCAATAGCTGTGAGTTGTCGTTATTTACTGAAAAGCTAACATCAGCTATTGGCTATAAGTGATCATTAAGGTTGCCGACTGAATATCAGATATTATGGTTGAAAAACAAAGAAATCAATAAACGCGCATTTGTTTTAGCCAATTAAAATGAGCTACTACAATGTGATATAATCCCAAACATTATGCGCAGTCACACATAAAAAATGAGAATTTATCTACATAAAAACACCCGCAGCTTTATAGGTTTTACATATTAGGATTAACCACCCAGCAGACAGAAACAAGCTCATTGCTGCCGTTAACCTTCCATCACTTGATGTTAACTTTGATCGGGAAAAAGGTAATTTAAAAAGTTTGCACAAGAGATTATGGAATGGTTAGATTTATAACAAATTCAACTTATTTGCTATAATCAAATTAATTATTTTTGTTTGGATATGTATCGTGCGTTATTTTTATATTATTTGTGTTAGCTACTTATTAATTTCATGCGGAAGTGATTCTAGTAGTGATGAAACTCCAATACCTATCGAGCCAGAAGCCACTCCCCTTGTTTCATTCTCAATATCAGATGCACCAGTTGATTCTGTAACCTCAGTAAACGTTACCTTCAGCTCAATCACTTTAAAATCAGATGATGATGAAGATGACAGTTCTGGGCTGAATTTACCCATTGTAGATGATGCAGGTAACCCAACCACAACGACAATTAACCTAATGGATTATCAAAATGGTGAGCAGAAGCTCATTATTGATAATGTCGAAGTCGCTTCTGGCGACTATAAAAATTTAATATTAAATACCTTTGGTTGTCCTCAGAACCAAAATGGTAGCACGGAGTTTTGCTGGGTTGTTGACGGCGAAGGCATCAAAACATTAAAAACACCAAGTAATAAACTCAAACTGGGTGAATTTAGTGTTTCCACGCAGGCAGAACAGGCATTTACAATTGAGTTTAATTTACGCTCATCGATGACAAATACAGCAGGTGGAGCATCATATAATCTAAAACCTCATGGAATTCGTGTTGTTGATAGTGCAGGAGTTGGTTCGTTGACAGGCTCTGTTGATGTCAATTTATTAACTGCGGGCGATAATTGTGAAACGGTTTACGAAGAAAATACCGATCATGGCAAAGTTGTTTATTTATATGAAGGCGAAATTGCTCAAGATGCAATTATGGGGGATGAGTTTGATCCTGATGTTGCCCAAAATGCCATACCGAATAACGTCGTTAGACCTTACGCATCAGATTCAGTTTCATTTGATATGGATACAAGCATATACAGTTATTATTTCGCACACCTTCCTGAAGGTGACTTTACAGTGGCGTTTTCATGTGGTGCTGTAGATGATGATTCCGAAGAGTATGAAGGGGTAGTGATCGCCAATCCAAACAATCAACGGCATAGCGCAACTATAGAAGCAAATAATGAATCGATAGTTGATTTTACCGAGAGTTAATCATTTTCCAATATGGCTGCTGTAAAGCAGCTATATTATCCTAAGTAGCCGCTAGAAAATGCAGTTTTTTGCATAGTCCTTGGTTTCAATTGCTGTCCAATCTCCTTTAGGCTTTTCTTTTAAGTTATCGCACCATTCTTGACTCCCGATTTTTGGGGCGCAACCTATGAGAAAAGAAACAACAAACAATAAACTTACTATTTTTTCCATTAAGAACTCCAGTGTTTAATATTTAACTCTCTAAATATACCAGATAACTGAATTATTATTGGCAGTAAATAGCGAAGTAACCTTAAAGAACTTTAACACTTTTAAGCGGTTTTCGAATTAAATCATAAATCGACTCAAAGCCGATTCCCAGTGTTGTCTGCTGTTTCGCTTTAATCTGACCTTAGTGTTTTCAAAGCCTTACGTCAACTTAGCGCACTTAGTTATCATTATGTTCTTGCGATTTGTGAAGTGTTTTGTGATTTTTCACGACTTTTAACGAAAAATATTCAATAAAATCATCCCAATTTGGTTGCGCTCAGAAAATCATTGAGCAATAATTTTCATTATTTATGACGACCCACATGTGTGGGCTATCATAAAAAGAAGAACAATATTACAAAGGCATTGGTTTTGAATATAAGTAGCCTTGGACATAAGGGCAAGCTAAGGAGCTAAGTAAATTGGCCATGGCTTCTGTCTCTACTCCTTCGGCAATAACGTCTAAACTTAATGCCTTACCCAAGGCGATAATAGCGGTACAAAGAGCAAGATCTTCATTGGATTTTAATATGTTTTGTATAATAGACTTATCTATTTTTATTGAATCCATCGGAAATGCTCTCAAATAAGAAATCGAAGAATGACCAATGCCAAAATCGTCCACTGAAAATTTAATCCCTATATCAGACAAGACCTTTAGTCTGCTTACGGTCTTAGAGGCAATAACTAAGGGTTTACGTTCAGTTAACTCAATGGTTAACTTCTTCGCCAAGTCAGGTGTTTCTTTGACATATTGCTTAACCAGTTCGGTAAAGTCATCAGAATTGAATTGATTTGCTGAAGCATTAATAGAAATATGTCTATCTGCTATTCCCTGTTCAGACCAAACCTTTAATTGTAAACAAGCTTGTTTAAAGACCCAATCCCCTATTTTTAGTATTAAGTTACTTTCTTCTGCGACTGCAATAAACTCTTCGGTATTACGAAAGTCCTTTTCACCGTCAGGCCACCTAAGCAAAGCCTCATAGGATTTTATTTTTCCAGTATTTAAAGCAATGATGGGTTGATAGTGCAAGAGTAATTGGTTGTTTTCAAGTGCATCATTTAGCTCTAATTCCAATTGATGCTTTATTATCGCTTCTTGATGTAGCTGTTGATTGTAAAAACTATAATTATTTCGACCGAGTGTTTTAGCTTGATACATGGCTCTATCGCTATGATCGATGAGTTCATTCGCTATTTTTGTATCGGTAGGGAAAATAGCGATACCGGCGCTGGTGGTTACTGCCACAGGTTTACTGTCAATTTGAATAGGCTCTTGAAAAATGGCCATTATGTTTTCCACTAACTTAACAAAGTCTGAGTCATTTTTAACATCCTTTAACAGCAATGAAAACTCATCACCGCCTAACCTTGCCACGATATCTGAACTTCGGGTTGAGTGCTTTAAGCGCCGAGAAATCTTGGTGAGCAGCTGATCACCAGCCGGGTGTCCATAATTATCATTAACGAATTTAAAATTATCTAAATCTAACGTGACTAAAGCAAATTTTTGCCCTGAACGTTCACTTTGTTGAATGGCTTTGATAAGTAGCTCATTAAAAAGGCTTCGATTATACAAACCAGTCAAGCCATCAAAATGAGCCAACTTTGCCAGCTTTGTCTCAAGGTCTTTACTTTTTAAGGAATATCGAAATGTCCGTTCAAGTAGATAAGAGGTCAACTCACTTTTTATCAAATAATCATCCGCACCCTTTTCCATGGCTTCGAGATCCGTTTGATAATCGCCGACGCCTGATAACATAATAATTGGCGGAGCAGTTTCATACTGTTGTTTTATTTCAACGATTAACTCTAACCCTAATTCTGCCCCTAAGCGATTATCCAAGAAATAAAAATCAAAATGTTCATTCGCTATTTTAGCTTGAGCTGACTTAAAATCTTCCGCCCAAGTAATCGCGCCAACATCACCAACGGCCTCGGTTAATAATTCTTCTAATAAGATATAATCATCTTCATCATCTTCAACAATAAGAACTTTAAATTTAGAATATTTACCCATTTGCAATCTCTAGTTATAGCCGTTATTTTTTTGGTAAAGAAACTAAATGAAACCAATAATCAGTAACCGACCTAACCATGTCAACTAAACTATCAAATGAGACTGGTTTCATAATAAAAGAATTAACCCCCATATCATAAGTTCGGGCAATATCAGCTTCTGCTTTTGACGTGGTAAGCACAATGATCGGAATTGAACGAAATTTCTCGTGTTGTTTTATCTTAGCTAACGCTTCCCTGCCGTCCATCACTGGCATGTTTAAATCTAGTAAAATTAACCCTGGTAACGGTTGACCCATTAAATGTTCATATTTTCCTTCACGATTTAAATACTGTAATAATTCTTTGCCATTATTAGTGAAATCTATCGGATTACCCAATCGAGCTTCTTCTAAAGCGTCAGTCACTAACAATTGATCATCGGGATCATCATCACACATGTGTATTCTGATCGGGGTTAAATTTTTATTCATAGATTTTCCTCAAATATATTTTTGTTCTTATACTTCGAATAATAAAATAAAGCATGTACCTTTATCCAATTCTGACTCAACGTATATCATACCATTATGCTTTTCTACTATTTTTTTGCATATTGCCAAACCTATGCCGGTGCCTGGATACTGGCTACGGCCATGTAATCGTTGAAATACTTCAAATATTTTATCTGCATATTCTTGCTCAAAACCAATACCATTGTCTTGTATTTTAATTTGCCAATAGCTGCTGTTTTTCATCAATATTTGCTGACAACTTATGGAAATAACGGGTGTTTGGTTGATTTTTGAAAATTTAAGCGCATTAGATAATATATTTAAAAATACCTGATAGAGTTTATTACTTTCTCCTAAAATACTGGGTAATTCTTCGCTATTTATCTGAGCAGACTTTTCCTTAATACTGATATGTAAATCGTCAAGTACACTCTTTAAAACATCATTTAGATCGGTGCTTTTAAAACAATAGTCTTCATTGCCAACCCGTGAAAACCTCAATAAATCATCAATTAAACTTCGCATCCGTGTCGAAGATTTTTGCATTCTGTCAATGTAATCAATGGCTTTTTCATCATCAATAATTCCAATTCGTTTATGCAGTCGGTCACCAAACGCTTGAATTTTTCTTAAAGGCTCTTGTAAATCATGTGACGCTATATAAGCAAACTTTTCTAATTCGGCATTAGATTGCGTCAACTTGGTATTGCTACGATCTAATTCAAATGCCTTAGTGCTTAATTTTTCATGAGCACCTTGCAACTGTTCATGATGTTCTATTTGAGCTTTATAGGTTTGCACATAGTCTAATACCAGCCCAACCAAAGGGATTACATAAGCAATTATTTTTAGAAAATGAGCTATATTAAAATCACTATCAAACAGTCGCTGTGAGCCAAAAGCCATGTGTAATTCCACCGCAACTTCAGGTAATGCGCTTAATAATAAAGCGGTGGCAAAAATGCTAGGGTAGCGTTTGGCAAACAATGGGTAAATAACTAAGCCCGCAAATAGAAAGAGTATCAGTGGCACAATGTCGTAGGGACGACGAATGATAGCATCAGGAAATTGAGTTTGCGGCAAGTTATAACTTGTTGCTGAAAAGTAGATCAACAGATAGCCAATTGATGCAAATATTAAGCTGATCATAATGATAAACTTAAAACCATTATTTGGATTTATTTTTTTGCCCGATAAAAATATCCCAACGCCTGCAATCATAATAACCGCATTAAAAACTCGCGATAGCGCCCAAGTAAAGGGGATTAAATCTGTGTTTTCTGCAACCGCACTAATTAACCGTGTCGCAGCTAAGGTGTGAAAGGCGTCCATAGCCCCAGCGCAAAACAATGCGACGCCAATAACCGGAGTAGTAATATCGTTGGTTATCGAATAATGACAAAACGCCAATAATACCACGAAAATGGCGGCACTAAATGCCGTCCACTCAAGTAGTGCATGAGTAAAGCCACCCGATAATCGATAAAACATGTCATCAGCTGTCACCTGAGTGACAGATAACTGATTCGTTGCTGCTGCGTGTAGAGCATTACCAAAATCAGCGCCAAACAATTGCAAAATAAACGGTATGACACAAATGGCAACGACGGCGATGACAATTGCTCGGGGCAATCTATATTTTTTTTCAATATAAAAAAACTCAATCATATTTTGATAGTGCCTTTGAGATGAATCCGTTGAGTATAATAGAATATATTGATTTTTGGTTGTTTCTTTGAAAATAATAATAAACCTTGCACAAATAAAAACGCCTTGATTTAGTCTACAAAATTTAAGCCGTATTACTTGATACAGCTAACTTTACAACCATTTCAGCATCGTATATATCTAAATATGTTAAGCTCACCAGCTTTACTGGGGATATCTGGCAGGTTTCTACGTGTTTAATTATTTCATCTGCTTTTACTTCAACATTAATCAACATTTTTTCGAGAAATTATTTAACTGCCCGACACCAAGTTATAATCAACGCTAGACAATGGCTTAATTGATTAAAGCAATGGGCAGATAAAAGTCTAATTCAAATTGCTCATTTTCTGTTAAAAATTGATTTTTCCGATAATGCACATAGGCAGGCGTTGATAACATTTTATAGCTTGAAGTGGGTAGCCAATGCTCCAAAATATTACTCAATTGCGGTAATAGCTCACCGTACTTTCCCTGTAATTGAAATACCGCATGCAAGCCTGCTGGAATCGTCATGCTATTAACCACCCCACGACGAAGAATAGGATAATCAATAGCTAAACAAGCCACATAACGACACTTTTTAAGCTCTACCCATGCTGGGTTTGAATGGTGCAAACCAAATTGCTGTGAAAAGTCACGCTCTTGTGAATTAGCCCATGCTTTTAATACCTGCCACGCATTGGCTATAGAACGATCGTAGCCCTGATGCCTGACATAAGCGACGTGTTGTTTGGAGCGCTCTACTAATACACACTTAGGGATAACCATGTTATTAAGGCGCTGATAACATTCAGCAATTTCTTTATCCGCTAAAAAAGGTTTGTTTAGGTGCTGACGTTCGCTACTGCGCCACTCACCCGGTGACACCTCAAAAATTGATTTAAAAGCACGGCTAAATGACGACACCGATGCAAATCCTGATTTGGTGGCGATGTTCAATACCGACGATTGGGCATCAAACATTAACTGATTGGCGGCAAATTCCATACGTATGCGACGAATATAATGATGCACAGGCTCACCGACAACTGCCTTAAAAAGGCGATGAAAATGTTGCTCTGAATAGGCAGCAATGCTGGCGAGATCTTTCGCTAATAGCTCATTACTAATATCTTGATGGATAAAATAGAGCACGTCGTTAATACGTGATATCTGTTGGCTAGTTTGCATTATCTTTCGGATTTATAGCATAAATGGACATATATAAAAGCATAAACGGACAAGTAAAATTGTGCAAGCTGTCGTACTCTTTAAGAAGTCTTAAATTCAAAGAGTAAAGAGCCAACCTACCATGAAATTAGCTAAATCGTTACAAGAGATCCAACCGTCTTATATTCGTGAGATCTTAAGTGCTGCCAACGCCCCAGGTGTTATATCTTTGGCGGGTGGATTACCCGATGAGGCGACATTTCCGTTAGCATTAATGGCAAAGTCGTTAACTGCTTTACCCAACCAAGCTCAGTTATTTCAATACGGCAACACGGCAGGTTATGCACCGCTGCTTGCGCATTTTAATCAGTATTATCAATTACCCCCATCGCACGACAGCATTGTTTGCACTGGATCACAGCAAGGATTAGATCTCATTGCGCGATCATTTATTAACCCTGGCGATAGTATTGTAATGGAAGCACCTAGCTATTTAGGCGCAATTCAAGTATTTGGTCTTGCTCAAGCGACAATAGAAAGCATTTCGCAACGAGTAGATGGTCCTGATTTAGATGAATTAGCAGCTTGTTTTGCCGCTAAAAATATTACCCTTTTTTATGCAGTACCTGATTTTCATAACCCAACAGGCGTATGCTGGTCTTTAAAAGTGCGTAAAAGAGTTGCGGAGTTATGTAAAGAATATAATGTCGCGTTTATTGAAGACGTTCCTTACCGAGAACTTAGATTTTCAGGTGATTATTTACCGCTAGTATCAAGTTTTTGCTCTGATAACTCGATGGTATTGCGCTCATATTCAAAAATCGCGACCCCAGGTATTAGGCTTGGTCTGGTAACGGGTAGAAAAACGTGGATAACAGCGCTTAATAAAGTAAAACAAGCCGCAGATTTACATTCAAGCATCCCCATGCAAGCGGTATTGTTAGATTTATTACAACACGATGGGTTTGAGCAACACCTAGTAGGATTACGGCGTCTATACAAGGTAAGATATGAAGTATTAATGGCACAAATTGCCCTAAAACTACCCTCGTATTGCCATGTAAATGCTGTCGAAGGAGGAATGTTTATCTGGCTATCGTTACCCAAATGTGATGTAGATGCTCTAGCAAAATCTGCACTAGAGCATGGTGTTGCGGTAGTACCAAGCTCAGTTTTTTATCAAAATAGAACAAATATTACACCAGCTTTGCGCTTAAACTTTACCAATGCCAGCATAAAAAAACTCGGTGATGCCATTGAGCGTTTAGCCAAAATAATAAAGCTATATTGCTAAATCTAGGAATTTACCCCTATGGTAGACTCCGCTGTTATCGATAAGCTCTTTTAACCTTAAATGTTTTTTAATAGTGTAAACATTTGCTCGATCATCGATTCTGCTAACTGATCAACTTCTGGACGGTTAAAGTAATAACGTAACCCCGTTAACTGTACCTGAAAAAAACGAGCATATTCAAGCGCTGGACGTTTATCACTTAATTCGCCATTTTTAATGGCTTGGCTAAATAAAACCGCTAAATATTGTTCAAATTTACTGGTTTGATTAACGCTAAGTTCACGTAAGTTGGCATCTCGCTCAGTAAATTCACTATTGGCTTTTACTATCATACAAATAGCACTAGGGCAGCATTGACGATTACAAATGATACTGTCAACAAGCGCACGTAAACCAGCTAAAATAGAATCAGAGCGACTTAAAAACACTTCTATTTGGCTTTGCATTTGCGCAGTGTATTCTTTTAACGATTCACTATAAAGCCCTTCTTTAGAGCCAAAAGCGGCATAAATACTTCCTGGACGCATGTTTACAGCATCTTGCAAATCACGGATCGACGTAGCATGAAAGCCTTTTTGCCAAAATAACTGGCTTGCGACATGAATAACATGCTCACGCTCAAATTTAACCTTGTTAACCATTTCATTCTTAATTAATTTGAACAGTTGTTCAATTATAACTTGAACGATTGCTCAAAATCAAATACCATGAATTCTGATCTTACTTAAACCTATTTTTAATTGGAGTTAAACATGACAGAATTTACTTTACACACAGCAGACAATGCACCAGAAGCAGCAAAACCTTTACTTGCTAATTCAATAGCGACATTTGGTATGGTACCAAATCTACACGCAGTAATGGCTGAAGCACCTATACTGCTTGAAGGTTACCAAATATTGCATGAATTGTTTCAAAAAACCTCATTTAACGCAGAGGAAACAACCGTTGTATGGCAATCAATTAACGTTGAGCATAACTGTCATTATTGTGTACCTGCACACAGCGGTATTGCCGCGGCAATGAAAATTGAGCAAGACATTGTAGATGCACTCGTTAACAAAACGCCCCTTGCAAACCCTAAACTTGAAACACTACGCGAAACAACCCTAGCAATGACACGTGAACGCGGTGTGATCAGCGACGAGCAAATTGAAAAGTTTTTTGCCGCAGGGTATGGCAGACAACAATTACTTGAAATTATTGTTGGCTTATCTCAAAAAGTAATGAGCAACTACACTAACCATTTAGCTAATACTCCAGTGGATGAAGCCTTTAAAAAGTTCGCAAAGTAAATCACAACTTTTAAAGTATGTAGACTTACTCAGCTCATACTGGATACTGTATTGAATACTCAAGCAGTGAGATGGCTTTACATATTCCCACAAACTAAGTAAATAACCAAGTGGGCTAAATTAGTTTATATAATAGGGTAGTATGCTATTCATTTGTTATGGCATCTACCTCGCGGTTTTCAACAAAGCTATTGTTATCAAGACAACAAAAACCAAAACGATTTAAACTAAAACATAGCGATGTATTGCCGATTAAACCTTAAAAGTATTGGCAATATCTTGTAACGATGTTGCTAAGCTTGCTTGCTCTTTGGCTGTGACGGCAATTTGATTTGCGCCCGTCGTGGTTTCCATCGATTTTTGCTCAACAGCAACCACATTTTGTGCAACATCTTGAGTCACAACCGCTTGCTCCTCTATCGCTGTCGCAACTTGATCCGTCATTGCAAAGATGGTGTTCACCGAAGTGGTAATTTCTTCTAAGACTAACTCGACATTTTTTGAACTTTCAACGGCTACTGCTGCTTTTTTCTGACTGGTTTCAATAACATCAAAAGCCGCGTTAGCATCGGTTTGTAATGCAGAAATGAAACTTTCAATTTCTGCCGTAGATTCTTGAGTTCGCTGAGCAAGCGTTCTTACCTCATCAGCAACAACAGCGAAACCCCGACCTTGCTCACCTGCTCTAGCGGCTTCAATAGCCGCATTTAATGCCAGTAAATTTGTTTGCTCAGCAACCGATTTAATCACATCTACCACGCTGGTTATTTTAGTACTACTTTCATGCAAGCTACTAATTTTAATTGCTAAACCATCTATTTCAACCGCTAAAACTTCTATTAAGTGATACGATTTCTGGACAATTCCCAAACCATCCGCTGCTTTTTCATCAGCCTCTTTTGCTGATACTGCTGTACTCTGAGTGTTCTGTGCAACCTCTTTTACTGTTGCTGACAGCTGCTCAATAGCGGTGGCAATTAAACCAATACCATTTTGCTGCTCAAAAAGTGATTGCGAGTTGTATTCACACGTTTGCGCAGTTTCTTCTGCTGCTGACGCTAACGTTATGCTGGAAGTAGAGATATTTTTGATGACACTTGAAAACTGCGTTAGTGTTTTATTCAATGATACTGATATTTGCCCTAACTCACTGTTGTCTTCAAAAGCACTCGCCACGGTTAAATCATTGTTGTGTCTAACTTGTGACATGACTGAGGTCAGGTTTTTAACGCGGTCCGTTAAGTCTTTAATGATGTAAATACTAATGGCAATAGCCAACACGATTAATACCGTGCTAATTAACACGTTGATGATCAGTAAGTTTAAAGCGCTAGCTTGCTTTTCCCCCACCAACGCCAAAATAGTGTTGTCTAATTGATTTTCTATGTTCTTTAGTTTCCCTATCCGTGCTGTTGACTGAGCAAACCAATATTCAGGTTTAACATTAAAATCAGTTGATTTACTTTCGGCTAACACCCTTAATTTCTCTACCTCTTTTACTGATTCATGGGTCATTTGTTGAAGAAAATACTGTTGATTACTTTCATTAGCAAAACGATTGAAGTTATCAAAATAGGTCTCTTGCTCACTTATTAACGTGATAAATTTAATGAACATACCCTCAGAAAATGCATCTTGAACAAAGGTATTACTCAATACTGCCCTTTCAATACCCGCACGCTCTTTACCCTGTAAAAAATTATAATAAGCAATCGTTTCTTTAGTAACTAAGGCATCGGTACTCAAATTAGCATTAATCACAGCAACACTGAGTAATTGTTCATTTAACTGAATATAATACTTTAATGCCTCAGCTACAGGGATGTTTTGGGCGTCTACTCGTTGGCGAATACTCACTATTTGAGCAAATGTTTGCTCAATGGAGTTATGTAATTGATTAATGCTGGCAAGTTGAAAGTCACTCTCTTGCCAAAATTGCATTTGTTGGCGACGTTTGTCATCGGTATTTTGACGTTGGTTTTGCAATTTATGACCAAAATTAACGCCGTTGGAACCAATATAACCCGCGGTAATACCTCGCTCTTTTTGCAATTCATGCACTAGCTCGCTATAAATAACAGCTAATTGGGTTAATGATGAAATAGTCGACATTTCATTTTTCACACTAACGCTATGCAAAATAGCGCTAGCACTTAGCCATAAAAAACCCAGCATAGGTAATGTGAGTAGAGTTAGGATTTTTTTTCGAAACGAAAGATTAGTAAAACTCATAAGCCGCCTTTATATTTGTGAATAATTATGCAAAATAATGTAATTATTATATCAAAATATACACCTAGACTTTAACCCCTGCGACTATAATTAATGGCAATAGTAAACATAACCGTTGCATGTGGCTGAATTTCAGACAAAAAAATGGTAGCAAGGCTACCGATGGTTTAGCTATGAAGAGAACTAAATATTCAATTATTACAATAGACGTCCGTCTAAAAACGGCAAAGCAACCATAGAGTGCATGCGCTAGTTGCTCTAGAGCATTATGTAATTAAATTACCCTTTTGTTCTTTAATTTCTAAATATTGTTATGTCGGAGTAGTTATTAAGCGACAATTACTCGTGATTTTTCAACTGAGTCGTATTTAAAATCAACAAAAAATCCCTACGGGTGTTTGTTGATTTCCCGTACATACAGTAAACTAACCACAACTTTTCCATTATTTACCATTAGCGAATAAAAGATGTCAGCAACAGATAAAAATCAACTTCCAGACACTGCGCATACTTCAACAGACAGTACGACTCACTTTGGCTACCAAACCATTGATAAAGAAGATAAAGTGTCTATGGTTGCCGGAGTTTTTCATTCTGTTGCTAAACAATACGACATCATGAATGATTTGATGTCGTTTGGTATCCACCGCTTATGGAAACGCTTTACCATTGACGCTAGTGGCGTTCGCCCTGGTAATAATGTTCTTGATTTAGCGGGTGGCACAGGTGACTTAACCGCTAAGTTTTCACAACTGGTCGGTAAGCAAGGTAAGGTAGTATTAGCAGACATTAATAGCTCCATGCTTAATGTTGGGCGTGACAAACTACGCGATAAAGGCTTAGTGCAAAATATTGATTATGTGCAAGCTAACGCGCAATACTTACCCTTTGAAGACAATACCTTTGATATTGTCACTATCGCCTTTGGTTTACGTAATGTCACCGACAAAGACATGGCATTGCGCTCGATCTATCGCGTATTAAAACCTGGCGGGCGTTTGCTGGTGTTAGAATTTTCAAAACCTGAGCATGAAATTATTAATAAAGCTTATGATTTTTATTCTTTTAACATTTTGCCAAAAATTGGCGAGTTAGTGGCTAAAGATGGCGATAGCTATCAATATCTTGCTGAATCTATTCGCATGCACCCAGATCAAGAAACCTTAAAAGCCATGCTAGACAATGCCGGGTTTGAGCAAACTAGTTTCAAAAACCTCACCGGTGGTGTGGTCGCTTTACATAAAGGCTATAAGTTTTAATCATTATGACTGTCCCCTTTACCAACATAAAAAAACAGCTGATGTTTCCTCAAGCCTTAGCGGCAAGCTTAGAGATTATTATCAATCAAGTGTTGTCTTTAGGCTCAGCGAATAGTTCATTAGAAAAGTTAGGACAAAAAACCTTAACACTCACCTTAGCCGAGTTGGGCTTCCCTTTAAGCTTTACCGTTACCTCAGATCTTGGCGCTAGCAACTTATTAGTTACCTCATTAACTGAGCGCGCTGACTGCATTATTAATACCAGTCTAAAAACCTTGCGCGAGTTACAAGCCAAGCAACAGCTAACAGAACTCATTAAACAAGACAAACTTGATGTTACTGGTGACATAAAAGTGGCACAACAGTTTGCTAATATGGCTCAAAACCTTGATATAGATTGGCAAAGCGAATTGGCTAATCACATTGGTGATGTTGCCACTTATAAGCTGATGCAGCTGGGTAAAAAGATCGCGGCAAAACTTAGCTTTGCAGCCACGCAAATTCAAACGGATGCCAGTGAATATGTAGTGCATGAACAACGTTTAGTGATCACTAAAAACCAAATTGAGCACTTCAACCAAGCTGTTAACGACGTTAGCAAAGATGTTATGGCATTAGAAACACGCATTGCTCGCTTCAACAAATCACCAAATAATTAATTTATTAAAGAGTTAATTTATTACAAAGTTAAAGGATTTACAAAAACGTGAGCAGCATTCGTTTATACCGCATTATTAAAACATTTTTACACTATGGCCTAGATGACATGGTACCCCCTGAAATGTTGCCTTGGTATGCCAAACTAGGTCGAGGTTCATTATTTTGGTTACAAAACAAGCATAAAGACAAAGCGGTTGCACTACGTTTTCGCTTAGCCATTGAATCGCTTGGGCCAGTATTTATCAAATTTGGTCAAATGCTCTCTACCCGCCGTGACTTATTACCGCCCGACTTTGCTGATGAACTGGCCTTATTACAAGACCAAGTAACCCCTTTTGAGGGCGAATTAGCCAAACAGCTCATTGTTGATGCCATGGGCATTGAAATTTTTGAGCAACACTTTAATGATTTTAATTTAATACCGCTTGCCAGTGCTTCAATCGCGCAAGTGCACACCGCCACCTTAATTACCGATGATAACAATCACAAAAATATCGTCATTAAAGTTTTACGTCCCCATATAGGCAAAACTATTTTAGCCGATGTTAAGGTCATGTCTCGTTTGGCTAGTATTGCCGCCCGCTGGTTACCTAGCGGCAAGCGTTTAAGACCTAAAGAAGTGGTTGCGGAATACAAAAAAACAATTTTAGATGAGTTAGATCTTAACCGTGAAGCCGCCAACGCTATTCAGCTCAAGCGTAACTTTGAGCAAGGCAGTGAATACGACAAAGTACTTTATGTGCCTGAAATTTATAGTGAATACAGTTATAAAAATGTACTCGTTATGGAGCGTATATACGGCATAGGTGTGGCAGAAATAGACACCTTAAATCAACTAGGTGTTGATATGAAGCTATTGGCTGAGCGCGGCGTAGCAGTATTTTTCACGCAAGTATTTCGTGACAGCTTTTTTCATGCTGATATGCATCCGGGTAATGTTTTTGTTGATGCCACCAACCCTGCCGATCCGACATGGATCGCCATAGATTGCGGCATTGTTGGTACCTTGAATAGAGAAGATAAACGTTATTTAGCTGAAAATTTTGTCGCCTTTTTTAACCGAGACTACCGTAAAGTAGCGCAATTGCATGTTGATTCAGGTTGGGTGCCCGCGAGCACTAGCGTTGATGAGTTTGAGTTTTCTATTCGCACTGTTTGTGAGCCAATTTTCAACAAACCACTGGCTGAAATATCATTTGGCCAAGTATTGGTCAATTTATTTAACACCGCTCGCCGCTTTAATATGGAAGTGCAACCACAGCTAGTGCTCTTGCAAAAAACCTTGCTTTACATTGAAGGTTTAGGTCGTCAGCTTTACCCACAACTCGATTTATGGCAAACCGCAAAACCCTTTTTAGAGAATTGGGTAAAAGAGCAAATGGGTGTCAAAGCGGTATTGACCAAAATTAAAGAAAACCTACCCTTTTGGAATGAAAAATTACCTGAAATTCCCGACTTGGTATACGACTATTTAAAAGCAGGTAAAGAAAGCCAGCAGCATCACGCCTCTTTAGTGCAAAAAATGCTGGAACAACAAGCTAAACAAAGCAGGAATATTGTCTACAGTATTTTAACTGTAGGTATAGCAATAGTTGTGACGTTATTTTTTAGCTAAAGCTGATAAGAATCATTTTATAAGGACATTTATGTTAACTCGAGTTCAAGCAGAAAAATTGATAAAAGACACAGTCAAAGCGAGCATAGTGGAGTTTGCCAACAAGTCTTTAAAGAAAAAGGCCAAGTTTCAAATTTTGGACCTGATTATTCCAAGAGAGAGAAAAATACGCTCAATAGTAGGTGGCTTGGAAACATCTTTAGGAACAACCTTATGGGAACCATTAGCTAAAGCGCTAGCAATAGAAAATGGCTTTACCGTTATTGAAGAAAACTTACTTTGCCCCGTAAATATGCCTGCAAGCTTAAGTAATACCATGCAGCTAATACTCGAAGATAGGAGAAAAGCAACAGGCCTTTATGAGGCTGATTCAAGTCACAAAGAAATAAAACGTGTTTGCCAAGCTTTTATTAACAGACCTATAGATTCTTTTGAAGATGCCCCAAAAGGGCGAGGCGTTGATATATGGCTACAAAAGGATGATATTAATTATTTTTTCGATACCAAAACGGTTCAACCTAATCTCTCTGCTTTGACTGCGTGCATGGAGCAAGTTTTAAACTGGTATGCCTATTTTTATGCTAAAAACCCTACTGGTTATGCTGTAGCTAGAATTGTTTTCCCCTATAATCCTAACCCTGACAAGTCATTCTGGCAGGGTGTTATGGGACGGGGAAAACCGCTTGAACAAGATAATGAAGCTTGGGTTGGAAATCAATTCTGGGATTTTTGCTCCGGTCTAGATAACACCTACCAAATTATTGCAGAGTCATTCACACAGCTGAGAGAGTCTGGTGAACTGGAAGATTCTTTTGATAAAATGCTAAATAACCATGACTAACCTTTGACAACAACCATGTAGTTATATACAGTTACAACCATGATCAACGTTTAACATTATATTATTTTTATGTCTCCTGACTTTTACACTATAGCCCAAGTCGCAGATATTCTAAGTATTTCAAAAGAAACACTTAGACGCTGGGATAATAACGGTACATTAATTCCACAAAGAGCTGATAATAATTATCGACTTTATCACCGGTCTCAACTCGAACGATTTGAACAAGCGCAAAGTTTGTTTAATAGCACTTGGCAAGAAGAGTTAACAATAAAGCCTAAGCGCTCTTATAAACTTTTAGAGTTATTTGCAGGTGCAGGTGGCTTAGCTATAGGTATGGAAAAAGCAGGCTTTGAATCTGTATTGCTTAACGAAATTGATAAGCATGCCTGTAATACATTAAGGTTTAATCGACCAAAATGGCATGTCATTGAAGGTGATGTCTCTCAAGTTGACTTTAATCAATACCATAATAAAATAGATATTCTTTCTGGTGGCTTTCCTTGTCAGGCATTTTCCTACGCAGGAAAAAAACAAGGCTTTGAAGATACTAGAGGCACACTGTTTTTTGAATTTGCCAGAGCAGTAAAAGAGATTAATCCCAAAGTTTTTGTTGCTGAAAATGTCAAAGGCTTACTTAATCATGAGGATGGGGAAACTCTAAAAACCATCACCCATGTTATTGATGAACTAGGCTATCAATTGGTCGATCCTAGAGTACTAAAAGCCGTTTTTTATCAAGTACCGCAAAAAAGAGAACGGTTATTCCTCGTTGCCATAAGAAAAGATCTAGCCAAGCTAGTAGACTTTCACTGGCCTTCTCCTTACACAAGAATAATGACTGTTAAAGATGGCTTAAAAAAAGGTCTATTATATCCAACTGATGTTCCTGAATCTGTTGGACAAAAGTATCCCCAAAGAAAAACAGAGATCCTAGCTCAAGTACCACCTGGTGGTTATTGGCGAGATCTTTCAGATAACTTACAAAGAGAGTACATGAAAAAGAGTTACTTTCTTGGCGGTGGTAAAACAGGCATGGCAAGGCGACTTTCTTGGGATGAGCCAAGCTTAACCCTTACTTGCTCACCAGCACAGAAACAAACTGAAAGATGTCACCCTGAAGAAACCAGACCCTTAACAGTGCGAGAATATGCACGCATTCAAACGTTCCCCGATAGTTGGCAGTTTTGCGGTCCCATTACTGCACAATACAAACAAATAGGGAATGCTGTTCCAGTGAACCTAGCTTATGCAATGGGTCGCTCACTAACTGATCTTTTAAATCAAATAGAGCAAAACTCATTAGGTAACGTCAAGCAGCTAGATAATAATTGTATGTCGTTAGCTAGCCTTTAGCTTCTTAATTTTATTTTTAGCTTTGTTAGTTTTAAGTGTTGCTGTGCGAACAAGCAAGACGCGTAACCCCTTCCATGGGGCTCTGCACAAGCATCCATTCTTGTGAAGCTTGCCTTTATCACATCTGCAAAACTTAATACAAAACAAGCACTTAAGTTTTTAACAACATTAGTAGGAACATAGCCTATTTTTTAAATAATGACCGTAAACTCGCGACACCTTGTTTATTTGATTGCTCTTTATGGGCTTCAGTTTTTTTCACCTGCCCTAGCTCCCAGTTCAAATCATCTTGGGGGAGTTCATGTAAAAAGCGACTGGCTTCGGTGCGCGATACTTCACCAAACTGGCGGCGCTCTCTGGCGTAAGTAAATATTAGCTCACGCTGGGCGCGGGTAATGCCCACATAAGCTAAGCGACGTTCTTCTTCAACGCTGCCTTCATCAATGCTGGTTTGGTGAGGCAACAAACCTTCTTCCATACCGATTAAAAACACATAAGGAAACTCTAGCCCTTTTGAAGCGTGTAGAGTCATAAGCTGCACTTGATCGCTATTATCTTCGTCCTCATTACGCTCCATCATGTCACGTAAAGTTAAACGCGTGACAATTTGCGGTAAAGTCATCGGCTCTTCATCGTCTGAGCCTTCGAGCATTTGCGTCACCCAACTAAAAAGCTCAGTAACGTTTTTCATGCGCATTTCCGCGGCTTTTGCGCTAGGTGAGGTATCATAAAGAAAATCTTCGTAATTGATTTCACGGATCATTGAACGCAGTACTGCCGCCGTATCGCCACGCTCGGCTTGATCGCCAATATCAACTAACCATCGGGTAAAAGCCTGCATTTTCATTAACGCACGACCGGTCAACGTTTGCTCTAACCCTAATTCAAAACTGGCAGCAAACATGCTTATTTGCCGTATATTGGCATAGTTACCCAATTTTTCTAGCGTTGCTGGCCCCAGCTCACGCTTAGGCACATTCACAATACGTAAAAAAGCATTATCATCATCAGGGTTAACTAGTACCCGTAAGTAAGCCATCACGTCTTTGATTTCAGCGCGGGAAAAAAACGAGGTGCCGCCGCTAATTTTATATGGAATACGGTTGGTCATTAACGCTTTTTCAAGCAAACGTGATTGATGGTTACCACGATATAAAATTGCATAATCTTTATAACGACTTCGATTCATAAAGCGATGTCCGATCAATTCACCAATGATTCTTGAAACTTCATCTTCTTCATTTTTAGTTTGCACCACCCGAAGCTCTGGACCATAGGCCAACTTGCTAAAAAGCGCTTTATCGTAAACATGCGGGTTGTTAGCAATTAAAATATTGGCGCATTTTAATATTCGCCCACTTGAGCGATAGTTTTGCTCTAATTTAATCAACTTTAATTGTGGAAAATCTTTACCAAGTAACACTAAGTTTTCGGGTTTTGCACCACGCCACGAATAAATTGATTGATCGTCATCACCCACCACGGTTAAACGGCCGCGCTCACCGGCTATCAGCTTTACTAATTCATACTGACTAGCATTAGTATCTTGATATTCATCCACTAATAAATAACGAATTTTATTGCGCCAACGCTCAAGCACTTCCGGGTAGTTTTTTAATAACAGCGTCGGGATAAGAATTAAGTCATCGAAATCTAGCGCATTGTAAGCCTTCATGTGTTGATGATAACGTTGATAAAACTCAGCATATTCAACGCTATCAGCATCTGAAGCCATTTTAGTTACCGCATCAGGCAGTAATAAATCATTTTTCCAATTGGAAATCCTGCTCTGTAATTTACTGAGTAAGTCCTTGTCACCATCCAATTCATCAATGGTTAATTCTTTTAGTAGTGAAAGGCTGTCTTGATCATCAAACAGTGTAAAACCCGGCTTATAACCCAAGGTTTTAATTTCACGACGAACAATGTCTAAACCAAGCGAATGAAACGTTGAAACGGTTAAACCACGAGTTAAGTCTTTACCGAGCATTTTAACAATACGCTCTTTCATTTCCCGTGCGGCTTTATTAGTAAAGGTTACCGCCGCAATGTTACGCGCTTTGTAATCACATTTTTGAATTAAATAAGCAATTTTCTGACAAATAACACCTGTTTTACCCGAGCCAGCGCCAGCCAAAACCAGGCATGCGCCACTAACATATTTTACCGCCTCATTCTGTCCTGGGTTAAGTTTCATGGTAACTACTCATCTTATTGCTATTTGCCCCAATTTCGTTGTCGAAAGTACTCATTTATACTTATAAACTCCGTGCTTTCTTCTAGAGCTTGAACCAAATAGCCTCAAGCTTCATAGTTACAGAAATAATAATTTTTTAATGACCGCTGATTTTACCTGTTTTTACTCATCAGCAAAACAGTTACAATGTTATCAAATGAAATTTCAGGAAAATAACATGCTCAATGCCAAGAAAATTGAAGAGATTGCCAAGCAAGTAACCGACGCTATTCCGCCAAGTTTGAAGAACATGGCTAATGATATTGAAGATAAAACCAAAACAATATTACAACGTAAATTATCTCAGCTAGATGTCGTTACTCGTGAAGAATTTGATATACAAACACAAGTTTTAATTAAAACACGTGCTAAATTAGCTGAATTAGAAGAGCGTTTAACACGGTTAGAGCAAGATGCTGCTGAATAAATTAATACTCACCATTACCCTGACTCTAGTGAGCTTTATGACTATTGCTAATGACAACTTTACTTCTGAAGAGCAACTTACCACTCGTCTAACCGGTGAAATCAGCGATTTTTGGCAGCAAGGTAGCTTTGCTCATTTTGCTGGCGTTAATGAAACTCGCATCAATTATGCCACCTTCACCCATCATGAATCGGCTCTAAAGACAGCAAATAAATGCCTCGTTATTTCATCCGGACGCAATGAAAGTTATTTAAAATATAAAGAGCTAAGTTTTGACTTATTCAAACTTGGTTTTAACGTTTTTCTCATTGATCACCGCGGGCAAGGTTTGTCTGAGCGAATTTTAGAAAATCCTCACAAAGGTTACGTTGAAGATTTCCAGTATTATGTTGATGATTTTGCTTATTTTATGGATAACGTAGTTAACCAACATTGTCAAAACAAACCCTATTTGCTCGCCCACTCTATGGGCAGCGCTATCGCCGCCAGATATTTACAAGATTTTCCTAACAACATTCAAGCGGCGGTATTGTCCTCACCTATGCTAGGCTTTAATAGCGGTGGCGTTCCAGAATTTATTTCTGAGTCGATAATAAAAACTACCGCACAAGTTAATCAATGGTTTGGTGAGTCACCTTGGTATTTTTTCGGTCATAAAGATTTTGCCCAAAAAGACTTTACCAATAACCCTTTGATGCACTCAACATTACGTTATCAAATATTTACTCAGCTATATCGAGACACACCCGAAATTCAATTAGGTGGCATAACAACTCAGTGGCTAACAGAGTCATTAACCGTATTAAAAAAGCTTTTTGCCAATATTGATAACATCACCACGCCCACGGTGGTATTACAAGCGGGCGCTGATAAAATTGTGAATAATCAAGCGCAAAATGATTTCTGCCAACAGTTACACGCGCTACATCCGCAATCATGCCCAGACGGCAAACCACTCGTGGTTGCAGGTGCTTATCATGAATTGTTTTTTGAAAGTGATGTTTACCGCAACCAAGCATTAACGGCGGCGATGAATTGGTTTGAGCAGCATCCTTTACCTTAGCGTAGGACTCTAAATTCTAAATAATACAAATACAAGCGAAAGCCGCGATGACAGAACATCAAAGCTTTTGCTTGGCTAACTCGCTCTGCACTACCGAGCTTGGATCATGGTGGATAAAAACTTCACAAGGCGCTAACACTTGGCAAATTTTAGTTTCAATTTCATCGCCAATACTGTGCGCCTCTAATAAAGACAAGCTATCATCAAGTTCAAGGTGAAATTGAATAAATCGCTGGGCGCCTGATTGGCGAGTACGTAACTCATGTAATCCCAATGCGTACTGGTGAGACAAAACAATATTCTTAATTTGCGTCAGTTCATTATCACTGATTTCATGATCCATCAATTGATAGACACTTTGGTAAATAATTTTACCGGCGCCAATCAACAAATACAGTGCTACCGCCACGGTAAAGACACCATCCGCTTGCAACCAAATACCTTGACTCAGCACGATGGCAAGCAAAACACCAAAGTTCATTAATAAATCAGATTGATAATGCAGCGCATCAGCACTGATCACCACCGAATTAGTGCGCTTAATCACAAAACGTTGAAAAAATACCAGAGCAAGCGTCAGTACAATAGCGATAATAGTAACGCCAATAGCCACGTTACTTTGCACAATAATTCTCGGGTTAAGAGTGCGCTCGACTCCATTAAAAATTAACAAGGTGGCAGAGCCTAAAACAAAAGCGGCTTGCACCAAACCCGCCAAACTTTCTGCCTTACCATGGCCAAATTTATGTTCTTTATCTGCGGGCGCTAAGGCAAAGCGCAGAATGATAATATTCATCAGCGAGGCAAATAAATCTAAAATAGAATCAGTGGTAGACGCCAACATGGCGCTAGAGTCACTCACTAGCCAAGCATAAAACTTGATCACTATCAGTAACAAGGCCACAGAAGAAGAGCTAATGGCCGCTAATCGTACCCAATAAGCGTAATCATCACTGCTGTAATTTGATGGCGTTATTTTGTCTGACATGGAAAGTGTTTCCAAAAGTGAAGCGTATCGTTGTAGTGACTGTTATAATAGCAAAAAATCTTATACTCAAACTAGCGTTGTTATCATTATGTTAGATGTTGTCCTTTTTCAACCACAAATTCCGCCAAACACTGGCAATATTATCCGTTTATGCGCTAATTCTGGCTTTCGCTTGCATTTAATTGAGCCGCTTGGTTTTGATTTAGATGATAAAAAACTACGCCGTGCGGGGCTTGACTATCATGAGTTTGCAGCCATTGAGCGCCATAAAAATTTCGAGGCTTTTGTTGAGCAAGAGCAACCAAAGCGCATATTAGCCATCACCACTAAAACGAATAATTTTTATGGCGATGTCACCTTTACCCAAGGTGATTACTTATTGTTTGGCTCAGAAACGGCAGGATTGCCCGAAGAGGTGCGCGTGCAAATTCCAGATAAAGATAAAATTCGCATTCCGATGTTAAAAGAAAGTCGCAGTATGAATTTATCGAACGCCGCTGCGGTTATTGTTTACGATGCTTGGCGACAATTAGGGTTTGTGAATGCGGTTTAAAAATATGTAAATTTAATAAAAGTACGTTAGCTTAACCTGAACATATTCATTTTTCTGATATAGCGTATTAGTAAGATTGGACACAACGATATGCCCTACTTGCCCTGCAGTTGGATAAAGCATTGTGCATTTATCTTATAGCAACGAAATTGAAAAACGGATATCGGTCAACTGTCGCTGAACGATAAGAAAAAGAAGCCTTAATAACGCACTACAGTAAGCTATTGAATCATAAGAACTAATCATCTATTTAAACAAACTATAGCTCACTAAATCATTTTAAAAACAATAACAGTGTAATTGCATTTATCCTGACACAGGCAATCCTGCATAGGCGTATCTATATGAGTTATAAACTAAGAAATAACTCATACCCCCTCCTAACTTGTCAATAACATTCAAATTAAGTGCGCCGTAGGCATTATCTAGATACTTTTGTTATGCCGATAGATGATATTAAGTTCATTATAAAGTCAACGAATTGCGCAAAAACCGTTCAATTTCTTTATTAAATGTGTAAGAAATTGATGCATCAGGCACTAAAGCCTCAAAGCCGTGAGGAGCCATAGGTACAGTATAAAGCTGACAATGCACTCCAGCTTCCATTAGGCGCTTTGAATACTCACAATTTTCATTATAAAAGAGATCCAGATCACCTACACCAATCCACGCAGAAGGAAGCCCAGATAAATTATCCCTCCTTGCTGGAACAGCATATAGAGGAGTATTAGCTTCTCCAGGTAGTTGACCTAAGTACCACGACCACCCACCACGATTGTTTTTATTATTCCACAACCGATGTTTCACTGGGTCAAGCTCTTTTTTTGCTGCTGTTCGATCATCAAGCATCGGATAGATAAGTACTTGAGCAGCGGGTTGAGCACCTCCTACGTCAAAGATTCGTTGAGCTAAACTCGCAGCTAAACCACCTCCAGCGCTTTGACCTGCGATGGCAATTCTAGAAGGATCAACACCCAGATCGCTTGACTTGGAATGAAACCAATTCCACGCCTCAAAACAGTCATCAATTGCAGCTGGATATTGATATTCTGGTGCTAGACGATATTCCACAGAAACCACTACTAAGCCTAAGTTTTTCGCATAATTAGAACACTCGTAATCATTCATCGCAGCATTACCCATGATCAAACCACCTCCATGAATCCATAACAATCCTGCTCCTGATGATGCATCCTCAGATTGATAAATACGTATGGTGGCAAACTCAAGCTTTCTCACTTCTATTTTCACACCAGGTAAAGGGTCTTTCTTTGGCCGCATTTTTAAAAGTAATTTAATAATGGGTAAAGCCAAACGATTGTGAAAAGGAAGAGAGGGAATACGCCCAAATACTTTACGCAGTTTTGGATGAATTTTTTCAATGTTCATTTTTACACCTAAATATGAAAAACGATAGACTTAATATTGTGTTGCATAACAGCTTATCATGTAGAGGTTTCAGTACTTCCCGTCTACTTTATTGTTGAATAGAGTACCCCAATATCCTTTAATTGCAAAATATTACTATCTTGCTATCGTTGATGTGCTCAACTCGATTTGAAGCACAGCAAGATATTTTAACTACATTGCGATGTTTTGTAAGCGTTTACATTCTTATCGTATTTTTTGTTGATCTTGCGCAAGCAGATTTATGGAGTATACAAGAACTACTTGAACGTTAGCACCAATTGTTTAAAGGTACTCTGCTTACTCAGCAATAGGCATTTCACCCCTCATTAGCTGAGCTGAAACTTGTAAATCGCTCACTGAGAAAATCCAAAAACAAACGGTTTTTACGCGGCATAAAACGTTGTCTTGGATACAAGGCATAAATGCCGAAGTCTTCCATTTCGTAGTCGGGAAGCAGTTGCACCAACTGTTTATTTTTCAGCTCCTTTTTTACGCCAAACACCGATAACATGGCAACGCCCTGCCCAGCTAACACAAAAGCCCTGACCCCAATGGGGGAGTTGGCAGTAGCACTGATATTCAGTTTTGGCGTATATGCTCTATCGGCTTTTTTTAGTTTCCAGTTCATCAGTGTCGGTAAACGGGAAAAGTTAATACCATCACACCTTTCAAGCTCGGTAATCGTAGTGGGAGTGGAACCATGCCGTTTTAAATAGTCGGGCGAAGCAACTAAACACATACGTGATGAATATAATTTTTTACCAATTAAGTCCGAGTCTTTTAACCAGCCGGCGCGTATTGATATATCAACCCCTTCGGTGAGGGTATTATTAATATTATCATCCATGATGAAATCAATATTGATCTTGGGGTATAGCAACATAAACTCGGCAGCAAGAGGAATGAGATCATCCGCACCCAATAGGTTCGGGCAGGCTACACGTAATGTTCCAGAGGGGGTCTTCTGATGTTCTTTGAGTTCTTCAAAGGTATCCTTTGCTTCTTCTAAAATACTAACGCTGCGATGGTAAAACCGATGACCTGCTTCGGTAAGGCTGAGTTGTCGGGTCGAGCGATGCAATAATTTAATGCCAATTTCGTCTTCCAGCGAAGAAAGGTGTTTACTAATAACCGATTTACTTTTGCCAAGCTTAATGCCAGCCTTTGAAAAACTCCCACACTGAACAACTTCAGTAAAATATTCCATGCGCTTTAAGTAATCCATGATTCAACCTTTGTATTAATGGCAATGACTGTAGATTTTACTGTTGCAAAAAACTCAACAGTGAGTAACCAAGGAACTGTATTGTTTGTTTTTATGATTAAATTATACTTTATCTCGTCTTAAATTTGAACGAGAGAAAATAATGAAACATAAAATCGGATTAGCATTTAGCGGGTTGGTAATGAGCATTAGTCTGCTTTGTAGCCCATCGTACGCGGCGAGTAATGACTTAAGTATTGATGAGCAATGGCAGTTGGATGGAACATTCATCCCCGAAGGTCTGGCCTATGACGACGTCAGTCAAAGTTATTTTTTAGGATCACTAACCGAGCCAGCAATATACCGAATTGATGCCCATAAACAAATAAAACGCTTTGCCTATGATAAGGAAATTGTCTCTTCTGCGGGTATTCATGTTGATACGCAACGTCGTCGTTTGCTGGTTACTAGTCTTGATCTGGGCACCAGTGAGGCATCAAATGCGAATAACAAGGGTACCAAAGCAGGTCTGGCGATTTACTCATTAGACACGGCAGAAAAAATTGCTTTTATAGATTTAGCCAAGGGGCTTACCGGTGGACATTTGTCTAACGACATTACCTTTGATACGGATGGTAATATCTATATTACCGACTCATTTTCACCCATTATTTATAAAGTAGATACAAACTATAAAGCCAGTGTTTTGATACAAGATCCAGCTTTTGCAGGAGAGAATTTCAACCTTAATGGTATCGTTTTTCATCCAAACGGATATTTAATTGTATCGAAGTACAATTCTAACAGCCTATATAGAATACCGCTTAAAAACCCTAAAAATTGGTCTCAAATTAAATTGACCACAACAGTGTCGGGCCCTGATGGCTTGGTATTATTAAGTAACAATAAATTAGCGGTCATAGAAAATAAAACGCGTGGCAATATCAGTATTTTACAATCCAAGGACAACTGGAGAAGTGCTAAATTAAACAGCGCCTTGCCGCTTGATTCTGCTTTTCCAACAACGGCTACCTTAGCCAATGGCAAGTTGGTGGTGCTTGATGGGCAAATTAACAAATTATTTGCTGGTAAAAAGGGTGAGGTGAAAAACTTTTCACTATATCAAATTGACACATCTCACTAATTATTTAAAAACGCTTTGTATCAGTACCATGCAGATTGAACCTGTATGGTGCTTTTTATTGGCTATAATTAATTGTTTAACGCATTAATAGTGACGAGTCTCGAAAATAACAACCGTGTACCGTTCCTAACTCCTATTCATAGCTCGTCATCTTAACGGCTTATTCTTGTTTTTGATCTCTTGATAACAAATCAGCCGCCGCTAATTGAGCGGCTTTACCTTGATAAAGCACTTGATACACTTGCTCAACAATAGGCATTTCAACCCCCATTCGCTCAGCTAAAATATACACTTCTTTGGTATTTCTATAACCTTCGACCACTTGCCCAATATCAGCCATGGCTTGTTCTACTTCTATACCCTGCCCTAATGCTAAACCAAAACGACGATTGCGTGATTGGTTATCGGTGCAAGTTAGCACTAAATCGCCTAAGCCAGCCATGCCCATAAAAGTAGCAGGATCAGCTTTTAATGCTATGCCTAAGCGCGTCATTTCTGCTAAGCCACGGGTAATTAATGCCGTACGTGCATTAGCACCAAAGCCAATACCATCAGCCATACCAGCACCAATAGCGATTACATTTTTAACGGCGCCACCTAATTGCACGCCAATAAAATCTTTATTAGGATAAACGCGGAAGCATTTTTCACAATGCAGCAATGCAGACAACTCGTCAGCAAAGCTTTCATCGGTCGCAGATAAAGAAATAGCGGTGGGTAAACCTGCCGCCATTTCTTTAGCAAAAGTAGGCCCTGAAAGTACCGCTAAGGCAATGTCATTGCCTAGAATATCGCGCGCGACATTTTGTAATAAATCGCCTGACTGGGGATCTAAACCTTTAGTCGCCCAAGCAATTTTTGTGCCGGCGCTTAGTAGCGGTTTAATTTGCTTAAGTATGTCACCAAAAACATGGCTGGGCACAACCACTAAAATATTATCGCTCGCTTGTATTGCGGTAGCTAAATCACTGGTCGGCATTAAACTTTCAGGAAAAGGGCAACCTGCTAAATACTTAGTATTTTCACGCACGTTAGCCATATCTTCAACTTGGTTCGCATCACGACCCCAAAGCAGTGTTTCATGACCGTTTCGAGCCAAACAAATAGCGAGTGCAGTGCCATAAGAACCTGCACCTAATACTGTGATTTTGGCAGAAACTGTCATTGTTTTTCCACTATTCTAGGGTTATTTAACCAGCCTAAGCAAGTTGTGCGAAAAAGGTATCGAGTAAGAGAAATGGCGCGTTGCAAAGTACTCACTGTCAGTCATTTTCCTTCATCTCTCGTCACTAATAACTAAAAGCTATAAGAACAAGAGACTAATAATTAATGCGTTTCTGTGCTTTCAGGTGCATTTACTTTTGCTTCAGCAGCGCGTTGTTGCACATAAGACGCAAATAATGCTTCGAAGTTAACTGGTGACAAGTTAAACTGTGGAAATGAACCACGGTTAACTAAGCTAGCAACAGTTTCACGTGCATACGGGAATAATGTGGTTGGGCAAAAAGCACCAATAGTATGAGCCAATTGCGCTTCAGGTAAATTACCAATAGTGAAAATACCCGCTTGTTGCACTTCCGCTAAAAAGGCAGTTTGACCTTCAACCGTTGCCGTTACGGTAACCGCTAAAACAACTTCATAAGTATCATCAGCTAACTTATTAGAGCGAGTGTCTAAGTCTAATTTGATTTCTGGCTTCCAATCTTTTTGAAAGATAGCTGGCGAGTTAGGTGTTTCGAATGAAACATCTTTAGTGTAAACACGCTGAATAGCAAATTGCGGTTCAGTTTTTGCGGCTTCATTTAATTCGTTTTTGTTTTCGTCGCTCATAAGAATTCCTATATCATTTTTTCTATAAGTTTAATGTATACTCTGTTTAAGCTTTTGCTAACAAAGCATCTAAGTTGTTTTGCATGTCGAGTGTGATCAATTCATCACAGCCCCCAATATGCACATCATCAATAAAAATTTGCGGCACAGTATAACTGCCATTACTACGCGTTATCATGGCTTCACGCAAAGCCATATCACCATCAATTTTTATCTCTTGTACCATCAGTCCAGAAAAATCAGCTGATTTTTCTGCTAACAAAGCTTGTGCTCGCGTACAATACGGACAATATGCCTTGGTATATATTTCTACTGTCGCCATAGTTTTCTAATTTCCAATTCATTTGCGAGCCAATAAGATGTCGAGTGACGAAAACACCCGTCACTCATAACTCGAAACCTATTTATTAGTTACAGGTAAACCAGCGCCAGCCCAGGCATTCATGCCACCTTTTAAAACGCTAACACGGACAAAACCTTTTTTATGTAAATCATTAGCGATTTTAACAGCACTAAGTCCAGCGCTACATACCACTATGATGGGATTTTCTTTATGCTTTTCAAGGCTAGTAAAGCCATTTTTAGTAATTTTTTCGTTCGATAAACTAACCGCATCTAAAATATGATTGCTGTTAAAGTCTTTTTCGCTACGAATATCAAGTGCAACACCTTGCTCTCTGTTCATTAAAAAAGTGAGATCTTGCGGGCTGATTTGCTTAACTGGTGACATACTAATTTTAATCGTTGTCACGATAATCATCACGACAAGGGCAACCCAAACCGCACTTAACATGCCATTATTGCCAGCAAAAGTAATAAATTGTTCCATAAATGGTGACCCTTTTGGTACCTAGTAAGGTGAATAATAAAAACCGTGACAGTATACAGATTATTAGTTTTTTTGCTATGAAGATTTGGTAACCATGACTGAATCATTTCTTGCTTAAAAAAACGATCGCTTATGTGTACAATAGCGGTAATTCTCTCTGATAAACTAAAGGTAGCGCAGTAATGGCACAGGCAAATAAAAAATCGACAGTTTTAATTATCTTAGATGGTTGGGGCTATCGCGAACAAAGTGACTCAAATGCCATACAAGCCGCTAACACGCCAGTGCTAGATAAATTAAAAGTCGACTACCCTAACATGCTTATTCAAACCTCGGGCATGGCGGTTGGTTTACCCGACGGACAAATGGGCAACTCCGAAGTAGGCCATGTTAATTTAGGTGCAGGTCGCGTGGTTTATCAAGATTTCACCCGTATTACCAAGGCAATTGCAGATGATGAATTCAACCAAAATCCAGCGCTGTGCCAAGCTGTTGATAAAGCGGTAGCACAAGACAAAGCGGTACATATTTTTGGTTTACTGTCACCGGGTGGCGTTCATAGTCATGAAGACCATATTTTCTCTATGATTGAGCTCGCCAAAAATCGCGGTGCCAATAAAGTTTATTTACATGCCTTTTTAGACGGTAGAGACACGCCACCACGTAGTGCCAAAAACTCTTTAGTTAAAACCCAAGAAAAATTTAGCCAGTTATTCCCTGACGGCACTTCTCAGGTAGCTTCTGTTATTGGTCGTTATTATGCTATGGACAGAGATCAACGCTGGGATCGTGTTGAAGCGGCTTATAATTTGGTGGTGTCGGGTGAAAGCCAGTATCAATACAACGACGCAGTTAGCGCACTTGATGCTGCCTACGCGCGAGATGAGAACGATGAATTTGTCAGCGCAAGTGCCATTCTCAATAATAATGGTACCGCTATTGAAGTAAACGACGGCGATGCCTTAATTTTTATGAATTTCAGAGCCGATCGTGCTCGCCAGTTTAGCCGCTGTTTCACCGAAAAAGATTTCAATGGCTTTAATCGTAAAAAAACGCCGGCTATTAGTGATTTTGTGATGCTGACGCAGTATGCAGCAAGTATTGAGGCAAATTGTGCCTATGCTCCACAAGCATTAACTAATGTGATGGGCGAATGGTTAGCAAAACATAACAAAACTCAACTACGCATTTCAGAAACAGAAAAATATGCCCACGTCACTTTCTTCTTTAGTGGCGGTCAAGAAGATACCTTTGACGGTGAACAACGTATTTTAGTGCCATCACCAGATGTGGCGACTTATGATTTACAACCTGAAATGAATTCAGCCATATTAACCGACAAACTGGTTGCGGCCATTGAAAGTGGCAAGCATGATTTTATTGTTTGTAACTACCCTAATGGTGACATGGTTGGTCACACGGGTGATTTTAATGCCGCGGTAAAAGCCTGTGAAGCAGTTGATGCTTGTATGGAACGTGTAGTTGCCGCATTGCAACAAACAGGTGGCGAATGTTTAATTACGGCTGATCATGGTAATGCAGAGCAAATGCTTGATGAAAATTCAGGCCAAGCGCACACCGCGCATACCTGTGAACCTGTCCCTCTTATTTATGTGGGTAGAAATGCCACAGCGGCAAATACGGGTACCTTAAGCGATATTTCACCCACCTTGCTGCACCTAATGGCTATGGAACAACCTGAAGAAATGACCGGTTCAGTATTGATGCAATTGGATTAATACGGCAAACTGAAGCTGATTGATTCCATAAAGAATAATAAATTACCGATGCAGTGTCAGTTCCGCGTATTTATCAAAAAAATAAGCCGCTTAGTTTTACTAAGCTGCTTATTTGTGTCTATTGCTAGTCAAGCCAATAATAATAATAACGAAAAGACCAAAGCACAGAATAACGCCAAACTCACTGATGTGCAGCAAGCCATTGCTAAACAAGAGTCTAATATCTTTGATACCAATCAAGCTCGCTCGACATTAGAGTTGCAGCTAAAACAAGATGATTTGGCTATCGCTAAAGCAGCTAAAGCAATCAATGACACTGAGCAAAGCCTAAAAACAACTCATAAGAAAATAGCTAAGCTTGGTAAAGAAAAACAACATTTAAGCCGACAAAAAAGAGCACAAGAGCAATTACTTGCCAAACAACTTCGCTCGGCTTACACCACGGGGCAGCATGGCTATTTAAAGCTGCTATTAAACCAAGATCAAAGCGAAAAAATTCAACGCACAATCAGTTATTACCAATACTTAAACAAAGCTCGCATTAAAGAAATAGACAAATTTCAAGTAACCATAGCCGCCTTATTGCAGGTAACCACCGAGCATCAAGAGCAACTGTCACAATTTAAAATCTTAAAAAAATCACAACAGCAGCAAAAGCTTGCGCTGAGTACCAACAAATCTAAACGCACAAAAACCATTCGTGCCTTAAACAAGAAACTGTTAACGAGCAAACAACAATTAGTTAAATTAAAGGCTGAAGAAGCTAATTTAACCGCCGCGTTACAAAAACTAGAAGCCCTAATACGTACAGAAATAGATTTAATAGGCTTAAGTAAGCTGAAGAGAAAACTTTCTTGGCCCGTTAAAGGACGACTCTTACGCAGTTTTGGCAGTAAAAAACAAGGTTATTTAAAATGGAAAGGCGTTTTACTGGGCGCCTCGCTTGGTAGACAAGTTCACACCATTCACAACGGTACTATTTTATTTTCAGATTGGTTGAAGGGTTATGGTTTATTAACCGTTATCGACCATGGTGACGGCTATATGAGTTTATATGCTCATAATCAAACCTTATTAAAATCGGTTGGCGATAGAGTAGAAACTGGCGAACCTATTGCCTTAGTAGGACAAAGTGGCGGGCAAGATCAGGCCGGCTTATATTTTGAGATCCGCCATCAAGGTAAGGCAGTAAATCCCAAGCTTTGGTGCCATAACAAGTAAAGTAATACCCATAACATCTACAAAATAGCGGCCCTTAATGCTATGCTTTTGTTATCTCCCACTTATGACAATCATAATTAAATGCTTTCAGCCGTATCGAATTTTTTTACTCTTACCGTGTTTTTATCTTCTACTATTTTTTATTTAGCACCACTCAAAGCCGCACCTTATCGAGTAGCCATTGTTATTGATGATATTGGTTACCGCTATACAGACAAACATGCATTGTCTTTACCCGGCGCTATTACTTATTCTATTTTACCCCATACTCCCTACGGTAAAGAACTTGCCTTACAAGCTAATGCGCAGCAAAAAGATGTGCTATTACATATTCCTATGGAAGCAGAAAATGGTAAAAAATTAGGTCCTGGTGCATTAACTAGCACCATGAATGAGGCGCAAATAGTGGCTAGTTTAAATGCCTCATTAGCTGAAATTCCTTTTGCTATTGGCATTAACAATCACATGGGTAGCCGCTTAACTCAACTCGATAACTCTATGACATGGACAATGGGCTTTTTAAAACGACACCACTTGTTATTTTTGGATAGTCAAACCAGCCCTTATTCAAAAGCTAGCGATATAGCCAAAAATATTGGTGTACCCGTAAATCGTCGCCATATTTTTTTAGACAACCAATTAACACAAAGCTACATCAACCAGCAATTTCAATTATTGGTTCAGCATGCTAAAAGTAAAAATTTTGCTATTGCCATCGCTCATCCTCACCCAGAAACAATATCAGCGTTACAGCAATTAATTCCTACGTTAGAGCAAAATGGCATACAGTTGGTTTCTCTATCAACCTTATATGCACCACAAATGACTAATGATGCTTTAGTGGCAGTAAGCGAATAATATTCACTGCAAAACAAACCGTTATTAATTTCAATTACAATATAACCGTTCACCACAGAGGGCTCTGAACCTGATATTTTCAAAATGGCTAATCATACAAACTCGACCTAGCAACAATTTCGGCTTGCCTGACCTTAGCTTGCTTATCTGAGCCAACAAATATCGCCATTTTTTGTAATAAGCTTTCATCAAACTCTGTCGGTAACACATGAGCATTAGTGACCACATAACGACCATCACCAATAACAAAACCTGTGCCTCGTAAAATATTCTGTGGTCAGCGAGTGGCGGTATGAATACCCACGCCCACCACTGAAGGCTTGATTTTTGCGACAACATCAACAAACTCAGCTTGCGCAAAATTAGTGACTAAAATCAAAGCGCAAAGTAATAATTCATAGAATGTTTTCATGCCCTTACTTTATTGTCAGGTCAAATTAATTTATTTAGTTTACCTGAAATGAATTAAAGATTGAATATTCGCAAAATCTCAACTCTTGTCCATACTTATCTCTAATTAGAGGTTATTTTAAGGGCGATAATGAACAACAACATAGTTCCCATTTTTGCTGGCGGAGGTACTCGCTTACCCGCACATTTAGGTGTTTTAAAAGCCTTAAAAGAGTTAGATATTCACTTTGACAGTTTAGTGGGAGTTTCTGGTGGCAGCATAGTGGCGAGTTTTCATGCCGCTGGACTATCGTTAGAAGAAAGTAGAAAAATTGCCTTTGAAACGGATTACAACCAGTTTAGAGAATTCTCCTTGCTCAAATTAATCCGCCATGGCGGCTTAAGCTCAGGCAATATCTTTGAAAAATGGGTTGATCGCCAACTATCAGGAAAAACCTTTTGCGACTTAGAAAAAAACTTACACATTGTGGCTACCGATGTTACTAATGGCAAAGCCGTGATCTTTAATCAAGAAAATACTCCACACATGAAAGTATCAAAAGCGGTACGATTTTCTATGTCTATTCCCTTAGTTTTTAGCTTTCAAACTTTTGGTAAACATATCATGGTAGATGGCAGTATTTTGTCTGAAGATGCTTTACATAGAGATTGGGATCATAAAGGCACGCCCATTTTATGCTTTCGCCTACGCAGTGAAAACGAATATGATGAAGTTAGCACTTCTGGCTTATTTCCTATTTTTAACTACATCACCCTACTAATTAGGGCATTCATGACCACTATTTCTCGGGAATACATTAACGAACAATTTTGGCATAACACTATTGTTATAAACACGGGAGAATGTTCAGGCGTTGACTTTAAAATGTCACAAAATCAAAAAAACACCCTGTTTGATATTGGCTACCAAACTGCTAAAGAAATCATCCCCTTAAAAATGAAAATATAAAAAATTCCCCCGGTCAACTTGCTTGCTAATGCCTTTCACTGCAATAATGACTTTATCGAACTTCTATTTACACGCTTATAGCAATTAATGTTGAAATATTACTATGAAGTGACCTTCAGGATGATGAATGACTACCTTTGTGCATGATTTGATAAGTCAAAGTGCAGAAAAATCGCCCTTAAATATCGCACTGACCTTAAAAGATCATCAGCTTAATTACCGTGATCTCAGCAAAAACATTAGCAATGTTGCGACCAGTTATCGTGCCTTAGCAATTAAGCGTTATCAGCGTATTGGCATTTATTTACCCAAAACTATTGAAAACGTATTAGCTATATTTGCTTGTAGTAAGGTAGGGGCAGTGTTTGTTCCGATCAATCCACTATTAAAAGCGCCACAAGTGCAACATATTGCTAGCGACTGCCATGTCAGCATTATTATCACCAATAAAGCTCGCTTCAAGGCATTACAGCCCATACTTACCAGCCTTTCTGAACTAACTACGGTCATATTAACAGATTCAGACTCAGCAGATGTTGAAACTGTCGAGCAAGTTTCTATCGTGTCTTGGTCGTACTTTGTCAGCCTCACGGGCAACACAGAAGATCCAGAACCGCTAACCGGCAATGATTTGGCGGCTATTTTATACACCTCAGGCAGTACAGGAAAACCTAAAGGAGTGATGCTTTCCCATAGCAATATCGTCTTAGGGGCAAAATCAGTGGCGCAGTATTTACAAAATACCGCTAGTGACAAAATACTGGCTGTTTTACCGCTCAGCTTTGATTATGGTTTAAGCCAATTAACAACCAGTTTTTTAGTTGCCGCCGAATGCGTTTTATTGGATTACTTACTCGCCAATGACGTTATTAAAGCAATCACTAAACATAAAATCACTGGCTTAGCTGCCGTACCACCATTATGGTTACAACTTTGCAAATTTAATTGGCCTGAAAATGCAGGTCACGCTATTCGTTATTTCACCAACTCTGGCGGCGCTTTATCTACCACTTATTTAAAGCGATTACGAAGCTTAATGCCTAACGCAGCACCTTATTTAATGTATGGATTAACCGAAGCTTTCCGCTCCACTTATCTCTCACCTGATGAAATAGATAAAAGAATTGGCTCAATGGGGAAAGCTATTCCTAATGCTGAAATACTGGTACTGCGCAAAGATGGCAGTGAATGTAACGTAGATGAAACAGGGGAATTGGTGCACAAAGGGCCACTCGTTAGTTTAGGCTACTGGAATTTAGCTGACAAAACCGCTGAGCGTTTTAAAGCCGTTTCAGGGCAGCCTAAAGGCATTATTAACCCTGAACTAGCCGTATTTTCAGGTGATTTTGTTAAAAAAGATCAGAACGGTTTTTTATATTTTGTTGGTCGAGCTGACGAAATGATAAAAACGTCAGGTTATCGCATTAGCCCCATGGAAGTTGAGGAAGTACTCTATCAACATGAGCAAGTTACCGAAGCCGCCACAATCGGCGTACCCGATGCTAAACTAGGCCAAGCAATATTAGCCATAGTAAGCAGTACCAACCAAAGTGATTTAAGTTTGATGGAAAAGTCGGTATTAAGGCATTGCCAAAAGCAATTAGCTAATTACATGGCACCGAAAAAAATAATTGTTCTAGCTGAATTACCACATAATGCCAATGGTAAGATAGATAGAAATAAACTCAAACACACATATAAAAATTTTTTTAGTGAAAAATAATAAGTAACAGAACATGACAAAACTATCTCAACAAAAGGCTCAACAACAGGTATCGCCAAAAGCGCCACGACCAGCACCTAAACATGCTGACATGAGCCATTTCGCCCGCCAAAATAATGAATTAGTTATTGGCGACAAAACTATTAGTCAAATAGAAAAACTTGTTGGCAGCACACCTTATTACGCTTATGACAAAGCGCTTATTGCCAATAAAGTGGTTAGCTTAACATCAGTTTTGCCTGAAAAAATTCAATTACATTATGCCATTAAAGCAAATCCTTACCCTAGCCTAGTGCATTTCATGGTCAATCATGTCAGCGGCTTTGATGTAGCATCAAAAAAAGAAATGTTATTAGCGCTACAATCAGGCATGGCCGCCAACAATATTAGCTTTGCCGGTCCTGGAAAAACGCATGATGATCTTCAAGCGGCTATTATTGCCGGCATTACCTTGCATGCTGAGTCAATAACCGAAATAAACCGCGCCATCACACTCGGCGTAAGCTTGGCCATTAAACCCAACATTGCTATTCGCGTTAATCCACTTTTTGAGCTAAAAGCTTCCGGTATGAAAATGTCTGGTGGCTCTAAACCCTTCGGTATCGATGAAGAGCTATTACCTGCGCTGCTCAAAGAACTGCCTTATGAAAAAATCAATTTTAAAGGTTTCCATATCTTCGCTGGTTCACAAAATTTGAAACCCGATGCCATTATCGAAATGCATAGTAAAACCTTTATGCTCGTACAACAGCTTGTGGCATTAACACCGGTAAAAATTGCTTACATAAACATTGGTGGCGGGCTAGGTATTCCTTATTTTCCAGGTGAGCAGCGTTTAATGCTTGACGAGATAAGCACAAACTTGTCGAACTTATTAAAGCAATATCAAGACACTTTAGCTGATATTGACATTATCATGGAACTCGGCCGTTACCTTGTTGGTGAAGCAGGTGTGTACGTGAGTAAAATTGTTGATAAAAAAGTTTCCCGTGCGACTACTTACCTTATTTGTGATGGCGGTCTACATCACCATCTATCTAACTCGGGTAACTTCGGCCAAGTCATTCGTAAAAACTACCCTGTTGCTATCGGTAATAAACTGGTTAGCACGATGAATGAAAAAGAACAAAAAAATGAGGTAGTTAACATTGTAGGGCCATTGTGTACACCGCTAGACATTGTTGCTGATAAGGTAAACTTACCCCAAAGTGATATTGGCGATTATGTTGTTGTTTATCAATCAGGTGCTTATGGCGCTTCTGCTAGTCCAAAAGATTTCCTTAGCCAACCTCAATTAAATGAAATATTACTTTAAAAATAATGGTATACACGGTAAATTTGTCACTAGCTTATAAACTAAATAAAGTACTGCTGATAACATTATTATTAAAAACATTACTTTAAAATCTAGCTCAAATGTAGATACAGTTATTTTGCTATTATTTATAACTAGCTATACTAATATTAATCACCACGATATAACGGGCTCAAAATGAGTGAATATTCAATTGCTGACAACTTTAATCAATATTTCAAGATTAAATTTGCCGACTCTAAAGCATTACGACAAGAAGCATTTAAAATACGTTACGGGGTGTATAGTGACGAACTTGGCTGGGAGCCCGCTAATGACAGTAAAATGGAAAGTGATGAATGTGACGACTACTCATATCATTGTATTCTAGAGCACAAAAGAACTGGTGTGTACGCTGGCTGCATCAGGCTCGTTATCCCGCCCGCAAATAATCCTAATCTTAAATTGCCTTTTGAAGAAAATTGTCTTGGTAGTGCAATACCAGGAGCTATTGATACTCAAACACTCCCTCGCGGCGGTTTTGGTGAAATTTCAAGGCTAGCAGTGCTTGCTGACTTTAGGCGCCGTGAAAAAGAAAAAAACACCCCTTTTGTCTTAAATAGTATTAATCCTGAAACTGTTTTCAGCGAAGTAGAACGAAGAAACTTTCCTAATATTGCGATGGGTTTGTATCTATCTGGGCTAGCGTTAGCTGAAATATGTAATCATGTTGGCATTATGGTGATGATGGAACCAAGATTAAATCGCCGCCTACAACGCTTTGGTTTACCTTTTGAACAAATAGGTGAAGAAACTGATTATCATGGCCGCAGAGCGATGTTTTATCTTAGTAGAGAAAAATTCCATATTCAATTAACGCAGCCTATTGCCGAACTCTACCAAATTATCTACAAAGATTTAAAAGAGCAAGTTTTCTTTATTCCTTATACTAACCTAGCCGACAAGTAGCTAATTTTGCATACAAATAATATAGAGATCCACCATGGTAAACCTTTTTGATTACGATTTAGCTTTTTCCAGAAACATAGGCTGGGTTACCGAACAAGAACAATATCTCCTCAAAACTAAACGCGTAGCTATCGCTGGCTTAGGCGGTGTTGGTAGTAGCCACTTACTTACTTTGGTACGTCTTGGTATCACTAAATTCAATTTAGCTGATTTTGATGAATATGCTTGTGAAAATACCAACAGACAGGCAGGCGCAACCACGCAGACCTATGGAGTAAAAAAACTGGATGCCATGGTAGACATGGCTTTAGCGATTAACCCTAAACTCGACATTAACACTTTTCCGGTTGGGATTAATGCCGACAATATGGATGAATTTTTACAAGACGTTGACTGCTATGTAGACTCGCTAGATTTTTTTGTCATGGATGCTCGCCGACTGGTTTTTCAAAAGTGTGCTGAAAAATCAATTGCAGCCATCACGGCAGCCCCAATTGGCATGGGCACCGCTTATTTAAATTTTTTACCGGGAAAAATGACTTTTGAAGAATATTTTTGTTTAGAAGGTTGCTCTGAAAACGAGCAGTACCTAAAGTTTTTTCTTGGCTTAACACCATCGGCATTACAAAGTTCTTATTTAGTTGATCCCAGCCGTTTTGATGTCGCCAATAAAAAAGGCCCCTCCACCATTATGGGTTGTCAACTTGCTGCGGGCGTGGCTGCTGCCCAAGTAGTAAAAATATTTCTTAACCGTGGTGATGTGCTTAACGTACCTTGGGGGCTGCATTTTGATGCTTATCGTAATAAATTTAAAAAAACTTGGCGCCCTTGGGGCAATAACAACCCTATTCAAAAACTAGCCTTTGCTATTAGTAAAAAACGAATGGGCATTACTTAAGTTGAGTATAAATATGTTAACCAAATCACAACAAAAACAACTAATTACAGCCGCCATTTACGCCCCTTCTGCCGATAATAGCCAGCCCTTCCAATTTCGCTGGAAAAACGATAACACCTTAGAACTGTGGATTGACCCAACACGTTCAGGCAAAGCTTCAGACAACAGATTTGTGCTATCAGATATCGCTCTTGGCGCGGTACTTGAAAATATTATTGTTTGCGCTGATAATTTTCCTTTATCTACTCGGATAGATTACTTTCCTGATGGCGTTCAAAACGAACTTTTCATCGCATGCATCTATTTTATTCCTGCTGATCACTTCTTAGATGCTACCGATAATCTTGTTGGCGAGATACCTAAACGCTGCACTGATAGACGATTTCCATTTAAAGGGCCAATAAAAACACAAACAATAGAGCTACTCACCAATGCCGCCAAACAGCGCGGTTGTGACTTATTAAGTTTCGCTTGTAAAAAAACTATTAAGCGTGTGCTACCTGTTATTCAGCAAGCTGAGACTTTACGTTTTAACAGTAAAATATTGCATCAAGAACTATTTTCTACCGTGCATTTCAACAATGCACAGGCAGAAGAAGGCATGCCTATTTCAGTGCTAGCTATTGAAAAACCAGCTCAGCCAATGTTCAAGCTAATGAAAAAATGGTCTGTGATGAATTTTGTCAACAAAATAGGCGGCGCTGCTATGTTAGGTTTTCGCTCGGTGCGCATACCTATTTTATTTTCCCCCACCTTAGTATTGATCACTATGAAGGGAAAGGATCGTCTCAGTGTCATCAAAGCAGGGCGAGCAATACAAAGAGTATGGTTACAAGCGAGTCAACAAGGGTTATCAGTACAGCCTTATGCTGCCCCCGGCATTTTCTCCCTCGGTTACATTGTCTGTGAAGACGAGTTAAAATCACAACTAGATGCTGTTGCTAAGCAAATGCACAACATTGTTAATAACAACAGTGCTACCAACGATTATGGTTTGATGTTTTTACGCATTGGTTATAATAAGCCTGTTAAACATAGAACTAACAGGCGATCTCTTGATTCCTTTGTTAAAAACTAAGTAAGTACCTCACCTTGCGTGCTGCTCTAGTGAGCGATCAATTTACCACTGGTACGATCCTGATAAGATCCTTTACGAACAACACCCTCAAAAATCGTTAAAATGGGTGTCACCTTTTTTTACAATCATAGCATTATTGAAATATAAATTATTATACACCCAAACAATTAACCAATAAAAACAATGACATATGTTTTTATTTAAATGTTGGCACAACCACTGCATAGTACTAGATACAAAAACTTAGCAAACAATCTTTATTTGGAGAACAACATGAATACATTTAAAAAAGGTTTACTCGCTGGTGCTGCTGCACTTGCAATGTCAATGTCAGCACAAGCATCAGAAATTAACGTTGGCGGTGTAGTTTGGGATCCAGATGAAACTGGTGGTTTACCTGCTTTAGCTGATTTTGCCTCTTTTGGTTCTATTTTTGAAACTGCTGTAGCAGCTCCAGGAGACATACTAACTGGTCGCGGCAAGTTCGAAAGATTAAATAGTGCATTAACTAATGAAGGTTCTTTCTGTCCTGGTTGTGAATTAACTTTTACTTTTGAAGCCGTGTTAGATGGCTTCATTGGTACTCCAACAGGTATTGGTGGCAGCACCAATGGTGACTTTTTCTTTAGTGACTTAACCATTTCAATTTTTGTTGATCATACGCCTGATTACATCGGCACAGCAGCTTCTGCTGCAGATGGTGATTTATGGCTTAAGCTGACTTCTGATTTACTATCAGGTACTGGTACAAACCTAGGTAGTGGTAGTGATAGTGGTTCTGGTTCTTCTGTATTAGATGTTGTTGACGGTTTAGCTATGGGTAACTTCGATACCAATACTGAAGCTGGTGGTGCTGATATGGTACTTAATTCATCATTCTTTGATCTTGGTCTACCTGGCGAACTTGGTGGTACTTTTGATTTAAGAGGTGATTCAATTCCAGAGCCTTCTACCATTGCTTTACTTGGTTTAGGTCTTTTAGGTTTCGCTGGTGCACGTAAACGTAAAGCATAACAATACTCGGTTAAATGCTTAAAAGAAAATATAAGCATGGAGCGCTGAATTGTTAAGTTTATCAAATAAAACCACTTCTAATGAAGTGGTTTTTTTATGGATATTATTTAATATTTATTCCGCTTAAAAATTATTACCACAGAGAGCTGAGGTCACTGCACAACACAGAGAATCATACATCCCCTGTGTGGTTGGAAGAGCCTTCTGTGAAACATCGTGGTTCAGTGGTGAACAGTTAGAATATTTGTAAGGTCTAAATTTTACTATTGTCAGATTTTTATACACTAGCAATAGTTTCTGTAGCGGTGGGGGTAATGATAGATTTAGGAGAGTGTACACCCGTATTTCCTAATAAATCATCTGCCCCTTCACTTTGCCTAAAAATAAAGTCAAAAACCTGTAATAGGGTTTATTCTTTAACAAGAGTATTTCTACTCCTTTTAAAAACCACTCCCACAAACAACCAAAACGAATTAAATATTGGCTTTTGAGCAAGCTATATAGCAATGAAAAATTATTATTTAAGCGCTGCTTTAACCTTAACTAAACTCATTTCAACATTCTTATCTTTAGAACCTTTAACTATGGCCATCTCTAATATCTCTACCGCTTGTTGATATTTTTTATTAGCCGCTAAAACAACACCATAGCTTTCCAATATAGATAAGTTATTTGGAACAAGATTATAGGCTCGCTCGATTGTGATTAGTGCTTTATCCGATTGCCCTAACTTATATTGGTTCCAGGCGAGATTATTCAGTACACCGAGATTATCAGGTGATGCTTTGTTAATGGCGATGTATTGCTCTATCTTTTTTGCTCTATCTTCATTCCCATAAAGCTCAGCCAATAACAGACGTATTGTTAAGTTAGTTGGATTAGTTGCCACATAGCTTTCTAATACCTTTTCTGATTCTTTATTCTGGCCATTAAATTTTAATGCACGAGACAGCTGCATTGCATTTTCATCACTTGCTTGCCTGTCAAAGGCCGATGAAAAACGTTCTACAGCAAGATCAAACGATCTTTCACTCATTGCTATACTGCCTGCCACAAAATCTAAAAGATGGTGCTCTAATTGTTGCTGTTGGGCAATATTAAGCACCTTTTTAGCCTTTAATAGATTCTTATTTCTCACTTCATAATAGGCGAGTAAAATCACAATGCGGTCATTGTTAGGAAATAATGTATAGGCATGTTGAGTATGTGCCAAAGCTTCTGGGTATTTATTTAGGGCTTCTAATGAACCTATTTTTCTTAGATTCAAAAAGTAATTTTTTGAATCTTTTTGTAATCCTCTTGAAAAGGCATTGCTTGCTTTCTCTAGTTGATTTAATGCTAAATAACTATCACCTAAAACTGCCCAATATTGTGAATTTGCAAGATTTTGATCTTCAAAGCTTTCCAATATTTCTACTGCTTCGGTAGTTTTGTCGTTTAATCGCAAGGTTTGCGCTAATGCCAAAGTGACTAATAAACGACTCTCATTATATATTTTTTTTAAGAAACCTTCCGTTCGAACAAGTTGCTCATTATTTACAGATAATGTGACAAGATTAACCAAAGCTCCTCCATGCTCAGGAGAGATGGTGAGTATTTGCTCAAAATATTTAAAAGCTTGATCAACTTCCTTCAAACTGGCCTTGATAAGAGCCAAGTTATATAAGCTAGCAATGTCGTTTGGCTCTATAGCCAAGGCTTTTTTCAACATGCTTTCAGCTTGCTCAAGCCTATTACTCTTAGCAAAAATAATGCCTTGTAGTAAATATCCAGAAGGGTTTTCACTATGTTCGGAGATTAATTCTTGTGCAATAGTACGTGCTTTATTATCATCTCCAACTTTTAAATACTGAATGGCTAACGCTAAATCAACATTAATTAATGAGGGATCTAATTCAATAGCACGCTCTAGTGACTGAATGCCTTCATTGTTGTTTTGTGACAATAGTATAAAACCTTTCTGCGCCGATAATTGTGCGTTATCTGGGTCAAGCTTTTCAGCTTTTTCAATGAGTTTTTTCGCACTTTCAAAATCGCCAATAGCCATTAAACGCGAGGTAGATGCTTGTAAAAAGGCTGAATCATCATTGGTGAGCCCTTCTAAAGCAATAAAGCTCTCAGCCGCTTCAGAGCTATATCCAAGCTGTAATTTAATAACCGCCAGTATTTTTTTTACGGGGTGGCTATTTGGTAAAAAGCCTTCAATTGGCTTTAAATGATTATAGGCTTGTTCATAATCTTTTAGTTGATAGGCACTAGCGCCTGCTATTAGCTTAGTAACTGCCGAGGTAGAACCTAACTGAATAGCTTGCTCAGCATTCATTTTAGACTCTTTATATAAACCTTTTTGATATTGCAATTGCGCTTTATAGTGCAACGCTAATGGCGCACTTTTAAATTTATCTAACAGCTGATTAGTAATCACTTCTGCCTGCTCAAAAAGCTCGGCTTTTATTAAGCTATTAATCTCAAAGTAACGAATACTATAGTCCATAGGATGCTGGGTTAGATAGCGGCCAAAAGAGCCAGCAGCTTGTTCATAGTCTTCTAACCCAAAGAGTAAATGTGCTTTTAACAGTAAGGCTTCAGAAAGATTTGGGCGATCCTGTAACAAGTTCTCAATATCAACTAAACTTTGTGCATAATTTTGCTCTGAACGAGCCAAATAGGCTTTACCTACTTGGCTATAAGCTGCCGTTTCACTAATGGCAATAGCCTGCCCTATATAGTCTTGCGCTTTATCTGTTTCATTATGAGCTAACGCTACGATACCCGCATAAGTTAAAACAATAATATAATCATCATCAGCAAGATCACCACTAATTTCAACCAATTGATATACGGCTTCTGGTTTAGATAATTTCGCTTTTACTTGTGCCAAAAGAGGAATGATATTAGCTTGGTCGATACCTAATTGTTGCGCTTTTTCTAGCTCTTTTTCGGCAAACACATAATTACCTTGCTCTAGATAAGTTTTACCTAATGCTATGCGTGCCTGAGCACTTTTAGGCGCCATACGTACGGCATTCTTTAATTCAATGACGGCACTGCCAAAGTCTCGTTTTGCGCTATGCTCACTTGCTGAAGCTAATAGTTGCTCCAGTGATTTTTGCTCACTACAGGCGCTTAATCCTAAAGCTAATGCGACAGCCGATGCTATTATTGTTGTTCTATTCATCTTTAACCCTTGTTATTTATGCTATTTTTAAATTCCAGCTTAATACACCACAGGAATGACGAGACAGTTATAGTAAATCGATTAACTGTGATTTTTTGGTCACTTGCTCTGCGGTTGAGGGCTCAATCTTTTCCAAAATTGACTTAGCTTCATTTTTACGCGCATTGGCGATAAGCACTGTAACGTAGTTTAATTGAATATCAATATCTTTACCCTTCGCTAATTCAGAAGCCTTGCTGGCTTTTTTCAACGCGGCACGCTTATCACCTTTTTTCAGTAAAACTTGGCTATAAGTATCAACAACATTAGCGACTTCTGGCGCCAACTCAAACGCCTTTTCGGCATAAATTACCGCGTTGTCTAAATCGTTGTTGTCCATATAAAGCCAAGCAAGATTGTTATTTACTACCACACTATTAGGCTGACTTTCGGCTATTTTCACATAGCTTTCAATGGCTTTCTTTTTATCATTAGTAAGGTACATGCCTGCTAAAATAGCTCTTACGCGATCATTTTGTTCGTGCTTTGCCAAGTAATTCTCTAAAACGCTGATGGCTTGAACCATATCTTGATTATTTTGGTGGGCAGAGGCTAAATAGAGAGCATTTTGGCTGCTCGCATACGTTTTATAGAGAATTTCGAGTTGAGGAATCGCCTGTTTATATTTTTTCTCTAATAAATAGATACGCCCTTGTAAGCCTTGTTTTAGCGCATCACTAATGTCACGATCAGTTAAGGTTATGTACAGTTCTTTTGCCTGATAAATTTCTTTGTTACTCAACAACAATTGCATTTTAACCAGCTGTAAAGTCAGGTTGTTGGGGTGATGTGCAAAGCCACTATTAATAACGCTTAAGGCACGTTCATAATTGCGCTTATTGGTGTGAAAATCGGCAAGTAGTACAATGGGTTCAAGGTGGAAAGGACTCACTTGACGCCATTTTTCTAGGGTGAGTTGTACGTTACTTTCATCTTTTTGGTCTTTATAAATCAACACTAATAACTGCCAATAACGTTTTGGCAATTTGGCATTTTTCTCAAAAGAACTTAAAATTTGTAAGGCTTTACCCGTTTTCTTTACATGCACTAGTGCTTCACTAACCAACATACCTTTCTGCAAATCTGCCGTATCAAGCTGGTATGCCGTCATCAGTTTTTGTAACGCGGCCTCATTACGATGTAAACCAAAATACAGTCGCAGCGATTTATTGTTATTAGGATAAAGTTTAATAAGGTACTCGGCTCTTTCTTTAGCAAGCGCCTCATTTTTTTGAAAGGCTGCCAGTCTGACCTGCTCAATCAAAGCAAAAACATTATTTGGTTCAGCCGTTAGGCTTTGTTTGAGGGATTGTTCTGCCTTAGCAAAGTCTTTTTGTTTAATATGAATCGTCGCCATTAAATTAAACGCACCCGCTTTATTCGGGTATCGCTTTTCCCATTTCTTAGCAATAGCGGTGGCTTGTGCTATATCTCCTGATTGTACTGCTGAAAAAGCTAGCGCTAATTCAGCTTCAATTAACTCAGGATCAAGCTTTACTGCGTCTTGTAAATCTTGCATGCCTGATGGATCATTCATCATTAGTTTCAGTATGCCTTGACGAGCATTTTGCTTCGCATTCGGGTTAGTTAATTCACCACTTTGCGCTACCAATTGCTTCGCTTCATCAACAGCGCCAAGCTCAAGCAGTTTGTAACTTAACGAGGTTAAAAATACGGCATCTGATTCATTAACGGCGGCAAAGTCCTGCAACGTTTCACTAATATCATCCACTAAACCCAGCTCTAATTGACCAACTGCGAGCATTCTACGTGCCTGATGTTCTGCGGGTAAATAGTTGACAATAGCACTTAGGTGATGATTAGTTTGTTCCCAATTTTGCAGATGAAAAGCACTAGCGCCTGCCACTAGTTTTAAATTAAATTGGTTAAAATTGGCCGATAGAGCAACTTCTGCATATTCGCTTGCTTTGACATAATCTTTAGCTTGAAAACGTACCATTGCCTTGATGTAATTAGCAAAGGGTTGACTGCTCACTGACGCTAAAATAGCATCAGCATATTGCTCTGCCTCATCATATTGTCCTGATTTTAATAGCGAATCTGCTAATAACAACTGCACGATGCCTGATTGTGGTTGTACGGTTAAATAGGCCTTAAAGCTACTTGCTGCTTGTTGATAGTTTTTCATGGCCGTAGCCACTTGGCCTTGCAGCATTAAAGCATCTGGATTTTTTTCTGCTTGGGTTAAGGCTTCGTTAACCAAAACACTTGCTTGTTCAAAATTGTTTTCTGAAAAAACCAAATAAGCTTCAGCAAGCTTACTATATAAGCCTTTGGCATCGGCTGATTTAGCTAATTCAACACTTGCTTGCGCTAATTCGGTTTGCTCGCTTCGCAGTGCAGCTAAGGTTTTGTATGCTAAAAATTGACTTGATGCTGCTGTTGTTAAATTTTTTGCCGCTGCAGTTAAGGCAATAACGTCATCATCCGCATCAGTTAAAATATAAGCACGTGCCAATAGCGGTAATAATTTGTCATTGGTATACTTAAGCTTGTTAGCCCGTTCAAGCTCTTTTACCGCATCAACACCATTACCTTGACTCAGATAAGTTTGCCCTAATAAAAATCTCGCTTCACCACTTTTGACATCAGCACGGATAGCATTTTTCAGTTCGATAACCGCTTCATTAGTTTTCTTTTCTTTGCTATATGTTTTTGCTTTACTCAAATGTGAATCAGCGGTTTCTTTTTCACTGCAAGCACCTAACGCTAGTAAAACACTTAAACAAACCGTGGCTTTGACAAACTTCATACTTATTTTCCTTAACAGTTATTCTATTTTCTTATGAATTTAGCAGATAAACACTTAGGAAATAACATAGCGGTGATAAACGCTATCCCCTCTTTAATGTCTATCTCTGGTTTTATGACTTCATAAAACCAATAAAGCCCATTTAAAAATGGGCTTTGCTGTTTTAAGCTCGAGTGTTTAACAAGGTTGTGGTTAAGGCAAGATTGCTATAACACTCATGATCAGTGACTAGAATAATGACATCTGCCCAACTGTTCATGTTGTCCAATGTTGTTATTCGTGGGCAGTTCCAGCTTTCAACATAAGGGTCGTGATAACTAACGCTAACCCCTGCTTGATTAAAGTGCTCTAAAATAGCTTCTGCAGGTGACTCGCGACAATCGTCAACATTAGCTTTATAAGCAACCCCTAAAATACCCACTTTTTTACCTTTAACATCAGCACCTAACAAATCTAATGCTTGTTGAGCAACAATATGGGGACGTTCATCATTTATCGCTCTTGCTAAACGAACAAACTCACCTGCTTTGGTGTTTTCTACCAAAAACCATGGGTCGATAGGAATACAGTGTCCGCCAACCCCTGGGCCTGGTGTTAATACATTCACACGAGGATGACGATTTGCCAAACGTATAACTTCAGACACATCAACATTTAACTCTTGGCAAATCAGCGATAATTCATTGGCAAAAGCAATGCCGACATCGCGAGAAGTATTTTCCACCAATTTAATGCATTCGGCAGTAGTCAAATCAGTTAAGAATACTTCACCTTTAACAAAGCTTTGATAAATGGCTTTTACTTTTAATTGTGCGGCTTCATTGCTGGCGCCAATAATGCGATCGTTATGTACCAATTCGTGCAACGTTTGCCCTGGAATGGCGCGTTCAGGGCAATGCACCACGTCAATAGTTAAACCCGCGTCTTTAAAACGTTGCTCTACGGCTAAGCTAGTTTGTGGAGAAATAGTAGACTCAACAATAACGGTTTGACCATTTTTAGCTACTTTTGCAATAGCATCAACAGCGCTAAAAACATAAGCGCGATCACAGCTTTTTCCTTTAGAAGAGTCTTTATGAGGCGTAGGTACTGCTACTAAATACGTTTCGCTGGTAGGAATTTCAGTACTCGCTTTTAAGAAACCTTGGCTAACAACTTGCTGAATTAACTCAGCAAGGCCTGCTTCATCAAAGGGGCATTCGCAACGATTAATGGCATCGACTTTATCACTGTTTAGATCAACCCCTGTAACGCTGTAACCAGCTTGAGCGAGTAAACTGGCAATAGGTAAACCCATATACCCCATACCAACAACGGTCAGTGTTTCATTTTTAGCCGCTATAATGCCATCGGCACTGCTAGGTTGAGTGTTGGTAATGATATCTAAAATTAATTCCGCAACATGACCATCGCCAAAAGGGTTTTTCCAGTTAAACTCACTATTTGAGGTTGATAACCATTTATCAGCTGCCGCTAGCGCTTTATCAGCATCACGGCCAACAAGCACATTGGCACCCACTTCGATGGACTCTGGACGTTCGGTGTTTTCACGTAAGGTAATACATGGCACACCTAGTAGGCAGGCTTCTTCTTGAATACCGCCTGAGTCAGTTAAAATTAACTGAGCATGTTTTTGCAGTTGAATGAAATCTAAATAACCAATCGGCGGAATAAGTTTTAAATAGCTCGGCACATCAATAGCAAACTCTTTCAGTTTAGCTTGCGTTCTAGGATGAATAGGCCAAACAATAGTTTGACTGTATTTTGTATGCAACTTGTCAAATAAAGCTAATAATTCTAACAAATTCGCCATCACATCAACGTTAGATGCTCGGTGAGCCGTCACCAAGAAGAACTTGCCTGGCTCTACGTCTAAGTCAGATAAAATAGTACTGGTATTAGCTGAAATATCTAAATGTTGAAATAATGAGTCTGAAACGGTATTACCAACCGTGTAAATTTTATCGCCATCAATGCCTTCTTTAGCCAAAATAGCATGTTGATTTGGGCCAACGGCGAATAGAAATTCACTAATGTGATCCGTCATAATGCGGTTAGTTTCTTCTGGCATCGTTCTGTCGTAACTACGCAAACCCGCTTCAATATGACCCACTTTAATGTCTAATTTAGAGGCCGCTAAAGCGCCAGCTAACACCGTATTAGTATCTCCTTGCACTAGCACTACATCAGGCTTTTCTTCAATTAAAATAGGCTCCATTTTAATTAAAATATTACCCGTTTGGTTACTGTGCAAGCCTGAGCCAACCCCTAAATTATAATGGGGTGCAGGTAATGCCAATTCTTTGAAGAAAATGCTATCCATTTCTTCTGAATAATGTTGATTAGAATGGATGATAAAATAAGGTATGCCTCGTTTTTGACATTCACGAATAACGGGTGCCATTTTGATGATTTCGGGGCGAGTGCCGACGATAATCCCTATTTTCATTGTTAAGTCCTTAAGGCTGATTGATCGATAAATTTACAATAGTTACAGTGTACTGTGCTGAATTTTTTTTGCAGTAATTATTTATCGTATTCTTGAATGCTCTTGCCGATGGGTTATTCTCTAAGCAGTAAATCTAACACCGCTTGAGTTTTCTCTTTCATCAATGCTACATCTCCTCTAGACTCAACATTTAAACGTACCACAGGTTCGGTATTGCTACTGCGCAAATTAAAACGCCAAGTGCCAAATTCCATGCTGATGCCATCGGTTTTATCTATTAGTTGCGCATCACTTTCATAATAATCAAATACTCGGGCAATGGCAGCCTTTGGATCGGCAATTTTATTATTGATTTCACCCGATGATGGATAAGCTTGAATACGCGCTTTAACCAGCGAAGATAAAGGTTGCCGACGTAAACAGACTAATTCAGCAATGAGTAGCCAAGGGATCATGCCACTATCACAATAGAAAAAATCACGAAAATAATGGTGAGCGCTCATTTCTCCGCCATATACAGCATCTTCACTACGCATACGCTCTTTTATAAAGGCGTGGCCGGTTTTACTTTGAATTGCCTGACCACCAGCTTGTTCAACAATGTCGATTGTGTTCCAGGTTAAACGCGGATCATGAATTATTTTCTGTACTTGAGCGTTAGCTTTATTCTCGTTAACAGCCGTTATTTTAGTTTTAGCTAAGAAGTTTTCTGCCAACAAGCCAACAATATAATAGCCTTCAATAAATTCACCGTGTTCATCAAATAAAAAACAGCGATCAAAGTCGCCATCCCAAGCAATGCCCATATCGGCATTATGCTCAATTACCGCATCTCGGGTCGCTGCTCGATTCTCAACTAATAGCGGATTAGGTATACCATTAGGGAAATTACCATCAGGGTTATGATGAATCTTAATAAATTCAACTGGTACATTTAATTTTTTAAAAGCCTTTTCAATAACATCAAGCGCAGGACCTGCTGCGCCATTACCGGCATTAACCACAAGCTTTAAAGGCCTACTCAATAAAGACAAGTTATCAACATTAATATAAGTTAGTAAATGTTTGGTATAAACTTGGCTAATATCATGAGTAGATAGTTGACCTTTTTCAGCCACCTCAACAAACTCATTGCGCTCAGCGAGGGCTTTAATATCAAATAGCCCTGTATCGCCACTAATAGGTTTCGAATTTTCTCGTACCAATTTCATGCCATTGTAATCTATAGGATTATGACTGGCAGTAACGACAATACCACCATCACAATTTAAATGGCTGGTCGCGAAATAAATATGCTCGGTACCACACAAACCTAAATCAATAACATGGGTACCACCGTCCATCAAACCGTTAGCAAGCGCTAACTTCAACTCTTCACTCGTTAAGCGGATATCACCACCAACAACAACTTGTTGTGCCTTAGTGTGCTGAGCAAAAGCTCGCCCTATGCGATACGCAATCTCAGTATTTAACTCTTCACCGAGCTTGCCGCGAATGTCGTAGGCTTTAAAACAGGTTAGCTGTGAATTCTTCATTTATAAATCTCTTAATTTAAGTTTTTTTGTGTTAACTGCCGACTAAATAGCGACTTTTTTTCCCTAGAAGCCTTTGCATCACATAAATAATTCCAACACACATAAGCAATATGAGAACGGCAACAAAACCATATAAAACAATATTACCTATTATTTTGCTTCCTAATAAATTTTCAATGCTGAGTTTACTCGCGGTTAAAATATATGAATGTATAAAAAACACCCCAAAACTTGTATCAGCAATAATATGAATCAGTTTATATTCTAATTTTTCACCTAAACGAATAAATAAGCCGAGAAAAAATAGCGCCATAGTTATTTTTTGCAAATAATTTATATAAGTCATTGTTCCTGCCATGAAATAATATTCCGTTATAGCAAAACTGAAGACAAGAATTGCAAATATCCATAAAATACTTGTTCGACTCAATACACTATTCACTTGCGATTTATAATGGCTGCAAAACATACCTAGCAGGTAAACTGAAAAGAAATGTATAAAATTTTGAAATGGCAAACCTCGACTAACTAAACAAGAGATAATTATTGTGATAGGCAATATCCAATAAAAGTATTTCTGTTTGTCAGCTTTAACTAAAATCGGTGCAATGATATAAAATAAACTGATCATTGGAATAAACCAAAGGGGCGCAAGGTGTAAACCTGTCAAATAAAAATAAACAACTTGCAGCCATTGAGGGTTATTGTAGAAGCCTTCCCAAACAGTATCTCTCGAAATAAGGAACACAAAGACCGCAATTGCGGGCATAGAAACTAAAAAATAGGGTGTTATTACATTTTTTAGTTTGGCCAAAAAATATGTTTTATTTCGATACTTTCCCATCAGGTGTTGAAATAGATAACCTGCAATAAACACAAATAAAACCGAGCCATTACTAATAAAAATACGTAATAACCTTTCTATTTCTGATTTGTTTTCTGGCCAGATAAAAAAATCAATGACATGTCCGGCAACTATAAATAATATAGCTAAAGCCCTAAATGAGTGTATATATCCTAAAAACAAAACTCCCCCTTAACAATCTAAGCAAACATATTAACTTAAGCTCGTCCGTAACGGTCTTCAAAACGAACGATGTCATCTTCACCTAAGTAACTACCCGATTGCACTTCGATCATTTCAAGTGGTAACTTGCCCGGATTTTCTAAAGCATGCACAACACCGATAGGGATGTAAGTGGATTGGTTTTCACTTAAGAGGGATGTTTCACCATCCAAAGTAACTTTGGCCGTGCCGGAAACGATGATCCAGTGTTCGGCTCGATGATGATGCATTTGAACAGATAACTTAGCGCCAGGGTTTACAGTAATGCGTTTAACTTGAAAACGTTCGCCGTTATCAACACTGTCGTATTTACCCCAAGGACGATAAACTTCACGATGCAATTTCGCTTCAGGTCTTTGCTGTGCTTTAAGCTCATTAACAATGTCTTTTACGTTTTGAACTTTGTCTTTATTAGCAATCAAGACCGCATCAGGCGTATCAATGATGACTAAGTTATCTACACCTAGCGTGGTAATTAATTTATTTTGGCTATGGATATAGCTGTTGCTTGTATCATGGGCGATGACATCACCTTTGATCACATTTCGTTGTGCATCTTGCTGGCAAACTTCCCAAAGGGCGGAATAAGAACCAACATCACTCCAACCCGCATCAAGCGGTACAACAACAGCATATTCAGTTTTTTCCATCACGGCATAATCAATTGACTCATCAGCACATTGCAAAAAAGCCTCACTGTCAGGACGCGTAAAATCTAAATCTGTTTCAACCTTTTTCATTGCTTGCCGACAGGATTGTAAAATATCGGGTCTAAACTTTTCTAGTTCTTCAAGATAACGGCTGGCTTTAAATAAAAACATGCCGCTATTCCATAAGTAATTGCCGGCATCTAAATAATTCTGTGCTGTTTCAGCGTCAGGCTTTTCAACAAACTGCGCGACATCAAACACATCATCAGCTTGCTGAGTGCCTTGCTTAATATAGCCGTATCCTGTTTCTGCGTGGCTAGGCACTATACCAAAAGTAACCAATTTTCCCTGCTGGGCGGCAATCGTTGCTGTCGCTACGGCTTGATGAAATTTTTCGGTGTCTTTAATAACATGATCGGCGGCTAGCACGAGTAATAGCGTTTCTTTATCAGAAGCAAGAGCATTAAGAGCGGCAAGAGCCACCGCAGGCGCTGTATTTCGCCCTTGTGGCTCTAACAATATGGTCGCTTGTTGGCAGTTGACTTGCTTAACTTGCTCGGCCACTAAAAAGCGATGATCTTCATTACAAATAAAAACGGGAGCTTGATGCTTGGCGGGTAAACGAGCCATGGTATCTTGCAACATGCTAGTTTCATTCACTAAGGGCAGAAACTGTTTTGGAAATTGCGCGCGAGAAAGTGGCCAGAGGCGAGTGCCGCTGCCACCACACATAATTACTGGAGAAATAGTTACCGAAGAAGCTGTTGATTGACTCATTGATATTCCATTAAAAATAGATAGAAGCGTAATGGCACAATGATAAGCTAAGATAAGCAGTTTTGGAACCTTGAATGCTTGATAGATTCAGGAGAATAGATATCCTACATTCATTTAAACCGTCTCTCTTGAGCAGCCCAGCGATTTAGCTATTTGCAGCTTGTTCATGCCGCCATTAAAATTTTCCCTGGTGAGTTAGCCAAGGCCGCCGTTTGGATTATCTAGTAGCTAGCTTTCGCTAGCACACTTTGAAAAAATATAATGCAAAAACTTATGTACACAATGAAATGTAAGTATTGTGCTACTCATGAGGATCAAAGCGTAATTTTCAATTGTTCTAGCACTAAAAATAAGTTTTTAAATGCCCGTTGATCTGTTGAATTAGACAATATGCTATAAGAAATACTTACCCTTGAATGGTGCATCATTCCAATCGTCATTTTTTTAAAGTCTCCTGATTTTGGCCTCACATTTTGAAGACTCTTATCTGTAAAAGTTGCGTAAATAAGTGCTCCTAAATCAGTTTTATACATTTCTAAATTTGTTTCTTGTTCAACGGATGTAGTGATAAACGGACGTGCCATTTTCTTCACAGTATCTATAGTCTCTTGCGGTGATTTTTTATCCGTGCCTTCTCTTGCAATTATACTTATTGAAACACTTAGAGGGTCTCTTGGATTAGGATCTTCAATTCTAATTATTTGAAGCTCGCTGTCCTTGGGCGTCATGGTTTTTACAGACCAGTTTTTAAATTTTGCCAAAAACACTTTTCCTAGCTTTGGCACTGTAACCTTATGGAAAGAAATGGCTAAATCATCATCTTTTGTCCTGACGACGGTTGATTTTTCGTCTTCCTTACATGGAATATCTTGATATTTAGTTTGGCCATCAGAGCTAACGCAAGAATAAACTTTTGAAAACACGGGCAAGGAGGATGCAAATAACAGAATAAAAATAAGACATGAATAAACAATGTTGATTTGGCGAACGCCCATATTCAAAACTCCAATCTGTTAGTCGTTAGTTGATGTTAACTTAATAATCAGCATTAATAATATTATTAATTCCATAGTTTGTAACAATTTATTTTTCAGTTCCTCTTGTGTCAGGGTTGCAATAAAAAGGTATCAGATATTAAATTAGCAAAGCTGTTAAAAAGGGATAGATTGAATGATATTCTGTCTATTAGTTTAAAAGAATGGTGATAATGTTTTGGGATAGACAGGTCAAATTATACGGAGCATTTATTGAGGAGCTATTTACTAAACTATAAATGCTTAACAAATTCGGCCGTTATCGTTGCAACTTGCTTTTTAAATTCAAAAGATGAAAAAGTGTGATCGGCATTGGCTAAGCGATGTATTTCGTTATTGTCATTTTTCAACTTTCGCCATGATTTACTGGTTTTAGTTTGTTGATCAAATTCACGAGCAGTTAAATCTTCACCACTTAAAATTAAACACACTTTGCCATTGAACGATTGCAAGCCAGATAACATGCGAGCCTGATAACTGTTGATGCTTTGCTCGTCCGCAATAATACTATCTTTAACAAAGCCTTTAGCATCACAAGCACTCGCGGCTACATTAACTTTACCGCGGCATAGCTTTTTCCAAAAGCCTTTAGACAACAAGCGTTGCAAATAATAATGTTTCACCATAGCTTTACCCATCGCTTGTTCACTACGCAGCCAAGGGTTTAACAGTACTAAGCCACTGATTCGTTCATCTTGATATGCATAAATTAACGCGGCAGAAGCGGCATCGCACAATCCCCAAATCACCACCTTTTGTAAATGCGGTTGCATCTTAAAAAAAGCATCAGTTGCCCCTTTAATGTCATCGCAAATATCATTAAATGCTTTTTTATCGCCGCAACTATCACCCATGCCCGTACAATCAAAACGAAAAGAGCTAACTCCTTGTATGGCTAAAGTGCGAGATAACTGTACAAATTGTCTGTGGCTACCGACTCGATACTGAGGGCCACCAACAATAATTAACACACCCATGTTATTTTGCGTTGAACCATGATGAGAGATAGCCAATAACTCTTGATTATTAACGGTAAAAGTCAGCGCTTGTTCAGTCATTTTTTACATACCGCACGAAGCGTTAATTGCTCAAGTTCAGGCAAAGAAAATATTTCTGGTACTTGCCAAAATGGTGGGCAAGCAAAACAATACATGCTAGTTAGTGATGCATTCATTGAAGCCGACAAACGCTTCGTTAAGGGTGTTGGCTCTTTTGCTGACAACTCAAACCAATGCAATAGTGAAAGAGGATGAAACTCTTTACTTATTTGCAGTGATTCAATTGATTGCAGCATAGATTTAGTGAGTAGATAACCCGAGACTTCCGTATCACTTCCTTGAAGAATATATTCACGCCAATTTGTTTTTTCGGCGCTGTTGCTCATCATACTTTTGGCTTGCTTTATGCGTAAAAACTGGCTTGCAAACAGTTTTCCGTTAGTAACAGGTTTCCATAGTATTTGCTGGGTAATGGGTAATTGTTGGTGCAATTTCTCTTGATGGTTCAGCATTAATAAGGCACCAAAACGCACTCCCCATAAAATAATATTGCTAGCACCCTGTTGCTGTACAAATTTACCAGCCGTTATAATGTTTTCTAGCCAGATATCAGTATTGGCTTGTTCAAACTCACCTTCACTATCACCTGTGCCGTAATAATCAAGCACAAAACAAGGCAAATTTTTCTGAGCAAAACATTGTGCTTGTTTAGCAACAACAGCCCTAGCTAAATTCATTTCCTCAGTAATTGACGGTAAACATAAAATAGCCGTATCGCCAGTAATATTGCCAAACTGAGTGATAAAAAGTCGTCCTTGTTGGCTAGCAATAAAATGTCCTAAAAGCACAGGCTAAGCAACTTTTTCACGAATAAAAGTCACCAAGCTTGCCAAGGTTTCAAACATTTCGGCATTCACTTCATCGTCTTCAATGACAATACCGTAATTTTCTTCCACCATGGTTAGTACCGTTACAATAGCCATAGAATCAAATTCGGGAATAGCTCCTAATATTGCTGTGTTTTCATCCCAGCTATCTACTTCATCAAGTTGCAGCACCGCTGTTAATATGGTTTTTATCTCTTGTTGTAATGACATGGTTAGCCTTTATTCTCCCTTGATAATAGCATTTTTACTTTTGCTGGTAGCATATAACGTACCGCCAATAATGTCCCCAAAAAGCTGCGCTCATTAAACACTTGCAAGGTAACACGGTCACGCTTTTTAGCCATCCAGTCTTTTTTGTAGGCTTCATTCCCCATGCCAAACTCAATACAGTTAATCTTATCTTGCGCAATAACGTGTTCTGACAACGCCATGGAAAGAATAGAACCAACAGAGTATTGCTGATAGTGGGGATCATAAGCCAGTTTGAAAATTGAAGCCGTTTTGCTCTGTACAAACCAAAGTTGCATTGCGACAGGTTTATCTTCAATAAACAGTAAGCCCATTCTAAATTTATTGTGCTTTATTGCTTGTAAACAAACTTGCTTAATAAAAGCAAAGCTATACTCATCACCTTTCCAACTGGCTTGATAAATAGCTTGGTAAGCAGGAAAAAACTGCAGAAATTCAACTTCAGAACTAGCAACATACGTATAATAATTAAACGCTTTGGCTAATTTTTTCTGTTTACGTTTGATGGTGTTTTTTAACTTGCTTGGGCGTTGTTGGTAATAGCTATTAAAATCAACAATAGTATCATGATACCAGTTTTCGGCTTGTGCATAGGTCTTAGCATAACTAAAATGGCTAGCAATGAGTTGAGATAAATCAGCGGCTAATGGTCCTAACAACATCTGCTGCCAAGTATTATTTGTTTTGATGTGGGAGAGTAAAATTAAGAGCCGTTTTTGTACCTTTTTATCATCGATTTTTTTTGTTGAAGCGCTATTTGTTATTAAAAAAGGCGCAGTAACGGCTGAATAAAAACTCGTGAGTGAGCGAATAATCGTTTGATGTTTTGATTGGCATTCATGCACTAAAGGCCAAGCTATCAGTAACTTTTTTTGATGATTTTCGCTTAGCTCAAATAAACAATGTATCTGCACAAGTGACTGTTCTGGCAACACATAATCAGCGGTAACTTTTAGCCAAATAGGTGTGAGCTCAAAAAGAGCGCAGTCAATAATACTACTCTGATAATCCTTTAAAAAGACCGGCAAGCTAATTTTTTTATAACTTAACCTCATAAGTTGTCCATGCTATTGGCACATCATTGATTATAACTAGCGAGAGTTAAAGCGATAAAGTTTTTAAGTATTCCTTAAACTCTTCGCCGAGCTCTCTATGACGTAATGCATATTCAACATTAGCTTTCATGTAGCCCATTTTTGAGCCACAATCGTGTGATTTTCCCGTCATGTGAAAGGCTTCAACCGTTTCAAGTTTCATCAAACTGGCAATAGCATCCGTTAGTTGTATTTCGTTACCTGCCCCAGGCGGAGTAAATTCAAGTAAATCCCAAATCGGGGCCGACAACACATAGCGGCCGACAACCGCTAAATTTGATGGTGCTTCATCAATAGGAGGCTTTTCAACAACAGCGGTCATCGCTTTAGACTCACCAGAGGCAATTTTATGTCCCTCGCAATCTGCAACGCCATAATTACTCACTTGCGTCATCTCAACAGGCTCGACCATTATTTGGCTGTGACCAGTATCATTAAAGCGTTTAAGCATCGCAGACAAATTTTCAGTTTTTGGCTGGTAACTCGCATCATCTAAAATAACATCGGGTAGTATAACGGCAAAGGGCTGCTCACCAATAATGGGGCGAGCCTTCAAAACGGCATGCCCTAAACCTTTGGCCTCTCCTTGACGTACGTGAATAATAGTAACATCTTTCGGGCAAATGGCTTGGATCTCATCTAACAACTGACGTTTTACTCGATTTTCTAACGTTGTTTCCAATTCAAATGATTTATCGAAATGGTTTTCAATGGCATTTTTAGAAGAATGAGTAACCAGTACTATTTCTTTTATGCCTGCATTGACACATTCGTTAACTATGTATTGAATTAAGGGCTTATCAACAATAGGCAACATTTCTTTGGGAATAGCTTTAGTGGCTGGCAACATACGTGTGCCAAGACCGGCTACAGGAATTACCGCTTTAGTAATTTTGTTTGTCATATTAATCTAATACTCATCAATTATTATTTTTTATAAAATGTTCGGTACCATTGCACAAAGTTATCAACTCCTTGCTCAACACTCATGCTTGGACGATATGAAGTCGCCTCAAATAAGTCTTCAACTTCAGCATAGGTTTGATAAACATCACCTGCTTGCATTGGCATCATGTTTTTATTGGCCGTTAAACCTAAAGAGCTTTCTAATGACTCAATAAAAGCCATCAATTTTACTGGGTTACCGTTACCAATATTAAAAACGCGATAAGGCGCTGAACTCTGCGCTGAACTACCTGACTCAACTTGCCAATCAGCATTTGATTGAGGGATCACGTTTTGAACACGAACAATACCTTCAACGATATCATCAATGTAGGTGAAATCTCTGCGCATATCGCCGTTGTTATAAACATCAATAGCATCACCTTCAATAATCGCTTTAGTGAATTTAAACAACGCCATATCGGGTCGTCCCCACGGGCCATAAACTGTAAAAAACCTTAAGCCCGTTGTCGGAATACCATATAAATGAGCATAAGTATGAGACATTAACTCATTGGATTTTTTAGTGGCTGCATATAAAGAAATGGGATGATCAACACTGTCCGTTGTGGCAAAAGGCACTTTGCTATTTAAACCATAAACAGAGCTTGAAGAGGCATAAACCAAATGCTCAACATTATTATGACGACAACCTTCTAAAATAGTTAAGTGACCTACCAAGTTAGAGTCGGCATACGCCATCGGATTGTCAATAGAATAGCGCACGCCAGCTTGAGCAGCTAAATGAATAACGCGATTAAATTTTTCTTGCGCAAATAACTGAGCAATACCTTCCCTGTCAGCTAAGTCTAACTTAATAAAGCGAAACAAGGGTAAACTGGCCAGCACGTCTAATCTCGCCAGCTTCAAATTGACATCGTAATAATCATTAAGATTATCGATACCTACGACCTCATGACCTTGCTCACACAAGCGTTGAGCAACGTAAAAACCAATAAACCCGGCCGCACCTGTAACTAAAAATTTCACGTTTCTATCCTAATAACTATACTTTGCTAACACTTTCACCGCGGCCAATACCATAGTAGGCAAAACCTCGTTGTTTTAATAACGCTGGATCGTATAAATTACGACCATCAACAATAACTTTATGTGATAAAGCCTTGGCAATCAACTCAAAATCTGGCGCTCTAAACTGACTCCATTCAGTACAAACCACTAAGCAATCGGCACCACTTAATGCTGACTCTTTAGTACCCACTAAGGATAAATCGTCACGCACACCATAAATTCGTTGGCATTCTTCCATCGCTTCAGGATCATACGCCTGAACTTTAGCGCCCGCCTTCCATAAAGATTCCATTAACACCATAGCAGAAGCTTCACGCATATCATCCGTTTGCGGTTTAAATGATAATCCCCAGACAGCAATCGTTTTACCTGCTAAATCACCGTTAAAATAAGCACTGACGTTTTTAAATAGTTTTTGCTTTTGTGCATAATTAACGCTTTCAACGGCTTCTAAAAGTGCTGGCTTGTATTCAATACCATGAGCCGTACGCACTAAGGCTTGCACATCTTTAGGGAAACATGAACCGCCGTAACCACAACCTGGGTAAATAAATTGATAGCCAATGCGAGAATCAGAACCGATACCATGTCGAACGGCTTCAATATCAGCCCCTAATAGCTCAGCTAAATTAGACATTTCATTCATAAATGAAATTTTAGTGGCTAACATACAATTAGCGGCATATTTAGTTAATTCAGCCGAGCGAACATCCATAAAGATCATGCGGTCATGATTGCGGTTAAACGGTGCATATAATTCACGCATAACACTACGCGAATTTTCATTATTGGTACCAATAACAATGCGATCAGGCTTCATGCAGTCACTAACTGCTGCACCTTCTTTTAAAAATTCTGGGTTAGAGACGACATCAAACTCAAGCTCAATATTACGTTCAGCTAATACTGAAGCCACTTTTGCTGATACTTTATCGGCAGTGCCTACAGGCACGGTAGATTTATCAATAATAACTTTTGGTGTATGCATGTGCGTAGCAATAGTTTCAGCGACCGCCAGTACATATTTCAAGTCGGCAGAGCCATCTTCATCAGGCGGAGTACCTACCGCAATAAATTGTACATCACCATGGTTAACCCCCTCAGCGGCATCAGTAGTAAAGCTTAACTGGCCACTTTTATAATTTTCTTGCACCAAAGGTGTCAAACCTGGCTCATAAATAGGAATATTACCTTTTTTTAACTCTGCAACTTTAGCTTCATCAATGTCGACACAAACAACATTATGGCCAACAGAAGCTAAAACAGCTGCTTGTACTAAACCTACATAGCCGATACCAAATACTGTAACCTTCATTTCTAATCCTTTTAAACAATTTTGTTTATAATCGCTTCACTACGTTTTAGCACCTTTGCTACTTAAGAAATGATACTATCATTAATTCAGACACTATCTGAATAAACATTTCAGCAAAGAACAAAAATATTACTATATTATCCATAGTTTATATGTTGTTAGCTATTAAATTAAGTCATTCAATTAAAGGGCGTTAACGATGACAAACTTAAACATTGATAAAAAGCACATATTGCTACTTTTACTCACTATAGTTATCAACCATGCTTCAGCTGAAAACAACGATGCGCATATAGCGAATGAGATAGCAAATAAGAAACCGGTTTTACAACGTATTTTTGAGCAATGTAGTAAACACAATAATTGCCCCGATTCTTTCAGCTCCCCCTCAAAAAATAGACTTGAGATTGTTCACCCTATTAACGCTAATAAAGCTCAAAAAGCTCAAAAAGCTCAAAAAGCTCAAAAAGCTCAAAAAGCTCAAAAAGCTCAAAAAGCTCAAAAAGCTCAAAAAGCTCAAAAAGCTCAAACTATCATACCGCTAAAGTCACAACTTGCTAACCTTATTCCGATAAAAAACACCTTTTCTACAATGAATTTACTCACTCAATTTAACGTTAAAGAATCAGCGGGTGTTGGCCATCATAATTATCCAGTATCAATGGTAATTCCACTTGAATATGGAAAATATAATGATACTGATTCTTTCTATATTTTAAATGTAAAAGGTTTTATTGTTCCTGCTCAGTTTGAGGTATTAAATCGCTGGTGGGGGAAGGATAATTCGATTCGGCATGTATTAGTGCACTTTAACGCATCGACTAAAGCTTTTGTTAAAGCTAAAGCTAAGTCTGGCATCTCTGAATATGCTTTATACTCTACTAAGGCAGTAACAGATCCAGCTAACATAAGCTTAAAAAACTTACTCCCCAGAAACCCCATCACAGTCAACTCAGATACAAAAGCCATCACTCTTAGTAACAATATTATTACTATAAAAATAAATAAGCACCCCTTTGAAATTATCACTCCCGCAGGTCAGTTAACGTCTATTTTTCAAAGAGAAGATAACACCACAGATTATTCATTCAATCATGAAAACATTACTTTTGAAGTTGAAGAACATGGCCCTATGCGCTCTATTGTGAAAGTATCTTCTTTAACTAAATACCATAGCCCAACGAGCATTAAACATGGTTGGGCGCTTAGAATATATGCCTATGCAAACTCTTCATTAGTAAAAGTAGATTTTCAATTACAAAATTCAGCACTGAATACCGCGATATCGGCACCGCTATATTTTAAGAGTCATACACTGAACTTGGATAATTTTCACAGTAAAAAATCACAACAGATCAGAGCGGATATTATCCCTAAAGAAAACATTGATCAACTACCCTTAGGTGTCATTCAAGGTGATAATGCTACCGTAATATTACGTAATTTTTGGCAAACATTTCCAAATGGGATGTCAGCTAACAATAATGGGCAGCTGAAAGTAGAGTTATGGCCGTCATGGTCTAAACAATTCTTTGATGATCATTTTGTTAAACCAAATATTTATTGGCTGGACGATATGAAACAAGTCTACAAAGAAGTGCTATTTGACTTCGCTTCTCCAGCTAATAGAGAAGACTCATTACACCTAGCCAGAACATTTCAACACCCGCCTGTGGCTGTAATCCCTCAGCAATATTATGCAAAAACTAAGGTCACTTTAGCATTTGGCGGCGCTTTCCCAATACAACCTGTAATAAACCACAAAACAAGAATACCCAATTATTCTAAAGCGGACTACAATCCCAAGAGTTATGATGGTTATAAATTTGGTATGGATAATTTTGGTCTTGATCTAAGCAGAAAACACAAAACCCATGGGACTGGTGGTTGGCCTTACTCCAAACAGCAGTTCTTTATTAGTGGTAACCCAGCTCATTATTATAACGCTCAAAACTTTGCTCTGGCAGAGCTTAACATTAGACCGCAGTGGTTATCTGGCTATAAAGATGAAGAGCATTTTAACTCACTAACGCCATCAACAAACCCTTATGGCGGTAAAACATGGCGGCAATTCAAAGGTCATAAAGCGCCAACCACAACCAGAAAACATATTAAAGAAACAAGGCAAACTGCCCGTCCAAGAGATGATCAACACGCTTGGTTCTACCATATTGAACATGCTTACCTGATGTCTGGAAATAAGTGGATTAAAGACTGGTACCAGTTTATGAGTGAATTTAAAAAAATATACCTATCTAAACGAGATCCCTACCCAGATAAGAGCCACAGAGCAGAAGGGCAAGCATTATCCGTGGCTCTCGCTGCTTATAAGTATACTGGCAATGCCTCTTTAAGGCCCTACTTAGAACACTATACAGCTAATGTGCACAGTAAATATCTTTCTGCTCCGCATAATATAAAAGGAGTAAAAAATAAAATAGCGGGTTTTCAACTAGGTTTTCTACTCCGATCTTTTATAGATTTATATACTGAATTCCCTAAAAACAACCACACACTGACCACCATAGAAAATTATGTAGTTTGGAATTATCAATATGGGCAGTTTAGTTATTACAAATCAACAGTCGACAACAAAGTATCCTCTAAAGCGTCAGGTACAGCCTTAACGTTAGTTGCTCCCGTCATTTGGTTTGGGTTACAAACAAATAAACTCAAATATGCTGAACATGCCAAAAATTTTGTTGAATCTGGCATTGGCGGTGTAAAACCTTATGGGAACTGGAAAAGCTGGACTGGGCAGTTTGAAGGGGTTATGTATCAATTTTATCGACAAAATAACCCCTAAGGTGTAATGGTTAACGGACATGGCGTTAACCCACGTCCTTCTTGTCGAATACAGCCACCATTTTTGTCATTAACTTTACTCTGATGGTATATTTATTCAATTCAATTTCCGCCGACTTATTATAATAATAGTTCACTGGCAATGCTGCCAACTTAGTAAACAAGGCCGGTTGCCACAAAAAATATCAATAGAAACGCATGAGCAATTAACCCCACATACACAAAATAATTGAACAATTTACTTTTCACTACGCTACTCACCCTCAGGTTTGAATTGACGATGAGGATTAGTTAAATTCATTCTGCTCTTACAAAATACCTTGCCGGCATAAGCGCCAAGGTATTGCTTAGCATCACTTTGAAAGCAAAAGCCCACTTCAGCTATGGTTAGGTTTGCTTCATTAATTTCCACAGCGGGTACGCGGGGTATTTGCTCTAGCCAAGTAAAGTCACCCCTTGCTGGCGCATAAAACAAGCCATTTAATCCATCTTTACCTGTGAGCCACGTCAAAGGCATTACTATATTATTTCCCTCCTGCGCTATTTTACCACCATCCCTTTCGGTAATTCTTCCAGAAATCACATTTCTATTTATATTCGCTGAGCTTTCTTTAAAACGCACATCAAGCCCCATTGTATTATATAAAGTATTGTTAACAACGGTAGAATTAGATGCCTTGTTTAAGTATATGCCAACATCATTAGCACAATTCATAATAATATTATTACGGATAACGCCATTAGCATGCTCAAACTGATTATCATCTCTATGCCGCTTATTAGGAGAGCCACCACCACCAAGAGAAAGACCAATAGCAATTGTTTTTGCTTGTAAATTTGCATTACACATAATTAAATTACGAGAAAACACACCATTTTGTGAACCGCCTTTAAAAAATGCTCCGTAACTCACTTTATTACCTTTGGCTTTAATGAAATCAAAAATAAAATTATCATTTACCCGCCAGCTATTGGCATGCATTAAATCAAAAGGAGTTACTGGGTTAGCTGTTTGGCGTGGCGAGGTATTATAAAAAGTATTACCTATAACCTTACCGTCATCAGGGTAGTTTCCTTTTAAGCCATTTACTTTTATGGCGGCATTGAAGTCCTGAAAAATATTATTTTCAAACGTGGCATGATGTCCATTACCGACCACATGAAAAGCATGATCACAGTGAGAATGATTCTTACAACTTCCCACTAAATGAAGGTTTTGAAAATGCCAATAAGGTGAAGAAAGCAAAAAGCCTTCTCCTCTGAGGTAAAGAGTGACCTCACCTAATTTTTGAGCCACAATCCGAATAGGGGCATTGGCTAAACCTGAGCCCTGTAATTTAATTCGAGACTGATGCACTGAATATTCACCCGGCAGTAATTCAATCACATCACCAGCTTTCGCTTTTGCTAATGCCTCAATCAAGGTTTCACTAGAGAATACTTGTATATTTGAACTAAAATCAAGCGAGCTTTCTTCAACAGTGGCACCAACTCCTTGCCAACGAAAAGGATCAACAACATAACTATATTCAATATCTTTTTTCCAGCTAGATATACCAACCAAAACTGGATTTAGAAAGGGGGCAATATTAGGGTTGTTTTTATTTATCTTGGTATAGGTTTTTTGTGCAAACACGGGCAAAGGCAAGCCGGTATCGACAATGGTTTTGATACTAAAAATGCTGGCAACACCTATGGCTAAGTGCAATAAGACTCCTGAAATAAATAAATACATTATTAAGTATTTTTTCATATTGCCATTCATTAACGTGAACTCTACTATTAATATAATAGTCACCACTACAATTGATAGGTGGCTTGAACATAGAATTTCGTCTGTCTATGCTATTCATACATATAAACTTTATCGTATACTATCGGCTTAAAGTTAAAAGCGGTAGATATTTCCATGGTAAGACTATATTTAACCTCTTCTTTTTCGTTCCAACACATCATTCAACACCACAATAACTAGGTACTCTCGAACATGGATGCATCAACGCCGGGCTCTTTATCAGCTAAAATACGAAAAGGATTATACTGGACTGTAGGGATGCGGTGGAGTAACAAAATCATCAGCTTAGTAAGTATTACCATTATGGCTCGCTTATTAACACCTGAAGATTATGGCTTAGTGGCGCTTTCACTGGTTATTATCGGTAGTATTCAAATATTCTTTGAGATAGGGGTAGAAACGTCCTTATTAAGAGATGACAAATCTACCAAAGATGATTTTGACACGGCCTGGAGTTTAAGGTTAATACAAGCACTATCACTTTGTGCCCTCTTGCCTATTTTGGCTCCTTATGCTGCAAATTATTATCAAGACGATAGGTTAATTGAAATATTTTACCTCTGCAGCTTAAGTATATTTATTAACGGCTTTGAAAACATTGGTATAATCAAATTCCGTAAAGAGCTCAATTTTAATAAAGATTTCATTTTTAACGTGGTATCTAAATTTTTAGGTACTGTTGCGACAATATCACTCGCCTTTTATTATCAGTCATATCACGCTCTCCTTATTGGTACCATCGTCCAAAAAATAATGAATGTAGTATTAAGTTACAGCCTTATTGATTACCGACCTAGATTCACCTTAAGCCGCTTTAATTCGGTATGGGCAGTATCTAAATGGATGCTGGTTAAAAACTTTGCCAACTATGCTACTCGTAATGGCGAATATTTGATCGTTGGTAAGCTCATGCCAATGGCCTCCATGGGTCATTACCGTTGGACACAAGAGTTAAACGGTATGGCTAGCCAAGAGCTTTTACAGCCTATATCGAGAGTATTACTTCCTGGTTTAGCTAGCATTCAAGCTGATAGCAAACGTTTATATAACGCCTATTTAAAGTCGTTAAACTTTATAGTCTCCATTGCTATACCGGTTATTTTAGGTTTAGGTGTTATTGCCGCAGAACTTATACCTGTTCTGCTGGGTGGAGGAGACAAGTGGCTTCCTATTGTCCCTTTATTAGAGGTTGCTGTTTTTATTGGCTTCTTTCGCGCCTTACATTCTTTAGCCAATAACCTGCTAATTATTGTTAATAAAATCAAGTATACCGCCTACATTGATATGATAAGAACCACTTGGGTGCTATTAATGATTTATCCTGCATTTCAAGCGTTTGGCATTGTTGGTATGTTATATGTCAAAGTTATTGCCTCTGCCTTTACCGTGGCATTTTATTATTATCTCCTAATCAAATACACAAAAGTAACGTTAACCCAGCTTCGCCGAGCTATCTGGCGCCCCTGTGTTTCTGGGCTTACCATGAGTTTTATCGTCTTGAATTTTGCTTACTTTCCCGACGTGCATATTTTCATTATTTTACTCTTGAAAATAAGTTTAGCGGCCTTTATTTATACCTTTTTAATGTTATTGTTGTGGTTAATTAGTGGTAAGCCCGATAGCTTTGAGAAAGCAGCTTTACAAAAAGTGATGAGCTTTATAAAAAACCAAGGAAATAAGTAATTGAATAATATATTATTTTTGTCGCTCACCTTATCAGAAGACAATAGAGATAAATTAACTTACAACTTTATTGCCAAAGAAATGAAAGGGCTAATAGAGCTTGGTTACGAGGTTTATCATTTTCATCCAGACGTTGAAAATGAAACGATTGACGGGGTCAGCTATGTTGGAAAAAGTGAATTAAACAGCATAAGTCGTCTAGACACCATAGGCTTTATGATAAGACACTTAAGCACCTACCTGCCCCTGCTTTGTTTAGATCCTAAGCAAGCATTATGGACGGCTAAACTCGAACAGGCTATCGGCAAGTTAATAGATTTACATAAAATAGATGTTGTCCATAGCCACTTTATGGCTCCTGCCGGCTTATGTGCAACCACTATCTGTCAACAAAAAAGCATACCTGTTGTGAGTACTATGCGTGGTGCTGAACTTTATAGTGAAAATAAACTGTCTTATGGTGCCATGAGATCGCGCTTCTTTACAAAAGCTGCGCATATCGCCGCCAAAAAAATTAAGTTTCTTACGGCACCAAATAGAGAAATGCAAGCCATCGCCAGTGAAACCTTTAACTTAAAAGATGTTATTTATTTACCTAATGGCATCGAAAGCTCGTTACTAGGTCGATATACCGAAACAATTGACGCAGAAAAAACTAATATCAAATTAATAGCAATAGGCAGGTTAATTTATCGTAAGAATTATTTGTTGTTATTAAAAGCGATGAATAAATTAAAAGCTGCCAATGTTGAATTGACTATCGTTGGTGAAGGAGAGCTTACCGACAACTTCACCGCTTATATTAAAGAGCATAATTTAAGTAACGTTCATCTACTAAATGAAGTACCTAAAGACGAAATATATAATATGATCCATCAAGCTGATTGTTTGGTGCATCCCAGCTATATAGAAGGTTTACCTAACGTAGTTATAGAAGCATTAGCCATTGGTAAACCATGCCTTCTCTCCAAAATTGGCGCACACATAGATGTGATTGAACATGGCGTGAATGGGTTTTATTTTGATCATGAAGATGAAAATTCCTTAGTTAGCTTAATTGACAAGCTACTGTTAAAGCCAACATCCTTATCTCACATGGCTGAGGATTGTAGAAACACGGTGCAGCAATTTAAGCTAGCAGATAAATTAGCTAAATATGCTGATATTTATCAGTCATTACAACATACAAGAAACCAGTAACATGTCTAATTCGCCATTAATCAGTATTTGTATGCCAGTGTATAACGCTGAGAAATTTCTTGCTCAAGCCATAGAGAGTTGCTTACAGCAAACCTACCCTAATATTGAGATTATATGTGTTAATGATGGCTCTACCGATGGTTCATTAGCAATATTGCAGTCGTTTGATGAACGCATCACCATAGTAGATGGCGAGCGAAAAGGTGCACAAGCAGCAAGAAACAAGGCTTTTGCGCATAGCAAAGGCGAGTTTATCAACTTTTTCGATGCTGATAATAAGCTGATGCCAAATAAGCTAGCACTACAAGCCGAATTTTTAATCAATAACCAAGCAGATTTAGTGTTTGCCAAGCGAGCCATTGAAGATCAGGCAGGCAAAATCAATTATTTACCCTCATTACCATCGCCAAAAAATATAGATGCCTTTGTGTATTGTTTGCAGTTTAATTCTCCAGGTGACCGTGTTGCTATTGATACCGATGTTGCACTGCATCGCCGCAGTTTTGTTGAAAAAATAGCAGGTTTTCGTGACGGTGTTGTCAGGGGGCAGGATAAAGACATCGCTTTTAGAATGGCTGCAGCCGGAGCGCGCTTTACTTATATTGATGAATTTCTAACCTTCTATCGAGACCACGAAGGCCCAAGGATTAGTGATATTCAAAAACAAGGGAATTTTAACATCAATTACTTTGTTAGCTTAGCCAACACTATAATCAGTAATGATTGCTATAGTTTATCGCCCTTAGCTAAACAAGAGTTAGCGTCAAAGCTAGTTATTACGGCAAAAGAAGCATATCGTTCAGGGTTTAGAGAAGATGCTTGTGTAGGTTTTACCCTAGCCCTTACCATAGATCGTAAGGGCAATAGACAAGAGAGAATACCTTATAAACTATTGAGAAATATTTTAGGGTACCCGTTAACAGAACGCTTAGCCTTACTATTAAGTAGAACCTGATTTTTGATATAACTTTCGATAATTTTTTCTGGTGACCCAATAAATAATGCCCTTTTCAATTAAGGGTAGTTGCTCATCCTTTACTGTAGACCCTACTTTTTTCTTTAAAATAGTAGGGTCAATATTGATGTCCAAATATGCGTTTATCTCTTCCAATACGCCATCATCTTTATCAATAAGATCTTCATATTTTATAAATATTCCTTCAACAGACTCTTGCACCTTTAAAAATTCAGACACTAACCTATTCCAATGCTTCACAAAAGTATAAGGATTGTAAACGGGGCTAAAAGGCCAACTTGAAAACCAAGTAGTACTAATTGCTTTAAAAGAGTTATATGACTTAAATGGATCTCTTACTAAAAAAATGAATTTTGCATTTGGATATAACCATTTTAGATATCTAGCTTCTTTTTCTCCCCATCGAACCTCTTTTACACCCCATCTAATATTATTGTTATTAACTTCATATTTAAATAAAGTATCAAAGAAAGTACGATGAGATGCTTTTAGAGCACTCCTTTGAGGATATAAATTAGCAATCCAATCATTTGATATTTGATTTACGTCCTTCTCCTTTAGGTAATATGATTCTGGAGGCCAATAATCAGACAAAGGCACGATTGATTGCGACATAGATTCAACAATATTTGATTTATCATAAGGCTCCCCCCATATCAAAATATCTTCAGATGATAGTATCAACCGTTGAAGTAAAGTAGAGCCTGAACGCCAACCAGCTGAAAAAATAAATATTGGTGCTTCTTTATCACTCTTTTTGTTATTGCTATTCTCGTCTTGCAAATAGCAAAGGTGTTTATTTTTTTCAGCCCAATTTCTTTCTATAGCCAAGACATTTCTAGATTTCCAGGAACCGAAAAACATGCGGAGTATTTCTTTTAATTTTGTTTTCATATATTTTTATTAATCATATTATGCTTTAGTTATAGACTTCATTCATTAATATACCAATTTTATCCCTAAACCCAAATAGCTAGCATTATTCGGTATAAGCCAAACATTCATTTAAAATCATTTCATTTTCTTGGTTATATATTATCATATACTTTACTGGTTAACGTGCCGACTTTATCCCAGCTCATTGTTGCCGCTTGCACAGCATTATGCTCACCCATAGCGTTTAGTTCGTCTTGATTCATCTGACCAATAATATTGGTCAGCTCGGCTGACGAGCTAAAGTACTTAACACCACTGTCGGGAATACAACCAAAAACTTTCGCGCTTTCAGGAACGATTAACGCTTTACCACTAGTCATGGCAAGAATGGTTGAGCCTGACGTTAACGTATCGCTAAAGGGTAAAACAACCGTATTGGCAATAGCTAAATAGTCAACTAGCTCTTGATCGGGTAAAAAGCGAATATCCATAGTAATGTTAGCGTTATTTTTAGCTAATGCAGTTAACTTCTCAAGGTAGGCTTCATCTTTAGATGCGCCAGCAATTAATAGTTTCACTTTAGGGTTTACCGCTTTATTAAAGCTCGTAATTAATGTATCCAGACCTTTATAGGGACGGATTAAACCAAAATATAAAATGATTATATCGTCTTGCTGATAGTTAAATTTTTGCCGTAAATTATCAACTTTATTAGAGGCTAGCGGATAACAACCTTGATAGTTACCGTGAAAAATGACTTGTGTTGTTTTGGAAATATCACTTTGATAGAGTTCACTAATTTTTTTTAAAGCAGCGTTGCTGTGAATAATGTTTTGGCTAGTAAATTTTACTAATACCTTACGGATAAGTAACTCTCTTTTTGAGTCAAATTGTTGGTGAGCTAACTTATTATGGATAGTCCATACTATTTTAACACCATGCGCCCTGACAATAAGGCAATCAGCGACCATCATGAATAATTTAAGATAAAACTTCATCTTACTGGGGGAGTCAGTAATGCGTTTTACAATATCGGTAATCCAATGTATATGAAGTACATCAATGTCTTTATGTTGCTTTAATAGTAAAAAAAAGGGTAAGTGATTATAGGTAAAATGATCAAACGATGCTTGCCACCCTTGAGGCTCTAATGCCTTTGCTAATAATCGTTGATAAGGGTTTCCTTGCCTATAATCAGGCACCATTAATACTTTTTTAGTTGGCATTACTCGCGCTCCACACCAATTTGATTAAGTAATAGCGCTAATTCTTGAGTTTTAGCATATCTAGAGTATTTCATCACATTCTCACGCGAGGTAAAGTTAGATTTCAGTAAAGTTTTTATCGCCGTTGCTATTTCGTCTACCGATACCGCTAAGACACAACCTTGAGCATTTTCAAGTAGCTCACCTGTAGCACTCATGCTATGAGTTAACCCTAATATAGGTTTATTAGTGCGAATGTATTCGTAAGCTTTACCGGGTATTTGATTTTCAAAAAGAGAGTCTTGTATTAAAACTAGGGCATTAATTGTCATCATTTCCTTTAAAGATGCTTTGTAAGGTAACATAGCTCTAAATTCTACTAAATTCCTGATACCCAGCTCAGCAAGCTTTTTATCAAACTGTCCATTATTAACTGCACCGCGAAAGGCGAGTATAAAGTTAGTTTCATCGATGACATTAGTTTGTTTTAATTGCTGTATTGCAGCAAACAAAGCCGTGGGATCTCGACCATTTTCGTAGACAGAACCACTGTGCAATAACACAAACTTATGACTCGTATTCTGTACCTCTGTATTTAAACTATTAAAGTTTGCTTCATCAAAGCCATTTTCAATCACTTTAAATTTTTTTAATAGTTCATCTGGATAGAGCCGATGATAAAGTTGAGCCGCTCTTGAGGTGGTAAAAACGGCTTTATAACAATTTTCTATGGTTCTTTTTTCGATCCACTTAGCAACAGCACTATATTGTTGCGCATTGCTATCATATCGGCACTGCAGAGGATCGCGATAATCAGCTACCCAAGGGATCCGACTACGCTTTTGCAATTTATAGGCAATATAATGCGCAGTTGATATAGGGTAAGTTGACCAGATAACAGCGGGTTGATATTTTTTGATTAGTTTTTTACCTAAAGGAACAGCAGTTAAAGCCCAACTCCACCACTTATCAGGTACTTTACTCCAGCCAAAATATTTTCCTTTGATCGCGAGATCTCTTGAAGCATCTAAGGCATGACAACGATACACTTTAATGCTTTTAGGGATAAGTTGATCATAATCAACTCGTTGATGTACATTTTCATTCACTGTTAGTACTATTGGCTGCCAGCCTAAAGTACTTAAATATTCCGCAAACTTTAAAGTGCGCTGCACCCCGGCACTTTGGCACGGGGGAAAGTCTAGCGCAATCATTAATATTACTTTATTCATGTTCTCTGTCATCTACTTATCTAGCCTTACCTATAAGGCTATATGCTAACCTTAGTACAAATTTTATCTCTGTATGATCCCAAGTTGATAAACGTTTTAACGAAAATCTATCAGCTTCCATCTTGTCAATACTACCCATCTCTGTTGAAAAAGCCGCTTTATAGCCTGCAGCTTCTGCCATTTGTTGGTGTTCTAAAGTAAAATCTTTGCATAGTTTACCGTTGGGATAAGCTAAAAAATCTACCGGTGCATTGATAATAGATTCCAACTTTTCTTTACAGGCCGCTATTTCTTTTTCTGCCACTGATGTTGTTTCTGCCATAAGAATTGGATGATTAACGGTATGCGCTCCAATAGTCATGCCCGCATTTTTCATGATTATTATTTGTTGGGCATTTAAAAATTGGGGCTCTAATTTAGGCACTCCGGTTACTGCTAATAACTCATTAATTAATAACTGCCGTTCTTCTAACGAATGGTATTTAATCACTTCAAGTATTTTTTTTAACGAGGATAGTTTTTCATTATATGTTGTCAATGCATAACTTTGTTGTAGAAATACAATAAACTCTTTATCCACAGATATTTGCATAACAGCTTCAGAAACCAACTCATCCCAAAGATACCCCTTTTCAAAGCCTGAGGTGGAAATAAAAAAACTCGCTAATAAACCATGCGATTTTAATAGCTGAAAAATGGTCTCATAACTGTCTACATAACCATCATCAATGCTAATCACGACAGCAAGTTTTGGTAATTCCTTGTTCTCTAATAAAGTTATCGCCTTACCTAAGTCCAACACATTAAAATATTCAGCTAGCCAAGAAAGCTGTTTATTAAACAAAACTTCGTCGGTGAATAGCTGATTTTTTATGTTATTTATATTGCCTACGCGATGATATGTTAATACTCCTAAGTTTTTCTTACCCGAAAACAACAACAGAATATTTAATATCGCCTTAAGCATAAACTTTAAAATCAATCTCTTATGCTCCTTTATGATAATGATTTCTTAAATTGAGAGTTTCAACTCCTAATTCATTTCTAGAAACAACACTTCCTAAACAGTGAGCCAGAGCAAACAAGGCAAAGGATAAATCAAAATAGGGTAAACTCAGTGCCGCTCCACCAACGCAATAAGCAACCAATGAGACTTTCAACATTCTAGCCAATCCTATAGACCAGTCATCGTTGGATGATTTTACTATCCATGATAATTTTCGAAATGTTAACAATAAAATAAATAAAAAGATAAATAACCCAATAACCCCATGATCTCCCAAGACTTGGAAGTAAATACTATGGGCAGCCTTAGGAAATGGTGCTTTATAGCTACTGGTATCAAAGATAAAATCTAATTTTGAGAAATCAGGCTCATAGAGTTTCCACAAACCATAGTTTTGTCCCGCTTTAAAACCGCCACCAAATACAGGGTTGTCGGCAGCCATCAACACCGCTTGCTTCCACGCAGCAATACGGCCAAGAAAAGAGTCATCTTTATCCATTTCCTCAATAGTATCCATTCTTTCAAGCCAACTATCTGGCGCAAAAGTAACGGCACCGGCAACAGTAAAAGATAATAAAACGACAACTAAAAATTTCTTTTTACTTTGCAGAAAGAAATATCCGCCAACAACAACGAGTCCGAGTAAGCCTCCCCGAGAAAATGAACCGATAATCGCAATAGCACTAAAAACAATGGCGCCAATTAAGCCTAATCGCAAAATTTTATGCTTTGTTTGAGTGAGCAAAAATATTAATAATGGAATGGCCATATTGATGGCTAATGCAAGCTCATTTCTATCTTCTAATCTACTGCCTTCAATACCTTGCAATACATGGCCACCGCCACTTATGACATACTTGACCCCTTCACTCGCGCCAAAATATGACGCAGATAATGCAATAGCCCATAAAAAAACGGTTATATGGTGTTTTTCTTTCAAGGTAAGAATGCAGAAAATATAAAAAACAATAATCTTCATAAATAGGTTCCATTCTCGCCAGACTATATCTGGGTTAGAAAGGGTTATGACACTTGAGATTGTTGCCCAACAAAAAAACAAAATAATTGTAATGGTGATGCCAGAAACATCTGTTTTGATTTTATCTTTTTGAATAAGAAATGAAATGATAGTTGCTAATGCAATAAGTAAGTTATATCTGACACTTGATGCTATTCCCCACACCCAACCATTAGGGAAAAACATACCACTCCATATCCACAATGACGTACCTATAAATGGCCTACGAAAGATAAAATAAAGCAGAACGGGGAACACCATTAAAATGAGAATGTCGCGCATTATTTGTCGTCTCCGTCATTGTTAACGGCCCAATAGCAAAGATAGGAAATAGAAATTAAATTAATTAAAAAAAGTAAACTATCCACTGCCAACTATTCCTTTATGAGTTTTTCAAATTGATCGACAATCTTTATCGCATTAGCTTGCCACAATAAACCTTGTTGTTGAATAGAATTGAATGAATTTTCACTGATGGTATGACTTAAAGAATTATCTGCTATTAATAGTTCTAATTTTTCGACCATATCTGTCAAGTCATTCGCGTGAAACAACAAGCCATTTTTTTTGTCTTCGATAAGTTCTTTTATGTTATCCGAATCAGGCGCAACAATAGCTAAACCTTTAGCAAAATATTCCATCATTTTAAGGGGGGATGCCCAAGGAGTAACGGCGGGTTGCAGGGCTACATCCATTTGATCAAGCCAATAGGGCATTTCAGCCCTTTTAACTAAGCCGGTTGATTCAAACTGCTCATCAAAACCTAAGCTAATGGCTTGTTGTTGTAATTCAGTGATTACAGGGCCATCACCGACAACTAAAAAGAATAAATCTTCTCGCTGGGTGTCAGCCAATAATTGCATGACTTTGTCTAATTGGTGCCATTCTCGACAAAACCCAACAAAACCAATAACGAGTTTGTTTTTATACTTATCAGCACGATTGGTCATATTTTTTGCTTTAAATACTTCGGTGTCAACACCGTTATGAGTGACTGAAATTTTTTCTTTTGAAACACCCGCCTCAATTAAATAACCCGCAAGCACCTTAGTGACAGGTAAGGTGAGATCAGCTTGACGCCATACATATTGCTCACTCCATTTTGCTAACCAATTAATTGAAATGCCGGTGTATGTAGAACGTTCAATATATAAAGGAGAGTTAACTTCTAAAATAAAAGGTAATTTGAATATTTTTTTTGCCCAAATCCCTGAAGGTAAATATAAATTACAGCGCTCATAAATACAGTCAGGCTTATGTTTTATAATAGCGTTAATCAACTTAAAAAAATCATAAAAACAATAAACAAATTCTAGTAGTTCTGAAACAAAGTCAGGCAATTTACTACGTAATTTCGATACCCAGCCACCGTCACTACCAAAATCACTGGTTTGAGCAACATTGGGGGCAACCATAACAATTTCATGGCCTTGTTTTAATAGTTGCTTGGTAATTTCTTCAATGTGTACATACTGCCCGTCTTTTGAGGCAATACGGTGATGATATAAAATTTTCATTATTCGTTTATTATCCGCTGAAATATTTCGTATTGACCTAGAGAGGTTGAATGCCAGTCAAACTGCTCGGCATATCTTCGTGTCGCTTCTCTACTCGGAGCGTTTGCAAGTACAGAACTAATGCCCGCCGCAATAGAGTATGCATTACGCTCAACTAAAACCCCTGCATCTTCAGAAGCCACAACTTCAGGCGTTCCCCAAACATTAGTGGCAACAACAGGGGTACCAGACGCCATAGATTCTAATAAAACATTTGCCCAGCCTTCTCGACTAGAGGCTAATACCGTTATATCTGCAGCTCTAAACCATTTATTCAACTCTGTTTGTGATAAGGCTCCTAAAAACAGCACCCTGCCTTCTAAGCCTAACTTTTTCACTTGTGCTTGAAGTTGCTTTTTATCAGGGCCGTTACCTGCAATGGCGAGCGTAACATTATCGAGCGATTTAATGGCATCTATGATCAAATAATGCCCTTTTCGCTCGATTAACCAACCCACTGACATCACTAATTTATCACTTATGGCTAGTTCAGATTTTAACTGCTGCTGTTCTTCGATTGCTGACGGTTTAAATAACTCCAGATCTACGCCGTTTCTAAGTACGGTGATATCAGTGCTGTTAGCGCCTAAGGTCAGCATTTCATCTTTTAGCGCTTGGCATACCGTCATCATATGAGCGGCTTTGGTAAAAACTTTTTGAATCATGCCACGAGCTTTAGGCTGCTCTGGAATTAAATTAATGTCTGTTCCTCTTGCTGTACAGGTAAAAGGAATTTTATGCTGCTCAGATACTTTTGCTATCGCAACGCCGTCTGGATAAAAATAATGCCCGTCTATCAGGTCAAAACTTTTACCTTGTTTCTTTAACTTTTTAATCACCTTGGCAATGGCTATTTTCATAAAAAATGGCGTTAGATACATACCTACTTTAGGGATAACCATATACTTGGGGTGATGTACTTCTATATTATTTCTGACTTCTTGAGTAACCACATCAGCAAATTTTGCATACTCGCCAAATTTAGCCGATGAAAAAGGAAACCAAGGTACTGGCGCTATCACAGTAGGCTTTATTTCAGGAAAATCCGCAATTAAATTTCGCAAGCGCGTTTCAATAAAAATACCATGTTTGGGATCTTTATTATTGGGATATAAACTAGATATAGTCAAAATATTCATCTCTTTGACTCTCTTTCAATAAACTGCCCTAACATCATTAATGTCCATAGCGATGAAGCGTGATCTTTAGTACCAACAGTGTGTTCCCTGATCATTTTTTCAATATTTTTATTGTTAAAAATATTTGTATCAACAAAAGCTTTTGAAGTAAGTAAATGTTGCATTTTGTTTTTGAGTGGCCCTTTTAACCATTGTGATAATGGGATACTAAAACCCATTTTTTTACGGTATAGGTTGTCATAAGGAACGTGGGACTCAAGTTCTTTCTTAAAAACGGCTTTGCCTTCGCCTTTATTTAAGTTCATTGCTGAAGGCACTTTAAAAGCCCATTCAATAAATTGATGATCTAAAATAGGCACCCTTACTTCTAATCCATGCGCCATGCTAGCGCGATCAACTTTAGTGTTTATATCACCGGTTATCCAAGTTTTATAATCTAGGTATTGCGCTTCTTTTAAGGGATCTGTAAACGTTTTTCCTTCAAGCGTTTTCTTAAACACTTCTCTTGATGTGTAACCGCTTAGTTTACCTTTAAACTCATCACTGTATATTTTATTGCGCTCATCAGCCCTAAGCTTACTCATACTATTTAAGTACGCTTCGCTACTTGATAACGCTAATGACTGAAAGGTGGTTTTTGCTCGTAAAAACTGAGGCGCCCAATCAAGCTTAGGGTATATTTTTCCTAATAAGCCAAAAATAGGTTTTCTAATCGTTAGTGGTATTTTATCGCGCAGTTTTTGCTCAGCTAGATGTAACTTATAACGTCTATAACCCGCAAACAGTTCATCACCACCATCACCTGAAAGCGCAACAGTTACGTGTTTTCTGGCAAGTTCACAAACCCTATAAGTAGGTAATGCCGAACTATCGGCATACGGCTCATCATAGATATCAGTGAGTTTATCAATTAAATCAAAATCTTCATGGCTAACCATTTCAACATGGTGATTGGTTGCGTACTTATCTGCGACTAGTTTTGCAAAGTCGGTTTCATTAAACTCTGGTACATCAAAACCGATAGAACAAGTATTAACTGGCGTGCTTTGCAGCTGTGACATCATAGCGACAATGGCACCAGAGTCGACACCACCAGACAAAAATGCCCCCAGCGGCACTTCAGCTTCCATTCTAATCTCAACCGCTTCTTTCAAACGCCCAATCAATTCATCTGTAACTTCTTTGGCTGTTAACTGTTGGTTTTCTTGCCATGGCAAGTCCCAGTATTGTGTTGAAACTAATTGGTTTGGTATTTCACCTTGTTTAAGATGTAAATAATGACCCGCCTCTAGTTTATATACATTTGAGAATATTGTTCTTGGGTCTGGCACATAACCAAAGGTTAAATAGTCTTCTACCGCTTGTGGATTAATTGCTTTTGAACACAGCGGATGTTCACGTAGCACTTTTAATTCTGAGCCAAAAATAACACTACCATTTGGCAATAAACTATAGTGTAGGGGTTTAATGCCAAGCCTGTCTCGCGCAACAAAAAGCTCTTTTTTATTATCATCCCAGACAATAAAAGCAAACATCCCCCTAAAATGATGAACGCAATTTACGCCCCATTCTTCCCACGCATGCACAATGGTTTCGGTATCACTAGTGGTTTTAAAAGTATGGCCTAATTTTTTTAATTCATCCGCGATGCTATGGTGATTAAATATTTCACCATTAAAGACCACAACCACACTGTCATCTTCATTATAAATTGGCTGATGACCACCGGCTAAATCAATAACAGAAAGCCTTCTATGACCTAAGCCTATGCCTGACTTTATATGATAACCTTGATCATTAGGGCCTCGATGTGCCTGAACGTTATTCATTGATTTAAGTAATTCAATGTCAATAATATCATTGCCATTAAAGCTAAAAACGCCGCTAATACCGCACATTATTGTAGACCTAAAGATTTGTTATAAAGCATTATATATTCATTAACCATATTTTTTTCAGAAAAATTATTTTCAATAAAAATTCGAGCGGTTTTGCCCTGTCGCTCAAGTAAAGCGGGTGCTTTTACATAGTTTTTCATAGCACGAAACAATTGTTCAGTATTTTGTTTTTCAACCAAATAGCCATTTTCATCTGAGGTTATTAGCTCTGCCAAGCCGCCAACATCTGTTGATATTATCGGTAAACTTGATGCCATAGCTTCGAGCACTGTCATCGGTATACCCTCGGCAATAGAAGATAAAACAAAAACATCCGCATGAGCCAGTAACTCAGCTATATCATTTCGTGCCCCGGTGAATTCAATGTGCTCTATCACCTTAAGCTCCTTTGCTAATTGCTTCAGTTGCTTCATTTGGCCACCATCACCCACAATAGTCAGGTGAACTTCTTGAGCGGTTGGTTTTTCATGATAAAGCTTGGCAAAAGCGGCTATTAAATTGGCCTGATCTTTAACTAAGTCAAGCCGAGCAACATGAATAAAACGTAAAGTGTTGTCTATTGCTTGATGTTGATGCGTGCGTTGCCGATAAAAATCATCGGTATTTATCCCGTTTCGAATTAAGACTATTTTACCTTGGGCAATACCTACAGTGGTGTCAAGCCATTGCGCTAAATCCGCTGACACCGCAACAAAATGATCAATAAAAGGAGCCAATGCCTTTCGTAAAAAATTGTGTTTTTTGTTAAGTCCGTGGGGATCAGCATTATCTCTACCATGCTCGGCATGAATATTACCTTGCACGCCCGCCAGCTTCGCCGCTAGATGATATTCAAGCGCAGCTAGGTTATAGGTGTGTAAAATTTGAGGTTTTATTTGTCGTAACAAGGTAAATAACCGCCAATGACTTGCTAAATCTTTGCCCGACTTTTTATTCAATTGATACACGGCAACTGAATCATTCAAGTGCTGGGCAAAGTCTGAAACATCGGTTAATGCTATCACCACATGTTGATAATTGTCTGTTTGCATGGCATTAATACAATTAACCATGACGCGCTCAAGGCCACCAATATCAAACCTAAAGATCAAATGAGCAATAATAGGCCTGTTGTCTTTATGCACTGCGCTCAACTAATTCCCCTCAGCAAGTAGTTGTTCAAGTGCATTTAATAATAACGGTTCGGCTTCCGCAAAATTCGCTTTTCCAAGCATAAACGCGGCATTAACTTCGCTGTAATCAGACTGCCTAAATAGGCTTTGTAATGCCTGTCTAAATTTAACCTTATTAGTCGATATACCCTGATAATTGTCAATTTTATATTGATAAATATAGCTTGCTGGCGTGCCTTTAATATTTCTTAAATGAACAATGAGTGCAGGTTCATTAACCATAGTCACCTGCTTAGTTGCCACCACAGTCCAAGCTTTATGATTATGCAATACATTGTTATAGCTAATTAATTCTCCTTGAGACTGCTTATTAGCATAAACAGCTCTAAAGGTTTCAATACCTTGATTATTAAGAACATGAGAACGTTGCACACCATCATTAAAGGTAATCCCCCAAGAAGAATGTTTAATTGTCTCTCCGACAAGGGCTGTTCTCGGTGTCGTTGGTTTTTCTATAACAGGAATGGTATGAAATACTGTCCATGTAGTGATTAAGAAAATAAATGCAGTAACATACTTAACATTAATCAAGCGATTGTTTGCGACTGTTTTTGACTTAACGTTTGACTTCATTTGCTTAGCGTCATTTACCGCCACAACCTCTTTGTCGGCACTATCTTCATCAGCAAAAAGTCCGCCAATATAAAACATCAGCATGATCACCACACCAAAAAATAGCCAGCCGTAAATAAGGTGATCAACCCCTGTTGCGTATTTCATATCAGAATAATAAGCAATAGCGACAATACCATAGGCTCTAATACCATTGGCTAAAATCGGTAATAACACGGCAAACAAAATAAAAATTATTTGCTTATAAGTTTTGTTATAAGTGAGATAGGCGAATAAAGTACCCACCGCAATAGAAGCAATTAAATAACGAATACCTGAACAGGCCACCGCCACTTCAAACATACCCGTTGGTATTTGGATATACAAGCCATCAACAAAGACAGGAATACCATTTAATTTTAAGAAGAACACCGTAAACCATGCGGTAATATCTTGTAGTTGTGGGATTAAGTTTTCCCCCATAGGCACGGCAAAAATTAAGTAAGCTAAAGGAAACTTATAGCGCCACGCTACTTTATTGCCAACCATCAACCATAGTAAACAAATAAGCGAAATAACAGCCGAAAGCTGCCCTAATACGTTTATATCTGCCGCATAAGAAAATAACCAGACAAACAATGAACCCGCTAAAATTGGCAGAGGTAGCCAAGTGCTACTGACCTTGCTTGCCAGTAAATGTTCTTTATCGCGCCATAACAACCAAAGGCTGATGGGTAAAATAAAATAGCCATGGGCGAAGGTGTCAGAGCGAGACCAAATTGCCTCCATACCTACAATAGCTTCTTGATAAACAACCGCCCACGCAAAAAGTATTATCGACAATAAGGCAAGAAAGCGCTTGTCGGTTATGCTCATTCTTTTACATCCTTATCTACAAAATACTGCCCTAATGGCGCTAACGTTTGCTGCCAAGTAAAATGTGCTAACACCCATTCTCTGCTCGCTCTATCCTTGCTGGTTTGAGCATAAAACTCAAGACATTGCTGAGCACATTCAGTCGCATCATCAATAATGGCAATATCAGCATTACTTTCAGCATTAATACCTGCCATTGCCATACTCGACAAGACAATGGCTTTATTCAACGACATAGCTTCTAGCACTTTATTTTGAATACCTCGCGCTATTTGCATAGGTGCCACCACACACTGTGCTTTAGCAATAAACGGCCTGACATCATGCACGCGACCCGTCACTTCTATCCCTTGCAACTGAGCCAGTGCTTTCACCTCATTGCTGGGATTACCACCAACAATACAAAAAATAGCTTCAGGTTGCTGCTGTAAAATCAACGGCCATACTTGTTTGGCGAACCAGACAACGGCATCAATATTCGCCCAGTAATCCATTGCACCAGTAAATGAAATAAAAGGTTTTTGGGGTACTAAAGCCTCATCCGAAAAATCAGCTTGAGGATCAAAAAAATCGACATCGACACCATTTAATAAGCCATGTACTTTTGTTTGCGCTGTGCTTGGCTGCCTATCTCGAAACAGTTTAGCTTCGTCAGGAGAGACAAATAAACTGTGATCAAATTCTGCACAAATTTTATCTTCATACTTAGCTAATAACCGAAATTCTCGTTGAAAAATCCACTTTGCTAGACCTGTTTTTTTCTGCGCATATTGACGCCATTTATCCGAATCAACATCAACAAAATCAATCACTCGCTTTATGTGCTTAAACGGCTCGCCTTCACCGTCTTTTTCTTGAACGTATTGCGCCATTGACGATGAATAAATGAATACTTTAGTGATTTTTTCACTCAATAATATCCGCTGAGTCCATTGCTGCATACGCTTGTCAAAATAGTAGGGTAAAGTGATTGGTTTACCGGTTAATAAAGACGTTAAGCCCTTGAGCTTAGCAATAATTTTGTGTTGATCTAAATGAAAAACACTGACGCAATATTTATTCAGCCCATCTACGTATTGTTTATCGAAGGGGTCATCAATAAAGCAGCCTAAATGAATGTCATATTGCTCTGATAATTTTTTTAATAGATTAAATGAGCGAATTTTATCGCCTTTATTAGGCGGAAAAGGAATACGATGACAGAGAAATAACAGCGGTTCTTTTTTTGTTCTGGCAGTCATGTTCAATTAACCCAAATATTTAGAAAGAAATGGGCCAATAAACTGACTTACTTTCAAAGGCAGTTTTTGCCATAGGCTAATAAAAAATTTGTACTTGGGATTGTTTGGGCTTAAGTTTGGCAGTTCTTGCGCGTTAACTAAATGGTAATAATAATGTAATGGTTGTGGCACCATACCCCAATTTTTTTTGTACTTATAGGGGCCACTGTCATTTTTACTACGGCCAAAATCAAACCACGTTTTACCTTTTTCTTGGGCGTGACACATCACTTGATAATACATAAAATCGGCACTTTTCAAGCCACGAGCGCTGTCATTACCACCACCATAATAGGGCAGAACTTGTTCATTAAAATAAAAGTTCATCACTGCAGTCGAAGGTTGGTTATCTTTATCGCGAATAACGGCAATATCACTGCAATCGGCAAAAGTTACCATGAGATTCTCAAAATAACGCTGGGTAAATATCGGTGTGCCTAAGTTACGATAGCTGGTAGAAAGCAGTTGGTAAAAATCAGTAAAGTCTTTTGTATTCGAACTCGTAGCATTTGCATGTTCCGAGATTGAACAGTTCAGTTCATTTTTTAAGGAATGACGGACAACCGCCCGTTGTTTTTTCTTAATTGAGGCAAGAATTTTATCGCTATCTTGCGCTATTTCACAACCAAAAGTGCTGTGCGCTTGTTTTAATAATAAGGTAGAGTCTTGTGCCTCTTTATAGCGCAACTCAAGATAATCAACTTGCAACTGTTCAGCTAATTGGCAGGCTTCTTGTTCTAATTGACGGACGATGCCAGCTGAATCAGCAATAGCACCACCGTAAACACAAAAAGGTGTAGAAACTAGCGCATGACCAAATAGCTTACTTTTCACTTCAACTAACGGTAAAACACCGACCATTTGGTCATTTTGCCAAGCATATAAAAAATAACAAGGATGATTAAAGCTTTCCCCAATGACAGTATGCCAGCCGCTTAGGTGAAAGAAACTTCCTTGTTGATGCGTTTTTACATAGTTATCCCACTGAGCAAACGCTGCTGAAGATAAACGTTTTATTTCACAAATATTCGTCAAGTTTCCGTTCTCTTATATTATTATTTTACGTGCTTATGTAGATTGCTCCTGCTCTAATGAAAATAGGGCTTGAGAACAAAGTGCATAACCATATTATTTTATTTTTTCAGATAAACGCTTTTCATCGTATCCCATTGATAATCTTCTAAAAGGCGCACTATTTTTCCTTCCATACGAGATAAATTCAAGTAATGGCGTAATTTTGACTTTATCGGCGCACTTTTTATTTTCGGTTGTTGTGGATCTATTTCCCACGGATGAAAATAAAAGCTATAAGGTTGCTGCTCAGCTTTTAAATAACCATCTATACGTTTTTTAGATAGCCAATACGGGTACAAACGAAAATAACCACCACCACCGATACCGGTATTTTGTTCATTTTTTCGTGATGTTGGTACCGGAATTTCGATAATGCCTTTGTCACCAACTACTTCTGGGCGTTGATACATGAAGCGAGGCCAGTCTGGCACTCCGTACAAGTCATGCGTTATTGGGTAAGTACTCGAGCTGTATTCAAAACCAAGTTCGATTAAAATATCATAAACCCAAGTATTGCTATCATCAATAGAGAAGCTTGGTGCACGATAGCCAATAATAGCTTGGCCGGCAGCATCTTCTAAAATTTGTTTACTTTTACTGACATCTTGACGAAATTGCTCTGCATTCATTAGAGTGGCACGTTGATGTGAGTAACCATGACTCGCCAGTTCATGGCCTTGGTTAACAATAGCTTTAATGAGTTCTGGGCAACGCTCTGCTACCCATCCTAAAGTAAAAAAGGTGCTTTTGACTTGATGGTGCTCGAATAACTCAAGTAAACGATAGGTATTACGCTCAACTCTTAGCTCTAGATTAGACCAGTCAGCTCGGCTAATATTTTTTTCAAATGCTGAAACATGAAAATAGTCTTCAACATCGACAGTCATCACCTGCTTGGCAGGAGTATTATCATTCATACAACTTATCCGTACATTCTAAACATATACCCTAAGGCGCTCTTTCTGAATTTGTCGAAAAAAGTAAAAATACGCGTTAACGCCCTTTACCAAACAAAACAATCTCAACCGTTCTAATGAGTATAAGTAAATCTAATAAAAAACTACGGTGTTTAATATAATACAAATCATACTTCAATTTTTCTAGCGAGTCTGCCTCGGTAGCACCGTAAGGATACTTTAATTGCGCCCACCCTGTTAGCCCTGGCTTAACATTGTGACGCTCATTGTAATAAGGAATGCTTTTAATTAGTTGCTGTACAAATTGTGGCCGTTCAGGCCTAGGGCCAACAAAGCCCATATCGCCGCGCATGACATTATAAATTTGTGGCAATTCATCGATGCGATATTTTCGTAAAAAATTACCTGTTTTAGTAATTCTAGGATCGTCTTCGCTGGCCATTTGCGCACCAAACTTTTCAGCGTCTAAACGCATGCTTCTAAATTTAACAATATTAAAGGGTTCACCGTCTAGGCCAACACGTTCTTGAAAATAAAATACTGGTGCGTTTAGGCCTTCATCTAACTTAATCAGCAACATAGTAATCAACATTACTGGCCAAGTTACAAGCAGCAATAAAGTGGCCAAAACAGCATTAAAAACCCAATCAAGCGCATTGCGTAAATAATTAGACGAAGCAAAACCATTAGAGTAAATAACCCAACTCGGGTAAATTAAGTTTACCGCTATTTGCCCTGTTTCTCGCTCAATGAAATCTAATATTTCAGTGATTTCTACACCACGTATTTTGCAAGCAAAAAGCTCATCCACGGGTAAATTATTACGGCGTTCATCACTAGCAACAACAATTTCATCAATATCATGTTCTAAAGCGTAGTTGACTAATGAGCCTTCTAACTCAATACGAGTTTCTTCTTTAATACCTTGAGCTTCATCCCCTCCCATGACCACAAAGCCATGCACTGAAAAATTCTGTCTATCAACATCACGACGCATTCTTCTTTCTATAATCGAAGCACGTTCACCAGCGCCCAAAACTAACACCTTACGTTTATTGAAACCAAAAAAGTCGACTTGGAAGGTGAAGTAACGGAATGAAGCAACCATGACACAGCTAAGTAACGAAGCCAATGCAACAATTTCTATCGGCAAAATATATTGACCATAGAAAGGATTAAGCAAGGTTAAAATAAAGAAAGCGACGGCAATGCACATTAATAACCGACGGAAAACGCCGCGAAAGTTGACCCTTAATTTAGAATCATAAAGTCCAAGCGCCAAACAGCTTAACTGGTTGATCAAAGCAAAAACTGATGCATAGATGAAAAAATAATTATAGGGGATGGCATGCGCATTAATAAAACCGATCAAACTATTACCATAAAAGGTTAACGGTAAGGCGCAAAAAAACAACGCTAATTCAATGAAAATTAACGACTTACTGCTTAATGATAAATCTTTAAATTTGGGGCTAGACATAGGAGACTAGACTTCCTTTTATGGTAACTGCAACGCTAATAAATTCAATTAAACACTAACTCATTAATATTCAAAATAACAATACTTTAATGAATAAGCCGCCCCAAGTTAATGCGGTCATGAACAGTAGTTTACACGGGCTATTTTTATGGGAAACGATTCTACCAAAATTACTGAAGAAGTTAACGTTTAATTTACACTCGTTAGGATATATATCCAAGCAAGCTAACAATGTGATTGTCATGCTTTTTTGATGTAGCATCTAGCAAAAAAATACCATACAATCACTGTTTGAAAATAAAAATTAACCATTTTGAAGTTAAAAGGCTAAAACCATGGACAAACGTTTAACCGATACATTAAAAATAATTACTGTGCTACTTTTCGCACAGTTTATTTCTGCATGTAGCAGTGCCGATAAACCGCTCGCTACCGCAACATTACACCCATCGAATACTGCCGATATTAATTCATATAAATACCTCATTGGCGCTGGTGATGTTTTAAATATTTTTGTTTGGCGTAACCCCGACGTTTCAGGATCATTTATTGTTCGTCCTGACGGTATGATCACCACCTCGTTAGTTGAAGACATAGCAGTGTCAGGCAAAACGCCTACAGAATTAGCTCGTGAAATCGAGAATATATTATCTACCTACTTACGCGAGCCTGTAGTCACGGTAACCGTTAATAATTTTGTTGGCCCTTTTAGTGAACAAATCCGCGTAATCGGCGAAGCTGCTCAGCCACAAGCCATTAGTTATACTCAACACATGACCTTACTTGACGTTATGATCCAAGTGGGCGGCTTAACAGAGTTTGCAAATGGTAATGATGCCGTATTAGTTAGAATTGAAAACGGTCAACAAAAACAATATGAAATTATGATTGATGAATTATTAAAGGATGGCAAAATCACTGCCAATGTCGACATGTTACCTGGTGATATTATTATTATTCCTGAAGCATGGTTTTAGGCTTAAAGAGATAATGTAAACGGTTGTTCTGCAGCGCATGCTCTTGAGTTCATTGCATTAACAACAAAATCCTCAGTTAATCGACTAAGAGGATGATAATTATTACAGTTTTACAGCCTGGATAAAGATGCCAGGCGTTAGAGGTCATGAATGCAAGAAATACTCGAAGAGATAATTGATTATCTAAAAGGAATTTGGATAAAGCGTAGATATATCATTATCTCTACATGGCTTATCTGCCCAGTTGGCTGGTATTTTGTAGCAGCAATGCCCAATGTTTACAAATCAGACGCACGAGTTTACGTTGATACACAATCATTATTACGCCCTTTATTGCGTGGTTTAACGGTTGAAACCAACCCCAACACCCAAATTCGTTTAATGGTAAAAACCTTATTAAGTCGTCCTAATCTAGAGCGTATTTCACGCATGACCGACTTAGACGTACAAGCTACGAACACCGAGCAGTACGAAGCCATTATAAAAAGGCTAAAAGACAATATTAAAATCTCCAGCGCTGGACGAGAAAATATTTATACGCTAGCCATTGAAGATAAAGATCCCGAAATGGCGAAAAGCATTGTGCAGTCTGCCCTAACTGTATTTATCGAAAATACCCTCGGCGAAACTCGTAATGATTCCGACAGCGCCCAAAAATTTTTAAATACGCAACTCAGAGAATATGAAAACCGTTTAAGTGCCGCAGAGTCTCGTTTAACAGACTTTAAACAAAAATACAGTGGTGTATTGCCTAACCAATCAGGGGGCTTTTATAACAAACTTAACTCGACCAAAGAAAAATTAAAGGCTATTGAGCTTGAATTGTTAGAAGATAAAACTAAGCTAAAATCGGCTAAAGAACAATTAACTCAAAGTATTGCTAGTAGCTCAGCTGGTGAAAACAAAATTAAAAATGATAGTTCAATTCAAACGACTTATGATGCGCGTATTTCGGATTTAGAAGCTCAATTTGATGGCTTAAAATTACGCTACACCGATAAACACCCAGATGTTATCGAAGTTACTCGCAGCTTAGAACATTTAAATAAGCAACGCAGTACTGAAATAGAAAAATACCTTACCGCGACAAAAGACGGTGGTACTAATTACAATTCACTCAATAAAAATCCCGTAATACAAGAAGTACAGATTCAAGTGAATCAATTGGAAAACTTAATTGCTTCACTCAATGTCCGTGCTCGCGACTATCGTCAGCGTGTTCAGGATCTTGAGAGTAAAATTCATACCTTACCTGAAATAGAAGCGGAATTAGTCGCGCTTAATCGCGGCTATAAAATAACTAAATCGAAATATGAAGATTTACTCGCTCGTAAAGAAACCGCGCAACTAGCGCAACAGGCCGATGAAACCACTGATAAAATTCAGTTTCGCGTTATCGACCCGCCAAGAGCAGCCGCCAAACCATCCGGTCCGGCTCGGTTTGTTTTCTTTGGTGTAGTGACGGTATTAGGTGTTGGTGTGGGTATTGGCTTGTCTCTCATTATGAGCCAATTAGCGCCAGTTGCTACTTCAACGACCCAGTTAAATAAAGCAACAGGTGTTCCTATATTTGGTGTGGTCTCTGCCAACCAAAACTTAGGCTTGCAAAAATGGCATAGAAGAAAAACATTAATTTTTATTGGTTCCAACTTATTATTACTTGGTTTGTTGACGATGTTTATGAGTTATTTTTTATTTGCTGATGCTATCCAAGCACCACTGAAAAGGATATTTTAAGCTGTGAGTACTATTGAAAAAGCATTAGCTAAACAAAAAGAAGCAACACAAAAAAAGCAGGCTGAGTCTACTGTTGTATCAACAACTAGTGAACAAAAGCTTAGCTCTCAAAGTGATCTTGCTGCCAAGATAGCGAACGCTACAACGGCAAATACCGACACTGAACGAACAAATAAAAATGAAATTACTCTCAATGGTGAACGACTCACTGAGCGCGGCTTTATTTATAGCCCTGACAGTGCTCATCATATTCAGGAAGAGTTTCGTCATATAAAACGCAAACTACTCAACAATGCATTCGGGCCAGCATCTAAAACCTTAAAACATAGCAATTTGATCATGGTTAGTAGCTCTAATCCTAATGAAGGTAAAACCTTTATTTCCATCAATTTAGCGTTAAGCATCGCACTTGAGCAAGATAAAACCGTACTTTTGGTTGATGCCGACGTACTGAGGCCAAGTTTGCATAGAGAATTAGAGTTTGAAAGCCAAAAAGGCTTGCTTGAGTATTTATTGGCTGAAGTCGATTCGTTAAGCGAGGTAATCTACAATACTAACATTCCAAACCTTAAACTCATCCCGGCAGGTAAACCTCACCATTTAACCAATGAGTTATTGGCGAGCGAACGTATGGTAGAGTTAGCGCAAGAGTTAGCAGTACGCTACTCTGACCGTTTGGTTATTTTTGACTGCCCACCAATTCTTGGTGTTACTGAAACCCCCGTATTATCGGATTTAGTCGGCCAAGCGGTCGTTGTTGTTGAAGAATCTAAGACAAAAATAGATGACGTAAAACGTGCGGTATCACAACTCAATGCAGATATTGCCATTGGCTGCGTCATGAATAAGACGATAAGATCGAAAAAGGATGTATATGGCTATTATGGCTACGGTTATGGCAAAAAGAATCAATAAAAGCTCGCTTAATAGGTTTAGTGTACTCATACCTTTAACGTTAGCGTCTAGTGTTTCTTTCGCAGGTGAATGGATAGTAAACACTGATTTAGGCCTCACCGAAACGTACAGTAATAATGTTGAATTAACGCCTGTTGATCATCAGTCTAGTGTCGTTAGTCAGCTGAGTGCTGGCTTTGATGCAAAATTTAAATCGCGAGAAATTGATTTTTCTTTTTCAGGCACTGAAACTTATGCGACCTATAGCCACAATAGCGATTTAAATGACGATTACCAAACCGCCAACGTTGATGGTTTGTTTTCTTTATGGCGCGATGGCCCGAAACTTATCGCCACATCACGCATTACTAATATAAGCCAAAATAATAGCAACAACTCACTCGCCGATTTAGTGTCTGGCGATACCATACAACAAAGAGCTCATAGCGCTGGCTTTCAGTACCAAACAGCCAATAGCAGTCATAATTTTAATAGTAGTATCGTTTATAGCTTAACAGAAACTGAAGACAGTATTGGTGAGAACAAAGGCTATAATGCCAACATTAATAGTGAAAATGGAAATGCCGCTCGCCATGTTTTTTGGCAATTAGCGGGTCAATATAGCGATCGAGAAAATACTACTTCTACAGGTACTAATTACAATATTGAGGCACAAATTGGCGCAATAACATCATTTAAACTAAACCCTTTTTTGCGTTTTTATGATGAAGATATTTCTGGCACCTCTTTTAGTGGCAATCAAACCACAACCAGCTCATGGGGACCAGGTATTCGCTGGCAAGCCTCTGATCATTTTTATATTGATGTTTCTTATAACTATGTGGAAGATAAAACCGCTAGTGATGATTACATTGCCGCTAATATCAATTGGCAGCCCTCACAGCGCACCTCACTCATTGCCGGTTATAATAAACGCTTTTTTGGTGACTCCTATAACCTTGATTTTTCTCATCGTACCAAGCGTTTAACCAATAAAATCTCTTATCATGAAACCGTAGAAATTTATGATCGTGATAGTTTTCAAGAAGTGGGGTTAGGTGAATTTTTGTGTCCCGTTGGCGGGCCATTTGATGCAAACTCATGTTTTCCATCATCGCAACCCCCCAGTGACACGACGGGCTTTATTTTAGTACCCTTAACCGGTTTAGAACCCGTAGAAAACAACGAGTTTAGCGTAAATAAGCGTTTAGCTTGGAGTTCGACTTTAGCGCTATCAAGAACGACCTTTTCTTTTGATATTGCCACTAGAGAACGTGAAAGCCAAAACACAGGTACAATTGATGACAGTATTGATGTTAGCTTATCCGCTACACGCACATTAAGTCCGCGCAGTAGCTTGAGATTATTAGCTAGCTATCGAGAAGCCATTTTCGACCAAAACTTCACCCCAAACAATCCTAGACAAAAAGACACCTATAAAACGTTATCAACAACTTACAATAAAAGCTTAGCGTCATCTTTATCTACCAATTTTACCTTACAATACCTTGAGCGAGACTCAAGCCAAACAACATTAACCTACGACGAAGTTCGCGCCTACATTAATATTACAAAAGATTTTTAACATGTACGAAAGTTACTACGGTTTTACCGAACGCCCTTTTCAGTTAAGCCCTGATCCTCGGTTTTTCTTTGCTACTAACCATCACCAACGCGCACTCTCTTATTTGCAATATGGTTTAGATCAAGGGGAAGGCTTTATTGTCATTACCGGCCCTATCGGCACAGGAAAAACTACCATTGCTCGTAACTTGTTATCGACTATTGGAGATGAAAATATTGTTGCAGCCCAGTTGGTCACCACCAAATTATCTCCTGATGAATTATTAGAGTTAATTGCTGCCGAATTTAAAATCCCCTTACAAGGTAACAGCAAATCCGAAGTGCTACGAGCCATTGAAAAATTTTTAATCCAATTACATCAACAGGGTAAAAGAGCGTTATTATTAGTTGATGAAGCACAAAATTTACCGATAGAAACGGTTGAAGAATTACGTATGCTGTCTAATTTTCAACTAGACGACAAACCGCTTATTCAAAGTTTTTTACTCGGTCAGGAAGAACTGAAAGACATTATTCAAGCACCTAACATGGAGCAATTTAGACAACGAATTATCGCTTCAGCGCATTTAAAGCCGTTAAGTGTTGAAGAAGTTAAAAGCTACATCAATCACCGCTTACAGCAAGCAGGTTATGAAAAAGAACCGTTATTCTCTGATGATGCCTTAGAATTGATTCACAAGAAAACCTTAGGTGTACCACGTAAGATTAATATTTTTGTCGACCGTTTATTATTGTTTGGCTTTCTAGAAGAACTCAGTAATTTTGGTATAGATGCCATCAATGACGTTGCAGAAGAAATGTCTGCTGAGCTCACAGGCTCTCTCAACAACAAAAAACTTGAGAAAACAGAAAATAACCAACCTCTTGTCGTTAACTCAGCCGAAAATGTTGAAAACATCAAAGAAGTTTTACGTGAAGTTGAAGAAATTTTAGAATCATCAATTAAACAAAAAATAAAAATGGCACGTTATGTTGATAAACTGCTCAAACAAAAAAATCGAGAGTACGCTCAAGAACAAGTGAAAAATAAGGCTGAATAGTACTATAGGTTTCGGTATTCTCGAAATGTCTTTGCCTACATAAATATAGGTACTTAGCTTTAATCACTACTTATTGGCATTAGTATTAATCCTAACTTACTTTCAACAATCGAATAACAATTTTTAAACGAGGCTGTCACAAATTTTGTGTAACTGCCCGTTTAAATAAAATCCTTTAAACGGTCTTCGAATTCAATCATAAATCGATTCAAGACCATTTCTCAATTTCTTTATTATACCGTGCTATTTATCTGAAATGCGTGATCCCACCTTGCTTCAACTCCTAATACGGATGCCATATTTTTCAATTAATGAATACAGTGTTGGTCGAGTAATGCCTAATAAATCTGCCGTTTTCGACATATTGCCTTCGGTCAACGCATAAGCTTTTTGTATAGCAATAGTTTCAGCATTTTCTCGAACTGTTCGTAAGTTTAAGGATAATTCATACTCAGCATTTTCTTGATCAAAAAAGCCTAGATCAAAAGCGGTAACTTGTGTACCCGTCGTCATGATGACCGAAGATTTTACCTTGTTCTGCAACTCACGAATATTACCTGGCCATCGGTGAGTTTTTAAGGCCTGTAAGCCATCGTCTGAAAACGATTTAACATTACGTTTATATTCGGCCGCATATTGTTGTAAAAAGAAGTTAGCCAAAATCAGTACATCTTCATCGCGATCTCTAAGTGGTGGAATATTTAGGGTTATTTCGGTAATACGATAGAATAAATCCTCACGAAATTCTTTATTGGCAACCATTTCTTCAAGGTTTTGATTAGTCGCACAAACCACACGAACATCAACAGCAATTTCTTGACGGCCACCAAGACGCTCAATGACTTTCTCTTGTAAAAACCGCAATAACTTAGCTTGTAAGCTGAAGGGCATATCACCAATTTCATCAAGAAATAAAGTGCCGCCTTGAGCACATTCTATCTTACCCATGGTGGTTTTATGAGCTCCTGTAAACGCGCCTTTTTCAAAGCCAAATAACTCACTTTCTAGTAACGTTTCTGGAATAGAGGCACAATTGATGGCAATAAAAGGTTTGTCGGCGCGATTACTAACTTTATGAACCGCTTTGGCTGTGACTTCTTTACCTGTGCCACTTTCACCCAACAATAGGGTAGTGATCTCAGTGGGTGCAATACGCTGCACCATGGCTCGTAATCGTTCAATACTCTCACTGCTACCAATAATACCAGAATCAGAGCCTACTACAGACTTCATAGAGCGATTATCTGTTTCTATATTAGCCAAGCTACAGGCACGAGAAACAATAACATTAATAACATCGGCATCAACAGGCTTTTGATAAAAATCATAAGCGCCCATCTCAATGGCTTTTAACGCATTTGTCCTGTCATCATTGCCAGTAATAACAATGACTTTAGTGTGCGGTGCAATGGTTAAAATTTCTTTTAATGCCGCTAAGCCTTCCGTTGCATTTGCTTCATCAGGCGGCAAACCTAGATCTAAAGTAACAACCCTCGGCTCATGACGACGTACCGCGGCGATAGCGCTCGCTCTCGTATCAGCTAATACCACATCATAATCTGACAAACTCCACTTTAGTTGTTTTTGTATACCTGGATCGTCATCTACAATTAATAATTTTTCCATAGCTAAGCTACATCCTTTTTAATTTAAACACACTCTATTCAATCGGAATAGTTAGATGAAAAATACTACCTTCATCTTCAAAACTGGTTACTTGCATGGTACCACCAGCACTTTCAATAAACTGCTTAGCCTCATAAACCCCAATGCCCATACCTGCATTACCTTTAGTAGTATCAAAAGGTTTAAACAAGCGGTTTTTTATAAAGTCGTCTGACATACCGCAACCATTGTCCAACACAGCTATATGCAAATTATTAGCAATAAGCTCTGCTCTTATTTTTACCCAACCATCATCGGTAGTGGCCTCTTGGGCATTTTGTACCAAGTGGTTCAGCACAGAATAAAAAGTTTCTTGCTCAATAACAATTTCAATTGCTACTGACACTTCAAGGGTTACCTGAGGAGAAACAACATTACGCTGTTGAGCCACTTGTGCCATCAGCTGGTTAATACTGACACGTTTTTTAGAAGACTCGGCAACTTGTTTATTACGCAATTGGCTTAGCACTTTGTCCAACCTTTCTGTGGCGGAATCTATGGTTTCAAAAACATCATCAATAAAGGCCGGATTATCGCGATGCCGCTTAGCATTGGCATTAATTAATCCTAACTGAGCTTGAACATTTTTCAAATCATGGACGAGAAATGCCGACATTCGATGAAAAGCGTCAAATTGTTTTGACTCCGCTAATCTGTCATTGGCTTCACTCAACGACATGTAGTTGCTCAACTGCTTTGAAATAGCAAACAACAAATCTCTATCTTCCCAATTTAACAAGCTACGCCCTTTTGGAAGAGCGAGCAGAAAAAAGCCAAAAACATGTTCATTTTTAAAAATTGGAATAATGATATCTATGCGTTGTGAGCGACAAAATTCTATGTTTAAGGCTAACTCAGGATAGCTACTCTCTATGCTCGCATACTCACGAACATCAATAATCCATCCATGTTGTTGGCAATACTGATCTACCACTGATATATGATGCAACTGGCTGTTCTCAAGTTCTAAATCTTGCTGATATAAAATTTTATAGGTACCCATTGATGCTTTACTTATCAAAGCCCCTTGTTCAATATTTAGGGTAGAGCAAATAATCTGTGTCGCAGCTTGATAATAATTATCGCTCTTCGAGTTACTGAGTTGGTCAATAGACTTCAGCCACTCAATACGATAATCATATTTATTAGCAAAAAAATGTTTAGTGATAAATACTTTCACTTCTCTACGTAGCTTTTCGGTCACCAACAAGGCGGCTAAGACAGTACCACCCAAAATAACAAAAGCAATACTAACGATATCGCCCCAAGCACCACCAAAATAATTAATAACATAGCCTGCAAGAGCCAAAAGCAATAAATACAAGCCAGAAATCATTAACATGGAGCTATAAAAAACCACATCACGGGACACAAAAACATTCACTGACCAATTTTTAATGCGGCGAGTACTGATCAAAATTAACGGCATACCAACGGCAGCGATAAAACCTCGTGCATACCAGTAACTAAAATCTAACTGATTTATCATCGCCGCTTGAGCAAAAAGTACAAAATCGAAAACCGTCGTCATACCTAAAGCAATAATCAATGACCATAAAGCCCATTTCACTTTAACATCAGCATTTCGATATAACTGCTCAAGTAGTACCATCAACCATAAATTTAGTAATAAAAATAAAGAAAATAAATATTTTGCTCCATGCGGTTGCGATAAAGCAGCTAACCAACAAAATGCTGACAACACCAACCAAGTTAATAAATATTGCTTGATTTTTGGTTGGCGAAACGCAGCTTGAAGTGAGTGAACATTGGCTTGTGTACACAAAACCAATAACGACCAAGTCGCAAGTTTGAAGGTTTCAATCAACAAAACAATTTGTAAGGAAAAGCCTTGCTCTATTTGTATCGCCGCGGCTGCAGAAGAAGCAAGTACAAATACGCTGCCCAACAAAACCAAGCGACCTGAGAGAGTGTTGTTACGCGCAGCTAATAACAATAAAATAAACACCAGATAGGCACAACCGGCTAGTAAATATCCTGAAATTCCAATTAATGCCATTTTAATACTATTCCTATTATTATTCTTGTACATAGCTAGAGATTTAGCCTATTGTACTCACTCAGAAAACATTATTCGACAAATGTAGGAATTATTTACACCTTAGGATAAAAACAAGATAACAATACAGTTAAGCTATTGTTTTAAATTAACTAAAACAATAAGGCACAAAAAGTGCAGACAAACTTAGATATCGATATAATCACTGCTGTTTGTAAAAATAGCTGACAGTCTGCTAGTCGCAGCTGGTAGTAAGAAAAGGATTAATAAAATGTTAGAGCAAAATAATGACTCTTCAGAGCAAAACAAAGCATCACAAGAAGTAAATGCTTCTGCTACCAGTGCAAGACGTAGCTTTTTAAAAAAAGCCGCTATATCTGTTCCTATATTAACAACTATTTCTGCTAGACCTGTTTGGGCTGGGCAATGCTCACTTTCTGGTAACTTATCTAACAATGTTTCCAATCAGAATACTCAAGAGCCTTGTAGCTATAATATTTATAGCCCTGGTGGCTGGCTAAATGGCCGTGCTGCAGGCTCTGGGCCCAATGCAGACTTATGGCCTTATACTGGCTTCACCAGAAGTGACCCTTTAAGCGATTTATTACCTGGAACATCTTATAATGATTCTATTGCCTCAGCTCTTGGCGGTGGTCCTCATGGCTGGGAAAGACAACTAGCCTGTGCAGCGCTCAATGCAACTTTATGGGATTATGGCCTTGCAAGTTGTGACGCTAATCCAGATTGTCAAATCATTGATGATTTAGCTCCTAATTTTTACTTTCCTTTTACATTAACACAAATTAGAGCTATATATACGGCTGGAGAAGCGGCTAATATTTATAACTGGGAAGCAATGCAGAACATTGATTAAATGCTGCTATTTTTAAATAAATATATAAGAAAAAATGAAATTAAAGAGGGTATTGCCCTCTTTAATACTTTCACTGGTAACACTCACTTTTTACCACATCCACTTCACAAGTTAATCGCTTTTTTAGCAGCAGAGCCTTGTTCAGAAAAAGCGTTGTTAGATGTATTTCTTTCCAGCTTTCAAAAAAGTCTCCAAGAACAAGAAAATGCAACTAAGCAATTCCAACAATTTATTACAGAAGCGCTAAAATCTGATATTATTATTGAAATAAATTAGTCTCTAATCTGAACACACTAATACTCAAAGGAAACATGTCAACGGATCATGCTTGCCCAATTTACTTTACCTATTGGCCCTTTTAATTTTTCAATTAAAACAGACAATACCGCCGTCCTAAAAAACTTATCCTCTTTGTATGGTGACTATCATTTTTATAATCATTCACCTTTTATTGATTTTCCTATTACTATTACCACTCGCTCTCTGATCAGGCGTTTTATAAAACCCCAAGTAGATTTTTTCCTAGACGAATTCGCCCCTTTTAAACCCCTCCCTAAAGATCAATCTTTTGCTATGCTTGAATGGGGTATGAATTGGTGTATCACCACACAGGCTCATCAGTTCTTAATTTTTCATGCTGGCACCATAGAAAAAAATAATAAAGTTATTATTATGCCAGCTGAGCAAGGCTCAGGTAAAAGCACGTTAACCGCAGCTATGGTTTATAGCGGCTGGCGATTATTTTCTGACGAGCTAGCATTAATTTCTGTTACCGACGAGTTAGTTTATCCTTGCACACGACCTATAAACCTGAAAAATGATTCTATCAATGTTATTGATAATTATGTTGATAATGCTGTATTCAGTACCATTGCTAAAGATACCCACAAAGGGACAGTGGCTTTGCTTAAACCACCTAAAGCAAGTGTTGAGCGTATGTTTGAGCCCGCACCGTTGCATTTTATTGTCTTCCCAAAATATGTTGCCAATATCGAAGCTAAATTAACACCTATAAATCAAATAGATACTTTTCAGCAACTTATTCAACATAGCTTTAATTACCATATTTTAGGTGAGCAAGGCTTTCATTTGATTGCCCGTTTATTGCAAAATGTAACTTGCTACCAATTTGAATATAGTGATTTTGAACAAGCCAAAAAACTTCTATCAAGTTTGGTTGATTAATATGTCTATTTTGATTCAGGTGCTGTCAGAGCCCAAAAACCTACAAAACTTAACAATATCCCAATGGCAAACCTTATTATCTCAAGCAAAAACAAGCCAATTAGTGGGTCGCTTAAATTACTTAATGGAAATTCAGAATTATACCAAGCCAAGTTATGTGAAATGGCATCTTGAGTCTGCCTATAAAATAGCCGAAAAACAACGCAAGCAAGCTATAGTCGAATTTTTAGAAGTGCCATCAACGTTAAAAAATTCGACAAGTACACTGATCTTTCTTAAAGGCGCTGCCTACATAGCCAAAAATCTACCTTGTTCTTTTGGCCGTACATTCTCTGATATTGATGTCTTAGTAAAAAAACAAGAACTACGAAAAATTGAAACCATATTAAAATTTTCTAATTGGCTTAAAACAAATGTTGACGATTATGATGAGCAATACTATCGCACCTGGATGCACGAAATTCCTCCGCTGTATCACGAAACTCGAGGAAGTGTTTTAGATATTCACCATAATATTTTACCTTCAACCAATAAACACCAGCCTAGCGCTGCTGAATTTTCAACCACTTCAGTTCTTATAGAGGATATAGGTAGCATAGACACGCTTGATGATACTGATTTATGTATCCACATGGCTGTTCATTTATTTACTGAAAGTGAGTTTCATCATGGCCTAAGAGATATTTCTGATTTTGATATGTTATTACGTCATTTTCAAAAGCATGATAAAAGATTTGTAGAGAAACTAATCCAGCGCGCACAATACCTAGGATTATATGACTATGCTCGACTCGCTATTCGTTATAGCCACATAGTTATGTCAACCCCACTTTCAAGTACTACGCTAGAATCCCTGCAAAGTAATTCGCTTTTTGTTACTTTTTTTCAGGATTTTTGTTTCTGCAATATTTTCAAGCCTAACCATAGTAGCTGTAGAAATTGGAAAATGGGCTTAGCTGAATTTCTCCTCTACTGGCGAGGTCATATCCTTAGAATGCCATTAAAGCTACTTTTACCACATTTATTTAGAAAAACGTATAAAAGAACAAAAGATTATTTCAAGCAAGATAAAGACTTAACTCAACTGCCTTAAACTCGAAATTTAACCATCACCTTCTAGTGCTACCACCTGAAACTCAGGTACTATTCTAGCGCCTTATCTCTTGCAAAAGAATGTGCCTGTTCATTACGCGTAAATAATAACGTTAACACCGGCACCAGTAAGAAACTAGACAATGCCGAAACACATAAGCCTGAAATTAAAACCACGCCCAATGGTTGCCATAAACCACCACCAAGCAATGTTAAAGGTAGTAGGCCAACAATCGTGGTTAATGTGGTCAGTAAAATGGGAGTAAAGCGTGTCACGCTCGCGCTTAAAATGGCATCTACCGTATCAAAACCACCAATAATGTTCCTATTAGTAGTATCAATTAGCATAATGGCATTGTTGACAACAATACCAAATAAACTAATCAAACCAATAAAGGCCATCATAGAAAACGACAAACCGGTAAAATACAAACCAATGACCGAGCCCGCCATCGCAAAAGGGATTGAGCTAAAAATAATAATCGGTTGTAAAAACGATTTAAACTGCAAAACCAGCACACCAAAAATACCAATGGCGGTAATAATCATTATCTGTGCTAGCCCTGCAAAAGACTCCTGCCTTGACTCTTCCTCACCGCCCAGCAAAAAATACATGCCCTGCGGTAATGAATACTGCTGTAAATAGTCAACCATTTGGGTAGTTAATTCATTCACTGAAAAGCCTTTAGCAGCATCCGCAGAAACCTTCGCCATACGCAATTTTTGATAATGAAAAAAGTCTGTTTTACCTTTTTTTAATTCCATGGTAGCAATTTGAGTTAGCGGAATGTCTTCCCCTTGATGGTTATTAATATAAATATCAGCCAAACCATCTACATCAGGGCTATTTCTGCGGACAACAATGGCATAGTCTTCACCATTCGCATCATTGAAGCGACCGATATCTGTCCCTGAAAGTACCGTTTTCAAGGTATTATCTAAGGTGTTGATGTCGACATTGCTCAAACCTGCTTGCTCATAGTTGATATTTAGCTCCAGCTCTGTATTCGCTAAGCCGATAGGATTATCAATATTAATAATACCTGTTGTTGCTGCCATTTTTGCCGTTAAATCATTAGCGACAATTTCTAAATCGTCAAGAGACTCACTCATTAGTCGTATAGAAATGGGCTGATCGGTTACCGGACCTTGGGTAAATTCTTTAACTTTAATCGTTGCCTGCGGCCAATGTGACAACTCTCTGCGTAACGACTTCACTAGCGCAGCGACTTTTACAGCATCATAGTCTTTTAGCACCACTAATATTTGCCCAAAGGTTACACGGCCGCGTTTAGGTATTTCATTATAATAAATACGCGGGTTTGAATTACCGACATTTAACGCTACTTTTGCCACCAAGGGTTGTTTTTCAACATGAGCAGCAACTTGCTTCATAACACTATCAGTATGAGCAAGCGACGAATTCACTGGTGTTTCAACATCAATTAAAATCATCGGTTTTTCAGCGCGTGGAAACAAACTGACCCCTACCTCGCCAAACAATGACAACATAATAAATAAACACAGTGCCGCAACAGCAAGTACTAACCAGCGAAACGTTAAAATTTTCTGTAAAAAACGCTGATAGATGCCTTCAGCAAAGGCATTAACATAGTACTGCAAGGTTTTAATTTTTGAAGGTTTCAAGGTAAAGAAATGGCTGGCAATTAAAGGCGTTAACGTCAGGGCAATAAGCAGTGAAGCAAGTAATACGAACACCACAGTAACAGGCATAGAACGAATAAAGTCACCAGTGCTACTACTCAACATCAACATAGGCAAAAAAGCTAACATAGTGGTAACTGTACCACTTGTTATTGCCCAGCCTACTCGGCCTGTACCTACTTTTGCCGCCTCGTTTAAGTTTGAACAATAACGCTTTTCTCGATGAATACTCTCAGTAACCACAATAGCGTTATCCACGAGTAGACCTAAAGCGATGATCAAGCCGACAATAGACATTTGCTGTAAGCCAAAGCCAGCAAAGTCTAACCAACCAATCGCAATTAAAAAAGATAATGGAATAGCGGCAATAACAACGATCGATTCACGAAAGCCCAAAAACAATAGCGCCAGTAAGCCAACTAAGACTAAACCTTGCCCTAGGTTAACAAAAAAGCCATTAACTCTAGTTTCGACACTATCAGCTTGTTGAAAAATCACCGCCAATTTCACCTGCGCTGGCAAGCTTTGTTTGAATGCGGCAATTTCAGCATTCATTTGCTCTGTTAGGGTGAAAATATTACTGCCTGAACGCTGCTCGGCAGTAATAAAAATAACCGGCCGTTTATCGTAATAGGCTAGATAACTTGGCTCTCTATCCGCAAAAGCGACACTGGCAACATCTTTTAATCGTAAAACAAAATCATCATTTGATGAAACCACAGTATCTGACAACATATTGATGTTATTGAAATTACCACTGCCTTTGACGTTAAAACGTCGAGTATTGGCATCAACAAAACCTGGCGCGATGTTAACGGCTCGCCCTTGCAATACTTTATTAATATCGGTGACTGAAATGCCGTAATGCTGCAACAAATCCAACTTTAAGTCGATAGCAACAATTTGTTGCGGATAGCCCCAAACATCAGCTTTCCTTAAACTGGCGATAGTCTCTAAGCGCTTTTCTAATTGTTTGGCATAAAACTCGGTGATTTTATAGTCGTGTGGTTCACTCCACAAGGCTAGCTGCATAATAGCAACACTGCTTGGCGTTGCCTTTAACACTAATAACTGTTGTATTCCTAATGGTAAATCAGGTTTTACGGTGGCAATTGCTTGTTTAATCTTATTAAAAGCAGCTTCAGCGTCAGTCCCATAAATAAAGGTGACCGTTATTCTGGCCGCACCATTACGTACTTCAGATTCTATTTTTTTGATGTTGGCTATGTCGGCAATTTCTTCTTCAATAATATCAACGACTAGCGTTTCAATATCACTTGGTGACGCTCCGGGATAAATCACTTCCACAAGGGTTATCGGCAGATCAAATTGTGGGTCTTCTGAGCGCGGCATATTAAAATATGACACTATACCCACCAGCACTAACAAGGTAATAATGGTGATAGTAAACTGGGCGTTTTTTATCGCTAAGCTAGGTAACTTCATGAGTTCACTGCTCTGTTGAATTTAGCGACAGCTTATTCCACCCTTGGGTGATCACAGCTAACGGCGGAGAATTTTTATTGGCTTGCAAATAGAGGTATTCATTGTCTATTTTGTAAATTGCGTATGCCTGCTGCATAGGTTTATTATGTTGTTCTACCGCAACTAACGCTTGTCCATGTTTATCAACCGCATTGAGTGCTGCAATCGGTAAACGGTAAACAAAGTCCTGACTTTGCGCATAAATAAGAATTTGCGCTAATTGCCCCACAATAAGCGGACGAGTAGAGCTGGTGGCAGGTAATAATACTTCAATATTAAATAAGTGGCTGTGGCTATCGGCCATCGCTGGAATTTTACTAATTAAACCATCAATAAGACCAAAATGAGCAAGGTGAACTTTTACTTTTTGATTAAGATGTACAAAAGAAATTTCTTCACCCGTCAACGCAACCCTGACGATTAAGTTGTGATTTAACGCCGCTACTTGCAATGCTACCTTGTTGGGGGACTGTAACTCACCAAGTTCACTATTTCGAGCGACAACAACACCATCAAAAGGAGCAAAAACCTGCGCTTTATCGGCATTATAATAAGCAATTCTATAGGCTGCTCTAGTGGTATCAACAGCCGTTAATGCGTCATCTAATTCTCGTTGTGAGCTCAAACTTTTTGCCAATAACGTTTCAATACGATTAACATTACGCTTGGCTTGTAATAAGCGCGCATAAGCCGCATTTTTTTCCGCAATCAATTCTTCGGTGTCTAATGCCGCTAACAATTGCTTTGCTGTAAAAGTATCGCCTTCATCAACATTAAGCTGCATCAAAAAACCTACCGTTTTAAAGGAGAGATTTACCGTGCGCTTGAAGTTAACTTGACCTGAGCGTTTGATCACTTGGGTATAAGGTTCGGGAGCAATTCGAGATAATTGGTAACCTTCACTCATCATAGTCTGCGCGCTACTAACCACGCTAACAAAATACCACAAACTGGTGAAAAATAGCCATGTAGCTTTGTGCTTGGCTGAATGTCTAAGCGAATATTTAAACAAAAGAAATATAGGTATTTTCATCACAATAAAATAGTAACTTATTCAACAGGCTGTTAAGTATAATGACTACTTTAGGCAGTTTTTTCAATAAAGTACATTATTATTCCGTACTTTATTGGAGGATGCTATTAGATGGCGCTCCCGGCAGGAATCGAACCTGCGACTCAGACTCCGGAGGTCCACGTGATATCCACTTCACCACGGGAGCGCATTAATACCAATACAAACAAATATGCGATCATTCTAAATGGACTAAATATTCCAATAACGTCGTTGCTTTCAATCCCAACCGCCAGCTATGACTCAATCAAGCGTCTTGTTCTTGAAAACTTATCCTCATTAAAATTTGATCTCTAACTTACTAGCATTGATATAAGAGGCAGGGATTCTATTAAAAATGTTAGATTATTGCTAGTGCCAAATGAAAATAACTCGAGGTTATTTATTCCTCTTCTGCACCCGAAATTACTATTTGATTACGGCCGTTATCTTTTGCTAAATATAAAGCATTATCTGCTTCATTCATTTGCTTAGACAATCCATCTTTACTCTCAAATACCACACCAATGCTAACGGTAATAGCAATTTGACTGTCCCCCGCCGGCAAAGTTGATACCGAAATTTCTCGGCGAAAATCATCTAGTTTGTTATAGAGCTGATCACCATCGGCACCATGTAACAATATAGCAAACTCTTCACCACCTAAACGAGCGGTTAAACCAGCACCAAAGTGTTTTCGCATATATAGGGCTAAGGCTTTTAATACATGATCGCCAGCATCATGACCATAGGTATCGTTCACTTTTTTAAAGTAATCAATATCAAGCACCGCTAAACAGTAAGGTACCTTTCGCTTAGTATATTCTGTAATGCGTTGGTTAGCACTTAAGAAGAATGACCGTCTATTTGAGAGTTCTGTTAAATAATCAGTATTAGCAGCGTGTTGAATTTGGGCAATATTATTTAAGCTTTCTATATTTTGAGTAATACGGCAGTAAAATTCTTCAGGGCAAAATGGTTTACGTAAAAAGTCATCCGCTCCATTTTTAATGAAACGTGCCGAGTGAATACCATTTTCAGCACCTGAAATGCCAATAATAGCCATTTTTTCACGCGAGTGTTTTTTACGAATTTCATTGGTGAGAGTAATACCATCCATTTCCGGCATTTCTAAGTCGGTAATCACCATTTTTATATCTTTATGTTGTTGTAATTTTGCTAATGCTTGTACGCCATTATTAGCAACAAACACGGTAAAATTACGACGTTTTAATAACTCAACAATATGATTACGAGCAGCAGAAGAGTCATCCACCACTAAAATAGCATTATTACTATTCGTTTTTTGCCAATGTAAAACGCGCTTCAAATACAAGAACGCTTGACTATTTTCTTTGGGAATATAATCAATAACAGGCTGAGCGAGAATTTTTTGTCTCGTTGCATCATCCATTTTTCCTGTCATCACCACACTAGGAATACCATGCGACAATACACAAGCAATCGCTTCTCCATCCATGGCATCGGGTAAGGCATAGTCAATGGTCGCGGCAAAAAAATCGGTATCGCCAGAAAGAATATCTTCCACTTGCGCTAACGTGGTTGCTAAGACCACTTCATACTTTAACGATTGCGCTATTTGTCTGATAACAGTAGCAATTGGTTTACTGTCTTCTACTACCAATAATCGTTGTCTCATTTCACTGACCTTATTATATTTGTAACTGTTCATCACCAAGCCTCGGTGATCTCTGTGGTAAATATTCTCAAGCTGATTAAATACTTCTCTTTTTTATGACACCACTAAACGGCTTGCAAATTAGCATACTCTACCACTAACCATTTGCTACCTACGTCGACAAAGTTTACTTGAATGCGAGACTGTGCGCCACTGCCCTCATAATTTAACACAACACCTTCGCCAAATTTAGCATGTTTAACTTGTTGTCCTAGTTTAAAACCAGTATTAGCAAAGGTTTCCAAGGTAAACGTATTGGAAAATTTACCGACAGATTTAGGTCTGGTTACTTGGCTTTGCATGCGAATTTCTTCTACACAAGCTTCGGGAAGTTCTCGTAGAAAACGACTGGCTTTATGAAATTTTTCTTGTCCGTAAATACGACGGCTTTCTGCGTGACATAAGTATAACTTACTCATAGCTCTTGTCATGCCAACATAACATAAACGCCGCTCTTCTTCTAAACGCCCTATTTCTTCCACCGATTGCTGCGACGGAAACATACCTTCTTCAAGGCCAGCAATGAATACTAACGGAAACTCCAACCCTTTCGCTGAGTGCATGGTCATTAGCTGCACTGCCGCTTCAAATTCATCGGCCTGCGATTCACCCGACTCTAATGCCGCATGAGTTAAAAAAGCAGTTAATGGTGTTTGCTCAGCTATTAATTCTTGCTCCGACAAAGGCTCACTTTCAAAGGTTTGACAAGCGGTCACTAATTCATTCAAATTCTCAATACGTTGTTCAGCTCGTTCACCTTTTTCCGCTTGATACATGGCTTTCAACCCTGAATGTTGAATAACAAAATTAGCTTGTTGATCAAGATTTAAGTTCGTTGAATCATCTTCGAGTTGATCAATTAAATTGATAAAGGCGGTTATCGTTTTAGCACTACGACCTTTAAGTTGCTCGGCTTGTAGCATTTGTTGACACGCTTGCCATAAAGTTACCTGCATGCTTCTGGCTGCATCGCGAACCAGCGCCACCGTTTGATTACCTATGCCACGAGTTGGGGTATTGATAATGCGTTCAAAAGCAGCATCATCATCACGGTTATTAATAATACGCATATAAGCCAAGGCATCTTTGATTTCTAGACGCTCGAAAAAACGCTGACCACCATAAATGCGATACGGTAGTTGCCCTTGCAATAAAGCTTCTTCTAACAAACGCGACTGAGCATTAGAGCGATATAAAATCGCCACTTCATCCAATTTCCCACCGTCATCACGCCATTGCTTAATTCGCCCCGATATAAATCGTGCTTCATCTATTTCATTAAAAGCGCTATAAACTGAGATTTTTTCGCCCGCTTTATCATCCGTCCATAGCTCTTTACCTAAACGATTATTATTATTACTGATCAGTTGGTTAGCCGCGTTTAAAATATTCGCCGTTGAGCGATAGTTTTGTTCTAAACGAATGGTTTTCGTGTCATCAAACTCACGAGTAAAACGTTCGATATTTTCAATACGTGCACCACGCCAACCATAAATTGACTGATCATCGTCACCCACTATCATCACTTTAGATTGCGCTTTACCCAATAAAGTTAACCACGCGTATTGAATAGCGTTAGTATCTTGAAACTCATCCACTAAAATATGGCTAAAGCGTTGCTGATAATGCGCTAGTAATTCAGGGTTATTAAGCCATAGTTCATGAGCACGCAATAATAATTCGGCAAAATCGACCAAGCCTGCCCGATCACAGGTCTCTTGATACGCTTGATATACTTTAACAAACACTGCTTCGCTCGGATCAAACTGAGCATCTATGTGCTGTGGTCGTAAGCCTTCGTCTTTCTTACCATTGATATACCAAACAAATTGCTTGGCTGGCCATTTTTTTTCATCAAGCTCTAGCGAGCGAACTATACGTTTTACCAAACGTAATTGATCATCACTATCAAGTACTTGGAAGCTTTGGGGTAATTTAGCCTCTTGAAAATGCATACGCAGTAAACGATGCGCTAAGCCATGGAAAGTACCAACCCACATGCCATGATTAGAGCCGCCCGCCGTTTGCTCAACCCTAGCACGCATTTCTGCCGCGGCCTTATTGGTGAACGTTACCGCTAAAATTGAATGAGGTACAGCATGCTCAACTTGCATTAACCAGGCAATGCGCTGCACTAACACGCGAGTTTTACCCGAACCAGCACCAGCCAGCACCAGCATATTTTGTAAGGGCGCGGCAACCACCTCACGCTGTTTATCGTTGAGAGAGTCGAGTAATTGTGAAACATCCATAGCGGGAAAACCTTTTTGAACTGATTGTGAATAGCAGGTGGATTTAGTTAGGTTAGTCATTACAACGAAGTCAGTATAACACTGTTAATACTGGCTTTATATACAGCCTATAAATTTAAACATGTGGGTCTTTGATAATTTATTAAACAAGCAGTAATTGCTCAAGCTGGCTAAGTCTGTCTAGTTCAAGGTGAGGCAACACTGAAATAGGTTTACCGACATCATAACAAGACAACCAGGCAGCTTGACAACCTGCCTGTAACGCTCCTTGAATATCAGCGCGACCGCAATCACCTACATGCAACAAGTGTTTTGGCTTAATTGCTAACTCTTGGCAAGCTAATACAAACATATCATTTGCTGGTTTTTGCTTAAGTAACTGACCATTGGCTTGCCAACCTGCATGATAAACGTGTTGAAAATACTGTGAAATACCTAATGCTTCGGTATCAACATTGCCATTGCTAATAGCAACCAGAGGATATTTTTTACTTAAAGCTGCTAATAGCTGCTTGCTTGTTGTTGGCACAACAAAATCACTACGCAAACCAATAAAATAATCAAGGGCAGCTTGTGCCATTATGTGAGCAACATTATCGCTAAAGCCTAAAGCTGCTAAACCAAGGCGATAAGTAACCAAGCGAACTTGTACAACATCATGTGCTAAATCAGGCTGTGCATTAATTGTTTGTTCTCGAAACGGAGACCAGTAACGCGGATTATAACTTCTATCTGCTTTAATGAATCCCTGCTGCTTGCTGTTGAAAACGTCTGTAAAATAGGCAAACATTTTTTTTTCGATGGCCAGCATGATAGGCTTATTGCTGTATAAAGTGTCATCTAAATCAAAGCTAATGGCTTTGATGGCCGATAAGCGACGGTAAAATTTCATACTTCCCGCTTATAGGGCTAACTGTTGTTGCAATAATTTCGCCACTAAACGTCTAAACTGACTTAATAATAAGGTGTCCATCCGTGGGTCAAAATGATGGGCGTCGTCACTGCTAATCGCTAAAAATCCCAGTTCTTTTTCTTCATGAGTCAATTTTATCAAGACCACAGAGCCGATACTGTTTTGACTGAAAATTAATTGTTGTTCGCTTTGTTGTAAACGGCCAAAATAATAGTCGCTAATGGATAAACGGTTTTGCATTACGCCAAGACAATCATTACTTGACAGGCTAGCATGCTCAACATCAATAGGCTTAACAAGCCATATTTTAAAGGCTGATAAAGACAATAATTCTGTTGTCGCTTGTGATAAACAGTCAAGTAACTCACTGGCAGACTGACAGTCTATTAAGCGTAAATACAAATCACTATAAAGCATAAATAAGCTTTCATTATGGCTTGCTACGGACATTAATTGCGTGATTTCATCTTCTAAATCATGTGTTTTTTGTCGTAATTGCTGCTGTTGTCTTTCCACTAAAGAAACCGTACCACGTTGGGGATCCGACAGCCTTAAACTCGTCATCAGTTCATTATTACGCGAGAAAAACTCTGGGTTATCTTGCAAGTAAGTACTTACCAAGTCATCAGTTAATGGCAGTTCATCAATAGGGGTCATTGTTTGTTCACTTTTCATAAAAATTTTCTTCACACATTATGGTCATTATTCAGTTTGCAAAAATTGCAATAAAAAGGATGATTACATGGAGATTTGGCCATCAAAAACATGCTCAGCAGGGCCTGACATTTTCACTGGATGCCCAGGACCTTTCCAATATATTCTTAGTTTACCACCGGGTAATTCTACGGTAACTTGTCTCGATAACTTTTTCTGCATTTGTCCAATCACTACTGCAGCACAAGCGCCGCTGCCGCAAGCCAGTGTCTCTGCTGCCCCGCGTTCATAAACTCTCAGCTTAATTTGATTGGGGGCAACCACTTCCATAAAGCCAACATTGGCATGCTCAGGAAAACGTTCATGTAAAGATAGCTCCTTCCCCAAACGCGCAACGGGTGCGGCAAGTACATCATCTACCGTAACCACACAATGAGGGTTTCCCATTGACACCACACCACAAAGTACGGTTTCTGAATCACTGCGCAGAATATAAGTACCTTCAGACTTTTGCGCGCTGAAAGGCACTTTACTGGGTTCAAACTGAGGCACTGGCATAGTCACCGATATATTGCCATCACGCTCAACGAACAAAGTCATTTTGCCTGAGGCCGTCGATACTTTAATTTTGTTTTTAGTGCACAGCCCTTTCATACGCACAAACCGCGCAAAACAACGAGCGCCATTGCCACATTGGCTAACTTCACTGCCATCAGCATTGAAAATACGATAATGAAAATCTAAATCAGGGTCATAAGGCGGTTCAACCACTAATAATTGATCAAAACCAACACCAAAATTTCTATCCGCCAACTTGGCTATTTGCTCATTAGATAAGTAAGCATTTTGGGTGACATTATCCAGCACTAAAAAATCATTACCTAAACCGTGCATTTTGGAAAAATTAACTAACATTATTACTCTTGCTTTTGGGATTGGGGTTGTGATTCATCTTGCTGCACTTTGTGCGCTTTGCTCACCGACTCACTATTTTGATCGCCTTGGTATAAATCGCCTTTTGAGCCACAAGCAGACAGCAAGGTGAGCATTGAAAATAACACCATAAAAAATAAAATAACTTTAATTTTGTTCATGTTTTACTCATTATTAGCGGTTTTTACCATGAAAGTCGTTTAAATCAAGTTTTTCAGCTTAACTTACATGGTTTAAAGACCAATATGCTTGCTATTATACTCAAATGTACTCAATATGCGAGTTTCAGGATGTCTGAGCTATTCATGAGCAAGGCGCATCTTTTTATTAATAGTTATTCCCTTAAAAACAGATGCAACGTAGAGCATGATTTGCTCAGGCATCCCCATAGGGCTGGTTTATAAACGTTTTATGTGGCGTTATTGATTTCGACAATGGAAAAACCATTCTCTTCAATCAATGCCTTGCCTAAAGACGTTTCTAATTCCAGCTGAATCCTGCATTTTGAATTCACTTGAGTATAGACTCATAGATTTGGCAACAATTATACAAACAATTCTTTGAACAATGTTAAGCTATGCTTGATAAAATTTTTAAGAGGAACAGCAATGAATGATAGTCAATATAACCTACTTACCGATGAGTTGTTACTCGCCGTTGAAGAGGCAATTGAAGATTGTGGCGTAGATATTGATTACGAAGGCACTGGTGGTTTACTTACGCTAACTTTCAAAAATGGCAGTAAGATTATCCTCAATAAACAAGCGCCCTTGCAAGAAGTATGGATAGCCACTAAATTCAATGGTCACCACTTCACTTTTGCCGACGAGCAATGGACGGACAAACGTGGTGGTGGTGAATTTTGGCAGTTTTTATCAGCCGCAGTTAGCAAGCAAGCAAGCAGTGAAATAACGCTTTTAGCAGAATAAATTTACATCCTTGGAAGACCGACATGACAACAGTACGAATAGCGACACGTAAAAGCGCCTTGGCTTTATGGCAAGCTGAATACGTAAAAGCACAATTAGAGCACTTTCATCAAGACATTATTGTTGAACTAGTGCCCATGACCACTAAAGGCGATATTATTTTAGATACGCCCCTCGCTAAAGTTGGCGGCAAAGGCCTTTTTGTTAAAGAACTTGAAGTAGCCATGCTAGAAGATAGAGCTGACATAGCCGTGCATTCAATGAAAGACGTGCCTGTTGATTTTCCTGATGGTTTAGGTTTAGTCGTTATTTGTCCACGTGAAGATCCCCGAGATGCTTTCGTCTCAAATACTTATGCAACACTGAGTGATTTACCACAAGGCGCCATTGTTGGTACTTCAAGTTTACGTCGTCAATGTCAATTAAAAGCCAAACGCCCTGATCTCGATATTCGCGATTTACGCGGTAACGTCAATACCCGTTTAAGAAAGCTTGATGAAGGCCAGTACGATGCTATTATTTTAGCCTCTGCGGGCTTAATTCGTTTAGCCATGAGCAAGCGCATCGCCCAATATATTGAACCTGAAGACATGCTTCCAGCTAATGGCCAAGGGGCTGTTGGTATCGAGTGTCGTCTTGATGATGACACCATTAAAGCCTTATTATCGCCACTTGAATGTAGCACTACGCGCAGCCGAGTATTAACTGAAAGAGCCATGAATAAAGCTTTAGAGGGCGGCTGCCAAGTGCCTATCGCCAGCTACAGTGTGATATCAGCAGATGGTAAAGAAGTGCATTTACGTGGTTTAGTGGGGGCCGTTGATGGTAGCAAGATCATTGCCAGTGAAATTACCGGTCCAGTTGAGCAAGGAGAAGCTCTAGGTAATGCCTTGGCGCAAGAATTACTCAGCCGTGGCGCAGATAAAATACTAGCTCAAGTATATGCTGAAGCTAACACAGAAAAAAATGCTGACAATAACTAATCAGACACCGCTTAGGGTATTAATTACTAGGCCAGAACAAAAAGCACAACAGCTTGCTTTGTCTCTCAATCAACAAGGCATAGCGTGTGTTAACCAGCCATTATTTGATTACCAGGCACTTGCTAATCACGACACTAGCAAGGCTTTATTAACAGATATCGATATTCTTATTTTTGTTAGTGTTGCCGCGGTCGAATTTGCTGACGCTAATTACTCAGTTAATCACTGGCGATTTGGGCAAATATTTGCGGTTGGTAACGCTACAAAAAAAGCACTGCATAAACTTGGCGTTAATAACGTCATAACCCCACAACAAGAAAATAGTGAGGGGTTATTAGCTTTATCTTCATTAACGCAAAACATTGACGGGAAAAATATCACCATAATACGCGGTAACGGTGGCCGAGAATATTTAGCCACCACACTGAACAAGTGTGGTGCTAAGGTATCTTATCTTGAGAGTTATCAACGAGTATGGCGAATATTAGCCAAAGATATAAGCAAACAATGGTATCAGCAACAAATTAATTGTATTGTCGTGACCAGTAACGCTATATTAGAAAAGCTTGTACAATTAGTGCTGGAGCAAGATAAGCAAAGGGATAGTCAAAAGTTGGAAAATTACTGGCGCACACAATGTTTATGGATTACGGCCAGTAAACGTATCGCCGATAAAGCCAAACAACTTGGCTTGCTACAGGTAACCATCAGTGCCGGTGCCAGTGACCAAGTACTCACCGAAGCACTACAAGCACTACAAAATTAACGTAAAAAACAAACGAAAAAAAAATAAATTGAGCCATAACATTCAATAACGGAATGCCAAGATGACCGAGAATAAAAAACCATTAGTCGCAGAACAAAGCACGACAGTAGAGGCTAAAAATACTATCGACAAGGTTGCTGAAAAAAAAGCTGATATTAAAAAAGAAACAAACCGAGAAAATGTTGCCCAAAGTCAGTTTAAAAATCAGCCGCAAACGCTATCTAAGCTAGCCATTTTCGCAACCATCCTTGCTATTGCTGTACCCACGGGTCATTACTTTTGGCAACAACAGCAAAACCAGCTAGTAACGATGCAACTTACTAACAGGTTTAATCAAGAAAACAGTACCAATTTCAATCATTTTCAAAGCCAAATTCAGCAAAAAATTAACACACAACAAAGTAGTTTTGCTAAACAGTTACAACAAGTCAAAGAACAAACAGCCAGTGCTAGCCAAGAAAAAATAGCCAAACTCAATGACACTGTCTCGCAATTAGAGCAGCGCGTCAAACAACGCCAGCCCAGTGATTGGTTATTACATGAGAGCGAATACCTTATTCGCATTGCTGCCCGCACTTTATGGTTAGAGCATGATACTACTGCTGCCATAGGTTTGCTCAAAGATGCTGACACCCGCTTAACTGAATTAAATGATCCCGCTTTTTTACCCGTGCGCAAGCTTATCCATCAAGATATAAAGTCTTTAGAATTAATGCCGACATTGCAAACTGATGAGATTGTTTTAACGTTAATGGCACTGAGTAAACAAGTGGCGCAATTACCGTTAGCGATAGAAGCCTTGGGTAACGAAAAAGATGCAGAATCCAACCTAGAATTATCTAATGACATTAGCGACTGGCAAGCTAATTTAGCCAAGACTTGGCAGAAATTTTTTAATAATTTCATTCGTATAAGGCCAAGAACAGGCTCAGTTGAACCTTTAATGTCGCCACAACAACAGCTACATTTAAAGCAGAATTTAAGCTTAAAAGTTCAGTTAACCTTATGGGCTGCTAGTGAACGTAAAGGAGATATCTATCAAAAATCCTTAACTGATATTGAGCAGTGGCTTAATGAGTTTTTCGATATGGGAGATAATATTAATCAACACTTTAGCAAAACACTGCATGACTTAAAGCAGAAACAAGTCAACTATAACTATCCGAGTGAGCTCGCGGCTTTAGCGGCCATTAGAACAGCATTGAGAAAGCAAACAGTCAAGCTACCTACAACGCCTAAAAAAGAAGTAGGTGTACTTGAAAATAAAAATAAAATTAAGACAATAGCAGAAGAAACAGTAGCAACTGAAAAAGCTGAGCAACAAAATAATAAACCAAAAAATGAGGGCAAGCTATGATCCGCTTTATTGTCATCATTGCCCTCTTTTTTGCGGTGCTAGCGTTAAGCCCAATTTTACTTGATGATCCCGGTTATATCTTAATTTCAATAAGCAATAATATTTATGAGCTGACTGTTTATGCCGCTCTTTTTTGGATTACTGCCACCTTAGTCATACTCTTTGTTAGCTACAAAATTGCCCGCGGTGGCTTTAAAATCAGTTTTAAAGCTTGGCACACGGTTGCTTTTGCCAGTAAACGACGCGGCATTGCCAACTTTAATAGGGGTTTGGCTGCCTATATGCTTGAAGATTATCAAGGTGCAGAGCAGCTATTTGCTAAAAGTGCAGAACCAGCCAAACGTCAGCAAAGCGCTTATTTACTCGCGGCGGCGGCGGCAGCTAAACAAGAATTAGAGGCTAACACCAATCATTATTTAGCTTTACTAGAGCAAGAAACAGCAAAGCTAAAATCGTCTGATATTGCTAGTGTCATTGTTAAAATTAAACTATTAATGAACCAAGCAAGACCCGAAGCCTATAAAAAAGCACGTACCTTAATAGATGAAAACCATAAACAAATTGGTCACGACTCTCGGTTACTAGCACTTGAAATAGATTTGTGTTTACTTGAAAAACGTTTTGAAGCCGCGGTTGATTATTTAGCCACGGCTCGTAAAGATAAAGCTATTACTGAAGCGGTTATTCAAACGTGGGAAGCCAAAGCTTACTACGGTGCCCTCACTGATATTATCTGCCAACAAGATCAAACAAGTTTACAAAATTACTGGAAATCACTACCCCGTAAAGTAAAACAGCGAGAAACCGTTTTATTTGCCTATTGCCGGGTATTGGCCGAACAAAGCATTATTGAGCCACTAACTAAACTCATTACTCCTATGCTAAAAAAGCAGCCTCATGTCAGCTTTTTAAAACAGTTACGCACTTTGCCTATCAAACAAAGTGAGCCGTTAATCACGATAGTGCAAAAACATTTACATAGCGATAATCAAAATGCCCAATGGCTTAGTTGTTTAGGACATTTAGCGGTGATGAGCGAGCAATGGTCGATGGCAGAAAGAGCCTTTGGTAGCTTGGTTAAACTTGACGCTAATCAACAAAAAAAGCAATACGACAAGCAAGATCTACAAGCTTTAGCGAAAGCACTAACCGAAGAAGGTCAATATCAAGCGGCCAATGAAGTGTGGTTTAAAGTTAACGAATTCGCGTAAAATAGCAACGACAAAGCATTTACTGAGAAAAAGAGTTACTGATAGACATCTGGCGTCCATAGCTGCATAAACATTTTTTCGTTTGTCAGTGGCGTGAAACCAAACTGTTCATATAAACCATGAGCATCACGAGTGGCTAGCATTATTCGACGCAACCCTTGCAGCTGTGGGTGCTTAACAATTTGCTTCATCATTTGTTTACTTAAGCCTTTGCTTCTATGCTCTTCCAGAATATAAACATCCGCTAAGTAGGCGAAGGTAGCCGAGTCTGTGATCAAGCGAGCAAAACCCACTTGTTTCTCCACTCCGCTCACCTCTACCAGCAATACCCCAAAGCAAAGTGAGTTTTCAAAGGCTTTAGCCACTACTTTTTTAGGCACGTTTTCGGCCCAATATGAGCGAGATAAATAATGATAAATGGCATCAATATCCATCTCTTCTTTATTCGTGGTGATTCTATAAGACATGATTATTTTATCATCTAAATAAACGCAAAAGCATCGGCATACATGTGTTCGAGCAAAGCCCCATGTTCAACAAAATCGCCACGGATTGCACCAACCATTTCAAATCGACCCGCAAGATAAATATCATAAGGTTCAAAACTAATAATATCGTGCATAGCTGCTTGGTGAACCAACCCTGTTTTACCCTGCCAAGCATCTGTGGCGTTTTCTACCACAGGTATAAAATTAGCATGAGGTAATTTGGCAATAATCGCAGCAGTTTTTGCTAATTCATAAAGTGCACTTTCATCACGAAGTCCCCAATATACCGTCACATGGCGAGTTGAGCCAATTTCTGATAAATATTCAAACATAGATTTTATGTACGAAAAACCCGTACCACCAGCCAATAATAATAATGGTCGCTCACTATCAAGGCGCAACTGTGCATTACCCAAAGGAATTTCAATAGTGACAACTTTCTTATCCGCTTGTGCTGATTCAATACGTTCAATCACTTGCATTGGGTAACTATCAGCAACAAAAGCGCCAATTTGCAGTTCAATTAGTTCACTATTGGGTGAACTAGCAATTGAAAATGGCCGTTTGTCTTCATCGCTCATAACAAAATTCAAATATTGACCGGCGATAAAAGTAATTTTTTCACTCGGCTGTAATAACACTTTATACACATGCGTCGTTAGTGATATTATTGACACAACTTGACAACTAATTGTTTTCATTAACTTAACCTTTTTCTTCTGGGATGATGGCTAAGTCATCCCAAATATCATCTATATGTTGTTTAATGGCTTCATCCATAACAATGGGTTCACCCCATTCTCTGTCGGTTTCACCTGGCCATTTATTGGTGGCATCTAAACCCATTTTAGAACCTAAACCTGAAACAGGTGAGGCAAAATCTAAATAATCTATTGGGGTATTTTCAATTAATACCGTATCTCTGCTTGGATCCATGCGTGTGGTCATCGCCCAGATCACATCTTCCCAGTTTCTAGCATTAATATCATCATCACAAACAATAACAAACTTGGTATACATAAACTGGCGTAAAAAAGACCAAACCCCCATCATCACACGTTTTGCATGCCCCGCATATTGCTTTTTAATGGTCACGACGGCTAGGCGATATGAGCAACCTTCCGGCGGTAGATAAAAATCCTGAATTTCAGGGAATTGCTTTTGCAAAATAGGTACAAATACCTCATTTAACGCGACACCTAAAATAGCCGGTTCATCCGGTGGACGCCCCGTATAAGTACTGTGATAAATGGGATCTTTACGCGTGGTTATATGGGTTACTGTCAAAACAGGGAAATTATCAACTTCATTATAATAACCAGTATGATCACCATACGGACCTTCTGGTGCTGTCTCGTCTGGATCAAGAAAACCTTCAAGAATAATTTCAGCGCTGGCAGGCACTTGTAAGTCATTGCTTATCGACTTAGTGACTTCTGTTTTAGCACCTCGCAATAAACCCGCAAAAGCATATTCAGATAGGGTATCTGGCACTGGGGTTACTGCGCCCAAAATGGTTGCCGGATCTGCACCCAAGGCGACAGAAACAGGGTATTTTTCACCGGGATTAGTTTTTTTGAATTCTTGAAAATCTAAGGCGCCGCCGCGGTGTGACAACCAACGCATAATCACTTTATTTTTACTTAAGACCTGCTGACGATAAATACCTAGGTTTTGTCGTTCTTTATGAGGACCCTTAGTAATAGTTAGCCCCCAAGTTATTAGTGGTGCAATATCACCAGGCCAACAAGTTTGAATGGGTAATTTTGTTAAATCAACCTCATCACCGCTGAGCACAACTTGCTGACAAAGTGCTTTTTTGACCACTTTGGTTGGCATGTTAAGCACTTGCTTATAAATAGGAATTTTACCTAAGGCATCACGAAAGCCTGTGGGCGGCTCAGGCTCTTTAAGCATAGCCAATAATTTGCCAACATCACGTAAGGCACTAACATCGCTTTGCCCCATGGCAAGCGCCACCCTATCTGGCGTGCCAAATAAATTAGTCAGTACAGGGACATTATAAGGATTACCCTTTTCATCCACTGCATTTTCAAACAACAATGCAGGACCTTTCGCGCGCAATGTTCTATCGCTAATTTCAGTCATGGCAAGATGAGTGGAAATGGGCGCCGTTATTCTCTTTAACTGACCCATTTTTTCTAGCTGACTGATAAAGTCTCTTAAATCTTTATATTTCATAAAGTATTACCAATTCATAAACAAAAAACCAGTCATTAAGACTGGTTTTTACCAAGCAATTTAATAAAACTATTTACGTTTCATCGAGTCAAAAAATTCATCATTAGTTTTGGTCATTGCCAACTTATCAATAAGGAATTCAATGGCGCCGACTTCATCCATTTCATGAACAATTTTGCGTAGTATCCACATTTTTTGTAATTCATCAGGTTTGGTAATAAGCTCTTCACGACGAGTACCACTGCGGTTGATGTTAATAGCAGGAAAAACACGTTTTTCAGATACTTTACGTGACAGATGTAATTCCATATTACCTGTGCCTTTAAATTCTTCGTAAATCACTTCATCCATTTTAGAACCCGTTTCTACTAGCGCTGTAGCGATAATAGTTAAGCTGCCGCCTTCTTCAATATTACGTGCGGCACCAAAGAAGCGCTTTGGACGATGCAATGCATTGGCATCAACACCACCGGTTAATATTTTACCTGATGAAGGAATGACCGTATTATAAGCACGTGCTAAGCGTGTAATTGAATCAAGTAAAATAATAACGTCTTTCTTATGCTCAACTAAGCGTTTAGCTTTTTCAATAACCATTTCAGCCACTTGTACATGACGACTTGCTGGTTCATCAAACGTTGAGGCAATAACTTCACCTTTAACTAGGCGCTGCATCTCAGTTACTTCTTCCGGGCGTTCATCAATGAGCAACACCATCAATTCTGCGTCAGGGTGGTTATGAGCAATACTTTGGGCAATGTTCTGTAATAATAATGTTTTACCCGCTTTTGGCGGTGCAACGATTAAACCACGTTGACCTTTACCAATAGGAGAAGCTAAATCTAAAACACGTGCGGTAATGTCTTCCGTTGAGCCATTACCACGTTCCATCGCCATTCGGTCAGTTGGGTGAATTGGCGTTAGGTTTTCAAATAAAATTTTATTGCGTGTATTCTCAGGGCGATCAAAGTTAACTTCTGTCACTTTTAACAAGGCAAAATAACGTTCGCCTTTTTTTGGTGAGCGAATTTTCCCTTGGATAGTGTCACCAGTACGCATGCTAAAACGACGAATTTGACTAGGAGATACGTAAATATCGTCAGGGCCAGCTAGGTAAGAAGAGTCAGCAGAGCGTAAAAAGCCAAAACCATCTTGTAGAATTTCTAAAACACCGCCACCAAAAATGTCATTATCATTTTCAGCGTGCTTTTTTAAAATAGCAAAAATTATGTCTTGTTTACGTGTTCTAGCAAGGTTTTCTAGCTTCATAGACTCAGCTAGTTCAACCAATTCACTAACGGATTTATCTTTTAATTCGGTAAGGTTCATAGGGGGTTTCTTAAATTATTTTAAGTGATTGTGCCTGTGGCGATTGCCTACGACAGTATGTTTCAAATATATTTTTATAATTTTCTTATCTAGTAAGCTGCTAATAAAGTAGCAAACAAAGACCATAGAATAGAGGTAAGAGATGTTATTTTGTACTCAGGGCTTAAATTTAGCATTAAAAGTTAACTAGGTAAAGGTACGAATTAACATGTAGGCAGATATTTTTGTTTTATTGTATTCAAACAAAAACCCAACACTTGTGTGTTGGGTTTTATATTTGTTCTTTACTATCGATTGAAGTGCTATCGATTAAAGTACTATCGAGTACAGTTTAAAGGTTTTTATCTAAAAACTCTTTCAATTGAGTTTTTGATAATGCGCCAACTTTAGTATCAGCAATTTCACCGTTTTTAAATAATAATAACGTTGGAATACCACGTACACCATATTTAGGTGGCGTATCTGCGTTTTGGTCAATGTTTAACTTACCTACAGTTACTTTACCTTCGTATTCAGTAGCAATATCGTCAAGCACTGGTGCTATCATTTTACAAGGACCACACCATTCAGCCCAAAAATCAACCAATACTAAACCCGATGCTTTTAAAACATCTGCTTCGAAACTATCATCAGTTAGCTGAACAATTTTGTCGTTCATCATATTCTCCGTTGGTTATGGCAGTTGTGCCAATCTGTTAATTATAAAATATCTATATATCACCTTTATGGGGCTACTCTCCCTAGATTTCAAGTAAGTTTTATTTTCTCTGACTTATCAACGCTAAAATTAGTTATTAACTAACGAAGGTGTTAAGCTAGCGCCATGAAAAAATCACACTTAACTGAAACAAAGTTCGCTGACTTAAATCTTGCCCCGCAAGTAGTGACCGGATTAGAAGCCATGGGCTTCGAATATTGTACGTCTATTCAGGCGCAATCCTTACCTATATTACTTCAAGGCACTGATATTGCTGGACAAGCACAAACAGGTGAAGGTAAAACTATTGCCTTTTTAGGTGCAACTTTTCACCACTTATTACAAAAAGAAGCGCCTACACATAATCAACCTCGAGCATTGATTATGGCGCCAACACGTGAATTAGCTATACAAATTCACCGTGACGCCATTGAAATGTCTAAAAGTACTGGGTTACGCCTTGGTATTGTTTATGGCGGCGAAGGTTATGAAAGCCAACGATTAGAGCTAGAGCAAGGTGTCGATATTTTAATTGGCACTTGTGGACGCCTAATAGACTATCTGAAACAGGGTATTTATAATTTAAATAATATTGAAGTGATTGTCCTTGATGAAGCCGACAGAATGTTCGATTTAGGCTTTATCAAAGATATTCGTTATATGTTTAACAAGATGCCACCCGCAACACAGCGCTTAAGCATGTTGTTTTCAGCCACCTTATCATTTCGTGTCAAAGAACTTGCTTTTGAACACATGAACGATCCAACCAGCGTTGAAATTGCACCTGAACAAAAAACGAATACCCGCATAAGTGAAGAATTACTTTACCCTTCTAACGAAGATAAAATGCCATTATTACAAACACTTATTGAAGAAGACTGGCCTGAAAAAGCTATCATCTTTGCTAACACTAAGCATGTTTGTGAAAAAGTGTTCGATCATTTAGTTGCTGATAAGTTGCGCGTAGGTTTATTAACAGGCGATGTGCCACAGAAAAAACGGTTGAAAATATTAGAGCAGTTTACTGACGGTAGTTTAGATTTTTTAGTGGCTACTGACGTTGCTGCCCGTGGTTTACATATTCCTTCAGTAACGCACGTATTTAACTACGACTTACCCGATGATTGCGAAGATTATGTACACCGTATTGGCCGTACCGGCCGTGCTGGCGCTTCAGGTCACGCAATTAGTTTAGCCTGTGAGCAATACGTTTTTAACTTGCCCGCTATCGAAAGCTATATCGAACATCCATTGCCCGTAACAAAATACGATCATGAAGCCTTATTGGACGATTTACCTCGCCCTAAGCCTCGTCAACGTCGCCATAGACCTAACACAGGCAGATCTGGTGGTAATAATAGACAAGGCGGCAACCGTGGTAATAGTAATTATCGTGGCCACCGTTAGTTTTACAGATAATTCTGCAGCCATTGATTTAAGAATATGAAAGCAACGGAGATTAGGTCAGACACAATGCCACAGTATAATAATTATCATTATGCTGTGGTTGACTTAGGCTCTAACAGTTTTCACCTGCTCATAGTTCACCTTACTAACAACACTATTAAAACGGTTAATAAAGTAAAACGCAAAGTGCGTTTAGCCGCAGGTCTTAATAACCAAAACGAATTGAGTCAAGAAGCCATTGCACGAGGGCTTGATTGTTTGGCTTTATTTGCACAACACCTAGCTAGTATTCCCAAAGAAAATATTCGTATTGTTGCCACAGCGGCCTTACGCATAGCCCATAATCGCAGTGTATTTATTCACGCAGCTAATAGAATTTTACCTATTAACATAGATCTACTCAGCGGTGAGCAAGAAGCTAATAGCATTTATAGCGGTGTCGCTCATACTTGTCATGATAATTCGACGCAAAAACGTTTAGTAGTTGATATTGGTGGTGCGAGTACTGAATTAATCATTGGTGAAAGCTTTAATGCCATACACGCCGTTAGTTTAAACTTAGGTTGTGTTAGCTTTAATGAGCGCTACTTTAGTGATGATAAATTAACCACTAACAATTTTGATAACGCAATTCATGCTGCCAATAAGATCATTCAACCTATCGCTAGTCATTTTATCAAATTAGGTTGGCAAACCACGCTTGGCAGCTCAGGAACGATGAAGGCATTGATAGAAATTTTACACTCTCACCAGCAAGAAATTACGCTCAACATGAGATTTTTGCAAAAAATCAAGCAAGAGCTCATTGCATTCAAAAGCATTGATAATATTTTTTTTGATGGTTTAAGGGCTGACAGAATAGCCGTATTAGCGAGTGGATTGTGCATTTTAATTGCGCTCTTTAATTGCTTGCAAATTAAAGAGCTTAAATTGTCCACGGGAGCATTACGTGAAGGTTTATTGTTTGAAATGATGCCTTAGCAGTCTTTTGTTAATCATCTTGTAGTTACCTTGCTACTTGCTTGCAAATTATAAAAAGCTTAAATTATTTAAATAATCCATCGCTGCATTACCTGAAGATTTGTTGTTTTAAATGGTGTCTTAAGAGTCTTCCTTTAACCACCTTGCTACTTGTTTAGCAAAATAGGTTAAAATACCATCGGCACCTGCACGCTTAAAGGCTAATAAACCTTCCATGACACAGGGCTTTTCTGCCAACCAACCATTTTGAATAGCGGCAACATGCATGGCATATTCGCCACTCACTTGATAAGCATAAGTAGGTACTTGAAAAGTATCTTTTACGCGGCGCACTATATCTAAGTACGGCATACCGGGTTTCACCATCACCATGTCTGCACCCTCGGCAATATCTTGGCCTACTTCATGAAGCGCCTCATTGCTATTGGCAGGATCCATTTGATAAGTATGCTTATCGCCACCTTTAATGTTACCCGCTGAGCCAACAGCATCTCGAAAAGGCCCATAATAATTTGAGGCATATTTGGCTGAATAGGCGAGTATTTTGGTATTAACAAAGCCATTAGCTTCTAGCCCTTGCCGAATAGCGCCAACGCGACCATCCATCATATCTGACGGCGCGATAATATCAGCACCTGCCTCGGCATGCGACAAGGCTTGTTTTACTAATATATCTTTAGTGACTTCGTTTAATACATAACCTGTGACGCCCGCTTTATTATCATCACTTTCACTTAAAATACCGTCTTGACCATGGACAGTAAAGGGATCAAGGGCAACATCAGTAATGACGGCTAACTGCGGAAATTTAGCTTTTAAGGCACGTACCGTGCGCTGAGCCAAGCCTTCTGGATTGTATGCCTCTTCTGCCATTAACGATTTCTTGTCACTCGGTGTAACGGGGAAAATGGCAATGGCAGGAATACCTAAATCGACTAATTCTTGCGCTTCTTCAAGTAATAAATCAATGCTTTTACGCTCAACGCCCGGCATAGAGACTATCGCTTCTCGCTGATTTTCACCTTCTAGAACAAATACCGGATAAATTAAGTCATTGACCGTTAATTGGTGCTCCGCCATTAAGCGACGGGTATGATCATCTTTGCGCATACGGCGCATACGGCGTGCAGGATATTGACCAAAGGTTGGGGCGGCAAAAGTATTATTGCAACTAGCGTTCATAGGATCATTCCTCTATAAATTGATAAGATTGGGTTTGATTACGACCAGCGTTTTTGGCCTGATATAGCGCTTTATCTGCACCAGCAAAAAGCTGCTCTGGCAGCATTTCAACATCTTGTATGTATGTGCTGACACCACTACTAATAGTCAGAGCTATTTCAATGTCTTTATGAACACAGGGGTGTTTAGCAATGCGCTTTCTCAACACTTCCGCCAAAGCGGTGGCGCCTTGGCCGTCGGTGTCTGGCAAAATTAAGCAAAACTCTTCACCGCCATAGCGAAAGGCGTTATCAGCACTACGCTTTAAACTATTTTTGATATGTTCACTTACCCAGACTAAACATTCATCACCGGCTAAATGACCATAGGTGTCATTAACCGCTTTAAAGTGATCTATATCGATTACGACTAAACTAAGTGGTGTTAAGTTACGCTTGCTGCGGCGATATTCAGCAACAATTTTTTGATCATAAAAGCGTCGATTAAATAACCCGGTAAGCTCGTCTAGAGTGTTTTTCTGCTCAAGCTCGTGGTTGGCTTCTTCCAGTTCTTGCAAAGCAATATTTAACTCTAAAGTCCGCTCTTGTACTTTTTCTTCTAGCACATCTTGGCTTGTTTGTTGATTTTGCAGCAATAACTGGCGGGCCTGTTCAGATAGCACATTGGCAGCTTGAACTTTAGTTAATTCTTCTGTTAAATTCTTGTTATTTTTGAAAAGTTTACGGTTGTATAAGTAACCACAAAAAATCAACAGCACTACGCAAGAAATAAAGCCTGCGCTAAATCCTTGAAGAAATGACATGTTGAATTGGGGGATAAAATGGATCATTGTATAAGTACTTATTTACAAATTAAAAACTTTTTCAGCATTGCTGCTAGTTTGGCAAGCAATCTCTTGTTGGTCAATAGCGGTAAGTTTTGCCAACTCCTCCACCACGAAAGACAAATAACTTGGTTCGTTACGGCTGCTTTTTGGCCGAGGCCTTATCGTTCTTGGGGTTAAATACGGGGCATCAGTTTCGATAAGTAGTCTATTTAGCGGGATAAGATTAACAATATCTCGTAATTCCTGCCCTCTTCGCTCATCGCACAACCAACCAGTAATGCCAATATACATATCCGCAGACAAGCATTGCTCTAATTCTTGTCTATTACCAGTAAAACAGTGAGCCACCATCGCAGGAACCTTATGAATAAAAGGCTTAAGGGCTGAAAACCAGGGCTGAAAAGCATCTCGTTGATGCAAAAATAACGGCATATTTAGCTCCGAGGCTAAACTGATTTGCGCTTTAAAAACGTTGAGCTGTTGCTCTGGCGCTGAAAAGTTACGATTAAAATCTAAACCACATTCACCAATGGCTTTTATTTCTACCTGACTAGCGAGCTGTGCTAGCTGTTCTAAATAATCATCACTAACGCCGTCAGCATCATGTGGATGCACACCGGCGGTAGCATAAAGGGTATTTGGAAATTGTTGCTGATAATCTTGGCATAACTGTAAGGCTTGATGGCTAGCCTCAATGCTAGTACCCGTGATAAGTAGGCGCGAAACACCCTGTTCTTTTGCCCGAATAATAATAGCAGTGCGATCTTTATCAAAACGCTTATTGGTTAAATTAACACCGACATCAATCAACTTATCAGCCACTATTTAAGTCGTTTTACACGAATATTGCGATGGCTACCTTCTTTATAAAGATAAACCGCACCCATGGCCGCTTTTTTCATGCGCACAGTATCACCCACCTTTAGTTTCATTTTTGTGGTATCTTTTTGCTGCCACTTTTGACCATTCTCTAAGGTGATAACCCATTGGCCTCTAATAAGCTTTTTAAGTTTGGTAACAGACGAGACAATACTATCAAGTTCTTGCTCTGTTGAGGTTTTCTTTAAATGTTCTTTGGCAAAATCATCTACTTGTTTGGTTGCTGAAGGCTGAACTTGCGCTATTGTAGTAGGCATAATCGCCACGAGTGCTGTATCGTTATTGGCTGGTAAAACAATATGAGTAGCTGCGCTTTTGGCTAAGCCGTCAAAACAAGCAAGCCTAGCATCCGCTTTTAAATTTTGTCCACATTGGGTGAGCTGGATTGATAAACTTGCTTCATTGCCAGCAAAACTAACAAACGATAGTGAACCAAACAATACACTTATAAATGTTAACACTATAATTCTCATGAATTCACTTCCTCTTCAGGTTCTTCCGAGTCATCATCTTTATGGTTTAATGAAGCAATAATAACACCCACTTCAAATAAAAGTAGCATAGGGATAGCTAACATTGATTGGGATATAATATCAGGCGGCGTTAGTAGCATACCCAGCACAAATGCACCTACGGCAACATAAGGTCGTTTTTGTCTCAAGCTATTCGGAGTAGTAATTCCTGTCCAACACATCAAAACGATAGCAATAGGTATCTCAAAGGCCGCGCCAAAAGCAAAAAACAATTTTAAAACGAAGTCTAAATAACTACTAATATCAGTAGCAATAACCACACCTTCAGGTGCTACAGAGGCAAAAAAAGCGAAAACAACAGGAAAAACAACAAAATATGCGAACGCTATACCGCTGTAAAACAAAAGTGTTGAGCCCAACATTAGTGGCGCAACAAGTTTTTTCTCATTACGATATAACCCCGGTGCCACAAAAGACCATATTTGATACAAAATATAAGGCATGGCGATAAAAATTGATAACACTATCGTTAATTTAAAAGGGGCAAAAAATGGTGATGCAACATCGGTGGCAATCATTTGAGCGCCATCTGGCATAGTCGCCAATAGCGGTTGAGCAAGATATTGATAAATGTCTTGGGCAAAATACGCCAAACTGCAAAATACCACTATTATCCCTAAAACAGCGCGCAGCAAACGTGTGCGCAGTTCCAGAAGGTGATCAAAAAGTGTGGTCGGTTTTACTGATGGTGTTTGTTGAGAGGCTGAACTCATTGTTATAGCTTATGTTTTTGTTGCTGTTCTGGTGATTGAGGATCATTATTCGTTTGCGCGGAATGTTCAACATCATCCGCATCTGATGACGTTGATTGGGCACGTTGTGTGGCTAGCGAAGAAGATAAGAGTGAGTCTAATGCCGTTCTATCTACCTTTTTAAATGGTTCATTGACCATAGCAGCAGCATCTTGCAATGATTTAACTGATTCTGCCACCTCAGGGCTCAAATTGGTCATATCACTTTGCTCTGCTTTTTTTAAATCTGCATGTAATTCATGGATGCGCAGCTCTTCTGTTAGCTCAGACTTAACCGTGTCGCTAAACTTACGTGCACCACTAATCCAACCTCGAACAGTTCGAATTGCCACCGGTAAACGCTCAGGTCCTAGTACGACTAGCCCCATAATGGCAATAAGCATTAATTCCCAAAAACCAATATCAAACATCAATTATGCCTGATTATTTTCTTTTTGATTCTCTTTGATATCATTAGCACTCGTTGTACTGTTATCTGCTAAATTTTCTGAGCTTTTTTCTGCGCTTTGCTCTGAGATATTATCAGTCGATTTAGCCGAGTCTTTTTCATCACCGATAGCACTTTTAAAGCCTTTAATCGCCGAACCTAAGTCTCCGCCTAAGTTGCGTAATTTTTTAGTGCCAAATAATAATACTACAATGACAGCAATGATTAATAATTGCCAAATACTGATACCACCCATAACAAACTCCTCTTCTCTAATTAATAGCAGTATACACTGAAATTAAGTCATGAAACGAGCAAAAGCACCCCCTCAGTGAGAAAATTATGCGTTAAAACAATATTTATACCAAGTGACAAGAGTTAAGCGCAGGATTTATCTGAATTTCCGATAAGAGACGAAGTTATTTTTTGCGGTTTGCTAATATAATACCCTTGGCCAAAGTCGCAACCAACCGAGTGAAGCTTATTCATCACATCAGCACTCTCTATACCTTCGGCAACAAGGCGATAACCAAATTGCTCACCTAAGTCATGTAACGCCTTAACTAATGAAAGGTTTTTCTTATTATTTCTTAAGGTACGAACGAATTCACGATCAAGTTTAATGAACTCGAACGGATAGCTGTGTAAAAAGCTAAAAGATGAAATACCGGAAGCATAATCGTCAAGCGCTAAACGCACCCCTAACCTTTTTAATTTTCGCAAGCCTTGCAAAGCTATTTCATTGTGTTGCGCAAAGGCCGATTCATTAAACTCTAAAATAAGTTTTTGCGGTTCAAAACTTTGCTCTTTAATTAAGGATATTAGGCTGTTTAATTGATTAGTTTGTGTTAAATGACGCCCTGAAATATTAATAGCAATAAAAACATGTTGATATTGGCTGTCGTGCTGCCAGATAAGTAGTTGCCTTGAAACTTCTTTAACGACCCAATTTTCAATGGCTAAAATAAGACCAGTTTCTTCGGCAAGAAATAAAAAATCACTTGGAGTGAGTAAACCTTTTTTCGGATGCTGCCACCGTAATAGAGCTTCAAACCCTATGGTATTTGCATTTTCTAAGTTAGAAATTTTTTGATAGTGTAATTCAAATTGCTGCTGCTCAATGGCAATACGAAGCTCTTGCTCGAGTGTCATAGTGGCGATAAGTTTTTCACGCATACTATCATCAAAAAACACATAACGGCCACGCCCCAAACTTTTGGCTTGGTACATAGCTGCATCAGCATCACGTAGCACCTCATCGGCATTATTGTACTGATTACTACATATCGATATACCAATACTGGCACTTGAATATAAGGTGTTATTTTCAATCGTATAAGGCTTTTCAATCGCGCCAATTATACGTTCAGCAATGTCTTCTGCATCATCAGATTTAAGCGAATCAAGTAAAACAACAAACTCATCGCCGCCAAGACGTGCTAACACGTCGTTATCACGTACGCAGGCACGTAAGCGATTGGCTATTTCAATCAAAAATAAATCACCTGCATGATGCCCTAGGGTATCATTGATCATTTTAAAACGATCAAGATCGATAAATAGCACAGCAAATCGTTGGTTAGGATGGCGTTTTAAGTGTCGAATAGCATAACCAAGCCGATCTGAAAACATCGCTCGATTAGGAAGTTTGGTTAAAACATCATGATGGGCTTCAAAATACAGCTGTTGTTCGGCTTTGCGTCGCTCAGCTATTTGCATCCGCAAGTTTAAATTTGCTGCCTGTAATTCTTGAGTACGTTCAGCCACCAGAATTTCCAGCTCTTTAAGGTGCTGTCGCTCTAGTAATTTTCGCTGTGCCTTCTCTTGTTCAAGTTGCTCATTAGCTTGTTGCAGCTCTTGCAATAATGACTTAACTTTACGCAATTCTTGCGGCGCACTTGGCTGTTGCTTAATCCTTGGTTCCATCAAGGTTCCCATCTTTATCTTTCTATTCAGCACATTAAAGCAGTTTTTTATGAACAAAAGATTTTATTAGTATTATTTTTAAGCGTTAAGTGTAACAAAATTTCTGCGCTAGGCTAGCTTTAATGTTTAAAAAAGTAATTATAATGTTAACAGGTTGAATTAATTGGATAAAAAACAAACAAGGCTATTGTTGCTTTATAGTGATTGAAATTTTAAACACAAAAAAACCGACCTAAGTCGGTTTTTAAAATAGTTATTATTTTACTTTATAAAACCATAGTATTTTTCAGTTTTGATAAAGCATTTTTTTCAAGCTGTCTTACACGTTCAGCAGAAATTTGGTACTTATTAGCTAACTCTTGTAAGGTAGATTTATCTTCACTTAACCAACGCGTTTTAATAATATCTTGGCTACGTTCATCTAGCGCAACTAAAGCTGTTGATAAACGACTATTAGCATGGTTTTCCCAGTTAGCATTCTCTACTTCAACCGCTAAGTCTGATTGGTTATCTTCAAGGTATAAAGCAGGTGAAAAATTACTGGCACTGGCATTATCGTCGTCATCACCGGCAAGCTCAAAAGCTTGATCATGACTACTCATCCGATTTTCCATTTCCAAAACATCTTTAGTGCTAACACCTAGGGTTTCAGCAACGGTATTGACTTCATCATTACTAAACCAACCTAGGCGTTTCTTGTTTTTACGTAAGTTAAAAAATAACTTACGTTGTGCTTTCGTGGTAGCTACTTTAACAATGCGCCAGTTTTTTAGTACATATTCATGAATTTCAGCTTTGATCCAATGTACCGCAAATGAAACCAAACGTACCCCTACTCCGGGATTAAAACGTTTTACTGCTTTCATTAAACCGACATTGCCTTCTTGCACTAAATCAGCCTGAATTAAGCCGTAGCCAGCATAGCCTTTAGCAACATGGATCACAAAACGTAAGTGAGACATGATTAGCTTTTGTGCCGCTTGCAAGTCATTTTCTTCATACAAGCGAGTGGCAAGCTCATGCTCTTCTTCAGCGCTAAGCATTGGAATGCTATAAGCTGATTGCATATATGCTTCGATACTACCGCTGTGTGGTACGGTTAGCTGCATTGTCTTACTCATAAAATGACCTCTTTTTCTCTACTAAAATAAACTTCTCTGCGCTCGAAATTGTAACTTAAAACAGACTTTTTTACTATCAAGCCTTACAAGCCGCGCCGAGCGAAGACAAACATTAGCTTAATAGAAAGGGCAAAACAAGATGATCTTTCATTTAATTGATGAATAATATGTGAATATTTGTAATTGAAAAAAATTAGCTTTGTTATCGTAAAGATTTAACGCTGCTCAGCGCGCCTAATCTGCATTAGGTTCTATGGCTCGAATATGTTTTCGCACTGAGATATAACTACCTACTAAACCTAACAATACCGCAAAGGCGATGAGTAAAAAAGCTTCATTTAGCGCTAAGCCTTGTAATTGAAAATTGCTTTGATATAAGTTTGTTAAGTTGCTAATAGCAGAGGTTAAATATTGTGCCAACAAGCTTACTGCTAACCAAGAGAGTAAGCCGCCAAAGATGCCATACCAGATACCACTGTATAAAAAAGGACGTTGAATAAAGCTGTCGGTTGCTCCAACCAACTTCATGATGGCAATTGCGTCTTGTTGATTTAAAATAGCTAAACGTATGGTGTTACCCACAATAAGTACTACAGACAAGCAGAGTAATAAAGCAACGCCCATAACGATATCTTGTATTAATTGCGCCATAGCTTCTAAACGCGTTAACCACTCTAAGTCTAACTTGCCTTGCTCAACTTCTCTTTCTTGTTGCAGTTTGGCTAGTAACTTATTGGCGGCACGAGCTTGACTTGCCCTTTGCGTTGGCGTGACTAGCAAAGTCGCTGGAAGTGGGTTTTTATCTAGATATTCTAATGACTGACCAAATCCTGATAATATTTTAAATTCTTTCAGTGCTTTTTGTGCTGAAATATAATGCACGTTATCAACTTCTGGATATAAACTGATGCGTTTAACAAGATTTTGAGCGCTTCTCTCATTAACAGAAAGCTTTAAGAACAAGGTGATTTGTGAAGCACTATCCCATTGCTCACTCACTTGCTGAGCATTTTTGACAAACAAATGTAAAGTGGCTGGCAAGGCTAAGCTAATACCTAAAACAAACACTGTCATCACAGAAGTAAAGGGTGTACGCCACAAATCACCTAAACTACCCACAGCTTGTTGTAAGTGGCGAATAGGTAAGGTCAAAATTTTCCTGATTAAGCTATTGCGATCACTTAAGCCACTAGAATGAAGGCGACTACCCATAGGTCACTCCTTGTGCCTGCACATTATCAACATTCAAACCATCCACTAGGCCATCATTGATCATAGTGCCTTCTTTAAGTGTCAGTGTTCTATATTTCATGCGAGCAATGAGTCCCAAATCATGAGTAGCAATTAATACCGTAACGCCAGCAGCATTAAATTCTTCAAATAAGCGAATAATATCGAGCGATAATTTAGGGTCAAGGTTACCCGTGGGTTCGTCAGCAAGTAAAATGGGTGGTTTATTGACAATGGCACGGGCAATGCCAACGCGCTGTTGTTCACCACCTGAAAGCATATAAGGATAACATTTAAGCTTAGCGCTTAGATGTACTTTATCTAAGGCTGTTTCAACTCGCTTGCGAATTTCTTTGTGGCTAACCCCTTCAATAATTAACGGTAAAGCAACATTATCAAAAACGGTTCTGTCTTTAAGCAGGTTATGACTTTGAAAAATCATGCCAATGCCACGGCGAACATAGGGTATTTGTTTATATTTAATTTGCGCCAACTCAGTATCGTTAACCAATATACTGCCTGAGCTAGGCTTTTCCATCATAGAAATAAGTTTTAACAGCGTACTTTTACCCGCACCTGAATGCCCGGTTAAAAAAGCCATTTCACCCGCTTGCAGAGTAAAATCAACTTGTTTCAAGGCAAGAAAGCCACCTGGGTAAGTTTTATTAACACCGTTAAAACTGATCATAATTTATTATTGTTTTATATTATTTAGTAACTGTTCACCACCGAGTTCGCGATGCTCATAGAGGGCTATTCGAGCCTACATAGAGGGTTTATTATTCTCGGTGTAGGCGGGAACCTCTGTTTTCTCTGTGGTCGTAATTTCAAGCTGAATAAATATTCTTTGTTTTGTCCAGTCTATTACTATTTATCAAAAAGCGCATCAATAAAATCATCGCCATTAAATGGTCGTAAATCATCAATACCTTCACCAACGCCTAAATAACGAATTGGAATATTGTGTTTATCTGCAATGGCAAAAACAACACCACCTTTAGCAGTACCATCAAGTTTAGTTAACGTTAACCCCGTTAAACCTACCGCTTCATCAAATAACTTAGTTTGGCTTAAAGCATTTTGTCCGGTGCCAGCATCAAGCGTAAGCATTACTTCATGAGGGGCGTTAACATCAAGCTTTTTCATCACTCGGACGACTTTTTTCAACTCTTCCATCAAATGAGCTTTATTTTGTAAACGACCCGCGGTATCGGCAATGATGACATCGACATTACGCGCTTTAGCAGCACTAATGGCATCGAAAATAACCGAGGCACTATCGGCACCCGTATGCTGTGCAATAACAGGAACATTGTTGCGCTCGCCCCAAACTTGCAATTGTTCAACTGCCGCGGCTCTAAAAGTGTCGCCTGCAGCTAACAGAACTGATTTACCTTGTGCCTGAAATTGTTTGGCAAGTTTGCCGATAGTAGTGGTTTTACCTACACCATTCACACCTACCATCAAAATAACAAACGGACCTTCACTATTAGTAATATCCAAAGGCACACTAGCCTTTTCAATCACTTTTTTTAGCTCTATTTTTAATAGCTCATATAATGCTTCCGCATCTTTTAGCTGCTTTCGATTAGCACTGCGCGTTAATGAATCAATAATTTTCATGGTGGTTTCTACACCAACATCTGCCATCAACAAGTGGGTTTCTAACTCTTCAAACAAATCATCATCAATTTGCTTGCCTCGAAACAAATCAAATAAACCGCCACCAATATTAGCTCTGGTTTTACTTAACCCTTGCTTTAGTCGTGCAAAAAAACCTAGTTTAGTCCCTGGCTCTTTTGCTGTAGGTACAGGTATTTCAGCCTCAATCGCCGGAGGGTTTAACTCTTCTGGTTCTACTACCTTGGTCGCTAACGGTTCTAGCTCTTTTGGTTCAATTATTTTAGCTGTTAACGGTTCTGCCTCTAATGCTGGCAGATCATCTTCAATAACCTGACCGTCATTTGCCAATACGTCATCATCAATCTGTAGCACAGCATCTGATGCTGATTCATCTTCAGCAGTTTCTTGCTCTGGTGATTGAACACTTTCGTTGGCAATTTTTTCTTTCTCATCCTGACCAAAGCCTAGCCAGGAAAACATACCTTTTTTCTTCTTCGACACTATCTTAGACCTAAGTAATTAACGTTATTAATTGGTATATAACCAAATAAGGATAAATTTTTGCTATATTAGCATCAAATTTCCAAGCTGTCAGTGATATGAATCAAGGTAAAAAACAACACAACAAAAAGGCTCAAACAGGTAATATTCGTATCATTGCTGGTAAACATCGAGGCAGAAAATTACCCGTACTGGCAGCAGAAGGTTTAAGACCAACCACAGACCGAGTTAAAGAAACGGTATTTAACTGGTTAACGCCCTATATACCTAGCGCACATTGCTTAGACTGTTATGCTGGCGCGGGTAGTCTAGGGTTTGAAGCCCTTTCTCGTGGTGCTGAACAGGTTACATTAATAGAATTAAATAAAGCGGCAGCAAAACAGTTACAAGTGAATAAGCTACTGCTAAACTCTGGCAATATCGAAGTAAAACACGGTGATGTGCTAGCCTTTTTGAAAAAAAAATCTGATCAAACTTTTGACATTGTTTTTATTGATCCACCTTTTCATCAAAATTTAGTTTCACAAACCACACAGTTACTAGCACAAGGCTGGCTTAGCAAACAGGCCTTAGTTTATGTAGAAACGGAAATAGAAGCTGAACAGTTATTACCTGATAATTGGCAGTTACTAAAAGAAAAAATAGCAGGCCAAGTGGCTTATCGTTTATATCAAATTCAATAATAGCGCCTTACTATGATCAAATTACATCAGCTTGACGGCTATATCCAAACAATTTTATTGGCAGAATACTCAGATAAATTACTGTTACTTGATGGCTGCAGTCGTGCGGATGTTTCGTTGATCAAGCATTATATTATTGACACACTAAGACGCCCACTAACAGACTTATGCTTAGTGGTCGTCACTCACATGCACCCAGATCATGCCGGCGCAGCACACAAACTCAGAAAAATATCAGGCTGTAAAATCGCTAGTGCTAATGTTACTGGGCAGTGGTATAGCGGCTTCAATGGTAAAATAATGCATGCCACCGATATACTATTAACTCGTTGGGTAGCCAATAGAAAACAGCAAAAACAGCGTTGGTTATGGTATTCAAGCAAATTATCACCCGACTTCCTACTTAATGATGGTGATTTTTTACCCGACTTTGAGGATTGGCAAGCACTGGCAACCCAAGGGCATACGGATAGAGATTTATCACTACATCATTTACCCAGTAACCGAGTGTACATTGCCGATTTGATCGTCGCTATCCGAAAAGGCTTTATTCCACCCTTTCCGGTTTTTTATCCTGAGCGCTATCGCAATTCAATAAATAAAATAGCTAACTTAAAAGCTGAGAGTATTATTCTTGCTCATGGCGGCGAGGTGAAGTTAACAGCACAACACTTTAAAGATGTCTTAGCAAAAGCGCCAACAAAGCCGATGACTCATTGGCGCGTGGTGAAAGCTAAGTTAAAGCAAGTATTGAGTAAATAGTCCATTTGAAGGAAATGGTTTCCACCGTTTTTGAGCGCTAATAAATTCTCGCCTACCATTTAGGTTTCAATTTAAGATCATGAAAATCAAAACTAAAATCTGTCGCACGCGATACTGCTTTCATGGTGGCATATTCAATATCGCCGGCTTCATTTAGATGAAAATTTACAAAAGCATCGGCTTCTAAGGTTCTGTCTAACCAGCGAACAATAAAAGTATTGTGTTGGTAATGCTCTAAACTTCCTTTCAACTCGGGGGTATTACTAAACTGTAGATGAAGTTGGTTATTTCTGTAACTAATATCAATATCACCATACCAATCATCCTTATAGATTTGCGCATAAGCCCTTAACTTTAAAGAATGACGAGAGTTTTTATCGACCAAATCAGCCGCTTTCGCTAAACGTTTTTGCTCTTTAGCTTGTCGGCTTTGTTGCTTTTCATTATAGTAACTCACCCAGTTTTTCTCTGGTAACTCTAGGTATTCATTAAGTATTTGGTGATAAATAGCATTAAAAGCATAACCAGATTGTTGATTAGTTAAAATCACCATAGCAAGGTTTTCTTCAGGCACTAACGCCACTTTAGAAACCATCCCCAAAATGCCACCACTATGATGAATGAGCTTAACACCATGATAATCTTTTAAAAACCAGCCTAAGCCGTACGCTGAAAAATGGGTTTTATCTTGTTTTGTCGCCGTTTCTGCAACAGGTAATAATGTACGTGCTTGCCACATAGCCCGGCTTTGCTCGGCTGAAAATAATTGAGCTGAATTATGGTCATAAGCCCCATGGTTTAACTGGGCTTTTAACCATAAAGTCATATCATTTACACTTGAAGCAACGGCGCCAGCGGACGTGAACTTTTCTAAAAAATTACCGCCGACAACATTAAGCTTGCCATCAAGAGGGACATGAGCTCGTGCAATATTAGTATTACTTTTAGGGATCATAGAAAAAGTCGGACGAGTGTTTTTCATGCCTAAAGGGGTAAAAATACGTGTTTCTATCGCTTCTTGCCACGGCATACCTGTAAGTTTGGCGACAACTTCACCTGCAATTACATACATCAAATTATCATAGGCAAATTCACTGCGAAAGCTAGTCACTTGCGGTAGATATTTAAGCCCTTTAATAACATCATCATTGGTTAAAGTAGTTTGCGGCCAAATCATTAAATCACCGGCACCAAGACCTAAGCCAGAGTTATGAGACAGTAAATCAATGAGAGTAAATTCACGGGTAACATAAGCGTCCGGCATTTGAAATTCAGGAATAATATCAATTATTTTAGTGCGCCAAGTAAGCTTGCCTTCGTCCACTAAGCTAGCTAACAACGCTGCGGTCATCGCCTTCGTGTTCGACGCAATACCAAATAAAGTGTCAGGGGTTACTTTAGCGTTTTTTCCATACTCAATAACACCAAAACCTTTACTCATCACCACCTTGTTATCTTTAATAATGGCGACAGCAACACCGGGTACTTGAAAAGTGTTCATGGCATGTTGAATTGCCGCTTCAATAGCATTATTTTTATCACTAATACTTGTCGCTTGCGCCATAAGTGATAATGAAAAAATCACTAACACCAACACTTTTATTCTCAAGTTCATTGTTACTTCCTATTATTCTTGTCGAGCATTGCCGAGAAAACGTTACTAAATTGCTATGTCTAGGCTGCTATACCTAAATTTCTATACCTAAATTAGACAAGCCTTCCGATAACGCCATCTCTTTAGCTAGCTGGCAGGTACGTTTATTCTCTGCTGCGAATTTTAAAAAATCAAACAACTCATGTTGAGTCGCTTTTTCCCACGCCATTAACGGGTGTGCATTTACTGCTAAGCTATGAGCGGCTAAGGCTTGAACTTCAATTGCTTTCTCTACTTCTTCACCTTCAATCAACAACAATTCAACATAATAGCTAACACTATTAAAAGATAACCTACTGATACTGTTAATGTCTTCATGGCTTTTATCGTTGCCGTTACTTTGCATAAGCTGCCAAAGTGACATTAAGGCCATGCAGGCATCAAGCGCAGGAAAAACACCAAAAAAGTCAAATTCTTGCGGATCGGGTGTTTGTTCTTCTAGTTTATTCAACTGGGCATTAGCATTAATTTTAGTGCCGCTATTTTTATCTAACCACTGCCAAATAAGATCTAACTGATTACGTACTATAGTAAAATCACCGAATTGAGCGGCATCAGCAAACATTTGATAATTAGGCAGCATACGTTCGAGTAACGCCGCCGAAAAAGCGATTTGTTGCCAGTGACTTAATTTTTCAAAAGGAAGGTGTATAGCCAAGTTTTTCTCTTTTATAGACATAACAAACGATTATTATACTCAAAACTATCAAGCTTTTCTCGGTAAGTGAAGCGTGAGTATCTTCTTTTGAAAAATAAGCTGTCTACGTTTAGTCATTTTGTGTCAATTGTTTTTGGGCGTATTCAAACTTCAAGCGATATTCGGTGAGTTTGTTTTCTAAGCTATGGATTTGTTCCACAAGTTGCTCTTTATGCTCATTATGCTGCGTGATCATATCAGAGTTTTCATCGCGTAAATATTTAATCGTTTCTCTAACTTGATCATTTTCTTTTTCTTGCTTTTCTCGATTAGTATCATAACGGTTAAGAGCATTCTCTTGCCCTTCTTGTGCTAACTTCACTTGTGATTTTAATGAAGATACTTCCTTTTGATATAGATTAATATCCGCTTGCTCCGTAATTAGATTGTCAGCTAATTGTTGATTTTTAGCTGTCAACTGCACCAATTGTTGCTCAGCGGCTGTTTGCTCTTGTTGAGATTGTTTATGCTGCAATGAAAATGATTTTTTATCCTCAAGTTGCTGCTGTTTCAACTTAGCTAACGCTTCATTATTTTGCGATATGTGTTGTTTATGTTCTTGTGCTATTTTTACATGTTGTTTAACTTTATCCTCTAAAAACTTTCGTTGTTCTTGCTGACTTGTCATCGTTTTCTTTTGCTCGTCCGTTTCATCTTGAAGCTGTTGCAACTGGTGAGTTAATTGACTTACCTTTTGTTCGACACCTTGATTGTTTTGGATAAGCTGCTGTTGGTGTTGCTCTTTAATATGATCTAAATCACTATGTGTAATGTTTAGTTGTTTAGTTAATTCAACAATGTGGTTTTTCTGTTCAATTAAGGTATTAGTTTGTAGTTCGTCTGTTTTCTGCCAAGTTGTTGCTGCTTTTTTCAACTTACTATCACTGTTATCTCTTTGCCGCTCGACAATGTCTAAACGCTCAATTAGGCTTTGTTCTTGTTCTGCTAATACGGTTAGACTTTCACTAAGCGTAGAGGCTTCTTGCTGCTGCTCTTGTTGTACTTTTTCATGGTCGACTATTGTGCGTTGTAATGCTTGTTCTAATTCACTAAATTGCGCCTGCTCTTGTTGTAATTGCGTTTGTTTAGCCGTCACTTCTTGCACTAAATTATCTATGGTTTGCTGTAAATTTAGGCTTTGCTCATTAAGCTCGGTTTGTAGGTTTTTTTGCTCTGACTGTAATTTACTTTGCTCACCGGTCAGCGCCGCTTTAAGCCCAGCGTTTTCATGCTCTAAGCGCTCAATAGTTTCGGTAAAATTAATATTATTTTGAGTGAGCTCAACTTGAAAGTTTTGGGTACTTTCTTCTTGTTTCGTTAACTCATCAGCTAATTGACTCTGAAGTTGGTTATGCTTGTCTTTTAATCGAGAGATTTTATCTGTCGAGTTGGCATTTTGGATTTTTAATTGCTTTTGGCTGGCTTTTTGTTTGCTTTTTTCCTCATCAAACAAAGCAGCAATCGAGCTAACCTCTTGCTCTAACGAAGTGATTTTTTTGGAGAAATATTTGCTTTTTTCGGTTAATTCATGCTGACTCGTTTGGTAGTTATTCTGCAAAGCAAGATAAGCAGGATCTTGTTCTACTGATATTTTTTTACTGATTTTTTCAGATGTTGCTGCACATATCAGCTGAGTTAGTTTTTCTTCTACCTGAATGTAAACATCACTTGCTAAGCTTTGAATTTGCTCTTCTACTTCTTTGGAAAGCTTATCTTTTTCAGCCATTATATTTCCACAATAAAATACGGGTAATAATTAAATTAGCACAAGAAAGCCGCTATCGAAATGAGCAATTGAATTTATTTAGCTTTAAATAAAAAAAGGAGCTAAAAAACTCCTTTTTATTAAGGTTAGTTATTAAAACTAAGCCTGTTTCGCCTCTTCTTTACCAACGGGAGCAATTTGCACACCAGTAACCTTAGTTTCTGATACTTGATTACGTAATTGAACTAAGCGGTTAACCTGACTTAAAGAACCTAGCATAGAATAAATTGGCACGAACAAGCCACGCTTATGAAAATCAATCACCTTTTCATCAGATAGATCTTTAACTTTATCTTCATTAATAGTAAAAATGCCCACTAATTTTTTCTTTTCACCTGTACTCAAAGCAACGTTTAGCTCAAGTTCTTGTAACAGATCATTTTCTTCTAATTCTTTAATGAAGTTTTCTGTCATTCTTTCATTATCGTATAAGCGACCAAGTGCTTGTTGAACATTATCTAACACTTCGCTCTCTTTACCGTCGTCTGCAAATAAAGGCAAGTCTTTATCTTCACCAACAAACGGGCTGTCTAAATCAATACAAGCTGTTAAGGTGTTTTCTTTATCAGGATCTATCCCTAGTGAGAAAGGCACCATGGCAATACTTTGTGGTAATGATAGGGCTGTCCATTTTTCATCTTGAAAATATAAATTTTCGCCTGCTTCTAAACCAAGCATAGCAACACTGCGGTAACGCTCTGAATCTGGATTTTTAACTAATACCACGGGGAAGCTAGCAGAGGCTTGAGCATATTCGGCTGCCGTAACCGGCACAATGTGTTGCCCTGCCACGTGTGCTAAATCACGTGTTTTTGATAATTTTAACTTTTGGTGTTGTTCTTTTCTCACTGGAGCGAAGTTTGCCATGATTGAATCTCTTTCCTTTCGTGCTACTATTTTGTTCTACTTGAACTTAAGGCACATTTTTATAATAGTGTAATTGAACAGGTGTTTTAATTACTGCGTTATTTTCTGCTTGTAGTAAGTATGGAGACAGCTGTTTTAGCTTTCAATGCTAAACTTAAAAATAATCGAAGTTTTTCTAAATAAACACTCGGTTATTAACATGAGAATAAACATGAGAAGACAATTTTTACTTTATTTTATACTGTTAACGGTATCATTCACTAGCATAGCCAAACCCAAGTTTTTGGTTAAGCATCAGCGCAATGAAAAAAATTTAGCTGAGATTCAAATCATCAACCAAACAACCAAGGCATTAATTTGTTATGTTGCCATTGATGGCCATAAAATAAGGTTTAGGTTGCAGCCAAGACAGCCATCAAAGTGGTACCGGGCAACGGATCCAAGTTTCAATCATAAAAATTTTAGCACTTGGTGTGATTACTTATCTTTGCACCCACAGTATCAGTTACCGATATAAGAAAATTAGCGATTAACGCGGCAGAAAGCTCTTGTTGCGACGGTAGTTTATTAGCCACTAACTTTTCAGTAGTCGCATGATACGCCAAACCGTTCAACAACTTTTTGGTGATACTTTTCATCATAGGTTTAATTATAATAATCCCCATCACCCCCTAACGGCCCACCTTTCACGATAAAATTCATATCAATGGTGATATCATCAATTACTGTTACGTTTGTTCCTGCCTTCATGGTTTTAAGTGGCATGGAAAATTCACTAATGACGACAGTAAAGCTCTCTCCCTATTTAAATTTAATAATAACTGTTCACCATCGAGCCGCGATGCTTCGCAGAGGGCTTTCGAACTTACACAGAGGCTTTATCTCGGTGTAGTGCGGTGTGTAATTATTATATATGCCCTATCTCGCTTTCCTCGTTGCGGAATAGAAAGTTTCAAAAAAAGTAAGCTTTTTATTTTCCATAACTATTGAGGTATACCTAAATACTATACAAAAGTCACCTTAAAAAACGTAGCTATACTTCTAACTTTACAATGCTTTCATTTTTTTTCTTAGCCATTTAAAACCCGTTACGGTAATCGCAACCAGTAAAAAGAATAAAACGGTGTGTATCACATCGTGGGCGATGCCTTCACCTAAAAAATGGTCGTTATGCGCTTGTGCCTGTACGCTAAAAATAAGGACTAAGATATATGTTAAAAATTTCATTATTATCTCCAATAATTGTTGGATGCTTGTTATGTGCTATGTGATTTTTACTAAGTATAAAATGTATAAAACCTATACTATTAACATGCCTTCGCTTTCAATAAAGCTAATTATCTCAGCAAGGCCTTGTTTCGTTTTCATATTGCTAAAAATAAAGGGTCTGTCACCGCGCATTTTTTTAGTGTCTCTGTCCATGACTTCAAGTGAAGCGCCAACTAAGTCGGCAACATCAATTTTATTAATAATTAATAAATCAGATTTAGTAATGCCTGGCCCCCCTTTACGTGGAATTTTATCACCTGCAGAGACATCAATCACATAAAGCGTTAAATCTGACAGTTCAGGGCTAAATGTCGCACTGAGGTTATCGCCACCACTTTCAACGAGTACAAAATCTAAATCAGGGTGACGTTCTTGCAATTCATCAATCGCGGCTAAGTTCATTGACGCGTCTTCTCTAATGGCGGTATGTGGGCAGCCACCTGTTTCTACCCCAATAATACGGTCTTCAGCTAAAGCATTATTTTTTGTCAAAAATTCAGCATCTTCTCGGGTATAAATGTCGTTAGTAACAACAGCCATGTTGTATTGGTTACTGAGTGCTGAACATAAGTTGCGTAATAAAGCGGTTTTACCTGAGCCTACGGGGCCGCCAACACCTATGCGTAATACTTGTTTTTTATTCATTATGATATGTTCTCTTATTAATTATTTGTTAATGAGTTAATTACGTACTTATTTTTTAAACCGAACTTCTAAGTTTAACTCCTAAATAAACGCGTATATTGTGTTTCGTGCCAAGCACTTGCCATGGCCAAATGAGGCAGACTGGCACCAATTTCATCATCGGGTAATTCATTAGCAATATGCATAGCACGCTCAACTTGTTCTGTTAATTCAAATAACAGATTTTGAGATTGAGTTTGTCCTAACGGCACTAATTTGGTTGCTGCCGCGACCTGATTATCAATATAGGTCCAGCAAAATCCACTTTGTGCATAATGTAGGTCTAATTCAAATAAATGAGTGGCAACGGTAAATGCACTAACAAAGCTGACATTTTTTTGCACTAAAATTGGGTGATATTGATCGGTGTCAACAGAAGTTAACAAGGTTAATAACCTAACCAGTGCTTTACCCATCGCAAGATCAGCCAGTCGAAATTCATTGCTTTCTCTAGTGGCAATGAGGAGTTGATTCCATTGATTAAATTCATCAAAATTATTGTTTTGTAATGCACAATATAAGCGTTTTATTACGGCTAAATCCGTCGGTGCAATGGCTGTTGTTAAAGTTAAAGCCACCCAATCATAAGTTTCTTTATCATTGTTTATCCAACCACTGTCGATGGCGTACTCTAAACCTTGCGAAAATGAAAACCCACCCACAGGTAAATTGGCACTGCATAATTGCAGTAACCGATTTAATTTCAGTGCCGTAGTTTGTTGTAATACGCTATTAATGCGAGTGGTCATGGCTGTGTTCGTGGTTGCTGCTGTGTGAATGACTTGGTTTATTTTTAGATGATTTACTGCCATAAGCACCGCTTTCAGGCTCAAAAATTGCTGGGGTTTTATCAACAGTTAAACCGTAGTTCTCAGTCAACTCTTCCAACACATGATCTGGTTTGAAACGTAGCCATAATTCGCCAATCTGCATTGACGTATGGCGGTTTCCAAGGTGATAACACACTTTGGAAAACGATAACCAGTCGGTAGCACTTGCGGTAGAAACAGGCTCAGCCTGACCTTTTACTTCAACAAATTGCCCACATTCACTTTTTAAAATTTCCCCTACCAATAAGGGATGTCCTCGTTCAACAAAAATGCCGATATCAGCCCCTTTATCGGTGGTGCTCTTTATCCGTGCTTTTTTACGGGTATCTTGATCTAACGTGATCGAATCGGTGATTGGCTCGTGGCAATGCGACAATCGTTCGTATACTTTTATCATAATTTTTCCTGTGCTTTTATTGTTTGTTTTAATGGTTATATTTATTAAAACAAACAATAACGTTGGGCGAGTGGTAGCTCGGTAGCGGGTTCACACGTTAATAATTCGCCATTAGCTCTTACTTCATACGTTTGTGCATCCACTTCTATTTTAGGTTGCCAATTGTTATGAATCATATCGTCTTTGCCAATATTCCGGGTATTTTTACACTCGCCAATCATGCGAGTCATACCGACTTTTTCAGGTACCTTTTTTTCAATCGACGCTTTAGACATAAAGGTCATTGAAACCTTGGCTGCGGCGAGTCCGTGCGCACCAAACATCGGACGATAATATACTGGCTGTGGTGTTGGAATTGACGCATTGGCATCTCCCATGGGGGCTGCCGCAATAAAGCCAGACTTTAAAATCATAGCGGGTTTTATGCCAAAAAATGCCGGTTTCCATAACACTAAGTCTGCTAATTTACCCACTTCAATTGAGCCCACTTCATGACTGATACCATGGCTGATTGCAGGGTTAATGGTATATTTTGCAATATAACGTTTCAGGCGGAAGTTATCATTTTGCTCTGTATCAGGCGCTAATGGACCGCGCTGTTGTTTCATTTTATGGGCTGTTTGCCAAGTACGGGTGATCATTTCACCAACGCGTCCCATGGCTTGAGAATCTGAGGCGATCATACTAATTGCGCCTAAATCGTGCATAACGTCTTCTGCGGCGATACTTTCTTTACGGATACGTGAATCAGCAAAAGCAACATCTTCAGGGATAGAGGAATCTAGGTGATGGCAAACCATTAACATGTCTAAATGTTCATCAATGGTATTGATGGTGTATGGACGTGTTGGATTCGTTGATGAAGGCAATACATTAGGCTCGCCACAGGCACGAATAATATCAGGTGAATGTCCGCCACCTGCACCTTCGGTATGGTAAGTATGAATAGTACGGCCTTTAAAAGCGCCAATAGTGTCTTCAACAAAACCTGATTCATTCAAAGTGTCAGTATGAATGGCTATTTGCACGTCATATTTTTCGGCAACCGATAAACAATTATCAATAGAGGCGGGGGTTGTCCCCCAATCTTCATGCAGTTTTAAACCACAAACACCTGCTTCAATTTGTTCTTCTAAGGCAAGCGGTAAACTTGTATTACCTTTACCTAAAAAGCCAAAATTCATGGGAAAGTCATTGGTTGCTTGTAGCATTTTATGAATATACCAAGGTCCTGGTGTACACGTGGTAGCGTTAGAACCTGTTGCGGGTCCCGTTCCGCCACCAATCATAGTGGTTACACCAGACATCAGCGCTTCTTCAACTTGCTGGGGGCAAATAAAATGAATATGTGCATCTATACCGCCAGCGGTAAGGATTTGCCCTTCACCTGCGATGACTTCAGTACCAGGCCCAATCTCAATATCTATATTGTCTTGAATGTCAGGGTTGCCCGCTTTACCAATAGTAGCGATACGCCCGTCTTTAATCCCCACATCGGCTTTAACAATACCCCAATGGTCAAAAATAAGTGCATTGGTGATCACTAAGTCAACGGTTGCATAACATGACGCCTGACTTTGTCCCATGCCGTCGCGAATAACTTTACCGCCTCCAAATTTAACTTCTTCGCCATATTCGGTGAAATCTTGTTCAACTTCCAACCACAGGTCGGTATCAGCTAAGCGGACCTTGTCACCTACTGTTGGACCAAACATATGGGCATAAGCTTGTTTATCGATTGTAGCCATGGTTATCTATTTCCTTCAATGTAGCCTTGCACGTCGCCGCGAAAACCAAATATGCGACGTTTACCGCGATACGCAATTAACGTGACTTCGCGTTGTTGTCCGGGTTCAAACCTAACGGCGGTACCTGAGGTAATGTCTAAGCGATAACCTTTGCATATTTCGCGGTCAAATTTTAAGGCTGGATTGACTTCATAAAAGTGATAATGAGAGCCGACCTGAATAGGACGATCACCTGAATTTGCTACGGTAACGACTATTTGTTCACAATCTACATTAAGTTGATGAACGCCTTCAGCAGTTATTATTTCACCAGGTATCATATTGAACTCCATTAAACGATAGGGTTATGAACAGTAACGAGCTTGGTGCCGTCGGGAAATGTTGCCTCAACCTGTACATCAGGAATTAACGTAGCAATGCCGTCCATGACTTGTTCGCTGTTGAGTAATGTTTTGCCGTAATCCATTAACTCTGCAACGGTTTTCCCATCGCGTGCACCTTCAATAATTTCCATTGAAATATAGGCCATCGCTTCAGGGTAATTTAATTTTAAACCTCGATTTAAACGACGTTCCGCTAATAATGCGGCGGTAAAAATTAGTAATTTGTCTTTTTCTCTCGGTAATAAATCCATAAGTTTCTCGGTTGTCGCTATGGTTAAATTTCATTTAAAATAAGTCATCGTGTTTTACTGTGTTAGGTATACCAAATACGGGGTTTACTCGCTTTTTTCTCTACGGTTAAGGGTCTAACTACTTGCCACAATAAAAGGAAAAAATGTTTACATTGTTCCGCATGATGACCTAAATAACGTATGACTAATAAGCCGTCAATATCGGTAATGCTAATATGTTTTTGTGCTTGGTTATTTTCGACAATATCACGCATTGCTGCAATCACTGTTTTACGTTGGAACTTATTTAGTTGTTGTGGAGCGTAAACTAAGAAGGTTGCAAAAACGCTATTTCCAGCCAATCCCACAGGATGATGCAATACGTTGTTTTTTGTGGTGATGGCAATGCGATCGTGATACTGCAATGCCCCTTCAACAAAGATACGATTCAACTGGCTATATTGACCTTGTGTAAATAGTTGCTCAGAGCTAGGCAAGCCCATGCAAGTAATATCCCACCCTAAATAAACGCTTGTATTGGTTAAATGAGTGTCGACGGTATTAAATCCGTCAGCGCCATTATAAACGATGGTCTCTTGCGGGAAATGTTCACATTTTGCTTGATTTTTTATATTGATCGTTGTGATTTGTGTTTGCTTAGAGATACCAATATTGGCATCTGTCCGTGCTCGGTAAAATCGATTAGCACCTGGGGTGGTGACTAATGTATGTGCTCTGTCATCAAGGTTAATCTCTACATGCAACTCGTCACCTGAAACAATTCCGGCGGGTGGGTGTAATAAATAGATGTGAGCACAGTCTCTTCCTTCCGGATAAAAAGCTTTTTGTACCGTTAAAGGGCCATTTCGTCGGGTCCGGCGCAACTGAGTACCTAGGGCGGTACAGCTAAAGTCGAGCGCTAAACTGGCGATCCACTGCCTGCTTATGCTCTCCATTAGTGCTGAAGTTGCTATGGTGTCAATTACCGTACTGGTTGCTGTGCTTTGTGTCATTTCTACTATGTTGCCTTAAAAAGTGAACATCCCTCTTCCAAATTAACTATTTTTCGATAAGTGAGAATAAACTAGTTTAGATCCAAATATCTAAGATACTGAATAAAGGAATTATAAATCAAATTAATCCCCATTTAATTTTTTACTGATAAGCCACTAATCAATTTTTGTATTTCTTCATTCGGTGACTTTATATCATGAAGTACCGTCAAAGCTTTTGCTTTTTCGCCATGGTGTAATAATGAAACGGCATATGTATATAACACCTGACTATTGGTAGGCTGCTGTTTATAAGCGTGCTTAGAAAACGTTAATGCGCGTTTTTTGTTGTCGCTTTGCAAATACATCCACGCTAAGTTGTTAGCTATTTTCCAGTTTTTAATGATTACACCTTGCGCTTGAGGAACATCAATAAAGGCAATAGCGGTAGGTTTATCAAACCTCATCACCCAATTACTGAGCAATGCACGCGCATCAATATCATTAGGGAAATGTACTAGATACTGTTCGCCTAACGAGATAACTTTATGACTATCATCGTCTGCTAACGCCCATTCTGACAGCTGTATTAACCCCGGTTGTGTCGGGTGTTTAACAAAATACTGTTCAAGCAGTTTTTTACCTTGTGCAATTTCACCTTTTAGCAGAGCCAGCTGCCCTTGTAACCAAACTAAAGATGGTAGTGGTTGGTGCTTCTCTAATTGAGAAATAAGAAATGCAGCTTTCTCTGTTTTTTTAAGTGATAACAACGCATTGGCTTTGGCATATTTTATTTCAATTTTTAACTGATGTTGAGTGCCGCTGCGCTTTATAACCTCAAGAATACGCTGATATGCTTGCTGTTTTTCAAGCAATGAAATAACAAAAAGATACTGCTCTGTATCAAATGAATGGTTAAGGTATTCTTGCATCGCCTTTTCAGGCATAACCTTGTCGTTTAACGCGATTTGAGCTTGTAGCCACAAATTCCACACAGCTGTTGACCACGTTTTTTTGTTAGTTTTAACGGTTAAAAAGTCATTTAAAGCTTGATAGTTTGCTTGCTGATACATTACCCCGACTAATACCGTTAACACCTTGTCGTGTGGTTTATCGAATTGCACGGACGATTGTATATCATCCCAATTGATTAACTCACCCGACTGTATAGTTAGTCGTAATAGTCCGCTAAATGCACGAGAGTGATTAGGTACAATACTTAGCACTCGGGTAAAGTATTCACGAGCCTCGTTTGTTTTACCTTTTCGGGCAGCAACATAGGCGTGATACAAAATAGCGGGTACATTTTTATTATCTGCTGACAATGCCTTTTTATACCACAATGCCTCGTTTTCTGGTTGTTGATTTTTTTGATACATCAACGCCAATACATTCATCGCATGAATATTTTTTTGGTTTTGTTGCTGCCATGCTTTAACCTTTTCCAAAGCCTTAGCTAAATTACCCGCATCAGCAAGCGCCATTATGTAAGCGAGATTCGCTGTTGTATCATTTTCATTGTCATTAGCGACTTGTGCGATAATAGCCAACCCTTGATTGTCACCTGAGCGTAACTGCAAAACGCCTTGCTTTAATTTGAGCATGGGCTCAGCAACAGGGACAAATTGTAGTTTTGACAAAATATGTTGAGCGTCAGCGTGTTGTTGGTTATCAAGCAACTGAGCAGCGACCATATTCCCTAGAGAAAACCCTGCATCATCGGTTACGGTTAACGACTCAAAGCTTTCCGTAGCATCTTGCAGGTAACCCAGCTTCAACTGTATCAGCGTAAGCATTTTTTTTACTTGTTGGCTGCTAGGCATTCCCGCCGCTGCTTTTACTAGATACTGATAAGCCTGCTCATCTTGCTTCAAATTAACACAAGACAAGCCTGCAATTAACTCGTTAATCGGCGATTTCAAACCGTACTGCAGTGATTTTTCACTAAAGGCTTTAGCTTGCTCAAAGTTTTTTTGGTCAAAATATAATAATGCTTGCAGGTGATTCGCTAACGGGTGGTTGGGACTCACCTCCCGTAGAAAAGTCACATGCTGCTGCACAAGCGCAGTATTGCTTTGCTGCAAGGCCGACATAGCTAATAAAAAATGGATATGCTTTGCGTGTGGTTGTAATACTAAGTACTGATCAAAAGCCTGATAAGCAAGCACGAAGCGTTTTTGAGAAAAAAGTAACTGCCCTTTTAAAAAGTAGGCATCAACATAGTCTGCATCGTTACTGATTAATGCATCAACCAACGCCAACGCATTATCGGGCGATTTACTCGCTTGTATATAAGCTTGAGTGAATTGCCCAAAAATAGAGTTTACTACATCGTCACTTAAGGAAGACAGCTTAGTACTGGCCTGTACTGACTTGCCGGTTTTATGTAAAACTAATATCTCGTATAGCGCCAACTCCACTTGTATGCTTGGTAAGTTATCTTGGTGGCTAGCAATAAAGTCTGCCAAGGTACTGTATTCGCCTTCGTGAAATAAGGCGCGCGCATAAGCAGGAATACTGTGCTCTAGCTGATATTCTCCTTCTATAGCTTGTAATAAAAAGCGTGAGGCTTGCTTCATATCGCCTCGCCCTAAATATGCCTTTCCCATTAAAAGCTGTATTTCACTTTTCAAAACAGTTGTACTTTCATCGGTATTACGCAAGGTGTTTTTCAGGTGAATAATCGCATCAGGCCAGCGTTTTTCGATAAGGGCTTGCCGCGCCAACAATACATTTTCTGCTGGTGGAATATTAGGTTTGCACCCCACAATACAAACTACCAATACTCCCATAAATACACAAAAACGCTTGCCAAACATAGTACGACCTACCCTAAAAATACACCGCTGATAAACACAAGAAAGGCGACCAAGGTCGCCTTTCTTTGATAACACTAACAATTTAATAAATTTACTTACACCTTAAATTTATTAAATTGGCGTAAGGCTGTTAGCTATTTTTTACTAAGTGATTTTTTACGTTGTGAAGCTAAGCCAGCAATCGCCAGTAGCATTAACAACAATGTACTTGGTTCTGGCACTTCGATTGGTGATTGATCATTATCATCGGCTATACCGGCATAACTCAGTGCTAAGTGCCAACCATCTACACCATCATCAACCCAGTTTGCCGCCCAGCCATCAACAAGGTTAACCACCCAGTCAGTAAAAGCTATACCGCTTTGCTCACCGGTAATATTTAAATAGTCGAAACGTTGACCAATGAAACTATCAAAATCAAGTCCGTCGGCAAAGTCTAAATTAATGGTAAATAGCCCTAATAAGTCCAAGTTACCATTAATATTAATAACATCGTATTCACCACTTGCAAAGCCTGCAACTTCCATATTAAGCGTGACATTTTCCCACGTTGTATCACCATCAAACGTCAATATGCCTGGGCTATTACCTGGATTTATATAAGTACCATTAAGAAAAGTATCACCTACAAAACTGCCCGAGCCAAACACATTGCCTGTTAGTGTTAATAGCTCACCATCAGCAACATTAATCAAGCCATTGTTGATTAATGTTCCGCCTAAGATGGTGCTGTTAAGTAAATCTATTTCACCATTGCTCGTATTCTCAATCACACCGCTGCTCATTAACGTACCGCTGTTAGTTAACGTGCCGTTGTTAGTTAATGTGCCCTCGTTAGTTAACTTGCCCCTGTAGTTATCTAACCTGCCATTGTTAGTTAATGTATCGTTATTAGTTAATGTGCCCCTGTACTTCTCTAACCTACCATTGTTAGTTAACGTGTCGTTGTTAGTTAACGTGCCGTCGTTAGTTAGCCACTCATTGTTAGTTAACGTGCCGTCGTTAGTTAACGTACCCTCGTTAGCTAAAATATCGTTGTTAATTAACGTACCGTCGTTAGTTAACGTACCAGCGTTAGTTAGCCACTGATCGTTAGTTAACCTGCCGTCGTTAGTTAACGTACCCAAGTAAGAGTTATATAAGTCGTAATTGTTATCCAACGTACCATCGTTAGTTAACCTGCCGTCGTTAGTTAACCTGCCGCTGTTAGTTAACCTGCCACTGTTAGTTAACGTGCCGTCGTTAGTTAACGTGCCGTCGTTAGTTAACATACTCTTGTTGTTAAGTTCTCCCTTGTTTATCTGCGTGTAGGCATTCTTTATTGACAGATTAGCGTTGTTATTAACTTTACCATCGTTGAAATTGATGGTGCCAGCCTTTATTGAGCCCAGTGTTAGATTAATACCAAGATTGACCACACCCGTGTTGTCCAGTGTACCGTTGGTATTATCAAACGTACTGCCGGCATTGAGGTTTAGTATTCCTATATTTTCCAGTGTACCGTCGTTAGTTAACGTACCGCTGTTAGTTAATGTATCGTTATTAGTTAACGTGCCGCTATTAGTTAACGTGCCGCTATTAGTTAATGTGCCCTCGTTAGTTAACTTGCCCCTGTAGTTATCTAACCTGCCATTGTTAGTTAATGTATCGTTATTAGTTAATGTGCCCCTGTACTTCTCTAACCTACCATTGTTAGTTAACGTGTCGTTGTTAGTTAACGTGCCGTCGTTAGTTAGCCACTCATTGTTAGTTAACGTGCCGTCGTTAGTTAACGTACCCTCGTTAGCTAAAATATCGTTGTTAATTAACGTACCGTCGTTAGTTAACCACTGATCGTTAGTTAACGCGCCGTCGTTAGTTAATATCCCTTCATTTGTGATAATGAGATCATTCTCCATAATGATCTCAGAACTATTTACAACAACTCCAGATATTTCAGTGGTGGTGCTGGTTAATTCTGGTTCTGAAGCACAAACTTGTATGGAAATCGCTATAGTTAGCGCTAAGAGTGGTTTATTAAACTGCATTTAAATCCTATTTATTTGACAGAAATATTCATTAAAACCTTCTGAAATTAGGAGGTTATATTATTTTTATGTTTTAACTTTTTTAATTATGAATTTTAAAGCAAATAGCATACCCAGACATTAATTATGTTACTTATCAAGAATATAAGATAAAGATTAAGTTAACTATAGATCAAGCTGTAAATAAAGCTGACAATAGTTATTTAAGGTGGGCAGATTATGTATTTCTGGCAAACTACGGTATGAACTAAAGTATTTAAGGCGTTTATTAAAAAAACCCAGAGCCATTAAACTCCCCAACTTTTATAAATGGCACATAATATTTACCAAAGCCAGTGCCGCGCTTTTCCACCAACCGTTTTGCATCCAGCTTATTTAAAACTTTATTTTCATCAGACATAAAAAACCTTCAAGTAATTATTAGATTACTTGAAGGTTTATTTTTATACAAACTTTAATACATGACCACAACAGATATCACTTAGTTATTGTGATTTACTCAACAGTCACTGATTTAGCTAAGTTTCTTGGTTGATCAACGTCGGTACCTTTTATGATGGCAACATAGTAAGAAAGTAGCTGTAATGGCAAGGTATACACAATGGGGGCAATGAGTTCATCACAAACAGGTACATCAATCACTTTCATGGTGTCGTCGTTAGTGAAATTGGCATTTGAGTCGGCAAATACATACATTAAACCGCCACGAGCGCGTACTTCTTCAACGTTAGATTTTAATTTTTCAATCAAGTCATTCTGCGGTGCCACAACAATTACTGGCATTTCAGCATCAATAAGCGCTAATGGTCCATGTTTTAATTCACCCGCCGCATAAGCTTCTGCATGAATATAAGAGATTTCTTTAAGCTTAAGCGCACCTTCCATCGCGATAGGGTATTGATCACCACGCCCTAAAAATAAGGCATGGTTTTTATCGGCAAAATCTTCAGCTAAGTCTTCAATGGAAGAGGCTAAGGCTAATACTTCATCCAATTTTGTTGGTAAAGTCATTAACGCTTGCGCAATTTCAGCTTGTTTTTCGTTTGGCATACCATGATGTTGACCTATGGCTAAAGTCATCATCATCAAGCCAACGAGTTGTGTGGTAAATGCTTTGGTGGAAGCAACACCAATCTCTGCTCCAGCTTTAGTCATAAAGGCTAAGTCAGACTCTCGCACTAATGACGAACCGGCAACATTACAAATAACTAAACTTGATTTATAACCAATGTTTTTGGCTAAGCGCAAAGCGGCTAACGTGTCTGCTGTTTCACCCGATTGTGAAATGGTGACAATAAGTGAATTTTTTGGCACAAAAGATTTACGGTATCTAAATTCACTGGCAATTTCGATATTACACGATACTCCAGCAAGCTCTTCTAACCAATAACGTGCCACCATGCCTGAATGGTAGCTGGTACCACAAGCAATAATTTGCACATGCTCAATTTCTTTAAAAATATCGTCTGCGCCTTCACCAAAGGTATTTACATCTAATACGCCAGCCACTAAACGGCCTTCTAATGTGTTACGAATGGCGGTTGGCTGTTCATAAGTTTCTTTTAGCATGTAATGGCGGTATTCACCTTTATCGCCAGCATCATTAGTCGCTTCGGTTTCTTTAATTTCTCTCTCAACATTATTACCATTGAGGTCAATAATATTGACCTCAAAACGGGTGACTTCGGCGACATCGCCTTCTTCTAAGAATGAAAAGCGGCGAGTTACCGGTAACAATGCCATCATGTCTGAGGCAATAAAGTTTTCACCTAAGCCATAGCCAATCACTAAGGGGCTACCAGAACGAGCGACAACAATGCGATTTTTGTCTCGTGCATCCATCACTACAGTGCCGTAGGCTCCTTCAAGTTGCTTTACTGTTGTTTGTACGGCGGCCAGTAATGAGTCACTGGTTTTTAATTCATGATGAACTAGATGGGTAATGACTTCTGTGTCGGTTTGGGAAATAAATTCATAACCTAAACCTTGTAAACGAGTGCGTAATTCAGCATGATTTTCAATAATGCCGTTATGAACCACGGCAATGGTATTATTGGACAAATGTGGGTGAGCATTCACTTCGCTTGGAGAGCCATGTGTTGCCCAACGAGTGTGCGCCACTCCTGTGCCACCACTTAGTGATGAATCTTGCAATGCTTGTGTTAGTTCTTGCACTTTTCCTAAACGTTTAACACTGGTTAATTGGTTTTGCTGATCTATTGTTGCAACACCTGCTGAATCATAACCACGGTATTCTAAACGTCTTAGTCCTTCGACTAAAATCTCTGCTACATCACGTTGTGCTACTGCACCAACTATGCCACACATATTTAAATCCTTATTGTTCTTTGCTTAATTTCAAAACTAGCCCGCTTTGGCGCATATTAAATTTACGCCTTGAGCTATGAGTTGTGTTCTTACTGGTTCAGATAAATCATCATCAGTAATGAGGGTGTGTATTTGTTGCCAAGCCAATTCTAAATTAGGGATTTTCTTGGCAATTTTGTCAGACTCAACCATCACAATAACTTCTCGTGCTACTTCCGCCATAACACGGCTTAAGCCCGTTAATTCGTTAAAGGTTGTGGTGCCTCGTTCAATGTCTATGCCGTCTGCGCCAATAAATAGCTGGTCAAAATCATACGAGCGCAATACTTGCTCTGCGACTTGCCCCTGAAAAGCTTCAGAGTTGGCATCCCAAGTACCGCCGGTCATCAATAATGTTGGCTCATTTTCAAGGGCATGAATTTCATTAGCAATACTTAAGGCGTTGGTCATAACCACTAAACCTTTTTTAGCACTTAATTCTTTCACTAAAGCAGAAGTTGTTTGACCGCTGTCAATAATAATACGGTTATGATCACGGATTAAGGTCGCAGCATGCTTGGCAATAATCTTTTTTTGTTTAGAAAGCTTTTCGCTTTTTGGCTCGGTAATTTCACTTGGTAAGGCAATAGCGCCGCCATAACGTCTTAATAATAGTCCGCTATTTTCAAGTGCCGCCAGATCTTTACGAATGGTGACTTCAGAAATATCAAATTGCTTCGCTAGGCTATCAACACTGATTTCGCCGCTATGGTTGAGATCGGCAATAATACGATGACGACGTTGTTGAGTGTTCCTTTTTGACATATTTTTGAAACTTTTCGGTTAACTTTCACTTTGATCGTCATTATGTTTCAAATCGAAAGTTAATGCAATATATCTCGTCAGCATTACTACTGAATCTTTCGGGGATTTATTGTCACAGCCACCAATAAATCTTTATTGGTGGCTGTTATATAGGCATGGTGATTATTTTTTTGTTGGTCGTTGCCAATTTTTAATATTGCGTTGTTTGCCTCGAGCTACAGACAATTCTCCATTTTCGACATCTTTGGCAATAACAGAACCTGCGCCAATAGTTGCTGTGCTACCAATATATACAGGAGCAATTAGTGAACTATTTGAGCCAATAAAGGCATTATCATCAATAATGGTTTGAGACTTGTTAACACCATCATAGTTGCAAGTAATAGTACCCGCACCAATATTGACATTCTTCCCGACCATGGTATCGCCAAGATAAGTTAAATGCGCAGCCTTACTGCCTTCTCCTAATGTAGATTTTTTTATTTCCACAAAATTACCAACATGAGAGTCTTTATTCATTATTGTGCCGGGGCGAATGCGAGCAAAAGGCCCCACCGAACAGTTTTCACCGATGACAGCATCTTCAATAATGGTATTAGCTTTGATCTCAACATTTTCAGATATTGAGCAATTTTTAAGGATACAGTTAGCGCCAATTTTAACGCCATCAGCGAGTTCAACCGCACCTTCAAAAAGGCAGTTAATATCAATACTTACTTCTTTGCCCACAAACAAATTTCCTCGTATATCAATACGAGCAGGATCGCGCAAACTTGCCCCTGCAATCATTAACTCTTCAGCTAGTCTGGCTTGATAGGCGCGCTCTAGTGCGGCAAGTTGCACTCGGTTATTGGCTCCTTCAACTTCTACTTCTGTTTCCGGGTGAGCAGTAGCAATTACTTTACCTTCATTATGCGCCGCCGCAATAATATCTGTTAAGTAATACTCTGCTTGGGCATTTTCATTTGATAAACCCGATAACCAACGTTGTAAATCACCGCCGTTGGCAAGTAGAATACCGGTATTGGCTTCTTTAATGGCTAATTGCTCTGGGTTAGCGTCTTTTTGTTCAACTATACCTACCACTTTTTCTGCTTGTCGTACGATGCGACCATAACCCGTGGGGTTGGCAAGATGCACAGTAAGCAATGCCAACCCGTTTTCAGGTTTGACTTGTAATAAATTTTCTAACGTTGAAACTTTAGTCAGTGGTACATCACCGTACAATACCAATACGTCTTCATCATCTTGCAAAAATGGCGAGGCCTGATCAACCGCATGGCCAGTGCCTAATTGCTCAGCTTGCTCAACAAAAGTTAAGTCGTCCCCAGTAATCGACGCTTTAAGCACATCACCGCCAAAACCATAAACCACATAAATATTTGTTGCCCCAAGTTGACGAGCACTGTCTATAACGTGCTCCACCATAGGTTTGTCGGCAACAACATGAAGTACTTTAGGCAACGAAGAACGCATACGGGTACCTTTACCCGCAGCAAGGATGACAACAGAGAGAGACATGATAAATCCATTCAGCTTAATAATGTTAATGCGTTATTGTAACCAAGAATAAGCTTACTTTACTAGTGGTTATGGCTTTCGAGGTGTTTTTACTTGCTGTATACCCAAGTAAATTCAAAATACAGGTTTCAGTTGGAATTAGAAACGTCTTTAGGCAAGGCATTGATTGAAGAGAATGGTTGTTCCCTTGTCGAAATCAATAACGAAGCATAAAACGTTTCTAAACCAACCCTACGGGACAACTGAGCAAACCATCTACATCGTTGCATCCTTTTTTAAGGGAACAACCATTAATAAAAAGCTGCGCCTTGTATATGGCTCGTTCAGTTGTCCTGAAATCCGCTTTTTGAGTCCATTTGGGTATATTATAAAAACTAGCAAGATGCTGGCGTCGCAGGAGCATTACAAACAGTAATCCACTAAAATACTACTTTTCAATCAAACCAACTTCTAGCGCCTCAAACCAATCTAGAAAACGCTGTACATCATCCCCTTTAAATATTCGGCCATGCTGCGGGCATATCATGTCAATGTCTAACTTTCTAATCCTTTTTACCCAATCATTTTTTGCCGAGTTTGATGGCATCCAGCGTTGATGAAACATTTTCATTTTATCTATATGTTCATCAAAGTCTTCCACGTATAAAGGCGCATCCACCTCTTCTAAAGCAGCGCCAATATCGCCCGACATTAAAATTTTAGCTTCACTATCGTAAACATTGAAATTACCAGAAGAGTGCAAATAATGAGCAGGAATAAACTCTAAATGCACACCATCGATTTTCAAAACATTTCCTGCATCGGGAATAGGTGCATAAGTAATACTTTCCATACCAAAATGGCGAATAAAGCTTTCCCAAATCCATGGTGAGTGAAGTGTGGACGATGGTAAGGCCTGATCCCATAACCCCAGTGAAGAAATAATGTCAGGATCTTGATGTGAAGCAAAAATGTGAGTGATTTTTTCTGCCGGCACTTGTTTTATTACCGCTGATAACATGGCAGAAAATAATTCAATGCCTCCGGGATCCATTAATAGTGCGTTATTTTTACTAATAACGAGGTATTGATTGGTATCTATAATTTGTTCTGGTTTGTCATTGTCACGACCGAACATCAGCCAAGAATGAGATCCATTTTCAAAAAGCTTTTGTGTTTTCATGTTTATCTTCCATTAATATTCGTCTAGTGTGGCAACCATTTGTTGGGAATATTTAATATGTTTTTTTATTTGTCCTGCGGCTCCTTCAACGTTATCAGCAACATTAATTAAAGCCTCTTGATATTGAGTTCCTGCTTGCGAAGCTTCTACTCTAGATAAAGTTGCCAATATTACTGCATTACGCAACTCACTGCTTAGCATAGATAACTCACCATTTAATTGATCTATTTGTCGTTTATAAGTTTTTTCTAGCACTTGTTGCTTAGCACTGCAACTGTGGTACATGTCATCTAAGCTATGAATGTAAGGGGAATTTTTCGCGCGTACATACACCGCATTGAAATGCGCTATTGCGGTATCTGCACGCACTTTTTCTGCCAATGTTTGACTCAAAACAGCCGCTAATTGATTAATTCTCTTTGATGAGGTGATCGTTATTTCTGCTAAACGATCAATAAAATCAGTCAAAGGTCTAAAGCCTGCCGCCCGTTCACCTGCCCGCAAAGCTACAGCCCTCGCGTTACTTGCCGTTAAAGATAGTTTTTGTGCAATATGGGTGGCTTGATCTAGTTTTGCAGCAATCTCAGCTACAGAGACAAAGTAATTATGGGAAATATCTGACATTATTTATGTAAATTATTATTAGTTTCAACTAACTATAGTCACAGAAACTCAATATTGTTAGGCTAAATTGTTTTTTTTGATCTATGCCAATACTTCATTGTTAACATCTAATCTTCGCTTGCACCCATGCAGTGCAAATGGGTGATTTTTCGCCCTGCAACTAAGCATAATCAAATCTATATTATTACCGGTTTTTTATTTATTCTTTATTTTTTAATAAGTTAATCTATAAGAATCGCCTTGGTACAGTATTTGCGATACTGCTAGTAATATAACGCAACCCGCGGTAAGTAAAATGAGTGATAAAACAAAACTAGTAGTGATAGGAAATGGTCCTGTTGGCCATAATTTTTTAGAAGCCTTGGTTGAAAGTGGACAAAGCGAACAATACCAAGTCACTGTTTTTGGTGAAGAACCTTTGCCTGCATACGACAGAGTGCATTTAACCAGTTGGTTTAAAAATCAAGATGTTGCTGATATCAATATGGTAAAAGGTGATTTCTATCCTGATAATAACTTCACCTTACATACTGGCGACAAAGCAACTAACATTGATCGTTTGAAGCGTGTTGTGACTAGCGAGTCTGGCTTAGAAATAAACTATGACAAAATTATTTTAGCTACGGGTTCTTTTCCCTTTGTGCCACCTGTGCCTGGCCATGAGCGTGATAATATTTTCGTTTACCGTACTATTGATGATTTAGAAAAGATCACCGCGGCGGCAAAAAAAGCCAAAATTGGTACCGTCATTGGTGGTGGCTTATTAGGATTAGAAGCTGCAAAAGCAGTGATGGATTTAGACTTAGAAACTCACGTTGTTGAATTTGCTCCTCGCTTAATGGCGGTACAAATAGACGATGGCGGTGGCGCCATGTTGAGTAAAAAAATTCAAGACTTAGGTGTAACCGTTCATACACAAAAAAACACACAAAACATTGGTGATGGTGACACTGCTGTTCATAAGATGAGTTTCGCTGACGGCTCTGAATTAGAGACTGACATTATCGTATTTTCTGCTGGTATTCGTCCTCGTGACGAACTAGCACGAGCAGCAAAACTACAAATGGGTGAGCGTGGCGGTGTTGTTATCAATAACAATGCCTTAACCTCTGACGAAGATATTTATGCTATAGGTGAAGTTGCCCTTTGGGATAACAAAATTTTTGGTTTAATTGCCCCAGGTAATGCCATGGCAAATGCTGCTGTAGATCACTTAACAGGTACAGGCGATAGAGAGTTTGCCGGTGCTGATATGAGTACCAAACTAAAATTAATGGGTGTTGATGTTGCTTCTATTGGTGATGCCCACGGTAATACACCAAACTCTCGCAGTTATACTTATGTTAATGATCGCGAAGAAGTTTATAAAAAAATAGTGGTTAGTGAAGATGATAAATACTTACTTGGCGCCGTATTAATTGGCGATGCTGCTGAGTACGGTTCACTATTACAGTTCATGCTTAATAAAATGGAATTACCCGCTGAGCCTGAAGGGTTAATTTTACCTAGTGTCGACGGTAGTTCAAGTGGCATAGGCGTTGATGCACTGCCTGATTCAGCTCAATTATGTTCTTGTTTAAATGTCACTAAAGCCGATATTGTTACCGCTGTTCAAGCTGGTGCCACGGATATGGCTGCAATTAAAGATCAAACTAAAGCTGCCACAGGTTGTGGTGGTTGTGCTGCCTTAGTAACGCAGGTACTTAACTGTGAATTAGAAAAATTAGGTGTTGAAGTCAATACCGATCTTTGTGAACACTTCTCGTACACTCGCCAAGATTTGTACAACATTATCCGTGTTGAAGAAATTAAATCCTTTGAAGAATTACTCGAAAAACACGGTTCTGGTTTAGGCTGCGATATTTGTAAACCTACCGCTGCCAACATACTTGCTTCTTGTTGGAATAATCACGTCTTTGATAGCAAGCTTCAAGGCTTACAGGATACTAATGATTTTTACATGGGTAACATGCAAAAAGATGGTACTTATTCAGTTGTACCGCGTATTGCTGGTGGTGAAATAACGCCTGAAAAATTGATTGTTTTAGGGGAAATTGCTAAAGATTATGGTTTATATACCAAGATAACGGGTGGACAACGTATAGATTTATTTGGTGCTCGAGCAGAGCAACTACCTCCCATTTGGCGTAAATTAGTAGATGCAGGTTTTGAAACAGGTCATGCCTACGGTAAATCATTACGAACAGTAAAATCTTGTGTTGGTTCAACTTGGTGCCGTTACGGCGTACAAGACTCAATGGCCATGGCCATTCAACTTGAAAATCGTTACAAAGGCTTACGCTCACCACACAAAATAAAACTGGCCGTTTCTGGCTGTACTCGTGAATGTGCAGAAGCTCAAAGTAAAGATTTTGGTATTATCGCTACCGAAAATGGTTGGAACTTATATGTTTGTGGTAATGGCGGCATGAAACCTCGTCACGGTGATTTATTTGCTTCAGATTTAGATGATCAACAGCTCATTCAGTACATCGACCGAATTTGTATGTTTTATGTTCGTACCGCAGATCGTTTACAACGAACTTCTGTATGGATGGATAATATGGAAGGTGGCTTAGAATATTTAAAATCAGTGATTATTGATGATAAGTTAGGTTTAGCTGCAGAGTTAGAACAAGAAATGTCGCATGTTGTTGACACCTATCAATGTGAGTGGAAAACAGCGATAGATGATCCTGAAAAAATGAAACGCTTCGCGCATTTTGTTAATAGTGACAAACAAGACGATAACATTATTTTCACCACTGAACGTGAGCAAATTCGTCCTGTTTTTACCCCCGAAGAAACACTGGCTGTTGAAGTTAAATAAGAGAGTAATAGATCATGTCCAATCAAAAAGAGTGGGAAAATATTTGCGAAACAAGTGACATACTACCCAATATAGGTGTTTGTGCTTTATTCAGAGAACAACAGGTAGCCATATTTAAAGTTATCGATCAAACAGGAACAGAGAAACTGTACGCTATTAACAATTTTTGCCCTTTTAGTAAATCTAATACAATATCGAGAGGCTTAGTGGGTAGTTTAGATAATAAAATCGTGGTTGCTTCGCCTCTTTACAAGCAACACTTTGATCTAGCTACAGGTATTTGCGTTGAAGATAGTACTGTAAGTGTTAATATTTATTCTGTACGACTTAATGGCAATAATATCCAGCTTGCAACTTAGGGAATTAGCATGAATTATAATTATTACATCGCCGATGTTTTCACTGAGCAGCCTTTTCATGGCGTGCCTGTACCAGTATTTACTGATGCAAGCGGTTTATCAGAACAGCAAATGCAACAAATTGCTAGTGAGTTAAGCGCAAGCAGTACGGTATTCCTTTTACCGACAGAAAAAGATAATACCCGAACAATTAGAGCCTTTTCGAAACTTGGAGAAATGCCTACTAGCACGCATTTTATTTTAGCCGCTAGTTTTGTACTAGCCAAAACAGAAAAGATTACCTTAAACGAACAACATACTCTCATTTCACTTATATCAACGTTGAATAAAAAAACAACAACAATTGATACTTATGTCAGTAAAAATACAGAGGGTCAAGCAAGCCTAGTACAGCAAACTTATGACACTCATGCTGCGGTTGATTACTACACCCCCACTAAAGAAGAGCTAGCGGCTATGTTATCTCTTACTCCTGCTGATATTGGTTTTGATAACTATCGACCTTTGATTGTCTCTTGTGGTGTACCTTATTTAATAGTACCTATCATGTCTTACCATGCTATTCGTGAAGCAAAGTTTAATGAAGCCGCATGGAGCAATTCATCAGCCCCTAGCTCCTTAGCACAAGAAATTTTGCTGTTTGCTAATAATACCGATGATAACCCTGCTGATTTTCATGCTCGTTTACTCGGCCCTGCAATTGCGCACCATGAAGATCCTCCTATTGGTGGTGCTATTGCAGCTTTTTCTAATCATATTTGTGATCACTCTAATATCCAAGCAGGTACACATGTATTTGCAATTCAACGTGGCGCAAATGATGCGAGGAAAAGTATCTTTTATGTCGAAATGGATAATAAACAAAGCAAAGACCTAACCATCCGTGTTGGTGGTTATGCTGTATTAATGAGTGAAGCAACAATCACTGTAGATTAACAGCTAAACTATAAAAGTTAAAAGCCCGTAGTTATTCTTAACTACGGGCTTTTTGTTTCCATAGATATAAACCAGCTACTACGTTAACTATTGGATTCCGTGGTAGCATGAACGAATGGAGTCAGGTGAGATACGCGCTATTGTTGTTATGTTATTTATCTAAATATAAAACAGCAAAAAAAACGTCACTTTCCCCTTTTGTCATAAGAAATGGCTTCTCAAATAGAAGTTCAGTCATGTCTCACTACGCTCTCACATGGCCTTACCGTAATCTAAGTCACAGTGCCATGGGCACTTCTGCATTTCACTACGGAGCGTTGCGGCAATACAAAGTGTTTTACAGTAACGTAGCTAAGGAGCTGCTATCGTTTGCTTGTGCTTTCACTCTTTCTAAAAATCAAACAGCAAAAAGCCCGTCACTTTCGTAACGGGCTTCTCTAATAAAAACCTAGCAAT
>Ga0209081_1000011_pt1 | contig 204242 bp, 193 predicted proteins | sample GOMGulsemesocosm_4_FD_184636 | JGI IMG/M metagenome (GOLD analysis project Ga0209081, IMG submission 184636) | Methane-oxidizing microbial communities from mesocosms in the Gulf of Mexico - GOM15B Gulf of Mexico (SPAdes) (version 2) | ecosystem: Environmental > Aquatic > Marine > Cold seeps... | reverse complement strand
TTTTGATGAGCAAGTTAAAATAGCGGGTTACAATTTTACTGGTTTAGGGGGCGAGAATAGCATCATTAGTTACTATAATGATCCCGCTACCGTTGCTTTTACCGTTAAGTATGAATTGTAGAAATACAATGCTTAACAGTGTTTTGGACGTTATGAGCTAATGTAAAAATGCATTTATCTTAAGTTTAACCTCTTTTGTGGCTAGGTTATGTGAACAATTAATCATTATAACCTTCCACTATTGAGGCTTAGCTCTTTTGAGCCAACTCAGTCCAGCCAAGCCAGTATCAAGGTGATTCACCCCCTTAGCCTAAATTATTTGTGTGTTGTGCCAATAATCAATTCTTGACAAAAAAGAGGAAAGTCCGTTTATTGTATGGTATTACCTTTTAATAATGTTGAGCACTCACTCTAATGTATACAAGCAACTTATTACCGCTGACGTTAACTTATCAACATGTATCGATACAACCCACGGTCGGTTTGATTGTACTCACCACAGATCTTACTTGTGAACGAGATTTTTCAACGCTGTCAAAGGCAAAGGATTTAGCGTTTGACCAATATGTGAATCGAATTCGTTTTGTCAATCCCATGACTCAGCAAAATCTCACGGCAATGATAAATGACCTTACTACTGTCACTGCTGATATATTACCTTCTTGCCCACTAGATGCCGTAGTATTTTGTTGTACTTCTGCTTCAGCATTAATGGGCGACCAAGCAATTCAAGCCGCCATATTGCAAAGTAAACCAAAGACAAAAATTATCACCACTGCATCGGCTTCTGTCGCGAGTTTGTTAGCAAAGGGACATAGAAAAATTAGCTTACTCACCCCTTACAACGAATCGGTTAGCCAAGGAGTAGCCAAATATTTTAACGACAATGGCGTGGAGGTTATCTCGCTGACCTATATGGATATTAAAGATGATAGAGATGTTGCACGGCTGTCAGTTGAAACTATCACTGACGCGGCTAAAGCTGCGGTTGATCCATCAGCCGAAGCACTTTTTATTTCTTGTACCGCGATGAGAGTGGTTGAAATAAAAGATGAGTTAGAAAAAGAACTAGGTATTCCCGTTTTTTCCAGTAATCATGCTACTTTTTGGCAAACCATGAAAGCAATTAAGTTAGCCTAAACCAAAAAAATAGACAGAGAAATCACTCTTTGCCTGTCATCACTGATAGCTGATAAAAAACATTGGCTAATAAAGCAACAACGAGTAGTAAATAACCAACACCATTCACTGTTGTTTTTATGGTAGATAGTGACCTAGAATCATACACTTAACTACATAAAGTCAACTAGAAAAGCAGTTAAAATCAACTTAAAACTGACACATTTTTGTTGTAGTTTTAAAGAAAGTAAGAGAATATAAAACGCTAAGTAACTTAAACACAACCTCATGATAAAACTAGATAACAAAGATATACAAATTCTTTCTGTACTACAACGTGACGGGCGAATTACCAAAACAGCTCTTTCAGAACAAATTTTTTTATCTCCAACGCCGTGTTGGGAAAGAATAAAACGTTTAGAAAAAGCAGGTATAATCGCAGGTTACGGCGCACATATATCTATTACTAGTATTGGTAATTACGCCACTATTTTTATGGAAGTAAAAATAGCCTCCCATCAAGCCCATGATTTTAACTTGTTTGAAAGTGCGATTCAAAATATGGATGAAGTACTTGAATGCTGGGCTGTTGGTGGTGAATTAGATTACCTTCTGAAAATTGTTGTTGCTAATATTGACGAATATCAAGCTTTTGTTGACAGAATGCTCGATTCAGAAATTGGCTTGTTAAAATACAGTACTTACATCGTGACTAAAAAAATAAAAGAGTCTTCCGTGCTTTCAGAGCCGCTATTAAATTCTATCTTCCTTTAGGCCTGTTAATTTTTCATTTTAGCCGTCAAATCACTCAGCATGTTAATGCAACATGCTTTCAAACCATACCTAGAAGTCATAGAGCCTTTGGCTTTCAGTATGATAATTTCGTTGTGTCTCTTTAGCAAAGTAAATGATATCAGCTTCCTGCTTACCTAAAAATTCAAATAAAGTTCAATTGCTATAAATCACACCACTCTATATGCCATCAAAAGTGGTACTTAGAAATCTTAGTAACAATTAACGTAAAAATCAGAGAAAAGCGATATTTTTGCCCATCAAAACAAAAGAAAGCAACTATTGACGTTTTTTTATCTTTGTTAGAATAGATTCCATCAAATGTAGCATTATTAGTTCCTTGCAAACTTAGTTTGTTTGCTTTGAAAGTAGGTTGGCGTAGGTATATATGCGCAGACTTCTTAATATTACTAATGCCCTTATTGACAATGACTTACAAACAGACTATCGGTAAACCAATACAGGTAGAAGATAGCATAATTTACAAACCGAATAATTTATTGCGGTTTCACTGAGGATAAACTTATGACAAAACCAAGCAAATCAACTATCGCTATCTGGGGCGGAGAAACAGAGCACGAAGCTTATGAACGCTCAACACAAGTACCTGTAGTTCACAGTGTATCTTTTGGTTACAAAGACATTGAAACATGGCATGCGGTGGCGCTAGAAAAAGAAGAAGGCCATATATATTCGCGTAATACCAACCCAACTGTGCGTGCCTTTGAAGACAAAGTAAAAGAACTTGAAGGTGCTGAGGCAGCAACGAGTTTTTCTAGTGGTATGGCGGCAATCAGTAATATTTTTGGTACATTTTTACGCCCTGGAGACCGTATTGTGTCCATAAAAGACAGTTACGGTGGCACCAATAAGTTATTCACTGAATTTTTACCTCCTATGGGTATTGAAGTCTGTTTGTGTGACACCACAAATTATGAAGAAATAGAAGCGGAAGTAGCTAAAGGCTGTAAAATGCTCTATTTAGAAACACCGACAAACCCAACAGTGAAAATAACTGATATTTCACGCCTAGCTGAAGCAGGTAAAGCCGTTGGTGCTTTAGTCGTTGTTGATAATACTTTTGCCACACCAATTAACCAAAATCCATTAGAGCAAGGTGCAGATATTGTTCTTCACAGCGCTTCTAAATTTTTAGGTGGCCATGCTGATGCACTGGGTGGTGTTGCTTGTGGTAATAAAGAATTAGTTAAAAAGATTTATCATTATCGTGAAATAAATGGTGCTTCACTCGCGCCAATGGATGCCTATAGTTTATTACGTGGCATGAAAACGTTAAGTTTACGTGTTGAGCGTCAAAACGAAAGTGCCATGAAAATTGCTACTTATCTACAACAGCACCCTAAAGTTGATGTAGTTAACTACCCTGGACTAGAAACTCATGTTCATCATGATGTTGCCAAGAAACAAATGCGCGGCTTTGGTGGTATGTTAAGTTTTTCTGTTAAAGGCGGCTTAGATGCCATTAAAGTTTTCTTACCAAAACTTAACTATGCACACATGGCGGCAAACTTAGGTTGCGTTGAAACAGTGGTAGGTCCTCCGGTAGTAACTAGTCATGTAGAGTGTACCGATGAAGAGCGTGCCGCGGCTGGCATACCTGAAGGTTTAGTTCGCTACTCTACCGGTATTGAAGATGTAAAAGATTTGATTGCTGATTTAGAGCAAGCATTATCCTTTTTATAATGCCTTCCCCTCGGTTGTTTTAGCGTTAATGGCGAGGGTTAGTGGTGAAGGTTAATATTGGGGTCATCAGTGACCCCTTTTTTATTTGAACCACCATTTGTGTAGCTTAAGGTTTATTGAATATTTATTGCTAAAGTCTTATTTAACGACATCAGCAATAACATACAAACAATCGCCCATTTTAGCTAAAGAAGGCACATGTCGAGCAATAACAAGACCGCCGCGTTTAGCATAATATTCAACAGGCGCTATGCCCGTTCTTTCTGTGCTATGAATTTTCGCCATTAAATCACCTTGTTGCACCGTGTCTCCAAGGGAAACACAAGGTTCCAACAGCCCTGCATGCTGGGAAAATAAATAGCAACTTGAGTCGGCCATGTCTAACTCAATAATATCCTCATCACAAGCCAGTAACTCTCCCGACATAATACCGCTATGAATAAGAAAATTATCAACACCTCGTTTTGCAATAGCCACTGTTCTTGGTGTTGTTGTACCTCCGCCGCCCAATTCAGTGGTCACAAACACTTTTCCCATATTTTCAACTTGAGTGTCATACATACTTTCAGCGTCTATATCTAACATCATCACTTGATAGGGTGCTTGAAAAGCATCCCTTGCTGCTCGACATCGTGCTTGCTGTTCACTATCGGCTAACAGGTGACAAGCAGAAAAAGGCAAGAAATCGAGTGTTTTACCACCTGAGTGAATATCAAGAACATAATCAGCCATGGGTAAAAGTATCCGGCTAAAATAGTCAGCAATTATTTGTGTTACCGTGCCATTAGCTTTACCCGGAAAAGCACGATTAAGATTAACATTGTCAATCGGTGACACGCGTGTACCCACTTGAAATGCCGGATAATTCATCGCTGGGATAATAATAATGCGGCCATTTATGTCGCTGAAGTCTGTACGTTCAGCAAAACTGAGTAAGGCTATAGGGCCTTCGTATTCATCGCCGTGATTGGCACCAGTAAGTAACGCCGTGGGGCCGTCACCACTTTTTATTTGGGTGATGGGGATCATCACAGATCCCCAAGCTGAATCATCACGAGAATAAGGTAGGCTTAAGAATCCGTGCTGAATCCCCTCTTTATCAAAATCAATGGTGGCGTTAATTGGATTATTTCTCATACTAATATACCTTTACTCTATCACTAACAGTTTTCTGGGTACGTTAGACAAGCACTGTGCCCCTGTAGAAGTTACCACCACACTTTCTGTAATTTCAAAACCCCAGTTATCAAGCCATATTCCTGGCATAAAATGAAACGACATACCTTCTTCTAATACCGTAGTATCAGAACGCCTCAAGCTCATAGTACGTTCGCCCCAGTCAGGTGGGTAGCTTATTCCTATTGGGTAACCAACGCGATTGGCTTTATCAAAACCTTGCTTTTTGAGAAAATCAAAAAAAACATCGGCCACTTCACCACAAGTATTACCCGGGCGAAACATCTCCAAAGTGATATCAATAGACTCTAAAACCATCTTTTCCATGTCTAAATATTCTTGTGTCGGCTGACCAAAGTATAAAGTACGCGAACAAGGAGTATGATAACGCGCATGTACTCCTGCTAACTCCATGCAAATGCCTGAATCTGCAGGTATAACACCGCCATCCCAAGTCAGGTGGCAGGCGGCACTTTCTTCACCAACCCCGATCAAAGGAACAATAGATGGATAATCACCAAAATGCTCATCAGTCCCTAAAGTACCCGCGTGTAATATTTCAGCGACCAATTCATTTTTGCGCATACCGGGAGTAGCAACAGTCATTACTCTTTGATAAATTTTTTCAACGACCTTACCAGCTCGTTGCATATAAACGAGTTCTTGACTAGATTTCACCGCCCTTTGCCAGTTAACTAAACCGTTTACATCAACAAACTTGGCATTAGGTAAACCACAATAAAGCGACTCTGCCGCGCGAGCTGAAAAGTAATAGTTGTCTTTTTCAAGGCCAATTTCACTATTACCAAGACCTCTTTTCTGCAATATTTCCGCTAAGTATTCCATGGGATGTTCTTGCTCTGACTGTACATAATTGTCAGGGTATTCAATGATATTTTCAGCACTCAAATCTGTGGTCATTGCCGCACCCGCTGCGTCAATAATTCGACCAAACCAAAACAAGGTATTATCGGTGCCAATAACGACGCATTGATGAACATAAAACGACCAAGCATCATAGCCAGTCAGCCAATTTATATTAGCCGGATCAGTAACAATGAGAACTTCTACCCCCTTATCGGACATAGCCTTACGGGTTTTAAGCGCTCTGTCATTATATTCTTGTTTACTAAAACGGCGACGATTTTCAATCATGGCTATAACCTTCAAGTGCATCATAATTATTCGATTATCTATCAGATAGTTAAGGTTGGCAATTCAAATTAAAGACTACATTTTCATGCAAGGTAAATTTAGAAAAAATCTATTAATGTACACTGTTTCACTCTGTTTTCTCCTGTCGAAAGTACTAATTCATTGACATTTATCTAACAAACAAAGCTAATCTGTTTTCAAGTGATAAATTAAGACTAGAATTCATTACGAGCCCAGTTGAATTGTCAATTTTTGTAGGATAATGTGAAGGGATAACAGCAACAAATTCGTTTACAAGACCCTATATGATAAAACTCAAGTATTCACTTTCCCCCAAACTACCAGTGTTTTTTAGTTGCTTTTACTTAGTCATGCAACTGTTCATAGCCTTACCATCAAAGGCTGATACGTGGCGCTATGCCATAGAAGAGTCGTTAACCGACATACAAGGGGTGTATGCGAGTAAGTTTAAAAAAATTATCGAAGAAAACTCAGCGCATAAAGTATTGATATATCCTTTTGGTACTTTAGGGGAATCAACTGATTTATTAGAGCAAGCTCAAGCAGGTTTGCTACAGTTTGTCGATCAATCACCTGGTTTCATTGGGACGTTAATACCTGAAGCGCAAGTTTTTCTCTTGCCTTATGTACTCCCTGAGAAACACAGTGAAATTGCTTATTTTTTTAAACATTCAAAAACTATTCATCAGACATTCCATAAACTCTACGGCGCACAAGACTTAGAGCTACTAACCATGTTTCCCGAAGGCAATGTTGCCATTACTACCCGCGAGGTCTTTCGTTCACAAGCAGATTTATCTGGCATGAAAATTAGGGTAATGAGCTCGCCTTTATTAATTGAAACCTATAAAGCCTTTGGCGCGGTACCCACACCTTTACCTACTGGTGAAATTTTTGGCGCCTTACAAACCAATATGATACAAGGTCAGGAAAACCCGTGGTTTTATCTTGAATCAGCAAAATTGTATGAAGTAAGTAATGTCATCACAGAAATTGGCCATAACCTTTACACTACAGCAGTGATGGCCAATAAGAAATTCTATGAAAGTAGCACATTAGCAGATCAGGCACTGATATCACGTGCCACAAAAGAAGCAACAGACTTCATTATAGAATACCAAAAAGAATTAGAAATTAGCGCCAAATTAACAATTAAAAAATCTAAGCCTAACGTTCAATATATCACCTTAACCGATGCCGAAAGGGAGCCTTTTCGCCAATCGGCTAAAAAGGTTCAAACCAAATTTATTGACGCAACCGGCCCATCAGGAAAAGCAATACTTAAACAGTTACAAGAGGATTTAAATGATGCTAAAAACCATTAAATTTACTTTATCATCACGGTTTTGTGTTGGTAGCAAGAGGCTAGCATGAATAATCCAAAACATGTTATCAGTAGGCTGTATCAATCTTTTTACCATTTCATCAATAAATTCGAAGCTTTTCTGCTTGTTGTGAGCGTGTTGTTGATGGCGACTAATAATATTGCCAATGTCGTTGGTCGGGTTGTTTTTCAAGAAAGTTTGTTTTTTACCGAAGAGCTCAATAGCATATTGATTGTATTGATCACTTTTGCTGGCTCAAGCTATGCTAGTCGACATGCGAGACATATCAAAATGACCGCGCTTTTTGATCTTTTATCACCGTTTTATAAAAAAATATTCCTGATTATTATTTCTTTATTAACGGCTGTGGTTATGTGGATGATGTGCTATTTTTCTGTTGAGTATATTAACTGGATTGCACCCAAAGGCAAGGTGTTACCAGCAACGCAAATCCCCGTTTATTTAACCTATATTTGGGTACCTGTTAGTTTGTTTTTAACAGGTTTAGAGTATCTCCTGACAGCCACAAAAAACATCACTCATCACGAGCTGTATCTGTCTTCGTCTATTAAGGGAGATATTTATGATTAATACCCAGTTAAACTTTACTCAATTATTCTTTGCCCGACTAAGTTTTGCCCAATTAGCGAACACCTACCTAAGTATCTACTTTATAGCTAGTTCGTCTATTCAGGAGAGAAAACAATGGAAATGATGCCATTAATGTTCACAGTTATGGTGGTGCTGTTATTGCTTGGCTTCCCGATGAAAATTCCACTACTTGTTGGCTCGCTCATCGGATTTTTCCTCATGTTCGACAGTTTTGAGCATGCCCAATTTATGATCCAACAAATGATTGCGGGAGTAAAACCAGCTTCTTTAATAGCAATACCTATGTTTATTCTCGCCGCTGATATAATGACCCGAGGACACTCGGCTAATCGCTTAATTGATATGGTAATGGCTTACATGGGTCATCGTAAAGGTGGTCTAGCAGTGAGTACTGCAACCGCTTGTACACTCTTTGGTGCAGTTTCTGGCTCAACTCAAGCAACCGTTGTAGCCATCGGTTCACCTTTGCGCCCCAAACTACTAGAAAACGGCTATAACGACTCTTTTGTATTATCGTTAATTGTTAATGCCAGCGGCATCGCATTATTGATACCACCAAGCATTGGCATGATCATCTATGGCGGCATTTCCCACACCTCCATTTCAGATCTTTTTATCGCCGGTCTTATGCCTGGGCTATTGTTGTTACTACTCTTTTCTATGTACTCGGTTTATTACGCTAAAAAACATAATATCCCCACACTTGATAAAGTGTCTCCTCAACGCAGATGGGCAATGACCAAGCAAGCTATTTGGCCACTGGGTTTCCCACTTATTATCATTGTTGGCATTTATGGCGGTATTTTTAGTCCGACCGAAGCCGCATCAACTTGTGTTTTATATGCATTGATCCTTGAAGTATGGGTCTTTAAATCACTGTCCATAAGTGAAGTGATTGATAGCGCTAAATCAAGTGGTTTAATAACAGCCGTCGTGTTTATCTTAGTGGCGGCAGGTGCTGCTTTCTCTTGGATTATTTCTTATGCACAAATACCGCAAGCGATAATGTCGAGCATTGGTCTTGCTGATGCCAGTAAAGTTGAGCTGCTCATCGTTATTTCAATAGCCTTCTTCGTCGCTTGTATGTTCGTTGATTCTATCGTCGTTATTCTGATTTTAGTGCCTATTTTCTTACCCGAGATTGAGCGCCTTGAACTGGATAAAGTATTAGTGGGTATATTGATCACTTTACAAGTTGCCATTGGCGCAGTAACGCCACCATTTGGCTGTAATATATTTACTGCCGTTGCCGTATTTAGACGACCTTATATGGACGTAGTTAAAGGTTTGTTTCCGTTTATTCTCTTATTGTTACTGGTAGTAATACTAGTAATCTCATTTCCACAAATAGCTTTGTTTCCGCTCGATTTAATATAAAGATATAACGCGGATAGCTCCTTGGACTTAAAAGTTCAAGGAGCTTATATACCCATCAGTCCTCCACTCAAATAACTATCATTACTACTCAAATTTAACTTAACAGCAGATAACTAGCCATTTACTGCGTGTTTGACTAGTTTTGTCTGAATTTAGCTCATCTTTAGAGAAAAACACAAAATAAGACGCTTAAAACAGAATAACTCCTGCCCATGAGTTCGTTATATTTTAAGTGTAGGGAGAAAAACTTAATAAATAGAACAAAATTTTCATCTCCCAAACATGAACTATTACAAACAATTATAATTAAAGAGGGAACATGAATATATCACCCCCAACGGGCAATAAAAGGCTCTTTCCGCTGATAACAACGCTAACTGCACTCTATATAGCTACTGTACCAATGACTGTCGCTGCTGAAGAACAGGAAGACAAAGCCAAAAAATCAGTAAAAAAACAATCTGTGGTAGAAGTTATCCAAGTAACGGCAAGCAAACGCTCAGAAAGTATTCAAGAAGTTCCTATGGCGGTATCTGCCTTTTCAGGGGAAACACTTGAAAAACTGGGTTTACAAGAAGGCCTCAACATAACCCAGCACGTACCGAATATGAACTTCTTTGCCATTTTCGGTGAAGCCTCCAGTCCTTCTATGAGTATTCGAGGCATCAGCCTAGTGAATTATTCAGATTCATGGGAGTCGCCAGTATCAATATACGTAGATGATGTCTACCGTGGTAATCCAGCGGGCTCTGCTATGCAGTTGTTCGATATTTCTCGCTTAGAAGTTTTAAAAGGACCACAAGGCACACTTTTTGGTCGTAATAACACCGGGGGGTTAGTACACCATATTACCAATAATCCACACGATGAGTTTGAAGCTAAAGCCTCTATTCAGTTTGGCACTTATAATCAAAAAATCGTCGAAGGTGTGTTAAATATGCCTATAACTGACGGCATTCGCTCTAGGTTAGCAGTTAAAATGAATAAGGCTGATGGCTGGCAAACCAACCATGCTTCACCTGTTAATGATTACGGACTTGATGTTGACACCCAAGACTTAAATAGTACCGATAGCCTAGCCTATCGCCTTAAATTTGCTTTTGATATTGGTGAAGAATCAGAGTTATTATTAGATTTTCATGGTAGTGAAGCCGATCAAACGTCTGTAGGTTTTGCTCACATGGGTTATTTAGACCCGACTACCGGCGATAGATGCTCTATTAAACGCATCCATAACGGGGAATGTACTAGTAACACTTTTGGCACTACAGGTATTGCCGAAGCTGGTGGTCAATGGGGTCCGGAGCATGTTTCATCGAGCATTAGTGGCGGAACAGTAACACAAATAGAAACCACGGGTATATCAGCTAAATTAACGATTCCGTTAACAGATAATATCGAGCTAACCTCTATTACTGCATTAGAAGAAATGGATAAGTTTTTACAAGATGACGGTGATGGGGTTGGCCTTTCTGGTGTTGGTTTTAATGTGTTTTTTGATGAACAATATCGTTCTGATACCAAGCAAATAACACAAGAATTGCGTTTAAATGGCAATACCGAGAAGACAAAATGGGTAGCAGGTTTGTATTACTATGACGACAGTAGACAAATGCGTACTCAAAACCCAGCCGGCGCTGATTTTGCTTCTGCAGTACCTATCGGCTTTGCTCATCAAGAAGATGTACTACTTGAAACAGAGTCGTGGGCAGTATTTGGTCAGCTTGATTATGACTTAACTGACGATCTTACCTTGGTCGCGGGTTTACGTTATACCACAGACGATCGTACCTATCACTATGAGCGACCCGTTAGTTACTATGGACTATTAGATCCTACTGATGCTGATAGCGATGGCGATTTTAACGACCCTGTTGACGATACATTAGATGAAGATGGTTTTTCTGGCAGATTAGGTCTTAATTATCATTTAGATGCTGATACGCTACTTTATGCTAGTGTCTCTACAGGACTAAGAGCTGGTGGCTTTTCAGCAAGTTATAACGCAAAACCAGCCGCTTTTGAACCGGTAAAACAAGAGAAAAACACTAGTATTGAAGCCGGTTTTAAAACAACCTTTCTCGACGGTAAAGCACGACTTAATGGTGCCGTGTTTAGCTATACACTTGAAGGCTTTCAAGCGCAAGTATTTGAAACATTGGCCACGGGTAGCGTAATACTGAACGCAGGTGATGTTGACGGTATTGGTGCTGAATTAGATTTAACTTATGCTATTACCGAAGACTTTGAAGTGATTGCTAGTCTTGGTTTACTAGACACAGAGTTGGACTCAGATAAAAGCACGATAGTCGCTGGTGAAACAGTAAGCCTTGATGGTGTTTCACTACCATCAGCGCCAGAATTATCTTATAGTCTAATCGGCCGTTATTATATTGGCAATGTATCACTACAGTTAGATTACTCTTGGCAAGATGAGCACTTTTTACAAGTAGAGAATGACCCTTATTCAAAGTCACCCTCTTACGGTATCGCTAATGCTAGCATAGATTGGACATCAGAAGACGGTGCTTGGGGTGTGTCTTTCTTCGCTCAAAACCTAGCGGATGAAGAATACTTTACTTATCAGAATTCTCTTGGTGACGACTGGGGTTATGGTGTTTGGGGTAAGCCACGCACTTTTGGTCTTAAATTCAAGTGGAACACCTTATAATTGACTAAATCACTAATGAGATATTAGTTATCACTTTTTTATTTTAAAAATAAAAGGGGAATAGTTTACTATTCCCCTTTTTTTTACTTAGCTGAGGTTTCTTAACTGGGATTACTTAGCTGCGGTTACTTGGCACGACTGAACGAAAACAACCTAGTTTTTAATAGCACGGCTCTTACAAAGAGCTATCACAAAGACAACGCCAAACTCACTTTGGTTCGCTCCATCACAACCGACGTTTTAAAATGTAGCACATCACTGTCGGCAAAAAACATTTGTTGAGTGAATTCATCAAAATCTTCCATGTCTTTAGCAGTAACAATTAAAATAAAATCAACCTCCCCCGTCACGTAATAACACTGCTGAACGCGCGGTGATTTTTTTACTTTACTTTTAAAGGCATTAAAACAATTAACATTATCTCTGCGTAACTCCACCGAAATTAAAAAAGTCATGGCTTGACCGACAGCCTTAGGTGAAACAATGGCAACTTCAGAAGAGATGACTTTGTTATCTCGTAACCGTTTGAGGCGACGCTGAATGCTCGCTGAAGATAAACCTACCTGTTCTGATAGTTTCTCCATGCTTGCTTTAACATCTACTTGTAATATTGATAATATTTTTAAGTCTTGATTATCTAATTCCATACGAACCTTGAACAATATTTTGATGACAATATTACATCACATATAGAATAAAATCGATGATTTCTCCTTGAATTATTCGATAAGAAGATACAACAGCCTTAAATCAGTTTGCTAAAGTATTACCGTTATTTCATGTTTGTTGTAGCACCTAACAGTGTCAATTTAAGCAAGCCAGTCGTTTATATTTTATTGAGGTTTACTATGTCAATGATCGCCAGTGTTATAGAAAAAGAGTCAACTATTACTGTGGTTAACCCACAAGACGGATCATTCGTTGGTGAAGTTTACAGTGCCAATGAAGCAGATGCTCAACATGCTATAGAGATAGCTGTTGCTGCAGCAGGTATAGCTAAAAATTTACCTGCGCATGTGCGCATGTCGGTACTTAATCAAGTAGCTGATGCTTTATTTCAGCAAAAAGAATTATTTGCGCAAATGATAGCGCGAGAAGGCATTAAAACCATTAATGAAGCGAGAAAAGAAGCAATACGTTGCGTCGACACTTTGCGAATTAGTGCCGAAGAAGCACGACGCTTGACCGGCGAAACTATTGCCTTTGACCAAGCACCGGGCTCAGAAAATAAATTTGGTTACTACAAGAGATTACCCTTAGGTGTTGTGCTCGCTATTACGCCTTTTAACGACCCGCTTAATTTAGTGGCGCATAAAATTGGCCCCGCAATAGCCGCAGGTAATGCAGTGATATTAATGCCACATAGTGAAACCCCCCTAGTGGCAAAAATGCTGATTGAACTGTTTGCCAAAACAGAGCTGCCCGAAGGGGTTTTGCAGTTAGTCACTGGTCGCGGAGAGATCATTGGCGATGTACTCGTCTCAGACCCTCGTGTCAACATGGTTTCATTTACGGGTGGTAGCAGCGTTGGCAACAAAATATTAGCGCAAACAGGTTTAAAGAAAGTAGCTATGGAGCTTGGTAGTAATTGTCCTGCGGTCATTTTAGCTGATGCCGATATTGATCAGGCACTTGAGGCAACGGTCAGTGGCGCATTTTGGGCTGCCGGGCAAAACTGCCTACATGTGCAACGGATATATATTCAAGACGATTTATATGCTCAATTTTCAGAAGCGTTCGTTAAACGTGCTCAAACTATCCTTATGGGTGACAAACTTAAAGAGGATACCGATATGGGCCCAATGATAAATGAGAAAGCAGCACTCCAGGTTGAATTTCTGGTTAACGATGCCTTAAGTAAAGGCGCGACATTATTGTGTGGAGGCAATAGAGAAGGAGCATTCTATCAACCGACCGTGCTCGCCAATGTTAGTGATAGCTGTTTGATTGCTAAAGAAGAGATTTTTGGTCCCGTTACCCTACTTTACCGCTTTGATGATATTGAAGAAGGTATTGCGATGGCTAATAACGTTGATTATGGCTTGCAAGCGGGTGTATTTACCTGTGATTTAGATTTAGCCTTCAAGGTTGCCGATTCACTGGAATGTGGCGGCGTGATGATTAACGACAGTAGTGATTACCGTATCGATGCTATGCCATTTGGTGGTGTAAAAGGCTCTGGACTTGGTCGTGAAGGCGTGATGAGCACTATTCATGAAATGACAGCAGCAAAAACTTATTGTTTCAACTTGCGTAAATAGCAGCTTGTTCACAACTTCAGAAAGAAAAGATAAAGGATAAATATTATGAGCAAACTTTATAAACTAGCCATTATTGGTTTTGGTAATGTCGGCCAAGGATTAACTAAAATTCTTAGCAATAAGCATGCACTATTAAATGATCGTTTTGGTGTTGACATTCGTATTGTCGCAGTCTGTGACTTATACAAAGGCAGTGTCGCCGACCCTAACGGCCTAGATCCTAATATGTTATTAAATACCCTTGAATTAGAGGGCGACTTAAAAAGTTTACATGCTCAACACACTACCTGGAATGCTCAAGAAACTATTGATAACAGTGGAGCAGATATTTTAATTGAATTGGCCTATACCGATTTAAAAACGGGTCAGCCCGCACTGAGTCATGTCAAGCAAGCGCTTAATAATGGTATGCATGTTTCTATGACGAATAAAGGCCCTGTTGCTTTAGCCTTTCCTGAATTGAGAGACCTTGCGAAGAAAAACAAGGTACAAATAGGCATTGAAGGCACAGTAATGAGTGGCACACCGTCATTAGCTTTGGGTAGTGAAATGTTACTTGCGGCTGGCATCACTAAAATTCAAGGTATTTTAAACGGTACCACTAACTATATATTAGGTGAGATGGCAGCTGGCTTAGATTACCAAGTAGCACTAACGCAAGCGCAAGAATTGGGTTATGCCGAAGCGGATCCTACGGGTGATGTCGATGGCCATGACGCCGCAGCTAAGGTCGTTATTTTAGGTAATTTATTTATGGATTTAGCGCTCACGTTAGCTGATATTGATTGTACTGGTATTAGTCATATTTCAGCAGCAGATGTCGCTAAAGCATCAGCACAAAATAAACAGTGGAAGCTGATCGGCACGGTTGCTAAAACAGACACTGGCTTTATCGCATCGGTTAAACCCGAAATGGTAAGCAAAGATCATCCTCTCGCTTCTATTTTAGGGGCAACTAATGCCATTACTTACAGCACGGAATTATTAGGCGATATTACCTTGATTGGCCCTGGGGCGGGACGATTAGAAACGGGTTATGCGGTAATAGAAGATATTTTATCTATTCACAAAAATAGTTAAACTCACTCAGCGTAGCCGAATTATTGACTCTGTAATAAATTCTTATTTACTAACGTTCTTTACAGGCGCGCAGCTCATGCTTTAAATATTTAAAAAATAAATGGAACTTTAACTTCAATAATAGCTCTTACTATATGAGAGACTTTTATTTCCCTTAGTGTTTCATGTTTTATAACGCGTTTACTTGCTTTTAAGTAAACGCTTTTTTTTTGCTTTTTTTTACTTTTTTTAGCAACGCTTAGTATTTCCTAAACATTCGCTAAACACTCGTTAAACATAACATGGCTGATTGAGCTGCTCCCTTTAAGGGCGAGATTATGAAATACTACTTTGTTGTCACGTTAGCCAAGCATAGTTGATTAGAACCGCCACACAGTTAAAAATTGTCCGCTATTGTCATCAGTACCCTTTCGCCTAATTTGTTTTTTCAGTATTGGTATTCAATAGCGACAAAAAATCTGCCGGCTTTATGACCTAAGACTCCTCCAAGATCTAAACGAATTGGTGGCTGAAATAAACCCATGACTCAAGCTCAGTACTACCAAAATTATTAATTTGCTGGCGACCGTCAATATATTCTCAATGATATTCTGTCGTCTAACTTATTGAACCAATGTTAAAAAGATAAATCCAAGTAAAATCAACCATAAAACTTGAGTTTTCATCAACAAGCCAATTGTTTGTCTATTATTGGTGCCATTTACTCTGATACACAAAAATGCTTATCTTGTGTACTGGGCTTACCTCTACTTTCATGTAGCTAAATATAGTAAATATCATTAATAATCATCAACTTATTGTACAAATCTGGTTCTTAGATCAATCGCTCGTAATGAGCTACTTGTCTGGTAAAGGTAAGCGTAGCTATCACCATACAGCTCCTGTAAACTCACTTTATGGATTACAAAAAGAGATTTTAATGAAGCATAAAATTGAGGTAATGATCTCCGAGCAAGAAATCAAGGATAGAGTAACGCAATTAGGAGCACAAATAAGCGCACATTATCAAACTAGCGAGAATTTAGTTATGGTTGGTTTATTACGTGGTTCATTTGTTTTTATGGCTGATTTAACTAGAGCGATAAAAGTGAACCATAGTGTTGATTTTATGACCGCTTCCAGTTACGGAAATAGCATGGAAAGCTCTCGCGATGTGCATATCCTTAAAGATCTCGACGATAACATCGAAGGTAAAGATGTATTACTGGTAGAAGATATTATTGATACTGGCAATACATTAAGCAAGGTGCTAGAAATACTGAACTTGCGCGCACCAAACTCCGTTCAAATCTGCACCCTATTAGACAAGCCTACGCGTCGTGAGCAAGAAGTAACCGTGAAATGGATAGGCTTTGAAATACCAGATGAATTTGTCGTTGGTGTCGGAATAGATTATGCGCAGAAATATCGCCATCTACCCTACATTGGTAAAGTCATCCCGTTAGAAAAAGATGCTTAGCTTAACCTAATACAAAATAAATGCTCACGCATTAGTCATACCAGTGGAGATTAATAGTAAGTATTAACAGTGGCTATTAACAATGAATTACTAGGCTGATAACAATGAATTACTAGGCTGATAACAGCATTTGCTATTTCGGCCTTTTTATTGATGCACTTTTAAGCTGCAGAGAAACTAAAAAGCCGTCCCAAAAGACGGCTTTTTCTATAGAAAAAGATTAAAAAAAGTTATAGTGTCGTAACTTTTCTATTATCTAAATAACTAGGCTTGATAAACCCAAGCTAAAAAACATTTTGAATCGTTTACGTTAGTAAACTGTATTAACTTAGCACCATCTTGATCAGTAACAACAACATTATGTTTGTTAACTGAAACAGATCGAACAGGAGACTTAATTGAATAAATCTTACCTTTATATGTATAAGACATAATAAAAACTCTTTTAATTTTAGCTATACCAATAGGTATAAACGTATGAATAAGAAAAGCTATATTATTGTGTGAAAACTTTTAGATATTTATAAATATCAACTCAATTCGAGATCAAATCTCGATAACCAGACAATAATTTAAGCTTAATAATTTGAGTGATGACTGACTGTGAAAGGGAAAGACAAAACAGTGATTATCACAAGGATAATCAGTTAAATAAACGAGAGGAGAATAAATAACGAGGCTACTATATAGCTAGTAGACAAATAAGTAAACTACTTATTGTTATTTACCGCTAATATCGTCAAACTGTCGGTAAAGCAAAACACCATTATTACCCTACTACATGCCACAGGTGCATATTCTGATCATCCCAGCAATGCCTCTAAGAGAGCTCACGGAAATACTATCGCGCATCCATCCCTGCAAACGAGTATCACTAATTAACAATAAAAACACCTCGAAAGGAAAATTAAATCTAGCGAATTTGTCAACTATAGCCTACCGAAGCTTTTTATTTTTAAACAACTTTTTTAGGTTTAGGTACTTTTTATAACCAGTACATCAATCCCTACCGCTTAAAGCATAAAACCCGTCAACAGTGTCAAATATTTGGTTATGCAGCTTTACATCAGACCCAATATTGAACTGCAATGTTAATGTTTAATAGTCGTTCAATAACAGTGTTCTTTGCATTTTTTCGACGTTAGGGTCATAAAACAAATTTTTATAAATTAGGTAGCCGTGCTTTTTTATCACATTTTAATAAACAAACCATTAAGGGCACACTTTTTATGCTCGACATCAACCATTGTTGCCTTACCATTAGCATTCGGGCTAACCTCTGCTGTTCGCACTAGTTAAGGCATTTATTGTGCAATTATACTGGGATTATAATGGGATTATTTGCTTCATTATATGGTGGCACTAACCAACAAACATCAGGTTCTAATACAGGTTTAATCGTTGCCATGGTATTAATATTAACCAGTTTTGTACGTAACCTCCTGAAAGTGGTATTGCAGCGACATTCACTGTTGTAAGCATCGCGGGTTATTTCAAATGCTATTTGGTTTTTTAAACTAGATAAATATTTTATTTTGGTTTCCTAACCCGTTATGTCAGGCTTTACTTATAGCATAGGTGTGCTAATTATCCTTTCACAAATAGAGCCTTTATTTTGGGTTAAGTTTGGCAGCCCTCTTCTGAGCTAAATATGTCAATAAGTGCACTAACTAACTCAGCAACTCTACTTGGATCCTATTGCTTTTTAGTGCCTTTTTTGGCCACAAAAATACAACATAATAGTGTCTACTAGTATCATTGAGGTAATGGATGACAGTGTGCAATTGCTAAACATTTCAGATCCCATTGGTTTTGGTGTCGATCGAGGATTGAAGAAATTATTGTGGGCTATCAAAGTCAGGGGCGAAAATACTATTAACAAATGTGTACGAGCGAGTACAAAGTAACTTTAACCAATTTAAATTTCTTGAAAAATATCTGTGAAATATGTATTTGATACTAGACTTGATGCACTTAATTATTTAAAACAAAGCACTATGTAAAGTAGAACTTTTCAAAGCGGTCAAAATAACTGCAACATTATAACTTTATGCTTTGTAGCAGGTTAACCACTCAGCGAAAATGTCATTCGCTCTTCGCTGAGTACATTATTTTTAGCTAATTACTTGGTGAGATACTTTAACATTTCTACCACTTGCATAGGTGTTGTTGCCCATGCGTGAGCTGCGGCATCTACTTCTTTAAGAGGATGCACTATGTCTTCGCCATGCAAAGCAATATAAGGCTTGTTAAGTGCTGCACAATAACCCGCATCAAAGGCCGCATTCCATTGCTTATATTTATCACCAAAGCGAATTATGGCAATATCACAACGCTCAATTAATGTTTTTGTTCTTATGGCATTTACTTTTGCTGATTTATGATCTCGCCAAAACGGTTGGCTTTCAGCGCCAAGAATATCTCCAGCACTGTCACTGGTTTCATGATCGGTATTAGCTGAGCAAAAGGTAATATTTAACGCGTGCTTTTGACAACCTTGAATAATTTTCTCTCGCCAATCAGTGTGAATTTCACCTGAGAGATAGACATTAAATTTCATAACTATAACCTATTTTACCGTTATTTTATCTTGATAAACAGTGTACAAATTAAAACACACACTACAATTTTAACTCATAGCATGATGACTAAATGCGTCAACACCTACGCGGCGTAATGCTAAGAAAAACAATGATAGTTACAAGGCAATTGAAGCAAAAGTATGAGAGGAAAAAATGACTCGTTGAACTTGCGCAAGCCAAAGGTTTAGTGACCTATATAATGTATTTTATAAGGAAATTAATAATCACTCTCGCGATTTGCAGCTGCTATGTTTGCAACTATAAGTGCCATTAAGTTCGGCAATGGAAGTGTCGGTGAGTTTTTCATTGATAATACACAAATAAGCGAGTGCGTGTAGTGCACTCGCTTATTTACATATTTATATGCGCTAGTGCTTAAACAGCAACTACTTTATTTGCACATGGACCTTTCTGCCCTTGACCTACTTCAAACTCAACAGCTTGACCATCAGCCAATGTTGCGTATTCACCGCCAGCTTGAATTTCTGAATGATGAACAAACAAATCTTTACTTCCGTCTTCAGGAGTAATAAAGCCAAAACCTTTATCTGCATTAAACCACTTAACTATACCTTTACTCATAACGTTCTCTTTCTCTTTGGTGAAAAATATAATTCTGATTTGCTATCACCATTACAAACCAGAATGTAAATTTAATTGAGCTACTTTAAGCAGCAAATTTATTATTGATTAACGATGTTTACCGTTTTTATTTTTCATACTAGCCACCTTTCGCGCTATAGCAAGTAACTCTGGTGAAATATCATCGGCGCCACCTTTTATTAACTTGCTCACATCACCCGATGAGAATAATGAACCACGCTCAGATTTAACCCCTAACGATCTAACAAAATCTTTTGTTTTACCCGTACTACATGTATCAATGTATTTAAGAATCACTTGCTCATTAAAGTTCAGCGGTTCTTTTTTCAAAGTAATAATTTGTTCGGTAAGCGCTTGTATTTCCGACTCTAACGTTGCAATCAATTCTGCAATAGTTGAATATGGTTTCATTAAGTTGTTTAGCTCTTATAAGGATATCTGGCGATGCCAAAAGGCATTCAATTTTACAGTAAATTAGCATTAAGCATCACGCTTAAAATATCATTATATACCTAAACTCGCCAATTCCATAACGCTGCTACTTTTAAAGTTTATTTTTATGACTTGTTTCGATTAATTACTTAATTTTTCCAATAAGTCATGAATCTCAGCTTTTAATTCTTTATCAACAATTTTATTACAACTAATTCTAGCTTTTTCTAAGTGCTCAATAGCACCGACTTTATCCCCTAACTCAACTTTTAGCGCCGCAATTGAAAAACCAATAGATGAGCGGAAATCTTTAGAGTTAATCGCTTCAGCTTTCACTAAAGCTTGTTGATAAATAGTGACAGCTAATGGTAAGTCGTCGGTAAAGTCAGCAAGCGTTTCCCACTGTACAGGGTGATCTTTATCGGTGTTTTCATTATCGTCACAGACTTGCTTTAATTCTAAATAATAACGGTCGAATTTCGTTTGATTTTTTTCTTGAGCAGCCGTCATTAAGCTATCAGTGAGTGAAAGCACTCTCTTGTATATTTTGGTATTCATATTATGACCTTATAAATTATCGTTAACGATGAAGCAAGTGAAGTTTACTTTATATCCATGTTACCTCAAGATGCAGGGTTCAACTGGAATTAGAAACGCCTTTAGGCAAGGCGTTAATTGAAGAGAATGGTTGTTCAGGAAAATATGCTCCTGCATTCTCTAATAAGCTGCATCCATGCAGCGTCCTTGTCTAAATCAATAACGTAGCATAAAGCGTTTCTAAACCAGCCCTTTGGGAATATCTGAGCAAACCATGCTCTTCGTTGCCTCTGTTTTTAAGGGAACAACCATTAATAAAAAGAGGGTCTTGATCATGAGTCGCTCAGGCATCCTGAAGTATCATGGGGATACACCACAACCTTTAAGAATAATTTGCGTTAAAGAGCCAACAACCTCTTCAAAATCATCATCGTCCATGGCTTTTTTATCTAAAGCCGCTAAAACTTGTACGTTGAAGTCGGCATAGTGTTGAGTTGAACTCCAAATAAGAAATAATAGGTGGTGCGGATTCACTGCATCAATCAAACCTTTTTCTATCCAAGTATTAATCACGGCTACTTTACTTTGCAACCACGCTTTAAACTCACTATTAAGGTAGTCATTCAATACTGGCGCGCCATGAATTAGCTCACTGGCAAAGATTCGTGATGAATAGGGATCATTCTTAGAGTGCATTACTTTAGCTCGAATATAAGCACTCAGGGCAATTTTGGGGTCGTGCTCAGCATTTAAGGTATCGTAATCGGTATTCCACACTTCAATGATGTTACTTAATAACTGCTGATACAAGTCAGTTTTGTCTTTAAAGTAATAATGAATGTTAGCGCGAGCAATATTTGCTCGTTCAGCAATACGCTTAATTGACGCACCTTTAAAGCCATAAGTGACAAATTCTTCTTTGGCAGCATGGAAGATTAATGCTTTATTCTTTTGTCGAATACTTCCTTCTAATACTTTACCTTTTGCCACAAAAACTCCTATCAAAATTGCGCTAAATAGTCGGAACTTTACCCTGCATTTTTCATTGTACTATAGGGAATAAAAGTCAGCGACATAATAGTTTTGACAACCTTTTACAGCCATGCCGTTGATTTTCGTTCATTAGATAATAAAAGCTAATTTTTTTCAACTAAGAAAATTGTAACAGATCAATTTTTATTTAATTTTAGCCGTAAACTCATCAATAATATTAACCATTGACGGCCAAACGCTTTCAACATCAATGCACACTATTGGTAATGCTTCCGTCTTAATCTTTCTTATTCGCTAACCAAATAGCTAAAGTATTACGTTCATCATTCGTCATTTGAGTTTTATTCATAAACGGCATATCCTTGGAGTCAATAACACGCGCTTTGATTCTGGGCGCCCATTGCTTAATAGATGATATATCATTAAAAACAACCCCTGCTTGCGCAGATTTAAAAATATCATCGGTATTATTGTTTGAATGGCAAGCACTACAACGCTGTTCGATAATAGTTTCAACTTGTGCAGCCGTGACCGTTTGTTGTTTTTGCTTTTCAGTTAATTCAATACTTTGCGGAGCAATTGCGTACGCTAAGATAATCGTCGCGATAATTGCACCAACAAATATAAGTGGTTTTTGCTTACCAAAATGACGTAAAACAAAATACTGACGAATAGCAGCAGTAATTAACACTATAACCATTAACACTAACCAATTGGCACTATGGTTAAACGTTATCGGGTAATGATTAGAAATCATAATAAACAATACCGGCAAAGTAATATAAGTATTGTGGGTTGAGCGTAATTTAGCATTTAAACCAAACTTTACATCTGGAGTTTTACCTTCTTCAACCGCTTTTACCAATGCCCGTTGAGACGGCATAATGCCAAAAAACACGTTGCCAGCCATGATAGTGCCAATAATTGCACCGATATGCATATAAGCACCACGAGCACTAAACACTTGTGTTAAACCATAAGATAAAGCAGTTCCTATGATCAGCAAAATAATCCCCAAGACTAAGCCATGATTTTTTAATTGAGTTCTCACCAATATTTCATAACAGCCAACACCAACCACAATAGCACCCAGCCCTAAAGCAATCGCTTGAAATTGAGTTAAGTCTGCCACGCGTTTGTCGATTAAATAAGACTCAGCGCCCACATAAAACATCAACGACAATAATAAAAAACCGGTGATCCAAGTGGTATAAGCTTCCCATTTAAACCAATGTAAGGTGGTTGGCATCTGCTCTGGCGCTAACTTATATTTTGCCACTTCATAAAAGCCGCCGCCGTGAATGGCCCACAAATCGCCACCAATACCCTTATCTTTTTTCCACTGTGGTGGGCTTTCTAAATGGTTATCTAACCAAACAAAGTAAAATGAAGCACCAATCCAAGCAATACCAGTAATGAGGTGAGCAAAGCGAATAACTAAGTTGAGCCATTCATTAATGTACGGGTCCATAAGTTTCCTTAATTCTTTTAATTAGTAATATTTAGGTTAAATGCGCTCGCCCATGATATGGGTTGCCTTAACATGGCGTTCATCGCCTAACATACTTAAGATAAACAGTTTTTCTGACAAATTTTTGCAATGTTCCATGCGCCTATCCATCAGCGGTGTCGCATGATAATCCAGCACAATAAAGTCAGCTTCTGCACCTTGAGTGAAGTTACCAATAGTGCCCTCAAGATCTAAGGCAATGGCTCCCCCTAATGTTGCCAAATAAAACGATTGGAACGGGCTAAGTTTGTCACCACGTAATTGCTGAGTTTTATAGCCTTCATTGATGGTACTTAGCATAGAGAATGTTGTTCCTGCGCCTATATCAGAACCAAGTCCCACGTTAATATCGTGTTCTTGTGCCTGCTTTAAATTAAACAAACCACTTCCTAAAAACAGATTTGAACTTGGACAAAAAGCGATGGCTGAGTCGGTTTCATTTAAACGCTGACATTCTCTGTCGTGCAAATGTACGCCATGGGCAAAAACACTACGACGGCCCAATAACTTGCTTTGATCATACACGTCTAAATAACCTTCACTGTCAGGGAAAAGAGCGTTCACCCAAGCGATTTCAGCTTTATTTTCACTTAAATGAGTATGCAAATAAACACTTGGGTTTTCGCTAAGCAACTGGCCTGCTTTTTGGAGTTGTTCACTTGAACAGGTCGGTGCAAAACGAGGGGTAATCGCATATTGTAAGCGATCGGTATTATGCCATTTTTCAATTAATGCTTTGCTGTCGTCATAACCGCTTTGTGCTGTATCTGATAAATAATCAGGACAGTTTTGATCCATTAAAACCTTACCGCAAATCATGCGTAGTTTTTTCTGTTGTGCGATAGTAAAAAAGGCTTCAACGGACTCTTTATGCACCGTACCGAAAACTAAAGCGGTTGTGGTACCCGCGTCTAATAATTGGCTTAGAAAAAATTCAGTCACTTTTTTACCATGCTCTATATCAGAGAATTGACGCTCAAACGGAAAAGTGTAATTTTCCAACCATTCAAGCAATTGCTCCCCATACGAGGCAATCATTTCAGTTTGTGGGTAATGTACATGAGTGTCGATAAATCCCGGCATGATTAGTCCATTTTCGTAGTGAGTAACCTCAACACTCTCGGCTAATGTTGGTAATAACATCGCCGCTTCGCCTATCTGTTCAATTAAACCATCTTTAATGATTAACAACCCATCTGCTATATATTGATAGCTATCTTCTAGAGCGACTTTCGCTGGGTTAGCCAAAAAGTGTAGTAATTCACCACGATATACTTTTAACATTTTTCTTTCACCTACTTGCCTGATATCGCTAACTTTTACTTTGGCGATAATTGTATTCACTGACATTAGTTTGCAAGAACAAACCAAGTTAATTTATGACGCGCTTGCTGCCTTATTACCTTGGTCTTATAGTAACGTTGACTGCTAGCAAGCTTGCTTTTCGATGTTATTTTTAATCAATTCATTTAGTTACTTTTTCAACTTTTTTCTTCGGCTTAGCTTTTTAACTTTGTGCAATAACTAATGAGCCATCTAATTCATACACATCACAATTATCACCTGCCCCGCCTCTATCAATCACTAAAAAGTCACTATCACTGTCTAGCGCTAAACAAAAGTGATGCCAAGTACCTTTGTGATAATTCACTCCTTGATTTGACTTAGCGATAAACACTTCGATGCTATTAATATCTAATTCGCCTGACGGGGCAACCACAACTAAATAGGGGTTTTCTCCCATCGGAATAAATGCTTGGCTGCCATGGGGATGACGCTCCATCATTTTAATAGCAATAGGCTGTGCTAACGGGGTTGAGCGAAAAATACTAACAATGGCATGACCCTTATTTTTATCAGCATCGACATCATTGACATCAACCTTGGCTAGATCATGATAACGTTGCGTAAAACCATCATTGATCGTAAAGTTTTTTACCTTTGTGCTGGCTTCAATAACGTCACCAAAAGCACTAAAGGCCATGCGAGTTAATGGTTTTGGTATCATTGTTTTAAAACTATCGCTCATTCGTTTATCCATTAGCTTGTCTACAAGCTTATTTATAAGTAAAAGCCTCAGCTGCCACGATAGGTTGAATAACCAAACGCGGTTAGCAATAAGGGTATATGGTAATGATTATTGCTACCATCAAGTTCAAAAACAATATCAACATGCGGATAAAATCCCTGTTCGTTGTTCGATTCAAAATAAGCTTTAGTGGCAAAATGCATACGATAAATCCCAGCAGCCAGTACAAGATCATCAGCTAATAAATTTGCAATTCGGCCATCGCCGTTAGTCAAGCCTGTTGCTAACTCTTGCCAACCATCATTACTTTCGGCATTACCTTGTGTACTGCTTTGCACAAATAAAGTAATAGGTAAGTTTTGCGCAGGTAAACCGCGCGTTGTATCTAATACGTGGGTAGTTATTTGGCTCATAGTTTTTTACTCATAGTAACTTCTCTAATCTCAGGTGAAAAATTTTACGCTGCTCTTCCGCAGCATTAACTAATTCTGCGTTTTTATCATTTGGTAAACGCGTAAGTAAAAGTGCAAGCATTTGGGCTGCACTTTTACCCGTAGCACAAACAATAAAAATAAACCCAAACTTTTCAAGGTAATCAGCATTTCCTTTGGCTAAATCAAGCAATACCTGCTCACTTGCTTCATTAACAAAGCTTTGCTCCCCACTCGCTAATGCTTTAGTGTTCGCATATTTAGCGCGTAACGTCGCCACATTACCAATTTGCGGATGTCCTTCAAAAGCTTCTAAGTAGTCAACTTCTGCTAATTCTTGCCAAGCCGAATCTGCTTGTTTGGTTAATTGGCGCATATCATTATAAGGGCGAGCGGCAACCATGGCGTTAACCCACGTTGAGGCAGTACAACACTGCATAAACGTATGCGTGGCTTGCTCAACGGTTAAAGCGTTTAACTTTTCTAAGTTCATATTTATTATCTTAAAGGTTATTTTTAGAAAATGTTTTGCCGAGCACTTCAGTATCAATCTTACCAAAAACGCGCAGGCGAGAAATTCCACCATCAGGAAAAATACTTAAACGTACATGGGTAAAGCTTTGCTCGCTATTAACCACAATCTCATTAATAAATAAATGCTCACGGTGCGCATATAATTTAGTGCGCTCAATAATGGGTTGCCATTGTTCTTCTTGCTGGCCGTTACTGAAATCATCATTGCTCGATACCATACCTTCTAAGGTGAAGGTATCAGGGAAGTTGCCTTTAAAATGACACGTATCAACAATGACTTTTTCAATGCTTCCTTGGCTTGCCAATTTAACAATTGACCAATCAGGGCCAGGGTCACGACGACGTTTAGTTTCCCAGCCATCCCCCATGTCTTTACCGCGCCCTGGCATAATTAAGTTATTTTTGTCACTGAAGAACATATCGCTTACCAATAACGCTTTACCGCCATTTTTAATGTAGGCTAAGTCAATTAATTCACCGTCGATAAACTGCTGCCAGTTAACATCCGCTTCACCATAAACACGAATACGGGCAATACCACCATCAGGGTACATAGTTAAACGTATGTGGGTGTAGGCTTTATTATTGTCTCTTTCTAAACTGTCTACTTCAAAAATATTCTGGCTGTGGGCTTCAACAGGTACTTGCGCCAGTACGGTATCCCAAACTGTATCGATATTTGGCTCAACGTCACTCATGCAAGCCTCTACTGATACAGATTCAGGGGCATTACCACGAAAGTAGTTAGTGTCAATATCAAAACCACGAATGACACCTTTAATACCCAGACGAATAATACACCAGTCAAACTCACGACCACTTTCTCTTTGGTGAGCTCGGCCATAGCTACGGCGAGATTCCCAGCCGTCCATCCATTTACCGCGTTCGGTAAATTTATCATCAATGAAAATACCACGACCGGGCTTAATTAAATTCTCCATTTCAGCAAAAAAATCATCACTACAGATAAGTGTTTCACCGCCAACACGCTCGCTGGCTAAATCAATACAGTGCGTTTTAAACTTGGTTTCCAATTCAAGGGGTGCCCCCTCTAATGTATTTTGTTCTTGAGTATCTATGTTTAACATCATGGCTTGTTTTTCCTAATTATTTTGTATTTATCCAGCTTACAAATCTTGACCACAGAGATCATCGAGGCAGGTTACATGCTCCATGCATAACCTAAGTGACCTACATCCATGTAGGCCTTGCTTCGCACTAAACCCAACATGACAAAGCCTCTGAGGACATAGCGGCTCGGTGGTGAACAGTTACATAATTTATGCATATATTTTGTTAGTTTACATACAAGGTCACAGCTAAAGCTGACCTTTAAGCAACGGTCTCCCTTTTGGAGAGTCGATAAATTGATCTTGCTGATAAACATGATGACCTCGCACAAAAGTATGCTGCACTTGCCCGATAACAGTACGACCTGCGTAAGGAGTAATATGATGACGATGCTTGATCATTTCATTGCTAATGATGTATTTTACATGGGGATCAAACACTAAAAAATCGGCATGATTACCCTGTTTAATTGCACCTTTCACTGACTCTAAACCGGCAAATCTTGCTGTTTCAGTAGACATTAATCGCACAATATCAATTAAGCTAAAACCACGTTCTTTTGCTTCGGTCCAAATCAATGAAAGTCCAAATTGCAAGGCTGAAATGCCGCCCCACGCTTTTTCAATGTCTCCGGTATCAATGTACTTTAACTCTGGCGTGCAAGGTGAGTGATCAGAAACAATAAAGGCTAAGCGACCATCATTAATGGCTTGCCATAAATGTTCGCGGTTTTTATTTTCACGAATTGGCGGACAGCATTTGAATAAAGTTTTACCATCAGGAATGCTTTCAGAGGCAATGGTTAAATAATGAGGGCAAGTTTCAGCGGTAAAGCGTAAGCCTTCACGTTTTGCCTCGGCAATAGTTACTAACGCTTCATCTGAAGATAAATGCACAATGTGAACTTTACAATTATCGCCTTTTGCCTTGGACTCACGCGCCATATCAACCATTAATGAAATGGCATCGTTTTCCCATTTTTTAGGGCGTGACGCTAAAAAACTATGGTATTCTTTGGTAATTTCAACATCATCAAAATGGCCGCAATCAAGTTCGGCGTGAATAAGGTATGGCACATCATGTTTAGCTAAAATAGGCATGGCAGCACGCATATCCTTCGCTTCAACGGGAGGGAATTCTTCAATACCTGAATCAATCAAGAATGACTTAACCCCTAAAACGCCAGCATTAAGTAACTCATCTAAGTCATCAATATTTTGCGGAACAACACCGCCCCAAAAACCACAATCTACCCATAATTTGTCAGTAACTGAGTCGAGCTTTTCTTGAAACGCCGCTTTGGTGGTGGTGACGGGAATACAATTTAATGGCATATCAACTAAGGCCGTGATACCACCCGCCGCTGCCGCTTGCGTGGCGGTATTAAAACCTTCCCATTCGGTGCGCCCTGGCTCATTAATGTGCACGTGAGAATCAACTAACCCCGGCATAATTACGTGCTCACCATAATCAAGCACTGCACAGGGCAATGCTTGCCCAAAGGGGTGAATGGCATAGATAAGTTCATTTTTAACTTCCACACAAGCGGGTATCATTTCACTGATGCCATTTTTGTGGTTAACGATGACGTTTTTACTTTGTAGGGCAAAATGAGACATTTTGCTGCTCCTGTTATTCCTGAAAAAAAACTGAAAAATTCCCTGAGCGAGTAATTTAATATTACTTGACCTTACTTAGCCTTAGTCAGTGCTAAATAATTGCTTAAACTCGTGCCAATGTATGCCTTGTTGTGATGTTGGGCGAGCTTTGCTCTTAGAGCTGCTTTCAAGTTGTTCACTATGTTGATTTTGCTTTGCTTGCCGTTTGTTCTCTGCTTGTTGCTCGACTTGCTTTTCATATTGATAGGACTGAATAATTTCTGCTGCCACAGATACCGCCACTTCCATCGGTAACTTACCATCAACTTGCTCAAGCCCTATTGGGCAACTCATGCGAGCCACTTGGCTTTGATCAATATCGCGATGTTTATAACGCTGCTGAAAACGGCGCCACTTAGTATCAGAGGCGATAAGGCCTAAATAATTAAAGTCGCCACGTGTTAGAATGGCTTGTGATATATCAAAGTCCATCTGGTGATTATGAGTCATCACCACAAAGTAGCTATTTTCAGGCATACTCGCGACTTCAAGCATAGGTTCTTCACTGACCACTTTATGAACATTATGATACTGTTCAATATTGTCTGGAAATTGTGTTTCACGGCTATCTACCCACGTTATTTGGCAAGGAAGATGCGTTAAAATAGGTAACAACGCTTTACCAACATGACCCGCCCCAAAAAGCATAATATTGACGCCAACCGCGGCAAAACATTCAAACAATACGCTGGCGTTACCACCACAGCATTGTCCTAGATTAGCCCCTAATTGAAAGTGTTCTAAATGTTGAATATTTTTACCTGCCGCTAGCATTTTTTGTGCGTTTTTAATCGCTTTATGTTCAAGATGACCACCACCAATAGTGTCAAAAATTTCATTTTTGCAGATCACCATTTTAGTGCCGCTATTTCTAGGCGTTGAACCCGAAACTCCCACCAAAGTGACCAATACATAAGCTTGGCCTTGTTTACTTAATTGGTAAGCGGCGCTGCTCCAGTTCATCATCATGTTCATGCTGCTCTCCTAAACCTTATGAGTTTTCTTTTATCGCTTCAACCGCCCAAAGCACTCGTTCTGGCGTTGCAGGTGTATCTAGCGCAGGGCTTTTCTTGTAATCAGAAATACTCGAAATCGCATCTTTAAGTGCCGACCAAACCGATATCCCTAGCATAAATGGCGGTTCACCAACGGCCTTTGAATTGTAAATAGTATGCTCACGGTTTGGCGCATCGGGTACTAAAGCGACGCGAAAATCTTTAGGTGCATCATTAATCGCAGGAATTTTGTAAGTTGCTGGATTATTTGAAAGTAAATGGCCTTGCTCATTCCAAACTAATTCTTCAGTAGTTAACCAACCCATACCTTGAATAAAAGCCCCTTCGATTTGCCCAATATCAATAGCAGGATTAATTGAGTGACCCACATCTTGTAAAATATCAGTACGTAAGGTTTTATATTCACCTGTCAAGGTATCAATTAACACTTCAGATACACAAGCGCCTGTTGCGTAATAAAAGAATGGGCGTCCTTGCCCTGTAGCTCGATCAAAGTGAATCTTAGGTGTTTTATAAAAGCCTGTAGAAGATAAAGAAACACGTGCCATATAGGCTATTTGGGAAAACTCAGCAAAACTGAAAATCTGTCCACCAACAATTACATTGCTGCTTTCAAATTTAACTTGTTCCGTTGTTACAGCATATTTTTCACAAGCAAAATCAATTAAACGCTGTTTAATGGTTTTAGCTGCCGCTTCTGCCGCTTTACCATTTAAGTCGGTACCTGAAGATGCCGCTGTTGGTGACGAGTTTGGTACTTTATCGGTACGCGCGGAAGAAATAGCAACGGTATCAACATTCACTTGAAATTCTTGTGCAACAATTTGTGCCACTTTAGTATTCAAACCTTGACCCATTTCACTACCACCGTGACTAAGGTGAATCGTGCCATCAGTATAAACATGCACTAATGCGCCAGCTTGGTTTAAATGTTGAACCGTAAACGAAATACCAAATTTAACGGGCGTTAAGGCAATACCTTTTTTCAGTATTGGGTTGTTAGCATTAAACTCAGTTATCGCTTTACGACGAGCTTGGTAACCAGAGCTTTCTTCTAGAGTTTCTATAATTTCGGCTAAGTTGTTATGCTCAACGATTTGGTGGTAGTGAGTAACGTTACGCTCATCTTTACCATATAAATTGATTTTACGAATTTCTAGCGGGTCTTTACCTAAATGACGAGCGATATCATCCATCACCATTTCAATCGTCACCATGCCCTGAGGGCCGCCAAAGCCGCGGTAAGCGGTATGAGAAACAGTATTAAGCTTACAACGATTACCCGTAACCCTTGCTTGATCTAAAAAGTAGCCGTTATCAGAATGGAACATGGCTCTGTCGACAATGGCATCAGATAAATCGGGTGAGTAACCACAGTTGCCATTCACTTCAATATTAATACCTTTGATTTGCCCTTTGCTGTCAAAACCGACGGTATAATTATTTTCAAAGGGATGACGTTTACCCGTCATGATCATGTCGTCCATACGCGCTAGTTTAAATTTAACCGGACGTTTAGTTTCATTAGCAAGAAGCGCGGCAAGACATGCCCACGGTGCAGCTTGAGTTTCTTTACCGCCAAAACCACCTCCCATACGGCGCATATCCACAAGTACTTTGTTTAATGGAATAGCTAATACTTCAGCCACTAATTTTTGCACTTCACTGGGATGTTGCGATGAAGTGTAAATTTCCATACCTCCATCTTCGGTTGGTATAGCCGTTGATACTTGACCTTCCAAGTAAAGGTGCTCTTGACCGCCGACAACAATTTCACCTGATAACTGGTGCTCAGCACCGGCAATAGCTGAATCAGAGTCACCACGTTTCATGGTAAATGGTGGACGAACAAAGTTCTGTTTCGCTAAAGCATCTTTCACCGTTAGCACAGCTTCAAGTGCTTGATAGTCAATTTTAGCTAATTTAACGGCTTTACGAGCCAGGTCATAACTGGTGGCTGCAACGGCAAAAATAGGTTGACCCACAAACTCTACTTTACCAATAGCTAATACTGGATCACCGGGAAATACCGGGCCAATATCGGTGTGACCTGGCACGTCTTCAACGGTAATTACCGCGACCACACCCTCCGCCGATTTAACCGCTGATAAATCCATAGCAAGAATGTTAGCGTGTGCATGCGATGATTGACCCACTGCTGCATGTAATTCACCACGTAGTGCTGGGCGATCATCAACATAAAGAGCTTCACCTGCCACTTGTTTGTCAGCACTTTCATGCTTTTTAGAGCGACCAACACCACCTAAACCAACATTATCTTGCCCGCTAACAACACTTTTATCACTGTTTGTGTTTGCTGTTTTTACATCGGCTTTATTTATATTGATCAGGCTACGCATAATTTACCACTCGTGTTGCTATTATTTTTCTTGAATTGGCGCTTTGCAGCTCTAAATAGCATTTTTCAATCAGATTTTGCGCTACTTTCATGCGATATTTGTCTGAAGCACGAACATCAGATAGTGGTTGAAAATCGGTTGTTAACGCTACTTTTGCCTTGGCAACTACTTCTTTAGTTAAGCTACTACCTTGCAATACAGCTTCAGCTGCAGACGCTCGCTTAGGAATAGCCGCCATACCACCAAACGCCAGACGAACATTGATAATTTTTTGACCTACTTCTTGTTCGCTTGATTGATCAATGAAAAAAGCCGCTAATACTGCCGAGATATCATCATCGATACGTTTGGAGATTTTATAAAGTTTTAACGTTTGACCCGCCGTTGGTTTAGGAATTCGTACTGACTTAATAAATTCAGATGGTTTAAGTACTGTTTTTTTGTAATCAACAAAATAGTCTTCAACTAAAATTGTTCGTTCACTACCATTAACATGCAATGTCATTGTTGCACCAAGGGCAATAAGCGCTGGCGGCATGTCACCAATAGGCGATGCGTTGCCAATATTACCGCCTAAAGTGCCGGTATTACGTACTTGTTTTGAGCCAATGCGTTCAATCATGTCACCTAAATCAGGATAATAATGATGCAAGGTATCAATAAACTGACTGTACGGTAGCGCAGAACCAATAATGATTTCAGACTCGGTTTCTTCGATAGTTGTTAACTCTGCCACGTTACCCACATAAACTAATTGATCTATCACGGCTAAGTTTTGGGTCACTGATAAGGCTAAATCGGTACCACCTGCTACTAACGTTGATTTCGGTTCATTGACTAACGCAATAGCTAACTCATCGATATTGCTAGGAGCAACGTAGTAGTTACCATTAGCCACTAAACTCGGCGTAGGTAATTGTTGAAATTCAGTAAGTGTGGCGACCGTTTGCTGGTAGTGCTTAGCAAACGAATCATCTGCACAGCTTTTACTCGAGGTAATCGCTGCTGCAATAATTGAGCGATAACCAGTACAGCGACATAAATTACCCGCTAAGGCTTCAAGTACTTGTGCTCGATTCGGCGTTTGATTCTGTTTGTGTAAAGCAAAAGACGACATAACAAAACCTGGTGTACAAAAGCCACACTGAGTACCATGGTTATCAACAAGTGTTTGTTGGACATGATGTAATTTAGCGCCATCTTTTAAGTCTTCAACAGTGATTAATTGCTTGCCATGTAAGCGACCGACAAACGTAATACACGCATTGATTGATTGATAATTAAGTTGCTCTATCTTGTTCGTATCAAGCTCGGCAAGTACTACGGTACATGCACCACAGTCACCTGAGGCGCAACCTTCTTTGGTACCAGACTTAAATTGTATTTCACGTAAATATTGCAGAACCGTCAAATTTGGATCAATATTTTCTATGGTCACAACGTCATTGTTTAATAAAAAACGCACTGTGCTATTTGTCATAATTTATTCCGTAGTACTCTATTTAGTTGGATAACGAACAATTTTTAACGGAATTAATATAGCAGATCAAAAAACCTGACACAAGTGTCAGTTTAAAAATATTTAACTTCAGATAAAAAGGTGTTTTCTGTATGAATGTGGCAAAAGATACTAAATATTGGCAGCTATCTGATAAATTTGAGGAAGGACATAACCATGTTTTACGTATGGTCGATAGAAGGTCTCTTAAAGAACAAAACAAGCAATATAGCCTAGATATTGAAACAGAAAAAATGCAAACCACAAATAGCTCACTTTGTGGCTTTTCTCATGAAATAAGTACGCCTATTGGCACTGCGAGAACAGCAACTAGTGCTGCTAAAGAGAAAATAAAACAAATATGTAAAATTTCGTGGGTAATATATCTCGAAACAATTTTATCGACAGTGTCGATGAACTTAACAAAATCATAGAGTTGAGAAAATAAAGTCGATACTTTATTACAGCGCTTTAAAAGTATAAATTTTTTTGATAGTACCAAGGGCCGTTTATTATTTTCTTAAAAGAAACTCAGAAAGCTCTTTCCCCTTTGTTAAATAATCATCAACAATTTAATTACTCATAACTTGCAAGAGCACATGAGGTTATTAGACCCTCCCATGGGGATCAGATACGAGATCATTTTACCTAAACTAAGACTAACAATCGTGTTTAATCACTATCATTATTTCACTTTTCTTTTACGCATCACAACAAACAAAATAAAGGCGATTATAATTATCACGCCATTACCTGCGGCAATTAAAATAATAGTTTGAGTATTTTTTTCCTCTTCAGCTTTTTGTTGCTCGGCTTTTGCTTGCCTAAGCTCCGCGTCTTTTTCTGCTAACATTTTTTCTGCACTATCAACAGCAACAACCTGCTCGACACCATTTTCATCACGCGTTGCCATTAATTCATTCGCATTTGCTTTTACATTAAAACTAAATTCTGGCACAACTAAACGAAACTCTCGACCTGTTGTTGTTTTACCAAAAGCACTCACATTAATACGGTGCACTCCTCCCTCGGTGTAACGAATATCTTTAATTCGTGTTAGCCCTTTTTGATCATCCATTATTGAAAAAGGCTCAACTTGTTTATCAGGAAAAGTAATTTTACCTTGAAATACTAAGCTGTCTGGCAGCACATAAGTAGGGTCTATCGTTAAGATCATACTATGAGGAGTATCTTCTAATTCAGAGGTTTCAACCGAAATGGTTATTGGCGTTTTATGTAAAATTATAGGTTTTTGACGTAATTCACGCGTTACCATAGGTAATTTAACTAAATAAACGGGTTGCCATTCACCTGAGGCGAAATTTAATTCAAATTCACCAGTAAAAACACCATCAGCGGCATACTCATCTAACTTTTTCCCATCATCGTGAAATGACGTCACTTTCATGCCATCAGCACCAAAATTGTCGTATATAGAGTTATTGGTGCTATAAAAGTGCACATCAAGCTTTACCACATTACGAAAGTTCGGCGTATCAATGCTGTCACCATCATTAAATAGCCTGCCGCTGACTTTTAATGTTTCTCCTTCAAGGACTATTTCTGGTAAAGGAGCCACGGCTATTTTTACATCTGATACTACTAATATACGGCTATCCGGTAAGATATCGCCAATTGCTTGCCATGGTCCCGGCATGGGTTTTTTAATTTTAATCATGTCAAAAGTACTGTCATCGTGCCATTGTACTTCGTCGTGATCAATATTATTGATCCTGAGTTTACTGCCGTCTGGACGCACTAAAATGATAGGCTGACTACCACGAACACGATAAAAAAGTAGTGTTATTTCATCAAGCTCGGCATCAATACGAAACCTGTTATCAAAATAAGGTATTTGATTAGTCACATTATCCGTTTGATATTTAACCTCAGTACGTTTAAAGCTAATATTTTCTGGGCTTTGTGCTGCAACAGGGAATAAACTAAAAAGAATGGTAATAAAAACAAAACTTAACGCAATTAACTTGGTTGTGTCCAAAGTGGCTCTCCCCCTTTTTGTTTAACAATTGATAGCCTTTCTTGATGGGCTGCTACTTCATCGGCAGAAGCTACAATAACCTTTAACTTTTCTCGCGCGGCATTAACACGTCTAATAGCATTAGCATCACCACTATTATGATCACCAACAGATAAGTTTAATGTTGATTGCTTACGTGTCATTTCAATATAAACAAAAGCAAGCAGCTGGGCATCAATTAATGCACCATGATAAGTACGGTCAATTAGGCCGTCTACTTTGTAAAAACGGGCCAAATAATCTAACGTTTTTGGTGAACCAAACTCATCTTTCGACACTTTTAACGTATCGGTTACCGTGCAAATATCTGCTGTCATTGGCACCTGCTGCCCAGCACGATTAGCAAGATTTTCTAATGAAAACTCGTGATCCATAAAACCAACATCGAACTTAGCATTATGAATTACCAGTTCAGCGCCACGAATGAAATCAATAAATTCACCAACCACTTGAGAAAATATCGGTTTGTCGTTTAAAAAATCATTGGTCAAACCATGAATATTGATAACCTCTTGATCCATTTGCAAGACTTGCCCGCGTTGATCTAGTGGCTTGATATAAGCATGATAAGTTCTGCCCGTTAACTGGCGATTGATCATTTCAACACAGCCAATTTCGACAATACGATGCCCTTCTCTAGGGTTAATACCCGTAGTTTCGGTATCAAGAATGATAAGCCTTTGATCTTGCTTACTTGTTAAATTGTTTTCTGGGTTCATGATATGCTTAACCGTTTCATTCACTATGTTTTAGCCTGATATATACTCATGTTACCTCGAAATTCTCATTTCAGCGAGAATTAAAAGGCTTAGAGGCTAGGCATTGATTGAAGAGAATGGTTATTCCCTTATCGAAATCAATAACGCGGCATATAAGCCTTTTAAACTCGCCCTACGGGGATATCTGAAACAGACATTTTGAAGTATCATGAGTATAATTATTACTTTAAAGGCATTCGTCTTTTATTTTTCAGGCAGTTTTTGTGGGAATTCTTTTAAGTTTAAGTTGAGCCGTTCGCTGTTATAGCATATTACAATAAGAATAACGGTGATAATAGCTTGAGTAATAAGCCAAGGTATTGATGATAATTGCCAATAAAAATACCCTGTCGTATGCGTCAACAAATCAAATAACAATGCCAGCACAATGAGCACTCGACTATACGGCCAACTCCGCTGTATCCATTGGTGTGCATCGGGTCGACGTAAGCTAATGACTAATAAAACGAACAGGCCAAGCAAACCTGAAAATAAGCTTAAATAAAATAACGATGTTTCAGGATAAACCCATTGAATAATACCAACTCTATCACGCATGTTAGTCACTGACAGTAACCAAACAATATAACCGCGTAAAATAAATAATAACGCCAAATAAAACCGCTTTGACAGCTTCAAACAATCGTAACTGTCAAAGTCTTGTAGCGAATATTGCTGGTAAGCATTTTGGTTGTTCGTTTTTCCTTTATCCATTTTCGTTGTTCTTTCTATCTCTTTCCAGCTGTAAGTAATATTGCCCTGCCGTAATGGCTTTCACTGTTTTGGAGCTAAATTCACGTCTAAATAGCGTATAAACGACCCAAAGACTCATCAACATAAACAGCAAAGGATGCAAAAACCAGCATATAGCCGCTAAGGCAAAGTAATAAGAGCGTAAGCCATAATTATAAGAGTGAGCTGCTTGATCTTGTACCGTAGCCATCTGCTTTGCATACGCTTTTAAATTCTCATTTAAACCTGATTTATCAATGGGTGCTGCGCCGACCATGACATTAACAAAACCATATTGGCGCATTGACCAAGTAAACTGGAAAAAAGACAAAACAAAAATAACAACGAGCAAAGCTAGCTTTAGCTGAATAGCTAAGTGGCTTGGGTTATCTGCATAAGGTAATGACGCTATAACACTTTCCAAGGTCTCTACTTGTGCAAAAAGCGTTAATAAACCCACCAGAATTAATAAGGTACTCGACGCAAAAAAAGCAATATTTCGCTCTAAATTAGCGAGTAATGCCGCTTCTCCTACCCTCACTTCTCGCGTAATAGTTTCGTACATCCAATGAATTCGGTGTTGATGCAAGCAGCGGGCAATACAATTGGTCGTTTTAGCTTTTTTTCGGGCAAACCATGTGTAACCGAACCAAGACAGTAAGAAAGTCAATAAAGCAATAATATCAAGAATAGAAAATGGCATCTGAAAAACTCATCAAAAATATACTCGCTAATATGACCCCGTTAACCCAAGACTTCAACTAAATCAGCGACAAAATAACATTTTAGCAAAAATACGTCATCATTGACTGATTGTCGTGAGAGCGACACTGGCTTTAACAAATAAACGCACGGTATCCGCAGGGCATTGATGAAATTTAGCTATGCATGGAGAAAATAACTCGATACTTTACTATTTTTGCCACCTTGCCATAAAAAGTAAATATTGTGTTAACGACTGAAATTTGTAACAATTCGCCTAAAAAGTTATACAGGTGACTCTTTAAAAAATAACGATTAAATGCACCACAGTAACTTCAAAGTACAAACGATTATAATAACCATAAATTTACGGACGATGTATGCAAAAGCTAAGTTGTAATAACTTATTTGTGCTTTTTGTTGCTTTTTTACTGATATCACCAATTTCAGCAGCGCAAGCAATCAATGTGGCCACACCAAACAAAACCGCTGAGTTACAAGCTTTAAATATTCCCTACCATAAAGATGCGATTACCATTGATGGTGAGTTAAACGAGAACCTTTGGGATAATGCTTTATCCGTAGAGCTTGACCTAGTTAATAGCCCATGGAATAACCTGCCAAGCCCAGTAAAAACAACGGCTAAACTTATTGAAAATGGGGTTTTTCTTTATGTTGCTTTTATTGCTTACGATCCAGAGCCAAATAAAATTCAAGGTTTTTTAGGTGATAGAGACACCAAGTGGTCTGATGACGTTGTGGGTATAAAGCTTGATACCAATAATAATCGTCGACAAAACTATGAGTTTTTTGTTAATCCTTATGGCGTGCAAAATGATGCTACCTTTAATGAAATAACCGGCAAAGCTAACACCCTTTGGGATGGAAATTGGTTTGCTTATGGCAAAGTAACACCGCAAGGTTATCAGGTAGAAATGGCTATTCCTTATAATATTCTTAATTTTAAAAAAAATAATGATGAAAAAAAATGGGCGATTGAATTAGTTCGCATTTACCCCAGAGATACCACTTTACGCATTTCTCATGTGCCATTAAATAGAGATAACCCTTGCTGGTTATGTCAGTACCCCGAAGCCATTGGTTTTAAAAAGGCTCAAATAGGCGAAAATATTAGGCTAACCCCTTCCCTAACCGCTAGCAAAAATGAAACCCGTGATATTTATAACAGTAATGGTGACTGGCATAGCGAAAATGATGTTGAAGCTGGTTTAGATTTACGTTGGGGCATCAACACTAACAACCTACTAAACGCCACGTTAAACCCTGATTTTTCTGCAGTAGAAAGTGATAGCGGTCAGCTTAGTATCAATACCACCTTTTCATTATTTTATGATGAGAAACGCGCTTTTTTCCTCGACAACAGCGATTATTTTAGTAGTGATTATAATTTAGTTTATACCCGTAATATTGCCGATCCAGACTACGGTATTAAATTAACAGGTCGTACTGAACAGCACAGTTATGGTTTTTTTGTGACTAATGATACTGAAACTAACTTTTTAGTGCCGGGAAATTTAGGCTCAGACATAGCGTCATTAGACGAAGAAAGCCATTCTACCGCACTGAGATATCGCTACGATTATAATGATGACATATCACTCGGCGCAATATCCACGTTAAGAACCGCCAACAATTATCACAATTATTTAGCTGGCTTTGATGGTCAATATAGATTAACTGAGTCAGACACCTTCAGAGCACAGGTTTTAAGCTCTGATACCCAATATCCTGATGATCTATTTAAAAATTTTTGTTTAAGTGATGACTGTAGTGCCCGTGAAAATACTGATTGCACCTTTGGCAACTGTGGTTTTACCGAACAAGTGCACCGGACAAAAACATTTGGTGAAAACCAGGACAGCTTTAGCGATCAAGCCTATAAATTAAATTTCAAACATGACTCTGAATATTGGCAAGTGGAGCTGAACCATCAAAATATTGGTGCTGATTTTCGTGCTGATTTAGGTTTCATGCCAAAAGCCGATATTAAAGAAGAAACGGTATCGGTAAATCGTACTTTTTACTCTGAGCAAGACAGCCTTTGGCAAACAGCTAACATGGCAGGACAATGGCAAATTATTCATAACCAAAATAATGAATTAATTGAAAGGAGCTTAGAAGCGACTGTTGATATTGACGGTCCAATGCAATCATTTTTTGAAGCAAAACTAGTTCATGGTGAAAGGCTAGGTTTACGCCATGACGAAGCTAACTTAGCAATAAATAATAACACCAGCCGATTTGAAGAAAACCAAGTCATTCTTTATAGCAGTATAAAACCCACAAACCGTACTTACCTGTCACTTGAAGTGACTGCGGGTGATAAAATAGATTATAGAAATGATCGCTTAGGTGATTTAATTGAAATAGCCGCTAATATTACCATCAATATCACTAATCATCTCGAATTTGATTTTTACCAAACCTACAGCAAACTTGACGCTGACAATGAACAAGGCATTAAAGATAATGTTTATATTGCCAAGCTTTCTGAGCTAAGGTTGTCGTACCAATTTGATGTTTACAGTTACTTAAAGTTAAACCTTGTTTATAGGGATATTGACCGTAACCCTGATAATAATCCTTTTGTGTATGTATCAACGGTCAATAAAAGTTTATCGACGCAATTGATCTATGCCTATAAATTAACACCACAAACGGTGTTTTTCTTAGGGTATTCTGATAGTAGTTACCAAGATGATGATCTTAATGACTTGTCGCGAGAAGAACGTACTTTCTTTACCAAAGTTAGTTACGCTTGGGCGCCATAAACCGTTTGGCTATAATCCTAAAAGAAATCCTAAACAAATTGTAACTACTCACCACCGAGCCGCGATACCCCACAAAGGACTCTTCGAGCCTGCACAGACGCTTTACTGTTCTCAGCGTAGTACGCAACACTTAACAAGTCTTCTCTGTGGTAAAACTTGTTAAGTGAAATAAATACATGTTGAATGAATACAACAACTAAAGCAGTGCTTTAATGCCTTTGCCTAAACCTGCTAACGTTAACGGGTACATTTTTTTATCTACCAGCTGATTCATAATATTAATAGAGTCATAATAACCCCATTGAGGTTCATCTTGTGGATTCAACCAAATAACGTTATCAAAATGATCCGTTAATCTTTTCATCCACACGCTACCAGCCTCTTCATTCCAATGCTCAACACTGCCCCCAGGATAAGTAATCTCATAAGGACCCATAGTGGCGTCACCAACAAAAATAATTTTATAATCCCGGCTGTAGGTATGTAATACCTGCAGCAAGTCTATTTTTTCACTTTGACGACGAGCATTGTCTTTCCATACGGTTTCATAGAGACAATTATGAAAATAGAAAAATTCAAGATGCTTAAACTCACCATGAATAGCTGAGAATAGTTGTTCACACACCTTAATATGATCATCCATCGAGCCACCGATATCAAAAAACATCAGTACTTTGATAGCATTATGGCGTTTCGGCTTCATTTTGATGTCAAGATAACCAGCATTACGAGCCGTTGCAGCAATGGTGTCATCAAGCGCTAACTCTTCACTGGTGCCTGTACGGGCAAATTGACGCAATTTACGTAAGGCAACTTTCATATTGCGAGTGCCAATTTCAACATTCGCGTCTAAGTTTTTAAACTGCCGTTTATCCCAAACTTTAGTCGCTTTTCTATGTCTTGAACTATCTTGCCCTATTCGTACGCCTTCAGGGTTATAACCGTGGGCACCAAAAGGAGATGTGCCGCCGGTACCTATCCATTTATTACCTCCTTGATGACGTTTTTCCTGCTCTTTCAAACGTTCGGCTAATGTTTCCATCAACTTATCTAGGCCACCAAGCGCTGCTATCTTTGCTTTTTCTTCAGCACTGAGTTGCTTCTCAAAGTGCTTTTTTAACCAGTCTGCTGGAATTTCAGAGAGGTCTAATTCAAGGCTAGCTACACCTTTAAAATAATCAGCAAAAGCCCGATCAAATTTATCAAAGTGTGCTTCATCTTTAACTAATATCGTGCGACTTAACGCATAAAAGTCATCAATGTCAGCAAAGACAACGTTTTGCTCTAAAGCGCGGATTAAATCTAACAACTCACGCAAAGTGCAAGGCACTTTGTAGTCGCGAACTTTAGTAAAAAAATCAATTAACATAAATGATATTCTCCTAAACTAGCGACGACCTTGATGGATAAAAGCCAGTTTTTCAAACAAATGTACATCCTGTTCATTTTTCAATAATGCGCCATGCAGAGGAGGGATAACTTTCTTTTGTCTGGTTTCATGCAATACTTCCGGAGAAATATCTTCTGCTAATAATAGTTTTAACCAGTCAATAAGCTCAGAAGTAGAAGGTTTTTTCTTTAAACCTGGAATATCACGTAAATCAAAAAACAACGCCAACGCTTCATCTAATAATTTTTTCTTAATATTAGGAAAATGAACATCAACAATCGCTTGCATTTCAGCTCTTTCAGGAAAGTTTATGTAATGAAAAAAGCAACGACGCAAAAAGGCGTCAGGTAGCTCTTTTTCGTTATTGGAAGTGATAATAATTATCGGTCGCTGTTTAGCGACTACTTTTTCTTGAGTTTCATAAACAAAAAACTCCATTTTATCTAATTCTAATAGCAAATCATTAGGAAATTCAATATCTGCCTTATCTATCTCATCAATTAAAAGTACAGGTCGTTCATCCGCGGTAAAGGCATGCCATAATTTACCTTTAATAATATAGTTAGCAATATCTTTTACTTTTTCATCACCTAATTGGCTATCTCTAAGACGTGACACGGCATCATATTCGTATAAGCCCTGTTGCGCTTTGGTGGTAGATTTTATATGCCAAGGGATAAGCTCAACCGACAAACTTGCTGCTAGCTCTTCTGCTAACATTGTTTTTCCTGTGCCTGGCTCACCCTTTATCAATAATGGACGCTCTAATGTGATAGCAGCATTAACCGCTAACTGTAATTCGCTTGATGCTATGTAGTTATTTGTACCTTGAAATGAGCTCATAGTTATTTTCAAAACCTATTTTGTCTATAAAGTAGTTATTGTGCTAGAAAAGCATTTATTTATTCCATAAAAGCATATAAGTTATAACAAAATATAACTTCTTTTTCTACCGTAAGAGACTAATCTTAACAGGTATATAATAAGTAAATTCAAAATAGCCCATAGGAATTAACCATGTCGAATATATTTAAAGATAATTCAACTGCTATTGGTAACACCCCATTAGTAAAACTTAACCGTGTTATTGCTAGTAAAAATAGTGACGGTACACCCACAGCTACTGTGTTAGCTAAAGTTGAAGCAAGAAACCCTAGCTTTAGCGTTAAGTGTAGAATTGGTGCCAGCATGGTTTGGGATGCTGAAGAGAAAGGTTTACTCGGTGCAGGTAAAGAAATTGTTGAGCCTACCAGTGGTAACACAGGTATCGCCTTAGCTTTTGTGGCTGCTGCTCGCGGTTACCCTATTACGCTTACTATGCCTAGCACTATGAGCTTAGAGCGTCGTAAGTTACTTACGGCATTGGGTGCAAAAGTAGAACTGACTGATGGTGCAAAGGGTATGAATGGCGCCATTGCTAAAGCGCAAGAAATTAAAGATTCAAACCCTGATAAATATGTATTGCTTGGGCAGTTTGACAACCCTGCAAACCCATTAATTCACGAGAAAACCACAGGCCCCGAAATTTGGCGTGACACCGATGGTAATATTGATATTTTTGTTGCTGGTGTAGGTACGGGTGGTACTATCACTGGTACTAGTCGCTTCCTTAAAATAACTCAGGGTAAAGCAGTTACTACTGTTGCAGTAGAGCCAACAGACTCCCCTGTTATTAGTCAACAAATGGCTGGCGAAACATTAACTCCTGGTCCTCATAAAATCCAAGGCATTGGTGCCGGCTTTATTCCAGGCAACTTAGATCTTGATATGGTTGATGCCGTTGAACTAGTCTCAAATGACGACTCTATGGCAATGGCACATCGTTTAATGAAAGAAGAAGGTATTCTAGCTGGAATTTCATCAGGCGCAGCTGTGGTTGCCGCTAAACGCCTTGCTGAGTTACCTGAAAACTCAGGCAAAACTATCGTGGTGATTTTACCAAGCTCTGCCGAGCGTTACTTATCAAGTGCATTATTTAGCGACAGCTTTTCAGATAAAGAATTAGTACAGTAAATTACCTTGTAATTTGTATTTTAAAAGGTGCTTCGGCACCTTTTTTTATTGCCTTTAGTATTACCTTTTTTATCGCCTTTTATGCTGCTTTTCACACTGCGCTAAAAAATCTTGCTTTAACGATTGTTGTTATCTTTCAATTTGCGTTATGCTTAATAATCCTATACTTAATAAATTTCTACTTACACCGCTTATGTATAAATTAACGTCTATTGTATTATTTTTAATTCTCTTTCTTAGTGCTTGTGGTAATGATGAAAAAGAGATTACCAAAATAGACAACCCAGAGCTTGTTGCCGTCGCTTTTTTTGATGCTTTATATAATGAGAGAGATACTAAAAAAGCGGCTTCAATTTGTGCGCCAAAACTAGCACGGTTAATATTGCACTACAAATCTCCTAGTGCCGTTGCACGTCACCTCTTTAATATGTCTTATGACAAGGTTGAGATGAAACCCGACGATAGCGGCGTAAAATTAAGAGAGCAGTTTAAAAACAAAGCTGTAATTACTTTATATTTTGATGGTTATTATCAAGAGGAACGCTTAAAAAATGTTAAACGCCTCTCTTTGGTACAAGTAGATGGTGGTAAGTGGGTTATAGATAAAATATTAAAAGATCCATTTTAATATTTACATAAAAACCATCTGCTTGGTATGAATTTAGGATAGTATTGGAAACCTATATCTTTTACGTTAAATAATTTATTTTGACCAATTACTAAAGCTTTCATCGCAGCCATAAATCAACGCTGAGAATAATAGTGAGCAAGCAACTTAGATATTGTCTAATTTCTTATTAGTTAACTGACGTGTTTTCCACTCACCAAATCACTGACATATACTCTAAATACCCACCCTCATTGAATGGATAAAGAATTCATTTACTACTTATTAAAAAACAACAAACAAGCTAAATATCAAAACAATAGCTTTCTTTCCATTCTGTTAGCTAATGAATATTAGTGAACAGCGCTAAAACTTGAAACAGATTTAATCAAAGCTAAAATCATATTGAAGTTTTTTTATACAATGCTATATAAAAATAAAATACAAGAAACCCATATGTTTACTCATTTTTCTCCTTTTGCTTGCAGCACGTAATCGCCTTTACCTTCGCATACCAAACGCATAGTTTTCGTTTGGCATGCATAGTATCCACGGGGTCACTGCATTGGTTATATTCATGCTTGATAGCATTGATTGCATAGCTGAGATTTTATTTTTTCGTCACGTTTCTTTTTGGCAAATAATAAGGCCGTTCTCTACCACTATTGCCGTCATTAATTGCAAAGCGCTTACCTCACCATACTTGGAGCCACCAACGACTCTCAATACCTTGAAATAATGACATGATATATAACTATTGTTAATTTTTGATACTGAGCAGATCACCTCATATCAATAAAGTTCAAGATTTATTTTTTATATCGTGCTATTTATCTGAAATGCACCTACCCACCTTAACGGAGATAGCAATGTTTACTTTGAAGTGATTGCCTTTCAGTTAAATTGAAAATTAAATCAATTACAAACAATCAGTTATAAACAATTACAAATAACTGCAAATAATTTAAGAAGTTTATAGGCCGATTACGGGTCATTATACAAAGCAATTAAGCTACTCGTTTTTTATAATCAAGACTAGTTACTTAAAAAGCTTGTGAACACTACTTTAGTCATTGCAATCTAAGCCTTAAATGCGATTAGTAGCTATTCCTATAATGTTTACTATGATTATTGCAATGAGCTCAGCTCATTGCCCATTTGGTTGACAAGCATTTGCTAATGAAAGAGTTCAAACCTTAGTAGAAAAAGAGATTTTATCTCTATTTGACCAGAGTATGGTCATTATGATTGGTTAACATCAAGTGAATAAATACACAGATAGATAGCTAACAATTTAATAGAGTCATTAACTAAGTATTAACCAAACCACTAATTAGATATAATTTAATACACTCGGAGAAAAAAAATGAAAGAAAACACTAAAATTACGCTTCAAGGTAGCGCTATTGCTCTTGCGGTAGCTGGTATGATGGGTTGCACTTCAGTAACCGCAGAGACAACAAAAACTGCCGCTAATAATGTTGTTGAAATGGGGCATTGCTATGACGTTAATGCTTGTAAAGGCCATAATGACTGTAAAACTGCAGAAAATGCTTGTAAAGGCCAAGCGGTTTGTAAAGGTCATGGCTTTGTTGCTATGTCGACTAAAACCTGTGGCGATATTGGTGGTACGGTGAAAGATGATTGGCGTGGTGAAGTAAACACCGCCGAGTTAACCCATTGTTATAACATTAATGTTTGCAAAGGTCATAACGACTGCAAAACAGCAGAAAATGCTTGTAAAGGCCAAGCGGCTTGTAAAGGTCATGGTTTTGTTGCCTTATCAGCATCATCTTGTGCTGATGTAGGAGGTACGGTTGGTAGCTAATTTACCTATCGAAGGAGGGCCTGTGCCCTCCTTCTTAACTAAAGAAATATTACCTCCGGAACACTTTTTAGGTTTTGGTTTAGGTTTACGCACTGATCACTTTCAAGAGGTGATGGAGAATAAACCTAATCTGGATTGGTTTGAAGTGGTCTCTGAAAACTTTATGGTCGATGGCGGAAAACCTAAACATTACCTGCACGCTATTCGCGAACATTACCCTATGGTAATGCACGGAGTATCACTTTCTATTGGTTCAACTGATCCCTTAAATCAAGACTATTTACGGCGTTTGAAAGTGCTTAGCAACGAATTACAGCCCGAATGGATTTCAGATCATTTATGTTGGACTGGCGCGCAGCAAACGAATAGCCATGACTTGTTGCCTTTGCCCTATAACGAAGAAGCAATAAAGCATGTGGTTGCTCGAATTGAGCAAGTACAGGAGTTTCTTGGCCGACAAATTTTAATGGAAAATGTTTCCAGTTATGTTACTTATACTGATTCAGAAATGACTGAATGGCAGTTTTTTAATGAAGTAGCTAAACGCTCTGGTTGTTTGATGTTACTTGATATCAATAATATTTATGTCAGTGCCCGTAATCATGGCTTTTTAGCCGAGGATTATTTGGCAGGTATTTCCCAAGACAAGGTGCGTCAATTTCATTTAGCTGGTCATACCGATTACGGCGATTATGTTATTGATACTCATGATCACGATGTTGCTGATCCTGTATGGGCTTTATACAAAAAAGCTTTACAGCGCTTTGGTTGGATAAGCACTATGATTGAACGTGATGATAACATTCCTCCTTTGAATCAGCTATTAGCTGAAGTGGAACAGGCTCGAACTATTGCCCATGAAGTTTTAGGCAAACGTGCTCAGGTAAATTGATATGTTAAAAACGTCGCTAATGAATTTGCAGCAACAGATGATGAACTTTTTAGTTGATGGTAACAGCAGCATTGAAAGTAGCATCATTAAACAAGGGAAAATCAGTAATCAAGTCCGGCTAAATATTTATAAAAATGCTTATCAAGTGCGTTTGAAAGAAGTTATTGATAACGACCACCCTATTCTAGGTCAGTATTTGGGAGACGATTTATTTGATAAAATGGTTAGTAGCTATCTGCACCTCCATCCATCTAATTATACCTCATTGCGCCATTATGCCGATCATCTACCACATTTTTTAACCAGCCAACCTCCATTTAGTGAGCATCCTATTATCAGTGAAATCGCGCATTTTGAACGATTGTTATTGGTTGCCTTTGATGCTGCTAATGCGGAGCGTTTTAACCTAGAACAGTTACAAAGTATTGCTGATGAACAGTGGCCGACACTGGTATTCCGTTTTCATCCTAGCGTGCAGTTGGCGCACTATAATTGGAATAGTGTTGAAAGCTGGCAAGCATTAAAAACAGAGCGTACCCCAGAACCAGCCAGTCAGAAAAAAAATACTTGGTTATTATGGCGTAACCATGAACGACTAACCGAATTTCGCTCCCTGAATGAGGAAGAGTTAAACTTATTGCAAATGATCCTATCAGGAGAAGATTTTGCCAGTGTTTGTCAGCAATTATTATCTTCCTCAAATAGCGAAGATGTTAGTCAACTCGCGTTAAGCTATTTAGTGACTTGGATAGAACAAGGTCTGCTCAGAGCATTCTGATAATAAAGGAGGAGAAGACCTCCTTTATAGTATTGCTCTTTCATTATTGATGCGCTTTCTTCGAGGCTTGACGTTTGATATTCAGTTCTGTGATTAAGCACATCACTACCTGTTGCTGTTTATCTTGCTGCACCAAAAATATTTATTGATGCTCTACGAATTTCGCTCATCATATCTGTCAATACGTTAGCCAATTCATTCATAGCATCGCCGATAATGTTAAACTCGCCTACCAGAACATTCCGATGTATTGATTTAAATTCCCTTGAGAAGAGCAATTAACATCTGTTTTATTTCAGCAATGGCTATTTTCCTTGCGGTTGTATCTGTTGCTTACTCAACCGCTTCAAAGGACTTGCCATTCAAGCCAAGAATAGGGTTATATTCATTAGCGTCGTATTTACCGCAATTAAGTCCCTCCCAAAAAGCCTTATACTCATGACTATTTTTCAATTCAGGTTTAACAAAAATGCTGTTATGTTGCCCTTGGAGTTCACCCAGTGAATAACCTAGCGTCGATAAGACGTTACCATTAGCCGTGATGATAGCTATTGGTTGTTAGAAAGCTCCTATGTGTAGGCAGGAAATTTAATTGTTAAATTAGAAGGACAGTATCACAACAGAATATTTTCAGGAATATGCGCTTAATATGAAGGCAATATAATCAATAATAAAGGTTTTAGGGGTGTATAAAGTGCGTAAAAAAGTAAAATATGTGTACATGATTATCAATAGAGATCGAAGCAAAAGGTTTTTATAACTATTTGATTAATCGAAATGTAACATGTATAAGTGGTACCCGGAGACGGACTTGAACCGTCACACTCTAAGAGCGAGGGATTTTAAATCCCTTGTGTCTACCAATTCCACCACCCGGGCATCGGACAATATTTTTTATAGTAGGAATTGGTTCCCTACTTTAATTTTGTTTACAATAAACAAAATTAAGATTGGAGCGGCTAACGAGACTCGAACTCGTGACATTCACGTTGGCAACGTGATGCTCTACCAGCTGAGCTACAGCCGCTTCATTAGAGCTTGTACTTTTATATTTTTATCAGAATTAAACCTATACTAAACATCTAAAATTGGAGCGGCTAACGAGACTCGAACTCGTGACATTCACGTTGGCAACGTGATGCTCTACCAGCTGAGCTACAGCCGCTTCATTAGAGCTTGTATTTCTTACAATTTTTTTGGAACGGCTAACGAGACTACTCTCATCAACATAAGTTGTGACATTCACTTCGCTTTTTGGCAATGCGATGTTCTACAGCTGACACTAGCCACTTCATTAGAGCTTTTACTTTTATTTAAATCTACCAATTTATTTTCCCTTTATTATATACTTCATAATAAATGGTACCCGGAGACGGACTTGAACCGTCACACTCTAAGAGCGAGGGATTTTAAATCCCTTGTGTCTACCAATTCCACCACCCGGGCATCGGATAATATTTTTATAGTAAGGATTGGCCCCTACTCTCTAGTTTACAACTAATCCATTAGCTATCCATCATTTGCAACAGCAAAAATGGAGGCGGATACCAGAATCGAACTGGTGTACACGGATTTGCAATCCGCTGCATAACCACTCTGCCAACCCGCCATTTTGGCCAACTCTTTATTTTATCAACAAGAGTTGAAGCGATTTCATTTATCGAAATCTTTCTACTTAAAACTTTAATTGGAGCGGCTAACGAGACTCGAACTCGTGACATTCACGTTGGCAACGTGATGCTCTACCAGCTGAGCTACAGCCGCTTCATTAGAGCTTGTACTTTTTAACACTTTTTTCGGAGCGGTTAACGAGACTACTCTCATCAACATAGTCGTGGCATTCACTTCGCTTTTGGCAACGTGATGCTCTACCAGCTGACACCAGCCGCTTCATTAGAGCTTTGCGCTAATCGAAATAAAAATTCAATTAACATCTTTACAGTTAGTAAGCATATTACACTGACATACTGAAAAACCTTCTTTGTACGTTGACTCCCTGTCAACGAAAACGCATTCTACATCGAATAAATTTACAGTCAACTATTAAATACCTTTTTTGTTTTAACTGCTCAAAAAGCAGCTTGTTTGGTGTTTTTTTTGGCCTGTAGCTAACAAAAAATACAAGTCGACAACAAAACATTTATTATAATTCGTTTTCTGCCTTCAATTCAGGCCATGCAGCTTTAAAGTAATCAACTAACGTTGAAAGCGTTAATACTGTTGCAATAAAGTAAAAAAAGTAAGAAGCATAATTAATCACTTCATGAGGCAAGTAGAATAATATTAAGGGAATATCGTAATCAGGACGCCAAATTAGCCCCATAATACCGAGCATTTGAGCGGCTGTTTTATATTTTCCCATATCAGATACGGCAATAACATCACGCTTACCTCGAGAAGACATAAATTCTCGCAGCGCACTGATAAATATTTCACGAGCGATCATAATCATAGCCGGAATAGCGACCAGCCATGTTTGATAATCTTCTACGATCATTACTAGTGCTGAGACTACCATTAATTTATCTGCTACAGGGTCAATAAATGCCCCAAAAGCAGATGATTGATTTAACCTTCTTGCCAAATATCCATCTAAAGCATCACTGACAGCGGCCACCCAAAAAAGAGCAAAGGCGCCAAAATGGCTCCAAGATAACGGTAAATAAAAGACCAGAATAAAGATGGGGATCAAAGCGATCCGAAATAAGGTAATTTGGTTAGGTATTGTCCACATAAGCCTTTACTTTAACATTGAGCTTCACAGCATGTATTTTGCCACCTAGTTTACACAGGTTCACTTGCTAGATACAATTACTTGTCATGCAAAGCATCATAAATATTTTTAGCTAATATTTTACTGATACCTGGTACCTTCTCTAAATCTGACAATTCTGCTTTTTTAACTTCTTGCATGCCTCCTAAAAAAGTCAGTAGTGTTTGACGTTTTTTTGCTCCCACACCTTCAATTGCTTCTAAAATAGACTTTTTACTCACTTTTTGCCGCTTAGCTCGATGACCAGCAATAGCAAAACGATGGGATTCATCACGAATATGCTGTACTAAATGCAGTGCTGGTGAGGTGGCGGGTAAAGATATTAGTTGATGACTACCAGCTAAAATAAGTGTTTCTAAGCCGGGTTTTCGAGACTCACCTTTAGCAACCCCCACTAACAAAGGCGTTTTATCTAAATTTAGTTGATAGAAAAATTCTTCAGCCTTAGCTAATTGCCCTTTACCACCATCAATAAAAACAATATCAGGCATTTTTTTTAATGACTCTTCATCATCAACTTTAACTTTCCCATAACGCTTATTTAATGCAAAAGCCATCGCCGCGTAATCATCACCCGGTGTAATGCCATAAACATTATAACGGCGGTAGTCAGATTTTAGTGGCCCTTCTTGATTAAATACCACATTAGAGGCAACCGTTTGCTGCCCCATAGTATGGCTAATATCAAAGCATTCAATACGATGAATACCGTTAATTAACTCAAATACATCATTTAATGCAACAAATCGAGCCTGCATTGACTCCTTATGGCTATTTCTAGTAACAAGCGCGGTTTGGGCATTGGTATTCGCTAACTTTAAATACTGCGCTCGTTCAGCGCGCACTTTGTGCGATATTTTGACGTCATGCTCTGCCTGCTTCGACAGTAACTCAGTTAACGTGGTAAGTTGCTCTAGTGCTTCGCTAATAACGACTTCTTTAGGAATATTCCCTTGACCATTATTCAAGGGTTCATCTGACAAATAATGTTGAGCAATAAAAGCTTCATAAATGTCATTATCCGTTGATTGTGCAGGTACAACAGGAAAGTAACTTTTACTGCCTAATATTTTGTGTTCACGAATACAAAGCAAATGCACGCAAACTTGTGATTTAAAACGATATAAACCAAGTACATCCATTTCAGCAGCAACACCACTAACATATTGCTGCTGCTGCACTTTTCGCAGCGTTGTTATTTGATCTCTAAATTTAGCCGCTTGCTCAAAATCTAACTGTGAACTCGCTTGCTCCATCCGCGCTACTAGCTGTTCAATAACGGCTGAACTTTTACCTTTTAAAAATAGTTTTGCTAAAGCAACTTGTTGTTGGTAATTATCGATGGACACCTTATCAACACAGGGAGCTAAGCAGCGACCTAATTGATACTGCAAGCAAGGCCGAGAGCGGGCACGGTAATAACTGTCTTCACATTGCCTGATAGGAAATATTTTTTGCATTAAGCGCAAGCTTTCCCAAACAGCACCAACGCTTGGATAAGGCCCAAAGTAATCTCCCTTTACTCGTTTACCACCACGATGCAAACCTAATTTGGGATGTTTATGAGCTGTTATCAGTAAATAAGGGTAAGACTTATCATCACGCAGTAGAATGTTATATTTGGGCTGGTACTTTTTGATGTAGTTATTTTCAAGTATTAACGCCTCCCCCTCTGTGTGGGTAACGGTAACATCAATAGCGCAAATTTGGCTGACTAAGGCTTTAGTTTTAACTGAGCCTTTAACTGAACCAAGGTCTTTGCGAAAATAGCTGGCTAAACGCTTTTTTAATTGTTTAGCTTTACCCACATAAATAACCGTTTGCTCATGGTTATACATGCGATAAACACCGGACTGCTCAGTAACAGACTTAAGAAAAGCTTCGCTATCAAAAGCGGCTATTGGTTCATCTATATTATGTTCATTTGTACTATGTTCAGTCAAAGCTATAGCTTCTCAGTTTTTAACATACCATGACGAATGGCAAGATGCGTAAGTTCAACATCGTTACCAACATTAAGTTTTTCAAACATGCGATAACGGTAGCTGTTAATAGTTTTAGTACTCAAGTGAAGGTGTTCTGAAATATCAGGCACTTTTTCTCCACGCGTTATCATTAACATAATTTGTAGTTCGCGATCAGATAGTGAGCTAAAAGGGTTTTCTTCCGTTGATTTAAACTGACTCAACGCCATTTGCTGAGCAATTTGTGCGGGTAAATAACGTTGACCACTATTAACTGCTTTAATTGCATTAACCATTTCTTGAGGTGGCGTACATTTGGTTAAATAACCTGCCGCACCTATTTGCATGACCTTAGTTGGAAATGGGTCTTCACTATGGGCAGTGAGCACAATAACTTTAGCATCAGGTACAAAGCGTAGTATTTTTTTAGTGGCTTCTAAACCACCCATGCCCGGCATGTCCATATCCATTAAAATAACATCAGGCTCAGTTTGGCGACAATATTTAATGGCCTCTTCGCCTGTTTTGCATTCATCAATAACCTTAAAGCCTTTCACTTCATTAAGTATTTTACTGATACCTGTACGCACCAGTTCATGATCATCAACTAATAATATGTTTATCAATAGGGGTTGCTCTTATTATCTAAATTTAGGGGAAGTGTATTTATAATTCATTATCTTTTAGCCAACTATTAAGTAGACCAATTTGACCGTTTTTATAAGCCGCGTAAGTTAACCTAACCGCATTGCTTAATATGATGCTGTCAGACCAATTTGTTTGCTCAGCAATCAACTGATAGCATACTTTTGCTTCTGGCGATAAATAGCCACGCATTTCTTGCTTGCCGCGCTCTTTTTGTCGTTCACGATAACGTTTCTGCTTTTCAGCATTCGTCATCGCTTTTTTTTTCTTTTTAACCGTTCCGTCCATTTTAATCTCTATAGAGCTTTAATCCTCGACAATGACCTTCTATGTTACTCTGCCCTAGGTATTTTGCAATAAAGTCTTTAAGAGAATAATGCACAATAAAATGAATTTTCATCATATAAATTCATTTTATTTAACTGTTCAGAGTTGTTTAGTGTACAAGTGTTCGCTAAAGTAGCGACCTAGAAACTTACTTCACACTCAATTTAGGCAAAAAATATGGTAATGGCATTACAAAATTCATATAGCAAAAACGATTTAGTTAAAGCAGGTACAGGTGAAATGTTTGGTGAGGGTAACTCACAACTTCCCAGCGACAATATGTTAATGATGGATCGCATCGTAACAATAACCGAGGACGGTGGTGAACACGGTAAAGGTTATATTCTAGCTGAATTAGATATTACTCCTGACTTATGGTTTTTCGATTGCCATTTCAAAGGTGACCCAGTAATGCCTGGTTGTTTAGGTTTAGATGCCATGTGGCAACTCGTTGGTTTTTTCTTAGGTTGGTCAGGTGGCCCAGGTAAAGGGCGTGCTTTAGGTGTAGGTGAAGTAAAATTTACCGGGCAAATTTTACCAACAGCCAAAAAAGTAACCTTTAAAATTGATATGAAGCGAGTTATTAAACGTAAATTATTTATGGGGCTTGCCGATGGCAGTGTTAGCGTTGACGGTCGTGAAATATATACCGCGAAAAACCTTAAAGTAGGTTTATTTGCTGATACTACTAGCTTTTAACAACAAGTCTTTTATGGCGAGTTCAAGGTAAGTAGACAAAAAACTCTGAACCTTTGTACATACCATTACCAAATAAAATAAGCCCAGCGAATTGCTGGGCTTATTGTTTTCTTTCATCTGAATTTTCTGTCACTTTGATTTTCTTCATTTTGAAAATGTTCAATTAGCTTATTAAAAAATAAATCATTTGGTTGTTTATTTAACTAAGCCTTGCTGTCTGTCTTCTATAGCTTCACGCCAACCACCTAACCATTGTGACTTAATTGTTGTGCTTTGGTAAGGGCAATGTTCTTTTGAACGTCCAGATATACCTGCTTGGTAACCTCTTGTATGAGCCCTATATTGGCGGTCTCGTTTTTGCCGATTCATCATTAATGCACGCTCCTTTATTGTTATCGCTTTATAATAAAGCTAGTTAACAAATGCTCAAAAAACAATGTAGAAAACAAACAAATGCAATGAAAATAATTAAACGCTTGATTGGTTAAGAAATTTATTTTCAATAGAAAACAAAAAAGCACCTAATACCACGTGGATTAAGGTGCTTTATCACAAAACAGTAAAATACTTTCTTTATAACTTATAGATAGCTTATAAAAAATTAACTAAAGAGTCTTCTACGCAAAGCAAAAATGGCCATTAAGAACCAAGCACTGCCAAAGCCTAAGCTTGCCCCCTTTCGCTCTACTTTACCCACTTCTTCAGCGGGACAAACCTCACCATCATCAGGAATAGGGTTTAAACTAATAGCACGTACTACATCTTCGGTTAAAGGCTCACCGCCATTATCTAGCATTAACTCACCTTTCGCATCACGGCGATCCACTTTCACCACAGCTGTTGCTGAGATCATGCCAGCATCATTAATGCCGCGAGCTTCAATAATATCGTAAGCTTGACGCACACTACAGGGAACAAGCTCATTAATATTCGTAAAAATATCGTCATTCATATTATAAACAAAGGCTGCCGTTCTCCGAGGATTTGAAGAGCTTTCGTTATGAGTTTCAATTTGCCCCTCCCCTACAATTAGGCCACTATTATTAATGGCTCTCGCGGTACTGTCAGAGCCATTAAAGTAATCACTCGGATTAATCATAGTCACTGCCTCTTTGCTGACGTTAGTATCAACATAGAAAAATTTGTCTACTGCTTTTCCATCAATAGCTTTAGTAATATGGCCAACGGCAATACCTGCGTCATTGATATCATAGGCGCGTGAGCTGCCTTTATCAGTATGATCACCTGTTAAGTCAATCACTTCACCATCTTTAAACACAACAGCGTAATGATAACTTCTATTTTCATTAACAGCGGGGACAGTAACCGTTTCATCATTAAAACCATCCGCATAACCTACCGCGACACCTTGGCTATTTACCGCTAAAGCATAGCTAGAATAAGAACGTTCATCATCTACATGTGGTGTTACCAATAAGCCAAGCTGTTCAACAACAGGGCTGCCGCTTGGATCAAGAGCGGCCTTAAAGGCCATAATATGATAAGTATCAACCCTTAATTGCAATTGCGCTTCCGCAATACACGCCTCAAGGGTCAACCTGTCAGGAACATTCGCTGTATCAGCACAACCGCCAGTATCATCATTAATAACATCATCAAAAGCTTGAGTAACTTTATAACTACTAAAACCTACCGCAGTACCTGCTTCACTTACATCTAAAACAGCAGAGACACCGCCAGCGTGCTCTGTTTCAAATGGCACTACTTCAAATACCTGTGCGCCTAAATCATAAGAAAAGAAACCACGTATACCATGCTCTCTAAGCCAAAAAATATGCTCTACATCGTCAGAATCTGCATAAGGTTCGCTAGGTAAATAAGGCGCTGTTGCTGTGCCATACGAAATACCGTTATCGGTAATGCCACTAACAATGTCCATGGTTGAACGCGTTAAAGTGTCAGTACTATCAAACTTCACATCCCACAGATTGAAATCTGTGGTTACGCCACCCATATTGGTCATGGCAATGGTATCACCAACTTTTTGATACTCTATATCTAGCCCTCTACCTGAAGAAGTATCTTGTAGCCACCTCACCACCCACGCTAAATCATTGGCTGTAGGGTTTCCGGCTCTCAAGGCATCACTATCTTCAACATCTTCTAACCCATTAACACTCTCATGTCGTATAGATACATAACTTTCTATTGCCGTAAAGTCATCATCATCTAGATATTCATATTGAACAGGAAAGTTATAAAGACTCGTACCTGAGATAGCCATATCGCCAGCACTATTTTGATGTTGTGCATAGGTGTATTTAAGCTTGCTCTCTTCACCTTTATCAACAAGTTCATAAGTAGCAGCATTAACATGGCTAATACAACTTATACTCAAGGCGCTGGTAATTCCGGCTGCCAAAACTGATTTTACAAATTGGTTCATTCTACTACTTAACTCTTACTTTAAAATTCAAATTGTTTCGCAACGGTTCTTCTCTATTTAAAGAAGGTGTCATTACATGATTTATTATTCATCTAACGCTTGCCATCTAGTATAGGCAAGGTCGAGTTTCGACTCATTAATCGCTAGCTGGTTCAATATATTTTTTGTATGCTCAGCATCTTGACTGAAAAAATCAGCTTGGTTTACTTGTTCTTGCAACTGGGCAATATCATTTTCTAAACTATCTATGATTTCTGGTAGCTCAGTTAACTCACGTGATTCTTTAAACGAAAGCTTTTTTTTGGTTGAGATGTTATCAACCGGTGCTGTTTTATTACTTTCAACACTATTTTGCTTGGTATTTTGTTCGGTAAGCTTTTTATTTGCTGATGATAGCTGGGCTTGCCTTTGCTCTTCTTTTAAAACCAGATAACTATCTACATCATCATAACCGCCAACAATCTGATTGATACTACCCGTACCGTCAAAATATAAACAAGTATTAACACAATTATTGACAAAGTCGCGATCATGGCTGACTAAAATAACGGTTCCTGCGTAATTTGCAACTACTTCTTCTAATAGCTCTAAAGTTTCTATATCTAAATCGTTAGTCGGCTCATCGAGAATAAGTAAGTTACTCGGGCGTAAAAATAACCTCGCAAGCAGTAAGCGATTTTTTTCACCCCCGGATAATGCTCTTACTGGCGTACGAGCTCGTTTGGGACTAAATAAGAAGTCTTGCAGGTAACCAAGCACATGACGAGACCTGCCATTAACCATCACCTCTTGTTTACCTTCACCGACAATATCTTGCACTGTTTTATTAAGATCAAGCGCTTCACGATGTTGATCAAAATAAGCTATTTCCAAATTAACCCCTGAGCGCATCTTGCCACTGGTCGCTGCCAGTTTTTCCATGATAAGTTTTATCAAGGTTGATTTGCCCGTGCCGTTAGCGCCAATTAAGGCTAAGCGATCGTTACGACTAATCAGCAAATTAAGTTTGTTAATAATAACGTTATCATCAAAAGCAACAGTAACATCTTCTGCTTCAAACACTAACTTACCTGAACGTTCACCTTGGGTGATGTTCATGGTACTTTGATTTCGCACTTCACGGCGCGCTTTTCGCTCTAATCTTAGTTTTTCTAAAGAGCGTACTCTGCCTTCATTACGAGTACGACGTGCTTTAATGCCTTGACGAATCCATACTTCTTCTTCTGCTAAACGTTTATCAAATAAAGCATTTTGTTGCTCTTCTACTTGTAAATCATGCTGTTTTTGTTCAATATAAAGGTCGTAATCTCCGGGGTAGCTTTTTAATTTACCCCGATCAAGATCTAAAATACGAGTCGATAATCCGCGAATAAATGCTCTATCATGACTGATAAAAATAATGGTACCAGCAAAGTCTTTTAAGAATTTCTCTAACCACAATACACTAGCAATATCTAAGTGGTTGGTTGGTTCATCAAGTAATAAAATATCAGGATTGGTTACTAACGCTTTCGCCAGCGCTAATTTACGTAACCAGCCCCCCGATAAATCACAAATTTTTGCATCTGCATTTAATGACAAAGTACTCATTACCTGCTCAATACGTTGCTCGTCTTGCCATGCACCAGCTTGTTCAAGTTCGTCTTGAACGTTCGCTAATTTATTAAGATTTTTCTCGCTCGGGTCTTCGCCAATTAAGTGAATTAAGCCGTGGTAACGGCTAATTAATTCGGCATTTTCTTTTACCCCTTGAGCAACAAAATCAAACACGCTCATATCTGAAGATTCGGGTGGATCTTGCTCTAACATGGCTAATTGCATGGTGCTAGACTTGAGTATTTGACCGTCATCTAAGTTTTGCAGTCCCATCAACACTTTCATCAAGGTTGATTTACCGGCACCGTTACGACCAACCAAACAAATACGTTCACCTGTTTGTACGCTTAAGTCAGCTTTATTTAAAATTTTGTCTTCACCAAAAGCAAGTTCGCCATTGGCTATTCTTAATAATTCCATCAGTTAATTTAACTCTGCTGTGTTAGCGCTAGTACTTGCTTTGCAGTAAAAGGCCAAAATAATTTTTTATTATCACTCGGGTTTTCATTCAACAGCTCTAATACAGGAATATGTATGCCATAGAGCTCAACCAAAGTTTTCGTTTCGTGGGTAACGTTTTCTTGCTCCACAATATCAATTTCTTTAAACTCAGCAGCCGTTAACACTGCTGAACATATTGCCAATGCTTGTTCACATAAATGGCAACCTTCACTGCCATATAGATTATATTTTTTCATGTGTTTTACTTTCAACTTGCTGCTTTACTTTGAAAAAGCTCTTTTAATAGACCAACTATTGTGAATATGCTTGTTACGAGCAAAGTCTTTATCGCGGGTAACATCCGACATAGCTATTGCTTGTAAGCCTAATTTTTCCATCGCCTCAAAGTCCATTTTAAAGTTACGTTTATTGTTGGTAAAAAATATCTCTCCGCCATCGGCTAATGAACTTAAAGCATCAGTGAGCAAGGTTACATGATCACGTTGCACATCGAAACTGTCTTCCATGCGTTTAGAATTAGAAAAAGTAGGTGGATCAATGAAAATCAATTCAAATTGATCCTTACTCTTTTTTAACCACTCTAAACAATCCGCTTGTACAAACTGGTACTTATGACCATTAAGTTTATTCAACGCGAAGTTATCCTGCGCCCAGTTAAGATAAGTATTAGACATATCAACAGTGGTGATAGCGCTAGCACCATGTAATGCCGCTTGTACAGACACAGAGCCAGTATAAGCAAATAGATTCAATACCTTTTTATCTTTGGCTTTTTTAGCCACAATTTGCCTGGTTTTACGGTGATCTAAAAACAGCCCTGTATCGAGATAGTCCCACAAATTAATTTTAAATAAAGCACCATGTTCGTTAATGGTTATAGACTGCTTTGACTTATCAACACGTTGATATTGATTACTACCTTTTTGCTTCGCTCTGGTTTTTAACACCACTTTATCGGTTGGTATTCCCAGTACTTTTGGTGCCCAATAAATAACTTCTTGTAAGCGTTTTGCCGCTTTATCTGCGTCAATAGTTTTTGGCGCTGCATATTCTTGAATAACTAAATAGTCACCATAAATATCGACTGCCACGTTGTATTCTGGAATATCAGCATCATAGAGACGATAACACTCTATCTGGCTCGATTTAAGCCAACCTTTAAGACCTTTGCGATTTTTCTTTAAACGGTTAGCAAAAGCACTGTCTTGCTCAGCAAAGTTAGCATTTGGACTGACGGCATCTTTTTCAAGTTGCTTTTCATCAACATTGTACAAGGCTAGTTGGCAATCTAGGGGGCCATTTTTAAATTTATACCGTTTAAAGCTTGATAGCTTTAACATCGCTAGCAGATCAATATTGGCAGTCAGTATCGCTACTCGCCAGTCGATAAATTGTGTTTTTAGTTTTTGCCCAAACAACACAAAATTTTCAACTAATTCTGGCAACTCACCAATACGTTCACCGTAAGGAGGGTTAAATAAAATAGTGCCTGCTTGCCCAAAAGTATTATTCATGTCGTTAGTGTTTTGACACTTAAACTCAATAAAGCGTTGTAATTTTGCATTACGGGCATTTTGTTGGGCAGTTTTTAATACTCTAACGTCGATATCAATACCAAAAACTTTAATGTTATTGATTTGACTTTGCTCTAATGAATCTGCAGAGCTTTCAATCGCATAAGTTAACTGTGCCTGCCAGAGTGCATCATCATGCTTTAACCAAGCATCAAAACCCCAAGATTCACGATTTATCGCAGGAGCTTGTTTCGTGGCCATAGCGACAGCTTCAATTAATATGGTGCCTGAACCACACATAGGATCGACCAATGGTTTACGAGTATCAGCCAACCAACCAGAGCGAAGTATTAAGGCCGCCGCTAAGTTTTCTTTTAACGGAGCAACACCAGAATGCTCACGATAACCCCGTTGGAATAAGCCTCGACCAGAAAAATCTAAGTAGATGCTGACACTATCTCTTAATAACCGTGCTTGAAAGCTAATACCAGGTGAGGATTTATCAACATTAGGTCTTTCAACGCCTTGCTCTCTAAATTGGTCAACAATAGCATCTTTAATAGTTAAAGCACCAAACTGACTATTACGAATTTCTTCACTGTACCCAACAAAATCAATCGCAAAGCTAGTTTTAAAGTCAAAGTGCTTTAGCCAATTGACAGTACTGGCCGTAGCAAAAAGTTCATCTTTATTCTTAGCTTCACCCTCACCTATTCTCAACATCACTCGAGTTGCTAAGCGTGTCCACAAAGAAATTTTATAGCCAAGCGCTAATGAAGTGGTGAAATACACCCCTTCAGGCTTCTGTACTACTTGCTCTGCGCCAAGGTTTTTAATTTCCTCAGCGAGTAGAACTTCAATGCCAGGAGAAGTTAAGGCTAAAAATTGTTGCGTGGATTGTGACATGGTGTAACTCTAGAAGAAACGATGGCGCGATTATAGCGAAAGTGTGACTACACATAAACAAAAGTTACCCTTAATATATCGAAAACATATCGAAACCGCTTATAATTACCTCACAAAGTAGAACATTTAAGCGGATGGTTAAATATTTAAAAAAAGCGCTTGCTTTATCTCGGTGCTATCCTTACTATACGCCTCGTTTTCAGGGACATAATCTTGAGAAACATTCTGGCAACAAGAATTAAAATTGTTGTAGCATATACCTCATTGAGGTCATCCGGACGCGGGATGGAGCAGCTTGGTAGCTCGTCGGGCTCATAACCCGAAGGTCGTAGGTTCAAATCCTGCTCCCGCAACCAATTCTTCTAAAGAGAATTAAAACCTTTAGGGCTTTCTTCTTAATATCTTAAGAAGTTCATTCGGACGCGGGATGGAGCAGCCTGGTAGCTCGTCGGGCTCATAACCCGAAGGTCGTCAGTTCAAATCTGGCTCCCGCAACCAATTCTATATAATATAACAAATTACGTTAACCCATATTTTTTATGTTAAGTTAAGTGCCCACCTTAATTTAGCTCCTAAAGTATACTTTTATCATTCTTGTTTTTATTTTTAACAGATAATATTGATATAAAGACCCCATGATTAGCATATTTAATCCCCATTACATTAATTAACTTCCCACTTTTATTCAGTCTCTAGAGATGTAAGTACCATTGACTGAAAAACTAGTTCCCCTAATACCTTTTAGCTCCTAACGACTTTTAGCGCATAGTACCTTGGAATTAAAGGTTACTAATACACTTTACCCATCAATAGCAAGCCTACCGTTACTTCTTTTTAGCTGGCCATTAAAAGATATCTATAAACAGCAGACAAAAAAATATTGTTCAATTTCGCATGATATCAACGAAAATGAACAATATTTATTATTTTTGACTATTTCACAAATTATCTAGAATAACCAAATACAATTATCTGATTAATAAACAACTCGTTTATTCAGCCTAAAATGAGAAGTCATCTGCAGCTAACGACATCATAGTGCTGGCGCCATTTTCAATACAAGCGGCATGTCCTTGCCCACGTGGCAAAATACGTTGAAAATAAAATTGTGCGGTTTTTATCTTCGCTTGGTAGAAAGCCTGATCGTCATTGTTTATCGCTAACTTATCCTGCGCTACTTTTGCCATTTTCGCCCAGAAATAGGCTAAGGTGGTATAGCCTGCAAACATGATATAATCAACAGATGCGCCGCCAATTTCATCGGCATTGATCATCGCCTTCATGCCAACATCCTGAGTAATACTCTGCCATTGCTTGAAATATGACATAAGTGGTTTAATAAACTCAGCCATCTCTGCGTTATCATGATTTTCTTGACAAAAAGCAGTCACATCGCCCATGAAAGGTTTTAATATTTCACCTTTGCTACCAAGAATTTTACGTGCTAATAAATCAAGTGCCTGAATACCCGTAGTCCCCTCATATAAACAACTAATTTTAGTGTCACGCATTAGTTGTTCCATACCCCACTCTTTGATGAAACCGTGGCCACCAAATACTTGCACACCATGACTGGTACATTCAAGACCAGCTTCAGATAAAAAGGCTTTGGCAATAGGCGTCAATAGAGCTAACTTATTATCTGCCAAGGCCTTTTTAGTTTCATCTTTTTCAGCATGAGTTATATCTACCAACTGCGATAAATAGGCGATAAGCGCACGGCCGCCTTCTGCAATTGATTTTTGTGTTAATAACATGCGACGAACATCAGGATGAACAATGATAGGATCCGCTGGTCCATTAGGGTTTTTAATACCGCTGATTGAACGCATTTGTAAACGATCTTTAGCATAAGCTAAGGCGCCTTGAAACGACATTTCTGCCGCTGCTGCGCCTTCACTTGCTACACCTAAGCGTGCTGAGTTCATAAAAGTAAACATGCAATTAAGACCACGGTTTACTTCGCCAATAAGGTAACCTTTAGCATTATCAAAGTTAATAACACAGGTCGCATTAGCATTGATGCCCATTTTGTGTTCAATAGAGCCACAGTTCACTGCATTTCTATCCGCGACAGTACCATCACTATTCACGTTAAACTTAGGAACAATAAATAACGAGATGCCTTTAGTGCCCTCTGGAGAGCCAGGAATACGAGCAATAACAATGTGGACAATATTGTCTGATAAATCATGATCACCAGCAGAAATAAATATTTTGGTACCCGTTAGTGAGTAGCTGCCATCATCATTAAGCTCTGCCTTAGTACGCAACATGCCTAAATCGGTACCACAATGAGATTCAGTTAAACACATGGTGCCGGTCCAATTACCATCAACAAGCCTAGGTAAAAACATTTGCTTTTGCTCATCGCTGCCATGCGCTTCTATGGTTGCTAACGCACCATGACTTAAACCTGGGTACATAGTAAAACTATGATTAGCAGACACCATCATTTCAGCTATCGCGGCATTAAGAGAATGAGGTAAGCCTTGGCCACCAAATTCTTCACGTTGTGATAACGTTGGCCAGCCACCCTCAACGTATTGTTGATAAGCTTCTTTAAAACCATCAGGAGTAGTAACAATACCATCATTCCATTGACACCCTTGCTGATCACCAATTTGATTAAGTGGTGCAATCACTTGTTCCGTAAACTTTGCAGCTTCAACAACAATAGCATCAATCATATCGACAGTAGCATCTTGATAGCCTAGGTTCTGATAATGGTTTTCACAGTCGAGTAACTCTTGCATAACAAAGGTAATATCTCGAATAGGTGCTTTGTATTCCAACATTTTTACTTCTCCAAATAATGATATGTACTATGTGTACTAAAGGTTCCGTTAGTTATTAATTACCATGCTATCGCTGCATTACAAATAAAACAAATGAATAAACTTTATAGTAATCTATTTATAATTCATATAGATAAAACCATCGAACAATACAGAAAATGAATAGTTAACTATTACAACTATTCATTTGTTTAATGAAAAAGTCAGGACTAGGATTGAAACTGCAAAAGATAAATATAATAAGTAAGTCGCAAGCTAATAAATAAAACCAATAAATAAAATCAATAGCTCAGAAGGGAAACAAAAAATGGATATACTTTTACCAAAAAAATATAAACGCAATAAAATTTCATTACTGATTGTATCACTGGCAAGCCTATATGGTGCAGCGATTAACGCCGAAGAAGTTGCCGAAAAAAATAAAAACAGTGGCTTAGAGGTAATTGAAGTAACCGCACAAAAACGTGTACAAAATCTACAGGAAGTGCCGGTATCAGTCTCTGCTTTTTCAGGAGACTTACTAGCAGAATCTGTTATCAAAGATATGTATGACTTACAAAATAGCGTACCTGGCTTAGGTGCCTTTCAAGCGCAAAGTTCAACCAACTCAAGCTTTTCAATACGTGGCGTGGGTACTTCATCACAAAACTTTGGTTTAGAATCTTCTGTTGGCTTATATGTTGATGGTGTTTATCGTGCTCGACAAAACTCTATGATCAATAACCTCGTTGATATTGAAGCGGTTGAAGTACTTAGAGGTCCACAAGGGACACTATTTGGTAAAAACACACCATCAGGCGCTATTATTGTTAGAAATATGGCTCCTAGCCATGATGGTGAAGATGGTTTTGTTGAAGCAACGGTAGGTAATTACGGACTGATAAACTTATCTGGCGCAGCTTCTTTTTCAGCCATTGAAGATGTTTTAGCTTTTCGTGTTACCGCCTTTAGCAGCGAACGTGATGGACTGGTTGATGATGTCAACTTTGGTGATGATAAAATAAATGATCGCAATCGTTGGGGCGCTCGATTACAAGCGTTATATACGCCAAGCGATGACTTATCGATTCGAATTATCGCTGATCATGGTGAAATTGATGAAATATGTTGTGCTGCACCAGTACAATTAAGTAACTTTCAAGCAACAGAAATACCAGGAAAGTTTGGTACCGATGCCTTTTTATCAGGCCCTCCTTTTAATGCCACGGCTTTTGATGGTGGTGACGCTTATTATGATTATAAAGTGGCACTCTCTTTTTTACCTGAATCAACCGCAACAGATAGCGGCTTATCGGCAGAAATAAACTGGGATATTGATGATAACTTTACCCTTGTTTCAATTTCGGCTTATCGTAGCTTTGATTCTTATGACAATATTGACATTGATTTTAGTGATGCGGCATTGTTTGGTACTAGCAATGATTCTGAGCAAAGCTCCTTTTCACAAGAAATACGCTTGGATTATACCAGTGACAAACTAAACGTTATCTTGGGTCTTTACTATTTCAATCAAGATTTAGACTTAGATTATAGTTTATACACTCAGCAATATTTCAATGAATTTTATCTAGCCAATTTTAATGGTGCATTCGATCCGCTTTTTGCTGGTATTGATGCGCTAAGTGCTGCAACAGGTGGCGCTATTGCACCAACGGCTGATGCGGCTCCGGCAAATAGTACTTTTGACCATCTTGCTGAACAACATCATGAAAGCTATGCTGTTTTTGGTCAGTTTGATTACAAATTAACCGATAAATTAATTATTACAGCGGGCATACGCTATACCAATGAAAAGAAAGAATTGTCGACCCTATTCTCTGAAAATATGCCTAATGGCACAGAATTTCCGACCTACTTCTCCTCTATTGGTGACCCAAGTGAACCATCAACAATAGTACCTGGTACGTTAATTTATGGTGCAGGTGTTGCGGGTGCGGTATTAGGTGGCATAGGTGCTGGTGTTATTGATATTACCACGCCAGAAGGGCAAGCTTCACTGCAAGCATTAGTGCCTTTTCAAACGCCTGGTTGGGGCTTTAATCCCCTTGGCGCAACAACTGCCGCTCGACCTGATATCACTGAAACACTTAAAGATGATCAAGTAACAGGTACCCTGAAATTTAGCTACCAATATGATCCAGACACTATGATGTATGCTTCGTATGGTACTGGTTATAAATCAGGTGGTACCAATACCGATAGAATTAATTCAGCATTTAATCCTATCTTTGAGGCTGAAACATCACAATCTTTCGAGCTTGGCATTAAAAAAGACTTCGTCGAGCAAAACCTTCGTGTTAATGCGGCAATGCACTATACACAAGTTGATGACTTTCAAGCCAATACCTTTAATGGCGCAGGCTTTAACTTACAAAATGCCGGTGATTATGAAATCTCTGGTTTAGAGCTTGAAGCCACTTGGTTCGCCACCGAAACTATCGAAATTAACTTCAGTTATGCACATGTTAATGCAGAATATAAAACCTTTGAACGTGGTAATTGCTGGAATGCTTACACTTGGCACACTGGCATAGTTGACCCTGGTCAAGAAAGCACAGATCCAGCCAACCCTAACCCTTACTGTAATCGTTCGGGTGACCGTCCATCTGGCGAACCTAAAGATAGCGGTGTCATTAGCATCAAGAAAGACTTCAACCTAACGGATGATATTTATGCGTATATTCAAGGTGACTATAACTATACTGGTAGCATGATTTTAGATGCTAGTAGTGACCCTTATGCTCAGCAAGGTTCATTTGGTTTAGTTAATCTTCGCTTTTATATGAATATTGAAAATTATGATATGGACGTGATCTTCTGGGGACGAAATGTACTTAATGAAGAATACATCAACCGTACTAATTTCAATACCGTAATTCAAGATGGTAAGTTAAATGCCTATGTTTCTGAGCCAGCCACATTTGGTGTTACGGTTAAGAAGCGTTTTTAATTATATTGATCGCTACATTGAAGACTAAACAAGTCCTTATTAAAGAATAAAGATAGATCTCCTAACCCCATATATAGTTTCCTTATATGGGGTTATTTTAACATTAGGCATAGGCAAAACACTCGAGGATGCCATTGAATTTTTCGAATAGTTTTTTATACATTTAACTAAATAGTACATACAAGGTTAAACATTATGTCTTTAGACAACAGTTACGTTTTTGAAGTTGATAAAAAAGAATTACACAAAACCCGCATTACTGATATGCACATAGAGTCAGAGTTAGCAGAAAATGAACTAATACTCAGTATTGATAAATTTGCTTTGACCGCGAATAACATTACTTATGGTATGGCTGGTGACTCCTTAGGCTACTGGCGTTTTTTTCCTAGACAAGCACTTAACGAAGAAAGTGGCTCTCAAGCGAGTAATGAAGAAGGTAAGGATGTTTGGGGCAGGCTACCCGTAATGGGTTATGCCGATGTTATCGCCTCAAACAGTAATGACGTTAAGGTTGGCGAACGCGTGTGGGGATTTTTTCCGATGGCAAGCCATGTGAAAATATTGGCGGGTCATGTCACTAGTATGAGTTTTTCTGACGTTAGTCCCCACAGAAAAGGATTATCGCCCTTATACGCAGTATTTGACCGCGTCATTAAAAACCCTTTTTATCAAGTTAAAAATGAAAATTATGAAATATTACTGAGGGGCTTATTTACCACGGCATGGCTGATTGATGACTTTATGTTTGATCATGATTACTATGGTGCTGAACAATATTTAATTACCAGTGCCTCAAGTAAAACCAGTATTGCCCTCGCTTTTACTATTCGTGCTCGAGAAGAACGTCCTAGCATTGGGCTGACCTCTGAGGCTAACCGCGCCTTTGTTGAGTCATTAGGTTGTTATGATCAAGTAATCACTTATGATGAGGTTCACAGCCTTAACCCCAGCACGCCTTCTATTTTAGTTGATATGGCAGGTAGCGCTAAAACACTTCATGATGTACATCACCACTTTCAAGATCAGCTTCGCTATTCATGTCGAATTGGCGCTACGCACCGTGACAATTTGGTAACCACAGAGAAATATCCAGGCGCCGTGCCAACATTCTTCTTCGCCCCGACACAATTAAAAAAACGTACCGTCGATTGGGGGACTGGCGAAACGATGAAACAAATGAATGCCGGATTACTCAATTATATAGAGTTTTGTCGAACAACCATTACCATTAATCACACCACAGACAAAAAACGAATTGATGGCATTTACCAGACCGTTTTAGCAGGGAAAGCCGACGCCTCCGTAGGACAAATAATTTCATTACGATGATTCAATCGGCTACAATCGGCTAAAAGCACAATCAATTAGTGATACTCATTCATCACTAATTGACGTTTAATTAAGGTAAATTTAAAGGAGATTAATACTATTATGATCACAGTTCATCATTTAAATAAATCACGTTCAACACGCGTAATCTGGTTATTAGAAGAACTAGAAATGCCTTATGAGATTGTTCATCATCAAAGAGACCCTATTACTAGTTTAGCCCCCGAAAGCTTAAAGAAAGTACACCCATTATCTAAAGCGCCCATCATTGTTGATACTAAAGTTGTTGATGCTGAAATTACCCTATGTGAGTCTGGCGCTATTATGGAATATATCCTTAATCAAGCAACAGCAACAGCAACACAATGTAGACCTGCCCAAGACAGTAGCGAATATTATCACTATTTAGAATGGTTGCACTTTGCTGAAGGTTCACTAAGTTTACCGGTGATCTCTAAGTTAATGATGACCATGGAAACTCGCGATGGCACTAAACCACTTGATCAATACATCGCGAAAGAATTGGCTTTAGACTTTTCCTATATTGAACAAACCTTATCCCAGCGACCATATTTTGCTGGCAATGACTTTACCGCTGCCGATATAATGATGACAGTGATATTAAGTATGGCAGATAACTTAGCCCTTTTAGAAGATAGAAAACAAATCAAAGATTACCTTGCCAAAGTCAAACTAAGAAAAGCTTACCAAGCCGCCATTAGTTATGAGTAAATCACTTTTTACATAGATCGATTTATACCCTATTGATGAAATTACTTTTCGCACATTACAAAAATTTTAATCAAACGGGTCTTGCTACATTTTAACAAGGCTTAGGGTAAAATCAGCAAAGTCAGCGCATATCAATCATTATAAGATAATCATTAGGTAACCATTATGGAACTCGTTAGTTTAGAAATAGAAAATAACATTGCCACCATCACTATAAATAACGGCAAAGTAAACGCAATATCTCCGCAAGTCCTCGCAGAAATAAATAGCGCTTTAGATCAAGCCGAGCAGCAAAAAGCGATAGTCATATTAACAGGCAAAGCAGGAGTGTTGTCTGGCGGATATGATCTAAAAATAATGAAAGCAAGCTCAGACTCTGCGGTAGCACTTGTTACAAGTGGCTCTACGCTTGCTAGAAGAATGCTTTCTTTTCCAACCCCTATCATTGCCGCATGTAACGGTCATGCCATCGCCAAGGGTGCCTTTTTACTGCTCAGCTGTGATCACCGTATTGGCAGTGAAGGCGCGTTTAAAATTGGTTTAAACGAAGTGGCTATTGGCATGACTATGCATTACGCTGGTGTTGAACTAGCTCGAAACCGTATACCGAGAAATTATTTAACACGTTCAGTAATCAATGCTGAACTATTTGATCCTCAAACAGCCATATTAGCTGGGTTTCTTGATCAAGTTGTTGAAGAGCAACAATTAATGACCACAGCACAAAAGCTTGCTAAGCAAATGTTGTCGCTAGATATGGCGGCACACCATGCCACTAAGTTAAAAGAAAGAAAAGAAATACTAGCAGCGCTTGATGCAGCGATTGAAGTGGATGCGAAAGCCAAAATAGAACTTTAACCCTTAATTATTCATTCCTCGCTATTTGCCTGAGTTATTAACCCCAGTTATTAACTCTAGCAATTCAATAATTGCTGTTAAGTGCCCTACTTCACAGCAATTACTTATTACGGCGTCATGCTTCAAACACGTCATTGCTTCAAACAAAATAACTTCGTGATGACAAACGTTCAATACGATCAGACATAACAACCCTCGCTTTAGACATATCTAAGTTTTTCTAAGAATTTTATTATTGTTTGCACATTAGCTAGTTCTTCAAAGAGCTTAAATGTCATTTAATTTACTATTACTGGGCTGAGATTATTGCCCTAATTACCGCGAGGAAAAATTATGAATACCACATTTACACGTTTAACAGATCACGATGCCGTTGTTGAAATAGTACAGATTTACATCAACTCAGCAATAACAGGAAATGCTAAGCAGATGAGTGCCGCTTTCTATGAAGATGCCATTATGCATGGTTTTGTCGGCTCTGATTTTTTAGGCGGCCCAATACAGGTACTTTTTGACTGGACGAGTGAAAACCCTGGCGGAGAAAGTTTGCAAGCTAGGATCGCGAGCGTAGAAATAATCGAAACCATAGCGACAGTACGAGTAGAAATGGAAAATAGCAGTGGCTTTAATTTCACTGATTTACTCACCTTAGTGAAATCGGGTAATGAATGGAAAATAAGCAGTAAAGCGTACCATACCCACCTTTAATATATGCGAGGTGAATGGCAAGGCTATTCACCTCGCTCTAATTTCTCCGGGAGAGGCTCCCATAACTCTTTTAAACGCCTTAGAAAATGAAGATTCATTGTCATATCCGCATTGAAGTGCAACAGCCAGTACCGATGTTTTTTCATCAGCAAGCATTCTATAAGCTTTAGATAATCGCCATTGTGTTAAATACTCAATAGGAGATACTTCGACTAACTCTTTAAACAAACTAGAGAAACTTCCCCTAGACATATTGACTTTATTAGCCAGCATTTCAACTGTCCACTTAGCTTCAGGGGCGCTGTGCATAGCCGATATCGCTACATAAAGTTTAGGATGGGCTAACGCAGCGAGCAGTCCTTTTTCAACATTCAAATGATCTCTAAATATCAATGCTAATATGGTTTCTGACAACTTATTCAAAATATAAGTTGAGTCATTTTGATGGCTCTGGGATTCATTGATTAACACCTGGATCAGCTTACATAAACTGTCATCCTCAGAGTCTTCTCTGCGTATTAGAATGTAATCAGGTAACTGGCTGGTCAGTTGTGTGATCTGTGGGTGACGATGAGAAAAGCAACCACATAACAATCCAGTCGAATTATCTTTAAGGCCTTCTGAGAAGGGAATCGGAGGCTCTAAAACATTGACACTATGTTCAATTGCAACGCTATTGCAGAGTTGGTGTTTCATATCTCTAGGAAATATAACAATATCTCCGACGGCTAAGTGTACAGCCTCCGCAACATTAGCGCTAATAAAAAGCTCACACTTTCCATGAGTAATAAGGTGAAAAGTAATATTCTGAGTGCCTGATGTATCTATAGCCCAGTTGCCACAGTATTGGACATTATAAAATATTTCAGATTCAACTCTGAAGGTTGAAAATAATTGGTTAAGTACATCCATTCCGTTCCCCAGTGTTTACCTAAATTTAGGGGTTATTTTAATGGTTTTAGGTTTATATACAAGTATTACCATTACCTAAGGCACTAATTTATAAAGAGTAAAAGAAGGAAGAGGAACCTAACTACGTTTTGCTAGCTAAAACGAAACGACCCACTTTTGAGGCGAGCCGTTATATTATTTTGATACAAAGACGTTAGTATTACTAACTTTTATTGTCCAATAAAGCGGCGCTTTATTTTTCAAGCTGAATAAGAATTTGTACTTCTTTATCAGTCAATTTTTCATTGTCTTTACAGCGGGGATCGGCTTTTTGCAAAAGCGCTAACTCTTGCTTAGTTAACGGGATTGGCTCACAACCATGACCTGTTTTACAAACCATATCCCATTGCGGCTCTGCTTTAACATGACAATCTAAACAGTTGCCGCCAAAACGGTTTATCACATCAGCAAAACCACGGTTGATAATTTTACTACCTTGAGGTGACACATCTAATTCAAAAAATTCCCAATCATTAGTTACTGGACTAAAGCCAGTATGGTGCTTAACCATCACTTCAGAAGGAACAAGTTGTATTACCGAACCCGTTGGATACACGCCGCCAGATGATGATTGCGCTACTTTCACCGTTGCGGCCACATCACCGAGTAAATTACCCACATAAAACCCATCAACTTTGGTCATATCCCGCATACAAGTAAAAGTGTCGTCAGATATGCTGAGGATATTTTGCTTTTCTTGCTCGGCTCCTGCTATCGCGTGAGCATGAAATATAACTAAAGTTAACGCTGCAATTGAGCTAACCAGCCCTTTAGTTAATGTTTTAATTTTACTCATAATTTACTCTTATTACGTAAACTGCTTTGTATTTATTCAATTAAGATGGTTTTACCGCAGAGAGCACCCTTTGCAGAGCATAGCGACTCGGTGGTCAACAGTTATATTGGTTTAAAGTTTGACAATTAATTTACCTTTATTGCCACCTGTAAAGAACAAGTTAAGACCTGTTATTGCCGACTCTAGACCGTCAAGTACATGCGCTCTATGCTTGATCTGCCCTTTCATTACATAAGGGGTTAGTTTTGCTAATAACGCTGGCACGTCGCCAAAGTGATCTGGCATAGCAAAACCTTGTACTGTTATACGTTTTTTGATTAATGGGATCCAATTAGGGCCAGAGCTTACTTCCGTTTTGCCATAGTCAGCGATCATACCGCAAACCGCTACACGGCCAAAATTGTTCATCCGTTCAAAAACCATGTTTTGTACTGGGCCACCAGTATTTTCAAAATAGACATCAATACCGTTAGGTGTTAGTGCGGCTAAATTAGCGGCTAAATCAGCTGATTTATAATTAACGGCGCCATCAAAGCCCAATTCATTCACTATCCAATCTGCTTTTTCATCACTACCAACTACGCCAATAACCGTTAAGCCATCAGCTTTAGCAAGTTGACCAACAATAGAGCCAACCGAGCCAGCAGCTCCTGAAACTACCAGTGTTTCACCTTTTTTCGGTTTACCTATATTGAATAACCCTTGTGTTGCTGTTAACCCGGGCAACGCAAATATCGACAAAATGGCTTCATCTGGCATAGGCGCAGTCACTTTATTTAAGCCCTGTCCTTTACTTAGCATGTATTCTTGCCAACCTATCATGCCCATCACTCGGTCACCCACTTGATAATCGGCATGCTGACTAGCAACCACTTCAGCAACACCAGAACTGCGCATTACTGTGCCTAGCTCTACCGGTGGAATATAGCTTTCTGTGTCAGGGCTCATCCAACCAAACATGGCCGGATCTAGAGACATGTGCGTTTGCTTAACCAATATTTCTCCAGGTCCTACAGTAGGCAGTTCTTTTTGTACTACTTCAAAAAGTTCAGGGCCAATAGGACCGCCACTAGGGCGAGCAACTAAATTAATGGCAGTATAGGTCGTCATTATCATTTCCTTTTCTATTTCAATTATTGTTAACTGTTATTAAATACTATTATTAAATACTGTTATTACGATAGTATTTCAATGGGCTTTATCTCACTGATATTTTGTTGTTGATAAAAATGATCAAACGCTAAGGATAGCTGCTCACTTTGCACAAAAACTTGTTGCCAGTACGCCATTCTTTGCTGAGGCTGCATGGTAGTGAAATCAGAGCGATCGGGTATTTTATGATAAGGCAAGGAGTCAATAAACTTGGCTGATGGGCAAATAAGCACGGTTTTATCGTAATGCTGCATTCTTACTTTGCGCTTAAGCTTTTTATCAAACCAACCAGCTTTAAGCACCGAGCTAAAATGCGGATAAAGGATCAGGCCTGAGCTTTCTATTTCAAAATCAAAATGATAATCAATAAGACCACCATCTCGGTACATGCCTTGACTGCAATTGTCGATATCCTTAATACCTTGCATCACCATAGGAATAGAACCCGAAGCAAGTAACGCCTCTTTAATGTTGTTTTGAGTAAACGTTGCCAGCCGTATTGCTATGTCGTCAGGATCATGAATTTTCATCGTGCTATCATTCGTTTGAAAAATATAACGCTGATACTGCTTTTTTAAATGACGTCTGCCAATAGCATTTTGCAAAAAACTAGCCAGTAAGCCTAGGCTTTGCACCACCCTATTTTCTGAGGCCACTAAACCATGGCACTTGGCGACAATAAAATGAGCTTTAAAGACAGGGTTGCTGATAATTTCTGAGGCGCCATTTTCACCAAGTAACACAGCTAATAAATCTCTGGCTTTAGTAGTGACTTCTTGTGGTTTGGCTCTTTCTGAATAAGTAGTTTGACAATAATTACTTGCCAAGCGCTCTATCGCAGCAACAGGATCTTTTTGGGCAAAGCAAGACGCTCTAAAAGCGCCTGCACTCGAGCCAATAAGATTAAGGACTTCACTGCGTCCTTTAAAAAAATCACCAAACATATACTTATCTAAAGCATATAAAGTAAACCACTTGGGGCCACCACTTGCGCCAAGAAAATCGCTAAATAAATCAGGAGAAAAACCTTTTTCATTGATCGTTTTCAAAGCGGTTTTACCCGCGTATATTTCTAACATTTGGCTATCTCTTACTCGCTTGTTACTCACTATTACTTGCTATAAATGACTAACGTAATTCTTTTCTTAACACTTTACCAACATTACTTTTGGGTAGTTCATCAATAAACTCAACCGATTTAGGGATTTTATACTTGGTTAAATACTTATTGCTATGTTCAATGATTGCTTCACTGGTTAAGTTTGGATTTTTACGAACAATGAACACTTTTACAGACTCACCAGACGCGCCATTTTCCACTCCAATCGCGGCCGCTTCAAGAACACCTTCATGCATCACCATCACTTCTTCAATTTCATTAGGATAAACATTAAAGCCAGACACTAAGATCATATCCTTTTTACGATCGACTATTTTAAAGAAACCGTTTTCATCCATAGTGGCAATATCACCGGTGGCAAACCAACCATCGTTCATCACTTCTTTGGTTGCCTCTTCACGATTGTAATAACCCGACATAACTTGCGGGCCTTTAACCCACATTTCACCCGTTTCACCCACGGCAACGTCTACGCCATTATCATCAACTAAACGTATTTCTGCTGAAGGCACAGGTACGCCAATAGAGCCAGTATAATTTTCTTGAGTATAAGGGCTACTCGTCACCGTTGGCGCACATTCAGTTAAGCCATAACCTTCTAGCAAACGATTACCTGTAACTTTATGCCAGTGTTCTGCAACCGGACGCTGTACTGACATGCCTCCGCCTATAGAAAGTTTTAAGTGGCTAAAGTCAATTTGATCAAAACCAGGCGTATTAAGTAAACCATTGAAAAGGGTATTTACACCTGTAATAGCAGTAAAAGGGTATTTAGCTATTTCTTTAACAAAGCCAACCATGTCTCTGGGGTTAGTAATTAGCAGATTAGTACCACCAAAAACAATAAAACTAAGGCAGTTAGAGGTTAACGAAAAAATATGATAAAGCGGAATGGCGGTGATTATGAATTCTTTACCCTCATCAATAACAGGACCAATCATCGCTTTCGTTTGTTCAAGGTTAGCAATCATATTTCGATGAGTTAACATAGCGCCTTTTGATGGTCCCGTTGTGCCACCGGTATACTGTAAAAAGGCAAGATCGTCACTCGTTATCTTAACCAAATTCAATGGTGATTTTTTCCCTTTTGCTAAGGCAGCATTAAACTTAACGGCGTTGGGTAATGAAAAAGCAGGTACTTGCTTTTTAACATGTTTGACTATTTTGTTAATCAAAGCGCCTTTCACTAAGCCAAGTCGATCCCCTATGGCTGTTGTGATGACGTGCTTAACAGGCGTTTTATCAATAACAGCTTCAAGAATGTTAGCAAAATTTTCAATGATAAGAATAGCTTTAGTACCGGAGTCTTTAAGTTGATGTTCTAACTCACGCGCCGTATACAACGGATTAACGTTAACTACTGTTAAGCCAGCCATTAATGCACCAAACATTGCAATAGGATACTGCAACATATTAGGCACCATAATGGCAAATTTATCACCTTTTACTAAACCTAATTCTTGCTGTAAGTAGGCTGAAAAATCTCTGGCCTGAACCGCTAATTGATCATAGGTAATCTCTGCTCCCATGTTAATGAAAGCGACATTATCACCGTATTGCTTCGTGTATTTATGAAACATCGACACGAGTGATTCATATTTATCCGCATTTATTTCAAATGGGACTCCTGGGGGGTAACTCTTTTCAAGCCAAATTTTTTCCATAACGTTTTTCCTCTAGCTATACCCATCATTCCTGAAAATACTAGATTCAAGTATGATGAGTATATAATATATTTATTTAGGTCGACCTAAGCCCTTAGGCTTAAACTATTAATGGTGAATTAAAGTACTTCAAATAACCCTGCTGCACCTTGACCACCACCAATACACATGCTGATAACCACGTACTTAACGCCTCGTCGCTTACCTTCGATAAGTGCATGCATAACCATACGAGCACCACTCATTCCATAAGGGTGACCAATAGAAATTGCACCACCATTAACGTTTAAGCGATCTTCAGGAATACCTAATTTTTCAGCGCAATAAAGCACTTGCACGCCAAACGCTTCATTTATTTCCCATAAACCAATGTCATCCATGGTTAAACCGTTGCGCTCTAATAATTTTGGAATAGCAAAAACAGGTCCAATACCCATTTCATCCGGTTCACAACCCGTAACAACCAAGCCACGATAAGCGCCCAATGGCTCTAAGCCACGCTCTTTAGCCAGTTCTTTTTCCATTAAAACAACCGCTGCTGCGCCATCTGATAATTGTGAAGCATTACCACCAGTAATCGAACCGTTATCACGAACTGCTTTTAGTCCTGATAAACCTTCAAGGTTAGTGGAAGGACGGTTTCCTTCATCTTTACTCAAGGTGACTTCTGCTTTACTGGTTTCACCCGTTGCTCTGTCAACCACTAATTTAGTACAAGTAACTGGCACTATTTCAGCGTCAAAACGACCTGCTTCTTGTGCTGCTGCGGTACGTTGTTGCGACTTAAGTGCATAGGCATCTTGCGCTTCGCGTGAAATATCGTAACGATTAGCGACTATTTCAGCGGTATCTAACATCGGCATATATACTGCTGGTTGATTGGCCTTTACTTTCGCATCTACAGCACGATGCATATTCATATGTTCGTTTTGTACTAAACTGATAGACTCACAACCACCGGCAAGTGTCACTTGTGCGCCATCGCAAATAATCTGTTTTGCCGCTGATGCAATAGCCATTAAACCAGATGAACATTGACGGTCAATAGTCATGCCAGCAACCGTTACCGGCAAACCAGCAGCCATAGCTACTTGACGGCCAAAATTCATGCCTTGTGAACCTTGTTGCAAGGCAGCACCAAAAATACAATCTTCAATTTCTGTAGGATCTACGCCTGCACGTTCAACGGCAGCTGTCACGGCAACAGAGGCTAAAGATGGTGCGGTTAAATCATTAAATGCGCCTCTATATGCTTTGCCGATAGGGGTACGTGCTACTGATACAATGACTGCTTCTCTCATGATTTTTCCTTTAATTTATTTAAATTATTAATTTGTCTGCTAATAAAATTCGATTCTACTGCTATTGCTGTTGTGATTTCATAAAAGCCATGGCTTTCATCACAAATTTTTCACCTTGCTTTGCGCCCGACTCTAATGCAGCTTGACCTTCTTGAGCGGTTAGTTCGTCCCATTGGCCACGTACATTATCTGGATTTTGCTCCGATTGCGGAAGAAAACAACCTTCGGTTTCAAACATGCTTGCACTTGAATAACCACCTGCACCAGCACATAAAATAAAGCGATTAGGCGCTTCGTCATCACATAAGGTCAGCATACCAGCAGTGACAGATTCAGGCGAGAAAGCTCTAACAATTTCTTCTGGCATTAAATCTTCTGTCATACGTGTGCCAGCCGTTGGTGCTAATGCATTGATACGAACATTATTTTTAGCGCCTTCAATCACTAAAGTATTCATTAAACCTAAAACAGCCATTTTTGCTGCGCCGTAATTTGACTGACCAAAATTACCGTACATGCCACTTGACGATGTTGTCATCACAATACGGCCGTAATTTTGTTCACGCATGATGTCCCAAACTGCCTTAGTACAGTTTACTGAGCCCATCACATGTACATCCATTACTAGTTTGAAATCGTCTAAGGTCATTTTTGTAAACGATTTATCGCGTAAAATGCCCGCGTTATTAATAAGGATATCAACACGTCCCCACTTGTCCATGGTTTGTTTTACCATGTCTTGTACTTCATCAAAATTAGCTACGTTTGCACCATGGCTAATGGCATCACCACCATTTTCTTTGATCAAACGCACAACTTCTTGTGACGCTTCTGATGACATACCACTACCATCTCTAGCGCCACCCAAATCGTTAACCACTACTTTAGCGCCACGTGCAGCAAGTGCTAACGCATGAGAACGGCCTAAACCATTCCCTGCGCCTGTAACGATAGCAACTTTACCTTCAAAACTGATTGTCATAATAATTTCCTTTAACTTGTTAAAATTTAGCTTGTTATAATTCTTTACTTAACCATTTGTACTGATATCCATTGCGCAACAAGCGCGGGAGTATCACAACCTTCAATTTCCACCGTAACTTCAGTGCTAATACGAAATTGACCCGGTTTCTTTTCTTCAATGGTTAACGTTTTAGCATGTGCTCGAATACGGCTGTCTACTTTAACGGGTTGCAAAAATCTCACTTTATCAAAGCCCGCGTTCAGGCCCATATAAAAGCCTTCAATTAGCAAACTGTAATCTTCAGCAAAATGCGACAACATAGATAAAGACAAAAAACCATGGGCAATGGTAGAGCCAAAAGGAGTTTTTTTAGCGGCTTCTGGGTCAACATGAATAAACTGTTGATCCAAGGTACAGTCAGCAAATTGGTTGATTTGCTCTTGTGTTACTGTATGCCAAGGCGTCGGCGGAGCTTGATAATCTATATACTGAGCGATTTCTTCTTTGTTAATTATCTTGACCATGATTATTTTCCTTCTGGTTACATATTGTATATTTTTTTAACGTAAAAATATTTACCACAGAGTTCACTAAGGCAGGTTATATGCTCCATGCATAACCTAAGTGACCTACATCCATGTAAGCCTTGCTTCACACTACACAGAGAACCATAAATTCTCTGTGGGCATCGCCGCTCGGTGGTGAAAGTTACATTACTTTTTATTAATTACATGTGGCTTTATTGACAACTATGATTGCGACTAGTTAAAACCAATCTGCTTGCATCTCATAACAGGTGCTGTCAATTTTACTTAAAATGCTTGACCAAAGATAGATTTGGGGTAACTCAAAACGATAAAAATACTGCAACGCCTGAAGCTTGCCTTGGTAGAAACTTATATCACTTTCATGCGGCTGCTCTGCAAGCGCTTTCGTAGCAACAACCCCTTGTTTAAGCCATATCCAAGCAATAGTAACATGACCAAATAATTCAATATATTTAACCGAATTAGACAGTACTAAATCAATATTCTGTGTCGACATTGCTTGTAGCAAAGTGTTTGTGGTTTGCTTTAAGTTAGCCATCGCTGCGTCGAGATCATCACTATAACAAGCTAAATTTTCGTACTCACGCGCAATCACTGAGGTTTTTTCCATTTCGACCAAAGTCGCTAAATAGCCAGCCAAATTATTCATAGGCAATTTGCGTGCTAATAAATCTAGCGATTGAATGCAGGTAGTCCCTTCATGTATCGGATTTAAGCGATTATCACGATAAAACATCTCCACCGGGTGTTCATTGATGTAACCATGCCCACCTAATACTTGAATAGCGAAATCATTCGCTTTCGGACCATACTCTGACGGCCATGTTTTGATTATTGGCGTTAAAAAGTCGAGTAATAAGTGTGCTTGTGCTCGCGCCTGTGCCGTGTCAGCCGTTTTTTCATCGTCAGCTAATTGGGTACCATACAAAACTAGCGCATAAGCACCTTCAGCGTAGGCTTTTTGCGCTAATAACATGCGTTTAACATCAGCATGTTCAATAATATTAACCATCGGAGAAAGTGGATCTTTACACGAAGGTAAACGGCCTTGAGGACGCTCTTTAGCGTAATCTACCGAATAATGATAGCCCGCTAAAGCGGTGATTGCTGCTGAAGAGCCAATCATGATTCTAGCTTCATTCATCATGTGGAACATATATTTAAGGCCGTGATTTTCTTCACCAACTAAATAAGCAACCGACCCATTTTTTTCACCAAAGCTTAATGCAGTTGACGTTTGTGCTCGTCCGCCCATTTTGTGAAATAATCCCGCTAAAGCAACTTCGTTATCGTCGCCAATTGAGCCATCATCGTTAACCAAAAACTTAGGCACAACAAAAAGGGAAATCCCCTTGATACCCTGAGGGGCGCCTTTAATTCTTGCCAGCACCAAATGCACTATATTTTCAGTCAAGTCATGATCGCCGCCAGAAATAAAAATTTTATTACCGGTGACTCTATAGTTACCCTCTGCAGATTTAACCGCACTGGTGGTTAGATCGGCTAAACCAGAGCCACTACCGGGCTCAGTCATCGCCATAGTGCCAGCAAAACGGCCGCTACGCATAGGCTTCACCCAACGTTCAATTAATTCTTCACTCCCATGCGCTTGCAATAAGTTAGCATTAGCTGACGTTAGCGCCGTATAACCCATACCGGTGCCACCAGCTGCAAAAAGATAACTATTAGCCACGTTAGCGACAATAGGCGGTAACTGCATACCCATCAGCTCATAATCAGCCGTAGCCGATGAAAAACCTGATTCAATGACCGCATCAAACGCTACCTTTAATTCAGGAACTAAATGGACTTTTTTGCCGTCAAAAGTGGGTTGTTCTGTATCAAGCTTTTGTCTAATGGGCAGAAAATATTTTTCTGCCAAGGTTTTTGCGGTGTCGATCGCTTGACTAAACGTTTGACGGTCATGATCTTGATAGCGCTCTCTGCTGATCAGCGATTCACTGTCAAAAAGCTCATAAAGCATGAATTCAAGATCACGTTCATTCATCATAGGTGCGGCCATAGTCTTCTCTTTAATTTTTATTACGCTAATTGGTAATATTTAGTGTATTTATTCAGCTTAATTTTTTTACCACAGAGAAAGCAGAGGCAGGTTCTATGCTCCGTGCATAACCTAAGTGACCTACATCCATGTAGGTCTTGCTGCGCACTACACCGAGAAAAATAAAATCTCTGTGTCGGCGCGAAGTGCCCTCTGAACATCTTGACTCGGTGGTGAAACGTTACGTTTTAGTTAGCGATAATTTCAATAATTAGGCAGCAGAAACGCCGCCATCAACTGAAATACACTGCCCGGTTAAATAGGTATTGGCTGGCGATAACATCATCAACATCATCACAACAATCTCTTTTGGTTCACCTAAACGTTTCATTGGTATAATTTTACTCATTTGCTTTTGTAAGCCTTGATCAGCAACATTAGTAACCATTGGCGTTAAAGCAAAAGAAGGACAAATGGCATTGATACGAATATTATGACGAGCATATTCAACCGCACCTGTTTTTGTTAAGCCAACAACCGCATGTTTAGCCGCGCTATAAGCGGCTAATGAAGCAGCAGCATTAATGCCAGCTCGTGAACTCACATTAAGTATGTTGCCCTCACCTTGTTTTAACATTTGCGTGATCTGGTGACGCATACCAAATTGTACTCCTTTAACATTAACGGCAAATTGTTGGTCTAACAACGCTTCATCAATTTCATGTAAAGGTAAAAAAGGTTGACCAATGCCCGCATTATTCACGGCAATATCTACACGACCATATTTTTCAACGGCGATATCAATCATAGCTTTACAGTCGACATTACTTGACACGTCACACTTCATACCTATGGCATCAATGCCTTTGGCCGATAATGCGTCAGCAACTTCTTTAACCTTAATTTCGTTGATATCTCCAAGCACTAATTTTGCACCTCGATCGGCTAATGACTGAGCTAATAATTGTCCAAAACCTTGAGCGGCACCAGTAATAACAACTACTTTTGCGGTAAAATCTAATAATGAATCCATGAGTAAAGTTCCTATGAAAAATTGATGTTTATTGTATAAATATTGAATGATTAATTTAGCGGCGATAAGGTTGTTAGCACCGCATTTCATTTACGAGTTAGTCTATATATCTGCTTTAACGGCATTATTTTCTGTTGATTTCTGCTGCTCTTGTGCAATAACCTCTAACGCCATCTTGGCTAAGGGTTCAACAAAACCAGCCACTTTTCCGGCATTTTCATTTGAGGCATTACCTTGCTCAGCGCGTTTAGCAACCCCTTGAACAATGGCGGCAAAACGGAAAAAACTAAAAGCTAAATAAAATGCCCAATTATCTACTTGCTCAATACCCATGCGCTGACAGTATTTGGCAGCGTATTCTTCTTCTGTTGGAATACCTAAGCTGGCACGATCTACACCTTTTAATCCGTCAACATTACCAAAACCTTGCGGCATACGAAGCTGCATACATTGATAAGCTAAATCAGAAAAAGGATGTCCTAATGTCGATAATTCCCAATCAAGCACGGCAATGATTTCAGGCTTTTCTGAGTCAAACATAAGATTGTCTAAACGATAATCACCGTGTACCAAAGATAGACGACCATCATGCTCAGGTAGGTTTGCTTGTAACCAAACTATTAACTCATCCATCGCATTAATGGTTTGTAATTCTGTTTTGCGGTATTGATCTGTCCAACGTGCTACTTGGCGTTGAAAATAATCGCCCTGAGGACCATAATCTTGCAGGCCACAAGCCTCAATATCGACGCTATGCAAAGCCACTAAGGTTTTGTTCATCGCATCATACATTGCAGATCGGGTTTGATTGCTGTCAATTTCTTTTAACTCGGCATCCCAAAAAATTTGGCCTTGACAATACTCCATTAAATAAAAAAGAGAGCCCATTACTGAGGTGTCTTCACATAAATGAAAAACCTTAGCAACAGGTACAGCGCTATCTTTTAATGCTGATAAGACTTTATATTCTCTATCTACCGCATGTGCTGACTTTAATAACTTACCTTCTGGCTGGCGGCGTAAAACATAAGAACCTGATTTTGCCGTTACTTTAAAAGTAGGGTTTGACTGTCCCCCCGGAAATTTTTCCAGGGTCATTGGGCCTTCAAAACCTTGCACATGCTTTTCTAGATACTCGGTTAACTTTTTATTATCTAGGGATGTAATTTTTGGCATAGTATTAGTACTCTTAAGTTTGTCAGGTTTGCTTATCATCATTACTTATCGACATTAATAATCGACAGTCAACATGGCTATTGCCAGCTATTAGCTAAAGTGTTTACTGTGAATACTTTTTAGCTAAATCTCGGCCAAGTTGCATCATGTGTACTTGGTCTGGACCATCTGCCAAACGTAAGGTACGCTGTGCTGCATACATTTGCGCTAAAAAGGTGTCTTGGCTAACACCTAAAGCACCATGGCATTGAATTGCACGGTCAAGGACATCAAGTGCCATATTTGGGGCAACAATTTTGATCATCGCGATTAAGGCTTTTGCGGCTTTATTACCTTCAGCATCCATTGTTTGCGCTGCTTTTAAGGTCATTAAGCGAGCTTGTTCTATTTGACAAGCCGATTTAGCAATGTCTTCTCGAATAGATTGCTGTTTGATCATTGGATTGCCAAATATAGTACGTTCACTCACTCTTTTACACATTAGTTCTAAGGCACGTTGAGCAGCACCAATGCTGCGCATACAGTGGTGAATTCTGCCCGGACCTAAGCGACCTTGAGCAATTTCAAAGCCTTTACCTTCGCCAACAATAATGTTTTCAATAGGAACACGGACATTTTCAAAAGTAATTTCAGCATGACCTTCAGGCGCATCATCATAACCAAAAACTTTCATTGGACGTACCATGGTGACGCCGGGGGTATTCATTGGTACTAAAACTTGTGATTGCTGTATATAACGATTGTCATTATCGGGATCGGTTTTACCCATCACGATTAATATTTTACACTGCTCTCGACAAGCACCACTGATATAGAATTTTCTGCCGTTAATTACATATTCATCGCCGTCACGTTCAATGCGTGTTTCTATATTAGTTGCGTCACTTGAGGCAACATCAGGCTCAGTCATAGCAAAGGCTGATCTAATTTTCCCGGCTAATAAAGGCTCTAACCATTGCTCTTTTTGTGCTTCATTACCATACTTAGCTAACACTTCCATGTTGCCAGTGTCAGGGGCTGCACAGTTAAAAACTTCTGGCGCCCATATTACTTGCCCCATAATTTCAGCTAGCGGTGCATATTCTAAGGTAGTAAGCCCAGCACTGTACTTGCCATAAGCTACCGGTAGAAATAAATTCCATAGGCCTTCGGCTTTTGCTTTTGCTTTCAATTCTTCCATTAATAATGGTGTTGACCAAGGGTTTTCAGCCACTTGTTGATGCATTTCGTCTTCAACAGGTAGCACATTTTCATCCATAAAACGATTAACACGTTCTATAAGGTCTTGAACCTTTTCGCTATATTCAAAATTCATAATTACTTCCTTTAAAGTACTCATCTCTAGTTCAATTAACTATTCAGAGTATGATTAATTTTTTATGTGAGTTAATAACTGTTACTCGTTAATTATCTTTAACGCATGTTATTAGCTTAATGCCATGAGTGCTTTTTTATTAAATGGCTTAATTTCGTCAAGTTCATCATTTTTAATTTTATTAACCCACTGAGAGTCAACTAATAAAGCACGCCCAACAGCCACTAGGTCAAATTCATCTTTATTTAAACGTTCCATCAAAGCATCAATACCGGTTGGGTTTGAACTACCTGATAAATCACTATTACCTTCACCAATAAAGTCGCCATCAAGTCCAACGCTACCGACAGTAATCACCGGTTTATTAGTTAGTTTTTTAGTCCAACCTGCTAGGTTAAGATCAGAGCCTTCAAATTCACTTAGCCAGAAGCGTCGTGTGCTCGCATGAAATACATCAACGCCAGCATCACTTAATAAGGCTAAAAATGTTTCAAGTTGCTCTGGTGTTTCACAAAGTCTGGCGCTGTAATCTTGCTGTTTCCATTGAGAAAATCTAAAAATAATAGTGAAATCTTCACCCGTTGCGGCTCTGATTGCTTTAACTATTTCAACACCAAAACGACTTCTGTTTTCTAATGAACCACCGTATTCATCTGTTCTTTCGTTAGTACCTTGCCAAAAGAATTGGTCAACTAAATAACCATGAGCACCATGTACTTCAACACCATCAAAACCAACAGATTTAGCGTCTAGTGCTGCTTGAGCAAACGAGGCAACCACTTCATCAATATCGGCTTTAGTCATGGCTACGCCATTTTTAGAGCCTGGTTTGTATAAGCCCGATGGGCTATACCCTGGTACTGTTTTGTCGGGTTCGGTTCCTTCTTTTCTTATCGCGCCAACATGCCAAAGCTGAGGTACAATTTTTCCGCCTGCGGCGTGTACTTCGTCAACTACATGTTTCCAACCGGCTAAAGCAGCTTCACCATGAATTGCTGGCACGCGTTCGTAGCCATTGGCAGCCTTATGCGAAACATAAGTCCCTTCCGTAATAATTAAACCAACATTACCTTCCGCTCGGCGACGGTAATAAGCAGCAACATCGGCTGTTGGTACACCATCTGGAGAGAATGTTCGTGTCATGGGAGCCATGACAATTTTATTTTTCAAATTTAACGATTTGACCGAAAACGATTCAAATAATTTATCGGTACTAACTTTGTTGGTTTGATTAGACTGAGACATAAATTTCCTACCTTTTTAAATACTGCTTAATAGTGATTGATTGGACTATTTTGCTTAACAGACTAAAAATCCGCCATCAACATTAATTGCTGTACCTGTGGTGTAGCTAGAAGCATCAGAAACTAAATACAATACCGTGCCAGCCATTTCTTCTGGCTTGGCAACGCGCTTCATCGGTACATGACCCATGGCTTGTGCCAATATTTCAGGGTTATTAACTAAAGTAGATGCAAATTTAGTGTCAGTTGCGCCTGGTAATATGGCGTTAACTCTAATGTCGAATTGTGCACATTCTTTGGCAAACGCTTTGGTCATAGAAATAACCGCCGCTTTGGTAATCGAGTAAATGCCTTGGAAATCGCCTGGAATCACACCATTGATTGAAGCAACATTAACGATTGCGCCACCGCTATTGTCTTTCATTAATTGCGCGCCACGTGTTGACATAAAGAAGTAGCCACGAATATTCACATCAACCGTTTTTTGAAAAGCGCTTAAGTCTGTATCTAAAATAGGACCAAAATAGGGATTAGCTGCAGCATTATTAACGAGTATGTCTAACTTGCCGTGCTGCGTTGAAATAAGGTTAAACAAATTATCTATCTGCTCCATTTCACCAATATGACAAGCAATAGCCTCTGCGCTGCCGCCAGCTTTTATAATGTCATCAACAACCGCCTGACAGCCTTCTACTTTCCGACTTGAAACAATGACATGAGCACCATGCTGTGCCAATAGCTTAGCAATATGTTCACCAATACCACGGCTTGCACCCGTAACCAGAGCTACTTTTCCTGATAAATTAAATAATGTGCTATTACTCATTCTTATTTCTCCACTAAAGGTTATAATTGTTATTTTGCTAACTAAATCTATCTAAAAGTTAGCCATTCTTCGCCAGCCAATTCTAAGTGACTATAATTATTGATGTAATCAACACTTAACATTTTCTCAGAAAAAAGTAATTTAGTAACACTGGTATTTCTCAATTGCTGATTCATCGTTAGCGTTTGTTGATCACTTAATTGTAATATGTGTTGAATAATCGCTGAAATAGGGCCTCCAGAAGTAAAAACAAGCATATCCTGAGATTTAGACGATGTGGTAGTTACCTTTTTTTCGACTAATGCTTGACGGATGATGTTTTGTAAAGCACTAATACAACGTGCTTTAAACTGTGGCCAACTTTCTTTGTATTCTTTACCGTCCTCACTAGAAACCCACCGTTCCATGGCCTGAAAGAATTTTTTTTGAATAATTTCATTCGCATTTTCTAGTTTTGCTAAAGTAGTACTCATTTTCGAAAAATCCCCCCATTCAGCTTTATAGCACTTTAAAATATCTACATGATCAAATTCATTGAAGCCAGAGTGGATAATTGCTGGTGCATCACACCCTTTATAACCCACGAGAAAATGCTCTAAACTTTGACCGTGACGTAATAGATCACCACTATAGAACTTGTCTGGTTTAGTTAACGATTGCCAATGTTTACCTAATATTTGCGCTTGTTTTATGCCATGAGTAGATAGTTGATCGTAATCAGCTTTGCCAAAAGATGCTTGCCCGTGACGAATTAAATATATTGCGGCCATACTAATGATGTACCTTATAAGTATATGTAGATGGACTACTTTTCTTGATTAGTACTTCGACTAAACAACCATCTGTACTTACGTTACCCATTGATTGATTTATATAAATAGCCATATTTTATTCCTATTGAGCTTTATTCCGGTTAACTCTTTTGAAAGCGATTATTAAGTGCTTGACTATGCTAGTCACAATATATAAATTAAACAAATGAATAGTTCTAATGACCTATTATTAATTTAATTTATAGATGAACGAGAATAATCAGGAGTAGTAATGAAAATTGATTTGAATTTATTTGTTGTTTTCGACGCAATTTATTGCGAAGGTAATATTACTAAAGCAGCATCAGCTTTAAACCTTTCTCAACCCGCTGTAAGTCATTCTCTTGGTAAACTACGTGTTCATTTTGATGATCATTTGTTTATTCGACAAGGCAATGAGATGAGGCCAACAGCGGTCGCAAATAATGTTATTGCCGATGTTCGTGAAGCTTTACATCAGCTGCAAGTATGTTTACTACAATCAAGACAATTTGAACCCTTAACGTCGCGAAAGCATTTTACCCTTTCATTGCATGGTGCGTTAGAAGCTTCATATTTACCATTACTCATGGAACGTTTGAGTAAAGACTCTCCCAATACCAAACTAAAAAGCCATCGAAGAGTGAACCGCAGCGAGTTAGAAAATAAGCTTGCTAGTGGCGATATAGATTTAGCCATTGATACTTTATTGCCGGTAAGTGAAAATGTGTTGCATACAAAGTTAGAAGAAGATCAACTAGTCGTTCTTGCTCGTAAAGGTCACCCTACGTTCAGTGCTAACCTCAGCTTAGAGACATATCTTGAACAAAATCATGTCTTAGTTTCCTCCCGTTCAACAGGCCCTGGTATTGAAGATTTTGAATTAGCTCGCTTAGGGCTATATAGAAAAGTAGGTTTACGATGTCAACACCCATTCGCAGCATGCCGGGTAATAGCAGGCAGTGATATGTTATTAACCTTGCCAAAAACAGCCGCTAAGATGTATAGCGAAGTATTAGATCTTGCTATCGTGCCACTGCCTGTTGATCTATCTAATCTTGATGTTCATTTATATTGGCATGCTAATGTCGACCTAGACCCAGCCAACAAGTGGTTAAGAAATCAATTACTTATTACCGCTTTACGGGGTGAAAGTTCCCCAACTCTGGACTAGCGTGAACGAGTAAGTTAAAGGCTTGAAGTGGCTTAGGCATAGACATAAATCAAAAAGCGCTCTAATACTGACATTTTCTAATTCAGTATTTTTTAATTATTATATGAAAAATGAATAAATAACTATAACTATTATTCATTTGTTTAATAAATCAAGCAACATTAGCATGAGTGATGAATTTATTTTAATTAATACCCTTTCAATTAATTAAACGTAACAACATCGATATCGATAAAAACTCTACCTGGGTGTAAAATATGAAATCTTTTAATGCTTTTTTAACCGAGCAAGTCATTGTTAATATAATAATTAATTTTATTATTGCCTATTACTTGTCAAGTACTACCTTATCCGCTTTATCTCACATTCCCTTATTAGCACCAAGTGATAATTTATTGATGCCAAATATAAGTGGTGATCTTTTTGTTGGTACTTTTCTTATGGGGTTAATCATAACCTTAATCACTGCTGCTATTACCCGATCTAAACGTAAAAAAAGCGCGCATGATCTAGGATTGTTTGTTGCGCCTAAATTTATCAAAAAGTTACCTGAGTCGCTTTTCATGCGTGGAATCATGATTGGTATTTTACCTGCGGTGACTATCGCTTTACCTATTATAATAGTATTAACAGTATTAGATATTCATCAATTGCAAAGCAGCGATTATATTGTCTATCATGCTGTATATGCTGCAATCATGGCAGGTTTTATCAGCTATTCATCAGTAAGTCGCACTTTGGCAGAAAATCCTTCGGAAATCACTTTCGACAGTAACCATTAAAATAGAGATTAAAACAAATTATAGAACAAGAATTAATAGCCAGTGACGGTCATAAAATACAACTTTATGTCTGGCGGCCTGAACAACCAAAAGCTTGGGTTCATATCAACCATGGTATGTCGGAACACGCTTTGCGTTATAAAGGCTTTGCGCAGGAATTGGTTAACGCGGGTTATGGTGTTGTTGCTCATAATCATCGTGGGCATGGCAGCAGCGAAACAGGCCAACTTGGCAGCTATGCTGAAGTTAATGGTTGGGAAAAGGTGCTGACTGACGTAACTGAGATTCGCGCTGCTGTTTGTAATGCAACACTGCCTTTTTATTTGTTTGGTCACAGTATGGGGTCTTTCATTGTTCAATCTTATTTATGCCACTACCATAATTCCATTGATGGTTTAATTCTATCAGGCTCCAATATGCAACCCGTTTTTTTAAGTCGTATTGCTAAGCTTGTTGCCCAATTTGAAAAACTGCGTTTAGGCCGTGATAAAAGCAGCGCTTTAATGCAATTTCTATCATTTGGCTCTTTCAATCAAACGTTCAAACCTTGTAGAACCCAATACGATTGGCTTAGCCGAGATCACGCTCAAGTTGATAAATACATTGCCGATCCACTGTGTGGTTTTGACTGTTCAATAGGCTTATGGCTTGATTTTCTTTCTGCCTTGATCCCACTATTTAATAAGAGCTCATTAGCTAAAATACAAGCTGACTTGCCAATATTTATGTTAGGCGGCGCAAAAGATCCCGTAGGAATGATGGGGAAAGGGTTAGCAAATTTAGCAACAGCCTATAAAAATGCCGGCCAAAATAACGTCAGCTTAAAGGTTTATGAAAATGCTCGGCATGAGATGCTCAATGAAATAAACCATGACGATGTTGTTACTGACATTGTGCAATGGTTGGATGCTCAGTGCTTAACAGCTTAACAACTCGAAAAGGCTAGCAGCACTAATATTCGTGTCAGATAAGCGCGTCAGTTAAGCTAACCGCTTATCTACTAGGCAAGAATAAGCATTTACCTAGACACTATTTTTTAGTGTTATCACTCTCAACAATAGTGATAACTTTTTGCACTAGCTTAACTCTTCCTGAGTCAACTAAGGCTTGACGTAATACATATTCAATTTGTGCATTCACACTACGTAATTCATCATCAGACCAACGTTGTATTGCTGCCAATACATCGGGACTAATACGTAAAGGAAAGCTCTTTTTAGCTGCCATAGCGACTCCTAATACTTAACAATTTCATAAGCTAGTAAAGGCTACCTGTATTCACCACCGGCTGTGTGCTTTTATCGCTACAAAGTACCACTAGCAAATTGCTCACCATGGCCGCTTTTCTTTCTTCATCTAATTCGACTATCCCTTTTTCTGAGAGCTGGCTTAAGGCCATTTCTACCATGCCCACCGCGCCATCAACAATTAACCTTCTCGCTGCAATAATGGCTGAGGCCTGCTGCCTTTGTAACATAGCATTGGCAATTTCAGGAGCGTAAGCTAAATGACTTATTCTCGCTTCATGTACTTTTACACCCGCTTTTCCTAACCTTGCTTGTATCTCATACTTTAACGTTTCTGAAACTTCTTGAGGATGACTGCGCAAAGCCACTTCATCACCTTCATGTTGATCATAAGGATAGCTAATAGCCATATTACGTAGTGCTGATTCACTTTGAATATTAACAAAACTAATGTAGTCGTCAACTTCAAACGTCGCTTCTGCCGTGTCATCAACTGACCAAACCACCACAGTAGCAATTTCAATGGGGTTACCGTGATTATCATTCACTTTCATTTGATTAGACTCAAAATTTCGAATTCTAAGCGAAATGTTTTTACGAATGAAAAAGGGAATTGTCCAACGTAAACCATTTAACTTTACAGTGCCGACATAACTACCAAAAAAGGTCATAACCTTGCCTTGGTTTGGTTGCACCATGAAAAAACCAGGGATAATAAAAATAATGACAACAATGGCAATAAAGAATAACGTACTCGCATGCTGCGCTAAAATTTGGCCAACAATGAATATTGACAATAGTAACAGTGCTACAAATACACCATAACCATTCAGTGAAAAACCTTTTTTCTCATGCATGGGAGTTCCTTAAAATACAAAAAAGTGATATCAAAACGATATCACTTAAATATACTCTTAAGTTTTTAATTGTCAAATTTAAGATATTAAAAAACCCCAACCCTTTTCAGGTTTGAGGTTTTTATTAACACTTTTGGGCTTAAAAATAATCGTCTATATTAGCGCTTAAATATGCTCTACAGACATAATTTCATATTCTACCACACCACCTGGTGTTGAAATTTCAATTTCACTATCTACTTCTTTACCAATTAAACCACGGGCAATGGGTGAATTTACTGAAATTTGACCCAATTTAATATTAGCTTCATCGTTACCAACAATTTGATAGGTCACCGTCGCTTCTGTATCAATATTTAACAAAGTCACTGTAGTACCAAATATCACTTTACCGCGATTAGGTATTTTAGTAATGTCAATTACTTGCGCATTACATAACCGACCTTCAATATCTTGAATGCGGCCTTCACAGAAACCTTGCTCTTCTTTCGCCGCATGGTACTCCGCATTTTCTTTTAAATCGCCATGTTCTCGTGCATCAGCAATATCTTTAACAATGCGTGGACGTTTTTCTGTTTTTAAAATTCTCAGCTCTTCTTTTAACTGCTCAGCACCAAGAAGTGTCATTGGGTATTTTGTCATTTTACTCTTCTTTCTTGTTTATAATCTATTTCATTTCTACTAAATAAGTGAAAATAGCGAAGCTAGTTTATGTGATAGCAAGGAGGAAGCACGGAGTTGACGAACGTCAATGAGTACTTCCAACAAAGTTAGCGCTTAAAATAGCAAACTAGTTACATTTTTTATGCCATTCTTGAATAGAAGTCACTGTATTTCTATCATCAGCAGCATGCGCCTGACAGGCAGCAAAAGCAGCATTTAATGTTGTAGTATAAGCAACTTTATAGCGTAATGCACCACCACGTAAAACTTTAGAGTCTTCTATCGCTTTACGACCTTCGGTGGTATTGATTATGTAACTGTACTCACTATTTTTGATTCTATCAAGAATATGTGGGCGACCTTCGTGTACTTTATTCACTAAACGTACAGGTACATTCGCTTCACCTAAAATGATAGCAGTACCATGAGTGGCATCAAGATCGTAGCCTAAAGAAACCATTTGTTTAGCTAATTCTACCACACGTACTTTATCAGAGTTACGTACAGAGATTAATGCTCGACCTGACTTAGGAACAGATTCACCCGCGCCTAAGTTAGCTTTTGCATACGCTTCTTCAAACGTGTCACCTACCCCCATAACTTCACCCGTTGAGCGCATTTCTGGGCCTACTAACGGATCACTACCGTGGAATTTGTTAAACGGAATAACCACTTCTTTAACGGAGTAAAACGGCGGAATAACTTCTTCAGTAATACCTTGATCGGTCAATGATTTACCAGCCATAACACGCGCACCGACTTTAGCTAATGGTACTGAAGTTGCTTTGGACACAAACGGCACAGTACGCGCAGCACGAGGGTTTACCTCAATTAAATAAACTTCGTTATCTTTAACGGCCATTTGCGTATTCATCAAACCGATGACCCCTAGCTCAAACGCTAAATCGGTAACTTGCTTGCGCATTACATCTTGAATTTCTTGACTTAAGCTATATGCAGGTAATGAACAAGCACTGTCACCTGAGTGAACACCCGCTTGTTCAATATGCTGCATGATACCGCCAATAACCACTTTTTCACCATCACAAATAACGTCAATATCAACTTCAATGGCATCGTCTAGGAAGTGATCAAGCAACACTGGCGAATCATTAGAAACGCTTACTGCTTCGGTCATATAACGGCGTAAATCATCTAAATCGTAAACAATTTCCATCGCGCGACCACCTAAAACGTAAGATGGGCGAACCACTAATGGGAAGCCAATTTTTTCGGCTTTTGCCATCGCTTCATCAATAGAGGTCACGGTAGCATTTTCAGGCTGTAATAAACCTAAACGGTCAACCGCTTGTTGGAAACGTTCTCTATCTTCTGCGCGGTCAATAGCATCAGGCGAAGTACCAATAATAGGTACGCCAGCCGCTTCTAAAGCGCGAGCTAATTTTAGCGGTGTTTGCCCACCGTATTGCACAATAACGCCTTTTGGTTTTTCAATGCGAACAATCTCTAATACATCTTCAAAGGTGATTGACTCAAAATATAATCGGTCTGAGGTATCATAATCGGTAGAAACTGTTTCAGGGTTACAGTTAACCATGATGGTTTCATAACCATCTTCACGCAAGGCTAATGCCGCGTGTACACAACAATAGTCAAATTCAATGCCTTGACCTATACGATTAGGCCCACCGCCTAAGATCATGATTGATTCTTTATCGGTAGGGTTCGCTTCACATTCTTCATCATAAGTTGAATACATGTAAGCAGTGTCAGAGCTAAATTCTGCTGCACAAGTATCCACTCGCTTATAAACAGGGTAGATATTAGCGTTATGACGTTTCTTGCGTATTTCAGCCTCGCTAACACCAATAACATCAGCAAGACGCGCATCAGAAAAACCTTTACGTTTAAGTTTGCGTAAATAATCAGTGGTTAATACTTTCAAGCCGCCTTCTGCAACATTCGCTTCATCTTTTACGATATCTTCAATTTGTACTAAGAACCAACGATCAACTTTCGTTAGTCGGTAAATATCGTCAACCGTTAACCCTAAACGAAATGCATCAGCTATGTACCAGATACGATCTGAACCCGCTTCTTGCAATTCGTGCATTATTTTTGTTTTAGCGCCTGGTTGCGTTACATCAACCATAGAGTCAAACCCATTAACGCCAACTTCTAAGCCGCGTAAAGCTTTTTGCATTGACTCTTGCTGATTACGACCAATAGCCATAACCTCACCGACAGACTTCATTTGCGTAGTTAATCTGTCTTCACAACCGGCAAATTTTTCAAAGTTAAAACGTGGGATTTTTGTCACAACGTAGTCAATGGTCGGTTCAAATGATGCTGGGGTTTTACCACCCGTGATATCATTGGTTAATTCATCAAGCGTATAACCAATCGCTAATTTGGCGGCGATTTTTGCAATAGGGAAACCCGTTGCTTTTGATGCTAATGCTGACGAGCGCGAAACACGTGGGTTCATTTCGATAATAACCATACGGCCAGTATCAGGACAAATGCCAAACTGTACGTTTGAGCCACCTGTTTCCACACCAATTTCACGTAATACCGCCAAAGAGGCATTACGCATAATTTGGTATTCTTTATCGGTTAGCGTTTGCGCTGGTGCAACTGTGATTGAATCACCGGTATGGATGCCCATTGGGTCAAAGTTTTCGATGGCACAAATAATGATACAGTTATCATTTTTGTCACGCACCACTTCCATTTCATACTCTTTCCAACCAATTAACGACTCATCAATCAATAATTCTGAGGTTGGTGAAAGATCTAAACCACGGGTACAAATTTCGGTAAATTCTTCGATGTTATAAGCAATACCACCACCGCTACCACCCATAGTAAATGATGGGCGAATAATACAAGGAAAACCAAGATTTTTACTAGCCGCATGAGCTTCTTCAAGGGTGTGAACAATTTCAGCACGTGGCGTGTCAAGGCCAATCGCCTTCATTGCTTTATCAAACCGACTTCTGTCTTCTGCTTTATCAATGGCATCGGCCGTTGCGCCGATCATTTCGACATTAAACTCTTTAAGGACACCCTTTGCTTCTAATTCTAACGCACAGTTAAGCGCAGTTTGACCACCCATAGTCGGCAACACCGCACAAGGGCGTTCTTTTTCAATGATTTTACGCACAACTTCCCAATGAATGGGTTCGATGTAGGTGGCATCGGCCATATCAGGATCAGTCATGATAGTTGCCGGGTTAGAGTTGACTAAAATTACCCGATAACCTTCTTCGCGTAAGGCTTTACAGGCTTGCGCGCCTGAATAGTCAAACTCACAAGCTTGGCCAATTACAATTGGGCCCGCGCCTAAGATCAAGATACTTTTTAAATCTGTTCTTTTTGCCATGTCGTTATTCTCTCTTATCTTCTCTTGTCAGGACGTAGGATTAAGCTTGCTTTACTTTATTTTCGGTTTTACATGCGGCTTTATATTCGAGAATTAAATCAATGAAATGATCGAATAACGGCGCAGCGTCGTGTGGACCAGGGCTTGCTTCTGGATGGCCTTGAAAACTAAATGCTGGTTTGTCAATACGGTGAATGCCTTGCAAAGAACCATCAAATAAAGATTTGTGTGTGGTTCTTAAATTATCCGGTAAGTTAGCTTCATCAACAGCAAAACCATGGTTTTGTGAGGTGATCATCACTACATCACGATCAATATCTTTTACGGGATGGTTAGCGCCATGATGACCAAATTTCATTTTGATGGTTTTTGCACCACTGGCTAAACCTAACAATTGGTGGCCTAAACAAATACCAAATACAGGGATATCTGTTGTTAAAAATTCTTTGATTGCAGCAATGGCATAATCACATGGTTCGGGGTCTCCGGGGCCATTTGATAAGAAAATTCCATCCGGGTTCATCGCCAGTACTTCACTTGCTGGTGTTTGGGCAGGAACAACGGTAAGTTTACAACCACGATCAACCAACATACGTAAAATGTTGCTTTTGGCGCCAAAATCATAAGCAACTACGTGAAAAGTAAGCTTTTCTGGCATATTACTATAATCAGCAAAACCTTCACCCATCGGGCTGCCTAATGTCCAACTTCCTGATGTCCATTGGTATTGCTTTTTAGTTGACACTACTTTTGCCAAGTCCATACCTTTTAGGCCGGGAAATGCTTTGGCTTGAGTTAAAGCACTATCCTGCGCGGCTTGTATACTTTCATCACTCACATTATCATCACTAGAGGCAATGGTTAAGATGCAACCGTTTTGTGCACCTTTTTCTCGTAAAATACGCGTTAATTTACGCGTATCTATATCGGCAATACCCAAAATATTATTGGTAATTAAGTACTCGCTTAAGCTTTGTTCACTTCTAAAATTACTGGCTAGTAATGGTAAGTCTCTAATCACTAATCCTTTTGCAAAAATGGATGCTGATTCTTTATCTTCACAATTAGTACCTGTATTACCAATATGCGGGTAAGTCAGGGTGATAATTTGCTCTGCATAAGAGGGGTCGGTAAGAATTTCTTGATAACCTGTCATTGAAGTATTAAATACTACTTCACCAACAGCCGTTCCCTGTGCACCAATCGCGGTGCCTTTAAATACAGTACCGTCTTCTAGTACTAAAATAGCAGATATAGCCAATGTAACCTCCAAAGAGAAGAAAGAAACGCAAAATTCATATATAAAACAGCGTTAAGCTTGTTTTAGTATAATCGTAAAACCGTCACAAAATTTGTATGCTTTGCAAATGAAATTATGTCAAAAATTAGCTTTTAGCTAAACTTTTGACAAAATCCACTTATTTTACGCTTACAGGCTTCTTTCGTCTAGTAAAATGTGTGAAAACTCGTTCTTTTATGTGATTTATACTCTTTTAACTACCAAGTGGTCAAAAGTAGTGGTTTACTAATCTTTCAAACCTAAAACGTCCTGCATGTCGTAAAAGCCATTTTCTGCACCACTTAGCCAAAAAGCGGCACGCATAGCGCCTAAAGCGAAAGTCATCCGAGAGCTAGCTTTATGAGTAATTTCAATGCGTTCACCTAGGTCTGCAAAAAATGCAGTATGTTCGCCAACAATATCCCCGGCTCTTACGGTAGCGAAACCTATCGTTTCTCTATCTCGCTCGCCAGTAATGCCTTCACGACCGTAAACAGCACATTTGCTGAGATCGCGTCCTAGGGTGTCGGCAATGACCTGCCCCATTTTAACAGCGGTACCTGATGGTGCATCTTTTTTGAACCTATGGTGTGCTTCAAAAATTTCTATATCAGTATAGTCGCCAATAGCCTTTGCTGTTACTTCCAACAGCTTAAACATTAAATTAACACCTACTGAGGTATTGGGCGCTAACACAACAGGCATTGCTGACCCTGCTCTTTTAATCACAGCGACTTGTGCATCACTAAAACCAGTTGTACCAATTACCAAAGCTTTTTTATGTTCTTGACACCAATTAATATTTTCTAGTGTCGTTTCTATGGCGGTAAAATCAATATAAACATCGGCATCGGCTAACTGGCTTAGCTGTGTTGATGTTGTTAAGCCAATGGCGCCAATACCCGCAAGTTCACCTAAATCAAAATCAACAAATGAAGAGCTAGCGCGAACACTGCCACCCACTAATTCAATACTTTTATGCTCATGGGCTGCTTGAATAAGGTTTCGACCCATGCGACCACTACAGCCTAATATGGCTACTTTAACTTTCATTTTTTAATCTCTTTAAAATAGAGCGCTTCAAACCGCCACTACATGTTAAACCGTTAATTTAAGTTCGTTAGCTAATGTTAACGAGTTAGATAAATCATGGGAAACAACGTTGATAATTTTCAGTTCATCTTTAACCATAGCTAAATGATAAATAGCACAAAAGTCTGCAAGTATTTCACCTTGTTCGTCAATAAACTCCCAATCTATAGAAGCTAATAACAAGTTTTCAGTGACTAAGGTGTAACTGGCTTTGCGAGCAATCATTTTACTAGTGCTTGCTGCTTTAAGTTGAGCAAAAATATCAGTAAACTCTTGCCGACAGGCATCTATACTAGTAATAAGTACAATCTTGTCTGGCGTATTTAATGTGCATGGCAAATGATAGCATTTTACTACGCTATCTAAATTGTAGCTTTTAAAAGCGATAAGATAGTCATTAAATAAATTTTCTATTGCTAACGTTAGCACTAGCTTGCACCTTTTATGAGGTTTAGTTATTTATAGCTAAAAAAAAGCCCTCAATTGAGGGCTTTAAAAATAACTAAATTAGCTAATAATGCTAAGTAATTCCACATCAAATACTAATGTTGCATAAGGAGGAATAGCACCTTGTGAGCCTTGTTCACCGTAAGCTAAGTTATATGGAATAGTTAACTTCCATTTGCTGCCTTCAGTCATTAACTGTAATGCTTCAGTCCAACCAGCGATAACACCGCCTACTGGAAATTCTGCTGGTTGACCGCGTTCAACTGAGCTATCGAAAACTTCACCGTTAGCAAATGTACCGTGATAATGAACACGAACAGTGCTTGCAGCTGTTGGTTTTTCGCCTGTCCCTGTAGCAATAACTTCGTACTGTAAACCAGACTCAGTGACGGTTACTTCATCACGTTTAGCATTTTCGGCTAAAAAAGCTTCGCCTTCGGCGGATTTTTCTTTGGCGATCACTTGCTCTTGCTCTTGTAGTTTTTTAGAGACTACAGAGAAAGCTGCGTTTAAATCTTCATCGGCTACTTGGCTATCAGCATTTGCTAATGCATCAGCAAGACCTGCTTGAACAGCAGTAATATCAAAATCTTTAAAAGGGTTGTTACGTAGTTGATCACCAAGTTGACGACCGACACCATAGCTTACACGTTGCTCAATAGTTTCAAACTTGTTTTCAGAAATAGTATTTTCAGACATATTAATTCACTTACTTTATCAATAGGGGAGTTAAAAAATTTGCGAGAGTTTATCATAAACCCCAACTAGTATGTAGTGGTGTAGTATGGCAATTTGTTATTGTTTATACTCATGTTGCCTCGAAATGCTCGTTTCAGCGAGAATAAAAAGGCTTAGAGGCAAGGCATTAATTGAAGAGAATGATTGTTCTCTTATCGAAATCAATAACGCTGCATATAAGCCTTTTAAACTCGCCCTACGGGGATAACTGAAACAGACATTTTTAAGTATCATGAGCATATAAGTGCTTTGCTCTTTTTTATAAGTTGTTAAATACAAAACACTGCTTCACACAGCAATGATTTAACGAATATAATGGTTACGAATTCATAACATTAATAATAAGAATAACTATTCATGAGCAAACCTACTGTTGTAGAACAACCCATATCAAACAAAAAAAGCCTGACCGCGTTACTCCCCTTCGCCGTATTTCTTGGCTTATTTCTAGGCACTGGCATTATCCTTACCATGCAAGGTGCGGAGTTTGCCTTTTACCAACTCCCCGCTAGTATCGCGATAATTCCCGCTATTTTTGTTGCGCTATATTTAGGTAAGATATTAGGCAAAGAGCCTATTGATAAACAAATAGGTCAGTTTATTAATGGTGCAGGTCACGCAAATATAATGACTATGTGTGTTATTTATTTACTTGCTGGCGCTTTTGCTACTGTTGCTAAAGCCACGGGTAGTGTTGATGCCAGTGTACAGTTAGGTTTAGCTGTTTTTCCTAGCTATTTATTATTACCGGGATTATTTTTAGTTGCCGCCTTTTTATCAACCGCCATGGGCACTTCAATGGGCACTATTGCTGCCATTGCACCTATTGCTTTAGGCTTTATTGAATCAGCAGGGCTAGATTCAGCTCTTGTCGCTGGTTGTTTGATTTCTGGTGCTATCTTTGGCGATAACTTATCAATAATTTCTGACACCACCATTGCCTCAACACGTAGCCAAGGTGCACACATGAAAGATAAATTTAAAATCAATTTTAAATTTGCTGTACCTGCCGCTATTATTTGTTTAGTTATTTTTTCCATTTTAGGACAAAGTATTAATTATGAAATGACCAGTGACGCTGCGCTGATAGGTTTAGTCCCTTATATCGTCATTTTAGTATTAGCACTATTAGGCGTGAATGTATTTATAGTGTTAACTTTAGGTATAGTGCTAGCAGCTATGATTGGCATGCTCACTAATGACTACCTACTTTCTACTTGGATAAGCGATATCAATGCTGGTTTTGCTAGCATGCAAGACATCTTTATCTTGTCTTTATTTATTGGGGGTTTAAGTGAATTAATTCGCCATCAAGGTGGGCTAGCCGCATTAACACAAGCCATTGAATCATTCGCGAATAAATTAAGCCCTAACAATAAAAAACGTGCCGCTGGCTTTGGTATTGCCGGTTTAACCTTTGGCTGTAACTTCTTCACCGCTAATAATACTGTTTCAATTATTATCACTGGTGAAACCGCCAAAGGATTGGCCACTGATGGCGACTTAACGCCAGCACAATCGGCCAGTTTATTAGATATTTTCGCTTGTATTAATCAAGGGTTATTACCTTATGGTGCGCAAGCTTTACTATTAGGGGCAACATTGGGAATATCACCGTTCGCCGTTATCTCTCATGCTTTTTACCCAATAATATTATTCTTTGCTGCTGGTTTTGCTTTTTGGCGGATGACTAAGGTTTAAGCTATTCTTTAATTAATTGTCTAAGGCTTGAGCAAGGTTGAACTATCTTTTTTGACGTCATAAATATCGCTAGGTTCAAAACCTAATGTGACATGGAAGTCTTTATGGTTTAACAAAAACCGCTGGCGGATCAATTGAGCATCATTACTTTGGGCGACAACAAAATAGCTACTCTTACCCACTTTTTCTGCTTTACCTAACCCTAATAGCCTCACTTGTAATTGCGATGAAAAGCTAACATTAAGACTAGGACTTAATAGTTGCTCAACTAATTGCTTATCCACATATTGGTATTCAATAGGGTTTATGAGCGTTATGTGAAAATTTTGATGATCACGTGCCGCTTGATTGGCACGAAAACGTTCAAAATCGCCAGCTAAAATAGTTTTCAATTGCGTTAAATAAGGCAACAATTCAGCGCGACTCACTAAAGCCCCTAAATAAATCTGTCCTTGACTGTCTGATAGTTTTCTTATTGATAAACGTAAACGTTTAATCGGCATAGTCATTTGTTCAGTACTCGGCTGCTCATTTAACATTTGTAACGCTCTAGCTTGTTGCTCTGTTATGGTTGGCATATTTTGATTTTCTTGGGAGAATACAGATAGAGGTGCAACATAAAAGCCAATGGCCAACACAAAACAAAGTCCAAAGATTCGACCTTTATTCTCGAGTTTTTTTACTGTTTTTTTTAATAATTGTTTCATAATATATATTCCATATTGGCTAACCCCTTTTGTTATTAAGTTTAGCTATAGTATTTCTCTACTATATTTTGCCAACAAAGCGACTAATTCATCTTCCGTTAGCACGGCTACGCCTAAATCTTGCGCCTTAGTTAACTTTGAACCCGCTTTTTCACCAGCCACCAAGAAATGTGTTTTTGCCGAAATGCTACCAGAAACTTTTGCACCCAATAATTGTAACGCGGCTTTCGCGTCACTGCGCCCCATTTGACTCAACGTGCCAGTGAGCACAAAAGTTTGCTCTGCTAAGGGTAACTCATCAGCAGTTTTAACAATAATATCAGGCCAAATCATGATGGCATCTAAGGCTGAAACTACCGCTAAGTTATGCTCTTCTTTAAAAAAGTTAACAATATTTTTTGCTACTATTTCGCCAACATCATCAACCACCTGTAAAGTGTCAAAGCTTGCCTCTTGTATTGCTGCTAGCGTGCAAAAATGATTAGCTAAATTGCCTGCGGTCGCTTCCCCTACTTCGCGAATACCCAAACCATAAATAAACTTAGCCAAGGTGGTATTTTTCGCTTTTTCTAGCGCTGCAATTAAATTTTTAGCTGATTTTGCTCCCATGCGATCCATGGTACTAATATCGATTTCGACTAACTCAAATAAATCTGCAGGGGTATTAATTAAGTTTTCATCAACTAGCTGCTCAACTAATTTATCACCTAAACCATCTATATCGTGAGCCTTACGCGAAGCAAAATGTTTTATCGCCTCTTTGCGTTGTGCTTGACAAAACAGCCCGGCAGTGCAGCGAAGTACCGCTTCACCTTCAGCTTTAGACAATTTAGAGTCACATATAGGGCAATTTTTTGGAAAAACAACGGCTTTAGTATTATCGCCGCGCTTATCAAGTACCACAGAAACAATTTGTGGAATAACATCACCCGCGCGGCGAATAACAACAGTATCCCCTACTTTCAAACCTAAGCGTTCAATTTCATCTTGATTATGTAAGGTCGCGTTCGATACAGTCACCCCACCAACAAAAACTGGCTTTAAACGAGCAACTGGCGTAATAGCACCTGTACGACCGATCTGAAACTCGACATCTTCAACTGTGGTCAACTCTTCTTGTGCTGGAAATTTATAAGCAATTGCCCAGCGGGGTGCACGCGCGACAAAACCAAGCTTTTCTTGTAAAGAAATGTCATCAACTTTCAGAACAGTACCGTCTATTTCATAACTTAAGCTGTCACGCTTATTAAGGATATCTTGATAAAAATCTTGAACTTGCTGCGTTTCAGCTAATAAACGTACTTCAGGGCACATAGGTAAACCCAAGACTTTAACCTGACATAAACGCTGATAGTGTGAAGAGGCTAAAAAGGTTTTTTCATTAGCTAGTTTACCCACAAAACCCAAGCCATAAGCATAAAAAGCTAAGTTGCGTTTAGCGGTAATTTTAGAGTCTAGTTGGCGTAAACTACCTGCGGCAGCATTTCGAGGATTAGCAAAAGCTTTTTCACCTTTCTTTTTTGCCGCTTCGTTTAATTGTTCGAAACTCGCTTTAGGCATAAACACTTCACCACGCACCTCAATAACATTAGGGTAATCAACACCACTTTCACCAATAAGTTTTAAGGGGATTGATTTAATAGTGCGAATATTCTCAGTGATATTCTCGCCTGTGCTACCATCGCCGCGTGTTGCAGCTTGCATTAGAACGCCCTGTTCATAACGTAAGCTAACCGCCAAGCCATCAAGTTTCGGCTCGGCGCATATTACCATGCTTTTATCACTCGCTAACCTATCTTGAATACGCTTTACGAAGGCTTGCCATTCCTCATTCGAAAAAACATTATCAAGAGATAACATAGGCACTTGGTGCGTTACTTGGCTAAATGCCTTAAGTGGTTGGCCACCCACTTTTTGACTGGGCGAGTCAAGTTTTTTTAATTCAGGATGTGTGTGCTCAAGTGCTATTAATTCAACCATTAATCGGTCATATTCAGCATCTGGCACACTAGGTTCATCAAGCACGTAGTACTGATGATTGTAATGACTAATTTGTTGGTGAAGTTGCTTTATTTTTTCAACAAGACTTGGTGATGGTTCAATGATAGGCATGGATAGTTAACTCAAAACAGGCCGAAACAGCCCTAATAGAGCCACGGTTTAACATTGTTAATTAAAGCCAGTGGCATGTATGGATAATTTGTTGTTCAATTTTTATTATTCAACACTGGCTAAGCGATACTGCCTATCAAACTCACGAATTTTACTAACATAATGTTGTTCACCTTGCTTGGTCAACACGTTTCTTTTGTCATCGAGTAGTTGCGCATTAAATTCCGTAGCTAATTGCTTCGCTGCCGCTAACATTTGTTCAAAGGCAGCAAAAGCATCAACCGCATTAGGTAAAGCCATAAATAAAGTAACTCCCTGTGTCGCAAATGTTTCCATGGTGTCTAAATCAAAAGAACCAGGATTTAGCATATTGGCTAAGCTAAAACTAACGCCGCCATTACCAGCATTGTCTTGGTGACGATGGAAAATATTCATTTCACCGTATTTCATCCCCAATGTTAATAAACAAGGTAGTAAAGCAGCGCCCGACATAAGCTGATTAGCGGACATCACCACACTCAATATAATGATCTGAGGTTCTATGTCAGGAATTTTTTGTGTTTGCTCTGAAGGTATTTGTTTAGCGTTGGCGTTTGGTTTAGGTTGATTAGGTGGAATAGTTTCATCAACAGCGATACCATCACCAAAATTAATTTCTATTTGATTACGTTTGGTTTCTGCCAGTGTTGGCTTAGTTTTAGCTGCTTTTTTTCTGAAAGGCGCTTTTTTAGATTTTACCGTGTCAGGCTTAGCTTGAGTAACAGGTTGTTGATAGATAGGCTCAAGGGTAATTTCTTCAAGCTCTTGAGGTATTTCGTCTTCTGCTTGCAGTACTTCCAGTGAGGTTTCATGCTCAGGCACTTGAGAGGTTAAATCAGGGTAAGAGCCTTCATCTTGCCCTGACTCTAAATGACTAATTTCTTCAAGACTAATTGTTTGCCCAAAATCTTGTTCACTACTAATTTTTGGCTCATCTTCTTGTTTTAAGACTTTAACTTGCCCAACACCGTCTTGGTCAAAACCTTTACCGTCAAAATCACGATTTAACGGTTTAACCTGTTCTTTACTGGTTTTTAATTTATAAGGATTTTTTTGTTTTCTAATGGTCCATAAACCATGAATAAAAATAGCAGCAATAACTACACCACTGATAATAATTAATGCGTTTCTGAAGTTGTCTTCCATTTACTATGCCTGTTTCATTCAAGGTTTTTATTGCTTTTAACTGATAAGGTTATACCAGCCATGAAAAATTATAACAAAGATAACTTTAACAGAAATAGTGGTATTTTGTAACAAGTTAGTACTGTAATTGCATTTAAGTTGGCTCTATAATCTATCCTCTAATATCAATAAGTTACTATTTCTAAATGTTCCATTCTGCTAAAAATAATTTACCTTCATCAAAGCAACCATTAGCGCATAGCGGTGCTGGCTATTTATTCAAAGGTTTTGAGCTTATTCAACGAAAAGGGATTCGACGTTTTGTGTTTATTCCTTTATTGATTAATTTAGTACTCTTTAGCAGCGCATTTTATTTTATGTTTATTGAGCTTGAACGTTATATGACGCTATTAATTGACTGGTTACCTGCTTGGTTAGACTGGCTTAGCAGTATTTTATGGCCACTTGCGGTCGTGACCATTTTAGTTATTTTCTCCTTTTTATTTAGCACTGCCGCCAACTGGCTAGCTGCCCCCTTTAATGGCCTATTATCAGAAAAAATTGAAAATATACTGCTAGGGCAATCAACACAAAATGGCAGTATGCTCGATGTGGTTAAAGACATCCCTAGAACACTTGGTCGAGAATGGCAAAAACTAAGCTACTATTTACCCAGAGCCATAGGCTTTTTTATAATTTTATGGGTTTTGCCTGTAATAGGACAAATAATTTGGTTTTTATTTATTTCATGGATGATGGCAGTACAGTATAAAGATTACCCTTTTGACAATCATAAAGTGCCTTTTTCCATCATGAAGCAAGCATTAAAACAGCACCAAAAATTAAGCTATAGTTTTGGTATTACGGTCGCGATATTTGCTATGATCCCTATTATAAATTTGATCATTATGCCGGTTGCAATTTGTGGCGCTACCGCCTTGTGGGTTGATCATTATAGAGATAAATTCATCTCAACTTGAATGAATGTCGCACTATGATTAAAAATCGTATATATTTAATAGTGTTAATTATAGTCAGATAAAAACAACAGGAATTGACCGAATGACAATAACACATCCAAAGAAGTATTCATTATTAGCTAGTGCTGTTTTATTTACGCTTAGCTCAGTGGCTTTAGCAAGCAATGACGCTAACTCTGTTTCAATTCCTATGATGGATAATGCCCAAGTATTCGCTGACTTTACTGACGACATACCCGCGGTATTAAATTACTTTACAACAGCAACTGAAGCACAAGTAATTGAGTTTTATCAACAACAGTTTGGCGAGGCTATTGCACAGGAAAGAAAACGTAGTCGCTTAACATTGTCATACCAGCAAGAAAAACGCGTCATGAGAGTAATAGTTTCTCAGCAAAATAATAAACGTCAGGTTGATGTTATTATTGAACAAATACAAGAATAATATAGTGAAGCCAGAGTATACAACGGCAACAGGATAATGGGTGCCTCATGTTTTATGATCTACAGGCTTGCGTAAAAGCATTTGAATTTAGAAAAAAATTTCCCCGAAATAGTACTTTATAACAATGTAAATATGGCAATACAAAAACTACTGACACAAATCAGACAATGCACCTTATGTGAACAAAACTTACCCTTACAACCAAAGCCAATTTTGCAAGCTAGCGCGCAAAGTAAAATACTAATTGTTGGCCAGCTCCTGGTATAAAAACACATGAAAAAGCCATACCATTTGATGATTTAAGTGGTGGCAGGTTAAGAAATTGGTTAGGGGTTGATAAAGCACAATTTTATCAAGCAGATAACTTTGCCATTGTACCTATGGGGTTTTGCTACCCTGGCCGCGGAAAGTCAGGGGATTTGCCACCATTACCCCTATGTGCAAAAACATGGCGAGAAGCATTATTAGCAAAACTAGAAAAGATAGAGCTAACCATTATTTTAGGAAGATACGCTATCAACTGGCACTTGCACTCTACAGCCCCTATCACAGAATTGACGCAGCAATGGCAAAGTTTATTGAAATCAAAGCAATTAGTACTACCCCATCCAAGCCCAAGAAATAATATTTGGCTTAAACGTAATGATTGATTTGAAGCAACAGTAATACCTATACTGAAAGCTGAGGTTAGTCACATTTTGGTGACTAGTTAATTATCCATAATTGACATAATCCACTGCGCATTATCACTAATAAACTGTTTATCCGCAGCACTTGTGCTTGCCATTACTAACTTCATCGCCTTTATGCTTTTTTCCATATCTGCTAACTGTTTTTCCACTTCCTCCACCATTGAACTAAGTGCATTACTTGCTTTCATTTGCTGAATATTATTTTTCAACATTGTTGAGATTGATTCAACATTCATACCCTCAGGCATATTTTGCATTTGATGTGCCATCATTCCGCCCATAAGCCTCACAGCAACATCATAATATTCTTCAATAGTATCAAAATCAGAATGAGTTAAAATTGCCTTAATTTCAGGATAAATTTTAGAGTTTTTAAGTTGAAAAATTACTTTTTCTGGTTGGGATAAGTCAATATCGTCAAGTGAGGCTGATAGCTCTGGATATGCATCATCTAGAGTTTGCCATTGCTGTGATAATTGTTGAAATGAAGTGAGTAACTCCTTACTTAAAGCTTGGTTAGCCTGACTCACTATAGGAAAAGCCATCAAAACAATGGTCAAAAATAAGTTTGTTTTTTTCATTTTATATCCTTTTGCATTTAGCATTTGATAAAATCAACTATTTTTAAAGCACAGCTACATTAAACTAAAAAGCAATATTGCGCTATGGTAAACTAGTTGCCAACGTTTGGTTGCTCACGCTCACTTAATAGCCAGCCATTAAAAATCATTTAAGAACTTATTTAAGGTATTCCCATGAAAAAAACATTTTCATTAAGCCATGAAAAAATAAAAGCCCCACGACTTGTTGACTCAATTAAGCACGAAGTAAAAAAGTACCTTAAAAGAGAACGAAATAAAACCTTACCTGAAGGTGTAGATTTCTGGGATTTTGATTGTAAATATGGTCATAGTAAAGAATCATCAGAAGTTGTGCATGTGTCCGCATTAAACAAGAGTATTGATGATGCCGTACAACATGAGCTAACTAGCTTTTATCTAGAAATTTTAGCAAAGCCTGGTCATAGAAGACCAAAATCAATCGATGAAGAAGAATAACGCTGCACTCACCCAAAAAATTGTCGGAAATATTATGAATATTGTTTGCTCAACTTGTTATACCACGAATCGTATTCCCGATAATAAAGATCATAGTCAAGCAAGGTGTGGAAAATGCCAAAATGCTGTTTACAGTGCTGCCCCCACAGAGCTAGGCAACAATACCTTCTATCCTTTTATTGAACGTAACGACTTACCTATAATTGTCGACTTCTGGGCCGCTTGGTGTGGCCCTTGTCAAAACATGGCTCCCATTTTTAACAAAGTCGCACAATACTTCCCAACGTTACTGTTTGCTAAAGTAAATACCGAACAAATCCAACAAATAGCGAGCGAAGTAAATATTCGTAGCTTACCGACGTTAGTGTTTTTTCATCAGGGTCAGGAAGTTGACAGGATTTCAGGCGGGCTTAATGAAGCGCAAATGAAACAATGGCTTGTGCAATGTGTACAAAAGCTTTCTTAGAAAGACAATTCACCAACCTGCCTTGTTGCCATAGTTGTCTGCTCCCAAGCACCACAAATATCAAAATGACTGATTTACAAAAGCCACTGGTTAAAATATCCGCAAGCACTATACTTTAGATGTGCCAAATATAATATGGAGGCTACTATGAGTATTTCTACTCGGCTTGATTCATATTTAAGTGCAAACAGAATACCTTATCAAGTCATAGAACATGAACACAGCGCTAGCTCTATTGGTAGCGCTATCATGGCAAAAATTCCCTTAAACCAAATAGCGAAAGCAGTGATTTTAAAAGATCATGAAGATAGGAGACTAATGGCCGTGTTACCGGCTAAAAATAAAATTAGCCTCTCTGTAATTAATGATAATTTGCTGGGCAACTACAAATTACTTAAAGAGCAAGAGGTCTACCAAATGTTTAACGATTGTGAACATGGCGCGATTCCACCTGTTGGAGATGCCTTTAATATACACACGATATGCGATGCAATGTTAGATCAATTAGATTATGTTTACATTGAAGCCGGAGACCACCGTAAACTATTGCGCATTAGCCATAAAGATTATGAAATTATTGCCGCGAATAGTAAACATCTGCGCTTTAGTAGTGATGTTGTTCATTAACGGTACATAGTGGTTTGACACAGCCATAGCAATCCCCCTCTTTATATGGAACTCCTTCCTTTTATTTCAGGGTGCCCTTAGCACCCTGAAAAATAACAACTGACTCAGCCCTAAGTATTATTAGTTATCACTTGTACGACCCTTTAGGCAATAAACTGCCATTTAAGGAACAAAACTTGTCATCTCCAATTAATCATGCTTATCCGTTATAAATTTGAGGTATGAATTTTAACGCTACACGCATGAAATACACCACGGTGTGAATACTTTAACCAAGCTAATTACCTACTACCTTAACAATGGCATATAGTGTGCTTAGCAAGATAGTAAAAAGAGATTGGAAGTATTACGATATAGCGTATCAATAAGAAATCATATACCTATGGTTTCTTTAAAAACGATAGGTCGCGTAAATCCCCGCAACACGATCAAAGCTATTATCAAGTTTATAACCATTTTCTTGTGAGTTAAAACTTGAATAGCCAGTAAATACGCCAATATCGGTACTTTTACTGTAAGCATAATTAATGCCTACGCTTAATTCATGTGCATCGTTTTGGTTAAAGTCTTTTAAGTCACGATAAGTATAATTGGCAATAGCTGTCCAATCTTTTGCTACATTAGCTTGTACACCGACAGAATAACGATATTCACCTTTGTTTTTTAGCTTATCTTCATCCCACTTTACATAACCTAAAGAGAAAATCATTGCGATGTTTTCATCAAATACATATTTACCATTTAAGTCAGCACCATAAGCAACCGAATCTCCATTAATGGTTGATTCTTGAAAACCTCTAAAACCTAAACCGACCATTAACTCAAGACCCGTTTCATTGTCAGGACGATCTAGAACACGATAGTTAAGACCACCAAGACCAACTGTTAAATTATCAGTTAAACCGTAACCAATATTTAAATTAAGCTCGCCACGGCTCTCATTCTTCTCTTCTCCCCACGCTAACGCGCCAGAAAGTGAAATAGTGCCATCGGTTAATGTTAAAGGTCGTAATACTGGGTTTTGTGGATATTCTGTTCCAGCAAATACAGTAGATGACGTTAAAAGTAATGCGATGCTAATAAGTGATTTGTTCATAATAATAGTTCCCTAGGGGTTTAGTGTTTTGTGATGTATGGGATTATGATAAAACCTTGTCGCGTTTGTTTCCTTATGCTTTTTGTCAATGAAATGTATGGCTAGTGTGAGAAATTGTAAGAAGTAGTTGACGTTGCGTGGCGATTCTGAATGTTGTGTTTAACTATCAACGTTTGGAGTTTAATTATCTGCTTGGCGTAGCGGTGGCGACAATATAACCGAAACAACGAATAAAGCTAAAAGTATTCTACAATAATAAATCAAACTTCAGACCTCATTGAACTTTTTATTATTACTTGTCACCGACCCTGACACTTTTTATACATTTATTTTGTAGAAAGATATTAACCACCATATATCACTGTATGTAAAAACAGCAAGGTGATATAATGGACAAATATAAAAATTAATGGAATGAGTATGGATTTCTTAAACTCAAGTCTATTTAACGCTTTGATCACTCTTATAGTTAGTTGCACTGCATTTGCACTTTACTACAAAAAAGTAAGGGATAATAAACAAACAATCGCCAAAATAATTTGGTTAGAAGTAAAGCTACCGAAGAACGAGTAGATGATATAAAAAGAAATTCCCTACATAACAACACCAAACCTATTCTAAGAAATAATAGTTGGTTAGAGAATCAACATTATATTATTAGTGAGTTTGATAGTGACGAAATAAAAATGTTAACTGACTTTTATAACACGTCTGAAAATATTGAATCACTTAGACAACAATTAATTAAAAGTCATATTGAGACAATGAATAGTAAAGCTACAGCCGTACAAAATGAGCTAATGTCTATGATACGAGAAAAGGTTGAGCTAGATAAAATTGAAGTCTTTAGTAATAATTACAATAATATTAGACATACATTCATTCCAAATGAACCTGTAAGATTAGCGAAAATTGAATAAGATAACATTCGTTATATCACTGGCTCAACAGCAGGCAGTAAGCTAAAGAAAATATCAAAAATCAAGTAACAAAAAACCCGCACTATCCATTAGATAATGCGGGTTTTTATTAAGAATTCAGTTTGCAATCAAAAGCTGATTACCAACCCGTTTTCTCTTTAAGTGCAATGCCGATATCCGCTAAAGAACGAACAGTTTTAACACCAGCCGCTTCAAGAGCAGCAAATTTCTCATCCGCTGTACCTTTGCCACCAGCGATAATCGCGCCAGCGTGACCCATACGTTTACCTTCTGGTGCAGTAACACCAGCAATGTAAGATACAACAGGCTTAGTAACGTTAGCTTTGATATATTCCGCCGCTTCTTCTTCAGCAGTACCACCAATTTCACCAATCATTACGATCGCTTCAGTTTGTGGATCGTTTTGGAACATTTCCAATACGTCGATGAAGTTAGTACCTGGAATAGGGTCGCCACCAATACCTACACAAGTAGATTGGCCAAAACCTGCATCCGTAGTTTGCTTAACGGCTTCGTACGTAAGCGTACCAGAACGTGAAACAATACCCACTTTACCTGGTAAATGGATGTGACCAGGCATGATACCAATCTTAGTCTCGCCCGGAGTGATAACACCTGGGCAATTTGGACCGATCATACGAACGCCAGTTTGAGTGAGCTTAGCTTTAACGTCAACCATATCTAAAGTTGGAATACCTTCAGTGATAGTAACGATAAGCTCAATGCCTGCATCGATAGCTTCTAAAATAGCATCTTTACAGAACGGCGCTGGAACGTAGATAACTGTTGCTGTTGCGCCAGTTGCTGTCACGGCGTCACGTACTGTGTTGAATACTGGTAAACCAAGGTGCGTTTGACCGCCTTTACCTGGGCTTACGCCACCAACCATTTGTGTACCGTAATCAATAGCTTGCTCTGAGTGAAAAGTACCTTGACCACCAGTAAAACCTTGACAGATAACTTTAGTATCTTTATTAATTAAGACAGACATTATTTGCCCTCCGCAGCTGCTACAACTTTTGTCGCTGCATCAGTTAATGACTCAGCAGCAATGATGTCTAAGCCAGAGTTTTTAAGAACTTCACGACCTAGCTCAGCATTAGTACCTTCTAAACGTACAACAACAGGTACTTTAACGCCTACTTCTTTAACCGCGCCAATAATACCTTCAGCAATCATGTCACAACGAACGATGCCACCAAAAATGTTAACTAAAACAGCTTTAACATTTTCATCAGAAAGGATTATTTTGAAAGCTTCAGAAACACGCTCTTTGTTTGCACCGCCGCCAACATCAAGGAAGTTAGCTGGTTTTCCGCCGTGTAAATTAACGATATCCATAGTGCCCATTGCTAGGCCTGCTCCATTAACCATACAACCAACAGTACCATCAAGAGCAACATAGTTAAGCTCCCATTGTGCTGCATGTGCTTCACGCTCATCTTCTTGAGATGGATCATGAAAAGCACGCATTTTAGGTTGGCGGTATATAGCATTACCATCGATACCAATTTTACCATCTAAACAGTGAAGGTTGCCTTCGTCAGTAATAACTAGCGGGTTGATTTCTAATAAAGCGAAATCGCAATCTTCAAACATTTTAGCAAGACCCATAAAGATCTTAACAAACTGCTTCATTTGAGTAGGATTTAAATCGAGTTTAAAGCCTAATTCACGTGCTTGGTATGGTTGAGCACCAACAAGTGGGTCAATTTCAGCTTGGTGAATTAATTCTGGTGTCTCTTCAGCAATCTTCTCAATGTCAACACCGCCTTCAGTAGATGCCATGAAAACGATTCTTTGAGAAGCACGGTCAACAACAGCGCCAAGATATAACTCGTTAGCGATGTCAGTACAGCTTTCAACTAAAATTTTAGCTACTGGCTGACCATTTGCATCTGTTTGATAAGTAACTAAGTTTTTACCTAACCAGTGTTGAGCGAAATCTTTGATTTCTTCTTTAGATTTAACTAGCTTAACACCGCCAGCCTTACCACGGCCGCCCGCGTGTACTTGAGTTTTAACAACCCACATATCGCCGCCAATTTTGTCAGCAGCTTCAGCAGCTTCTTGAGGGGTATCGCAAGCGAAACCTTCAGAAACTGGTAAACCATATTCAGCGAATAATTGTTTCGCTTGATACTCATGCAAATTCATGGTGTTTTATCCATTTATCTGTAAATGAAAGCTAACGTTAACTTTTATTTATCAAAAAATTAAAAGTTAACAAGAGCCAATGAAAAGTCGACAAATTATAGTACAAAAGCTCTAGTGACGGTAGTCAAAAGAGCTAATACTATAGTCTACCTAATAATTGTTTTTTGCTTAATAATAAGCAATAGGTATAAAGCTAAAAGCTATACATCTAAAAGTAAGCGTGTTGGGTCTTCTAATAGCTCTTTAATGGTTACTAGAAAGCCAACCGATTCTTTACCATCAATTAAGCGATGATCATAAGAAAGCGCTAAATACATCATAGGTAATATTTCAACTTTACCGTCAACAGCCATAGGTCTGTCTTGTATTTTATGCATACCTAAAATTGCTGCTTGCGGTAAGTTTAGAATTGGTGTTGAAAGTAACGAGCCAAATACGCCACCGTTAGTAATAGTAAAATTACCGCCAGTCATATCTGCCATTGAAAGTTTTCCATCCCGACCTTTAATAGCTAAATCACGAATACCATTTTCGATACCAGCCATGCTCAGTTGATCACTATCACGCAATACCGGCGTAACTAAGCCGCGAGGTGTCGATACTGCAATAGAAATATCGAAGAAGTTATGATAAACAATATCGTCGCCATCAATTGAAGCATTCACTGCTGGGTAGCGTTTAAGGGCTTCGGTTACCGCTTTCACGTAAAAAGACATGAAACCTAAACGAGTATCATGAGTTTTCTCAAATAAGTCTTTATATTGCTTACGTAAGTCCATTATTGGTTTCATGTTAACTTCGTTAAATGTGGTTAACATGGCAGTAGAGTTTTTGGCTTCTAATAAACGCGTGGCAATCGTTTTACGTAAACGTGTCATTGGCACACGCTTTTGTGTACGTTCACCTAAATCTTGAGTTGGAGCAACAGGAGTTGCGGCTTTTACGGGAGCAATTTTAGCCGCATTTTTGTTAGCTAACGCTGCTGCTACATCTTCTTTAGAGATACGGCCACCTTTACCTGAACCCGTTACATCACTTGCAGATAAACCATTTTCGGTCATTAGACGACGCACAGATGGGCTCGCTAAATCGTCAGAACTAACGGCTTCTTGTGATGTTGCTGTAGCAGTAGTGCTTGCTGTAGCGCCAGCGTTTAATTCGCCAATTTTTTGTGCACCTAAAACAGTATCACCTTCAACATGAATAATTTTACCAATTACACCATTGTCTTGGGCGACAACTTCTAGTACTACTTTATCTGTCTCAATATCAACGAGATTTTGATCAACTGAAACAGTATCCCCTTCAGCTACATGCCATGAAGCAACGGTTGCATCCGCTACAGATTCTGGTAATACCGGTACGATAATATCGATAACGTTAATAGCACTTGCAGTAGGAGCACTTACAGCAGCAACCGGTGCTGGTGCAGCATCACTGCCTTCAGAAAAGGTACCAATGACTTGGTCGCCTAATACAGTAGCGCCTTCAATTTGGCTAATATCAGTTAACACGCCGTCTACTGTTGCCGGCACTTCTAATACGACTTTATCAGTTTCAATATCTACTAATACTTGATCACGGCTAAATTTTTCACCCACTTGTACATGCCAAGTTGCTACAGTTGCATCGGCAACTGATTCAGGTAATACCGGAACTTTGATTTCGGTTGTCATTTTATTTTATTCCTTACAAACTTTGTTACACTTTACTTCTAACTCATCTTGTTATAAAAAGTAGTCAGAAGTAGGTGCACTCAATAGTTAATCTAGTCTTATCTAACACCTGCGCTTGGGTGATAAGCGCTTGTTGTTCTTTTAATGTTAGTCCAATGTCAACGCTTGAGTGATAAGCGCTTGTTGTTCTTTCACATGCACAGACATATAGCCAACCGCTGGTGCGGCAGAAGCGTTACGGCCAGCATAAGTCAAATAAGTACCTTCAGGGATAGCTGCTCTAAAATGATGCTGAGAACAATACCAAGCACCTTGGTTTTGCGGCTCTTCCTGACACCAAACAAATTGCTTAACATGCTGGTAATCTTTAATGGCATCTTGAAGTTCTTTCTCTGGGAATGGATATAATTGCTCAATACGAATAATAGCAATATTATTAAGCTCATTTTTACGACGCTGTTCAAGTAATTCGTAGTAAACCTTACCACTACAAAAAACAACACGCTCAACGGCTTTTGCCTCTATGTTATCAATTTCACCAATAACATTTTTAAATACACCCGTTGCTAATTCTTCTAATGTAGATACCGCTAATGGATGACGTAATAATGATTTAGGCGACATAACCACAAGTGGACGACGCATTGGGCGTACCACTTGACGACGTAACATATTAAAGACTTGCGCGGGTGTTGATGGCACACATACTTGCATATTGTGATCAGCACAAAGTTGCAAGAAGCGCTCTAAACGACCTGATGAATGCTCTGGCCCTTGACCTTCATAGCCGTGAGGTAACAACATAGTTAAGCCACATAAACGGCCCCATTTTTGTTCACCTGAACTAATAAACTGATCAAAAACTACTTGGGCACAGTTAGCAAAATCACCAAATTGTGCTTCCCAAATAGTTAAACCAGCGGGCTCTGCCGTGGTATAACCATATTCAAAAGCCAATACTGACACTTCAGATAATACCGAGTCATGTATATCAAAAGGACCTTGTCCTTCACGAATGTTTTGCAACGGTAAATAAGTACTCGCGTCTTCTTGGTTGTGTAAAACAGCATGACGATGGGAAAAAGTGCCTCGACCAGAATCTTGACCGGTAATACGTACTCTTTCACCAAGGTCAACAATAGATGCGTAAGCGATATTCTCAGCCATCCCCCAATCAAGTAATTTCTCACCTGTTGCCATTTTCATGCGATCATCATAGACCTTTTTAACACGAGAATGTATAAGATGACTTTCAGGGTAGCTTGATACTTTAACAGCTAAATCTTTTAACTTATCAAGACTTATTTCTTTATCATAATCATCGTCCCAATTATGACCAAGGTACGGAGTCCAATCAACAGAGTGCTCTGTCATTGGTCGCCACTGTTCAACCGTACACTGACCTTCATCAAGTAATTTACGATAATAAGCCGCTAACTCATCGATGTTAGTTTTGGTTAAACTACCCTCACTAATTAATTGATCAGCATATAATTGACGAGGAGTCGCATGCTTTTTAATGATTTTATACATTAAAGGCTGCGTGGTACTTGGCTCATCCGCTTCATTATGACCATGACGACGGTAACAAACTAAGTCAATCACTACATCACGTTTAAATTCGTTACGATAATCAAGGGCTACTTGTGTCGCTAAAATTACCGCTTCTGGATCATCACCGTTAACGTGTAAAATTGGCGCCTGTACCATTTTAGCAATTTCAGTACAGTATTCGCCTGAGCGAGTATCTTCTGCTTTGGAAGTAGTAAAACCTACTTGGTTGTTGACAACAATACGTACCGTGCCACCTACTTTAAATGCACGTGCTTGTGACATGTTAAAGGTTTCTTGTACAACACCCTGCCCTGCAATCGCCGAGTCACCATGAATGGTAATAGGTAAAACCAAATCACCTTGACTGCAATTACGTCTGTCTAATCGTGCTCGCACTGAGCCGATAACGACAGGATTTACAATTTCTAGATGTGAAGGGTTAAATGCTAACGCTAGATGCACGTTACCGCCAGGAGTAACAAAATCAGAAGAATAACCTTGGTGATATTTAACATCGCCAGAGCTAGAAATTTCATCATGCTTACCGGCAAATTCATCAAACAATTTCGATGAATTTTTACCCATAACGTTAACTAAAACGTTTAAGCGGCCACGATGAGCCATACCCATAACCACTTCTTTAGTACCAGCGGTACCAGCACGGGTAATCAGCTCTTTGAGCATAGGAACAAGTGCATCACCACCTTCTAATGAAAAGCGTTTCGCACCCGGAAATTTTGCTCCAAGATATTTCTCTAAACCATCAGCAGCAATTAAACCTTTCAAAATTTCAGTTTTTTCATTAACACTTAATGTTAATTGCGACTGAATTGACTCTATACGATTTTGCAACCAACGTTTTTCACTCGTTGAAGTAATGTGCATATATTCTGCGCCAAGAGAACTACAATAAGTTTTCTTCAGCGTTTTATATAATTCACCTAACTTCATTGATTCTTGACCGATGGCAAATGAACCGACATTGTATTCTTTGTCGAAGTCATTTATCGATAAATCATGATGTGATAGTTGTAAATCGCGAACTTTATCGCGCTGCCAAAGCCCTAAAGGATCTAAATTAGCGTTTTGATGGCCACGAACCCTAAAAGCATTGATAAGCTGTAAAACTTTAACTTGTTTGGCGTCACCACCACTTGTAACAACTTGTTTTTGTTGCTGCTTAGCTAAAACTTTAAATTCATCGCGTATAGCACTGTGACGGTATTCCACCTCACTGCCTTCGACTTTAGGAAGTTCTGAAAAGATTTCACGCCATTCTGCAGATACAGAAGCCGAGTTATCTAGGTATGATTCGTACAATTCTTCAATATAAACGATGTTACCACCGTTTAAGTGGGAAGACTCTAGCCAAGCCTTCATTACACCTTCTGGCATTGCCTTTTCCTTTGGTAGGGGGGTAAAGCAACTAAAAAAATGTAATCATTCATTTTATTACTATAACGCTCAATTGATGCGTCAAAAGTACTCATTGACATGCGTCAACTTCGTACTTTCTCCTTCAACTTGAATCCTACGGCTTTAAATTAAACGATTACCTGAAAAAAATTTTATAAAAGTAACAGAGTATCTTAAAACAATACACACTGATATAAAACAATACACACTGATATTTTTATAATGGTAATACCTAAACAGTTAGCCTAGGTATTTCCTCTATACTATTAATCTAAACAGTTAAACTGCGCGGCTTAATAACATAGATTTTATATGACCAATTGCTTTAGTTGGATTTAATCCTTTTGGACAAACATCAACACAGTTCATAATGCCGTGACAACGAAATACGCTGTAAGCATCTTGTAAACCATCTAAACGCTCTTCTGTAGCAGTATCACGACTATCGATTAAGAACCGATAAGCATGTAATAAACCTGCAGGCCCAATAAATTTATCAGGATTCCACCAAAAAGATGGACAAGAAGTTGAACAACAAGCACATAAAATACACTCATAAAGACCGTCTAATTTGTCACGCTCTTCAATAGATTGTATGTTTTCACGCGCAGGCTGCTGAGCATCGTTGATCAAGTATGGTTTAACTTTTTCATATTGCACATAAAACTGTGTCATATCAATAATTAAATCACGTACAACAGGTAAACCGGGTAAAGGACGTAAAATAATTTTACTGGCCTTTAACTCTGATAATGGTGTAATACACGCTAAACCATTTTTACCATTCATGTTTAAACCATCGCTACCACAAACACCTTCACGACATGAACGACGGAATGATAAGCTTGAATCTTGCTCTTTTAATAGAATAAGCGCATCAAGTACCATTAAGTCAGAACCATCGGGGATCTCTAGTTCGTAGTCTTTCATGTAAGGCTTAGCGTCTACGTCTGGATTATATCGGTAAATCGAAAAATTTTGTTTCATCGTTATTTTCCTAAAATAAGTCCTTAGTAAACACGTGCTTTCGGTGGGAAAGCTTCGCGGTGAACAGGTTTCATATTAACATCACGCTTACTCATTTCTTCGCTCTCTGGCGTATAGACTGAGTGGCATAACCAGTTTTCATCATCACGTTCGGTGAAATCTTGTCTTGCATGCGCGCCACGAGATTCAGTACGGAAATTTGCTGCTTTGGCTGAACAGAACGCAGTTTCCATTAAGTTATCTAACTCTAAACACTCAATACGCTGCGTGTTGAATTCAGATGACTTATCGTCTAACTTGGCATCTTTAAGGCGCTCACGAATTTCAGTTAATTCTTTCATGCCTTCAGCCATTGCTTCACCTTCACGAAATACCGAGAAGTTCATTTGCATACACTGTTGCAAATCTTTACGAATTTGCACTGGGTCTTCACCTGTTGTCGAAGATTCCCAACGATTAGTACGAGCAAGTGACGCTTCTAAATCAGATTCAGAGGCATCTTTACCATTTTCAGTGTCGTTTAAGTACGTGCCTAAGAAGTTACCTGCTGCGCGGCCAAATACCACCAAATCAAGTAATGAGTTACCACCTAAGCGGTTAGCACCATGTACCGATACACAAGCAATTTCACCAACTGCAAATAAACCTTCAACAATAGTTTCTTTACCATCAACACCAATATTAAGAGCTTGACCGTTAACATTACAAGGCACACCACCCATTTGGTAGTGACATGTAGGTATAACAGGAATTGGTTCTTCCGCTGGGTCAATATGAGCGAAAGTTTTTGATAAATCACAAACACCCGGTAAACGTTTATATAACGTTTCACGTCCTAAGTGATCAAGCTTCAACTTAATATGAGGACCCCAAGGGCCGTCACAACCACGACCTTCACGAATCTCTGTCATCATTGAACGAGCAACAACATCACGACCTGCTAAATCTTTAGCATTAGGTGCGTAACGTTCCATAAAGCGCTCGCCGTCTTTATTAAGCAGGTAACCACCTTCGCCACGACAACCTTCGGTAACTAGTACACCGGCACCAGCAATACCTGTTGGGTGGAACTGCCACATTTCCATGTCTTGCATTTGAATACCAGCACGAAGTGACATACCAACACCATCACCAGTATTAATGTGAGCATTAGTTGTTGACGCGAAGATACGACCTGCGCCACCAGTAGCTAATACTGTTGCGCGAGCTTTAAAGTAAACAATTTCACCTGTTTCGATACAAATAGCAGTTGTACCTACTACTGCGCCATCACTATTTTTAACTAAGTCTAATGCGTACCACTCTGAATATACATTAGTTTTGTTTTTAACATTTTGTTGGTATAAACAATGTAATAAAGCATGGCCTGTACGATCAGCTGCTGCCGCTGTACGGGCTGCTTGCTCGCCACCAAAATTTTTAGATTGACCACCAAACGGGCGTTGGTAAATTTTACCTTCTTCCGTGCGAGAAAAAGGTAAACCCATTTTCTCTAATTCGATCACAGATTCTGGACCTACTTTACACATGTACTCAATTGCGTCTTGATCACCGATATAATCGCTGCCCTTAACGGTATCATACATATGTTGTTCCCAATGATCTTCATGGGCGTTACCTAAAGCAACGGTAATACCACCTTGAGCAGATACAGTATGAGAACGAGTTGGAAATACTTTAGAAATCAAGGCACATGACTTGCCTGATTCTGAAATTGCTAATGCAGCGCGCATGCCCGCGCCGCCTGCGCCAATGACTATGGCGTCAAATTCACGAATTGGAACGCTCACTTATACACCCCACACAATTGAGAAGCCAAACACTATGTAGGCTAATAACAAGACTGAAAAGAAAAATTGCAATGCACCACGTAAAAATGCTGGTTTGATGTAATCTGACAATACTTGCCAAACACCAATTTTAGCATGCACAAGTAACGCAAGTAGCGCTAACATTGTGGCAATTTTTACGCTCATACAAGCAAAAAATCCTTGCCATACATCGTAAGTAACACTCGGTGTTACTACAAAAAAAGCAGCAAGAAGTAAGGTGTATAGTACAAGAATAATTGCACTAGCTCTTAGAAGAATAAAATCATGTACGCCATTACGGCCTACTGAAGCGACGACACTTACCATAACCAAACTCCTATCACTGCCGATACAGCTAACCAAATAATCATAATTACTTTGGCACTGGTATTACCCGAAACTAGCTCTTCAAAGTGACCTAAGTCCATAAGCAAGTGACGAACACCTGCTAGTACATGGTAAGTCAGCGCAGAAAGGCAGCCGAAAATAATAAATTTAAAGAAAAAGCCATCAAGATAGTCTTGTATCTGGGCAAATCCTTCAGCAGAAGAAAGAGAGGTTGAGAGGGTCAGCAATAAGATACCGATAGCAAATACCATAATTACACCAGAAATGCGGTGAAGTATTGAGGCATTAGCTGCCGGATGCATCTTAATTGTAGATAGATCTAGGTTTACAGGACGTTGTTTTTTCACAATTGTTGCCTAAAGAGCTCGAAAGCCTTCAACTTTTATTATTGTTGCTCATGAACTACCTTTTTAGAATTTAGCATTAATCTCAATTTGCATGACACAAAAAAACACTAAAGAGATTACTAAATAAGTAATTCCCGAAATGAACGGTAATTGCTTTTGCTAACCAGAGGAATCTGTTAGTTATTTCTCTGGTTAACCGAAGTTGCGTAATAATAGCGAACTTACCCTACGTTGGCTAAGCAATTCTATTAATACTTTCGTATAAGAAAAATTATTTCACTGTCAAAATAACATTTCATTCAACCAGAAATTTTTTATTTATTTCTGGTTAAATTACGAAATCATAAAAAACAATTACAGAACGGCTAGATTATATAGCTGATATTAAATAAATTCAATTTTCCTTCTCTGTTTTTGGTTAATAATTCATGGTTAAATTTTGAGCTATTCTATGACGCCTATCAAACTTTAGTCTAATAGCTATTACATTTTAATTTAAAATTGAGGTAGAATGTCGGCAGTTCGATTTACCCAAGTTAAGTCAAAAATGCTGATTATTTTTCCATTCTTCTTTTAAATAAGGTCTATTCTTATCTACAAGCATTATCCAGATAATCAGAAAACAAATTGTAAATTTTAAATAATAGGGGATAAAACACATGGCTGAATCTAAAGCCTTACTGAGTATTGATGGTAAAGAAGTTACTGAACTGCCTATTTTAGAAGGCACCGCAGGTACTGATGTAATTGATATTAGAACCTTAGGTAGCCACGGATATTTCACTTACGATCCTGGCTTTTTAGCTACCGCTTCTTGTGAGTCATCAATCACTTTTATTGATGGCGGCAAAGGTATTTTACAACATCGCGGTTATCCTATTGATAGCCTAGCTAAAGAAGCTGATTACTTAGAAGTTTGTTATATCTTACTTAATGGCGATGCACCAACTCAAGCTGAATATGAAACGTTTAAGGATATTATCACTAACCATACTATGGTTCATGAAAAACTAGCGCACTTCTTCCATGGCTTTTTACCTGATGCTCATCCAATGGCGATGATTTGTGGTGTTGTTGGCGCTTTGTCTTCTTTCTACCACAGTGATTTAGACATTAACGACCCTGAGCAACGCAAACGTAGCGCTCATCGTTTAATTGCTAAAATGCCTACCATTTCAGCGATGGCTTATAAATATAGTGTTGGTCAACCTTTTGTTTATCCGCGCAACGATTTATCTTACGCTGAAAACTTCTTACACATGATGTTCTCTGTACCTGCTGAAGAATATAAAGTTAGCCCTATCGTTGCTAACGCAATGGATAGAATTTTCACCCTTCATGCCGATCACGAACAAAATGCTTCAACGTCAACTGTACGTTTAGCGGGCTCTTCAGGCGCTAACCCTTATGCATGTATTGCAGCTGGTGTCGCTTCACTTTGGGGCCCTGCACATGGTGGTGCCAACGAAGCTTGTTTAACTATGCTTGAAGAAATTGGCAGCTTAGACCGTGTAGATGAATTTGTTGCTAAAGCCAAAGACAAGAATGACCCTTTCCGCCTAATGGGCTTTGGTCACCGTGTTTATAAAAACTTTGACCCTCGTGCTACGGTAATGCGTGAAACGTGTCATGAAGTACTTAAAGAGCTTGGTATTAGCGATCCGTTACTTGATGTTGCTATGGCATTAGAAAAAGTAGCGTTAGAAGACCCATACTTTATTGAGAAAAAACTTTACCCTAACGTAGACTTCTACTCAGGTATTATCTTAAAAGCTATTGGTATTCCATCAAGCATGTTTACTGTCATTTTCGCTATGTCTAGAACGGTTGGTTGGATTGCTCATTGGGATGAAATGTTATCTCAACCGGGTCAAAAAATAGGTCGTCCTCGTCAAAAATATACTGGCGAAATCAACCGTGAATTTGTTTCTTTATCGAAGCGATAAATGATTACAATAATGCTGGTTACGAGAAATAGCGAATAATAAGCATTGAATCAGGCAATAAAAAAGGTAGCATTTGCTACCTTTTTTATTGCCTGTAATTGCCTATCAGACATTTATATCCCATAGTTAGCCGACCAAAAACGTTCATTTATCAATCAAAAACAGCTAAAAAAAAACAAAAACCATTATACTTTTTATTTATTATAGCAATAACTACTATTCGCAAAAAAAATGTATTTTATGACTTTTCTTATAAAAAAACTTACTTTAAATTCAATTTTTGCTGATAATCTTTTCAAATTAATCGTATAAAAAGTTATTTTAAACGGCTAACATTGGCAAATTAACGTGAAATAATTGTCATCGAAGTGTCTTGATTAAGGATATAAGCTGCAATTAACACCCGGTTGTATCTGGTATTGCACTCCAACCGATATCACCAAACACCCATTGAGAACTAACACTACAATTATTACCTTAAAGGACATAGTTTGTTTTAACCACTGCCATTAACTCGGTATAATAGCCGCTGTTGTTTTATAGTTATTAAGCAGTTAATTTTTATGTCAGATTATTCACTAAGATTTGGTGGCATCGCTCGCCTCTATGGCCAGCATGGCGCACAAACATTAAAAACCTCACATTTTTGTGTCATTGGCATTGGCGGTGTAGGCTCTTGGGTTGCCGAAGCCCTTGCCCGCAACGGCATAGGTCAACTAACCTTAATAGATCTTGATGATATTTGTATGACTAATATCAACCGTCAAATTCATGCGTTGAGCAACACTATTGGAATGAGTAAAGTAGAGGTGATGTGTGAACGCATTAAACAAATTAATCCTGATTGCCAAATTAATGTTATTGAAGACTTTATCACTGTCGAAAATTTAACGGAGTTAATGTCTGCTAAGAGCATGCCAAGCCAATACGACTATGTGATAGATGCTATTGATGCGGTTGATATAAAAGTAAGATTAATTGCCTTTTGCAAGCGTAATAAAATCCCCATCATCACTATTGGTGGTGCTGGTGGTCAAGTTGACCCAAGCCAAATAGCCATCACAGACTTAAGTAAAACCTACCAAGATCCACTATTAGCCAAAGTTAAAAACCAATTACGACGTGAATTTAATTTTCCTCGCGCTGATTTAACCAAAGCCAGCAAAAGAAAGTTTGCTATCGATGCAGTATTTTCTACTGAGCAACTTCGTTACCCCGATACAGCAGGTGGCGTTTGCTTAGCAAAACCGAATGTCAATGAGAGCGGAGGTTCCGCTACTCGTTTAGATTGCAGTGGTGGTTTTGGTGCAACCACGCATATTACCGCCACATTTGCTTTTTTTGCGGTAGGTAGAGCAATAGATAAACTGTTGAAAAAGCATAGATAATTGCCTTTTGTATTTATTCAGCTTAGAGATACTTACCATAGAGAGCACCGAGGTGCTAACGCACTACACCTATCTCTATGTAGGCGAGAACGAGTTCCTGTCTACAATGCTAAAGCTTTTATTTTTTCAACAATAGCCAATACGCCATTACCTCGTGAAGGGCTCAGTTGTTGTGTCAAGCCTAGTTTTCCAAAATATTCCTCAATATTAAAAACTTGTATTTGCTCTGCGGTTTTACCATTAAAAGCTGCTAATACTATCACTAACAAACCACGAATTATTCTCGCATCACTGTCAGCTTGAAAATAAAATACTGCCTGTCTATCTTGTGTTGCCACCAACCATGCTAAGCTTTCACAGCCATGAATCAATGATTGTTCATTACGATCATGATTAGCTAATCGTGGCAACTTTTTACTCAGTAACATAATTTCACGATGACGGTTATGCCAGCCAGTAAGATGAGCAAACTGTTTAATAATATCATCACTATTAAGTGCACTACTTTGTTGTAAATGCTTTTTAGGAGAAAAATTGTTGATAGCAAGATGACTATCGCTTGCCATGATGATTTTTTCTAAACAAGTAATAAAGTAGTCTATTTCTTCAACCGTATTGTAAGGTGCCATTGATACACGCAAACAGCCCGAAAGTGATAAATATTCCATTAAGGGCATAGCACAATGATGACCACTACGAATAGCAATACCAAAACTATCCAAAGCGCTTGCTATATCGTGGTTATGGTGGCTCTCAACGGTAAAAGCTAACACCGGAATATCTGGGACATCACGCACGACAAATTTAATTTGAGGCATTTTTTCTAACGCTCGATAACAATGCTGAATGAGTAAATTCTCGTATCGCATTATGTCTTGATAGCAAAACTGTTTAATAAATTTGATTGCCTGAGCAAAAGCAATAACACCAGCAATATTGGGGGTTCCTGCCTCAAACTTAAATGGCAAAGCGTTGAATGTTGTCGGTTGATTAAAACTAACCTTTTTGATCATTTCTCCACCCAATTGATACGGTGGCATAGCACCAAGTAAAACTTGTTTACCATAAAGTACGCCAACACCTGTTGGTCCATACATTTTATGGGCGGAAAAAAGATAAAAATCACAATCAAGCGCTTGTACATCAACAGGAAAATGTGCCACAGCTTGAGCACCATCAATAATGGTTACCGCGCCAACTGCTTTTGCTTTGGCAATAACAGTCCCAATAGGGTTTACTTTACCTAGTACGTTTGACACATGGCCACAACAAACTATTTTAGTTTTATCGGTAATAAGTTTTTCAAAACTAGCAAGATCAATACGTCCATCTTCACCAAGGGTTAACACTTTAACAACTGCTGCTGTTTGCTTTGCCAGTAACTGCCAAGGGACAATGTTGGCATGATGCTCACTGACCGCAATAATAATCTCATCACCTGAGGAAAGTATTTGATGACCAAGCGTATTGGCAATTAAATTTATACTTTCGGTCGCGCCCTTGGTCCAGATTATCTCTTTTATTGATTTAGCATTAATAAAGGCTTTAACATCGCTTCTTGCTTGCTCAAAAGCAGACGTTGCTTTGGCACTTAATGCGTGTGATGCACGGTGCACATTGGCATTATACTCTTGGTAAAATTTTTGATGACTATCAATGACACAGTTTGGTTTTTGTGTAGTGGCACCATTATCAAAGTACACAAAAGCATGATCTGGAACTGATTTTTCCTGATCATGCTTTTTAGTACTTGGGTTATTACTACCAAGTAAAGGAAATTGCTGTCGAAATTGTTTAAATTCAAAACTCTTCATTAATAAACTTGTTAGAATAATCACATCATCATTGTGTCACAATTATACCTTATAGTTTGCTCAGAGTTGGATTATAAATTAACGACTTAATATTTACGGTTAAAATAAAGCGGTATCAACAGGGGATAAGCAAGATTTATCACCCCTTTTGAGCTATCATAACTGATGTAAAGCTAATTCAAAGGAGGAATATTATGGCACTGTATTCTTGGTTTTTAGACGCAAAAAATAAACAAGATAACAATAGTTCATTGATAAGAAAAAAGGCTGAAGAATTGACTATTAAAAATAAATATTTAGAAAGTTACACTATGTGGCCAATAGCAAGAGTGATTCAAGGGCAGCAAGTAACACCACCATTGAAAAAAAAGTTATTGGTTGAAAAAGATAAAAGCACACGCTTAACTGTCACGAAATCAACTCCCACAAAAAAGATTTCTTTATCAAAATATTAACGGTGAAAAGTACAAATAACACGCTATAAAAATCTGCTTATCGTTATAAGAGCTGAGTTTTAAAATATTATCTATCACACTGCCTTTACAAGGTAATTAAAAACTACCCTGTAAAATTTTTTCTCTCCTACTTCGCTCTTTTTCCCAACTTGCCGACCGCTTAAGCCAAAACTTTGCTTGTGCAAGGCTGCCCTGCTGAAAATGAGCTAAAGCAATATTGTAGTGAAAGCTTGGCATTAAAAATTGAGATGACCCCTTCTGCAGAAATGATAAATATTCTGGAGGAAAAGCCAGCGAAAAATACTGCATCTTGGTCAATTTGGTTAGGGGTTTATAGGCACTATAATGAGACTTTTCATCTAAACTATCATTGACGGCATTGTCACAAGTTTGCGCAGCAAAAACACCCACTTCAGATCCAAATTGTTTAGGTGTACCTAACCGCCACTGTTGTAGTGTTAATGAGGATTCCCCTGATATTAATTGTAAAATAGGCGTACTTGCTTTAATTTTATAACCCCAAGCTAGTTGCAGTAATATTTTTCTTCTAATATCAGTTCGGCGACCTTGGTATCGGTTTGCTAAAACAGCGATGTTTTCTGAAAAAGCTTGCTCTTGTATTGTTTTGCATGTGACATGATCTTTAGCTAGAGGATATTCGTCAACAAAGCCTAATAAATGACTAATTTCATGGATAAAAACATCGATATTATCATTAACATCAATATACAGTGCGCCAAGATGAACATTAGCACCACCTTCAGGCAAAAGTAACCCGACAAAACGAGTATTAATACTGTCAGCTGGATGTTGCCAGTGTTGTTCATTACATTGTATTGCTTGTGCTACATCGGTATTACAAGCCAATGTATCTATGGAAATATAACGTACAGGCGAAAAACAAACAGTTTGCTTTAAGGCATACTTTTCAATGTTTTCAATTAGGTATTCAAGACGTTGCAAATGGGCAAAGCGAGTGGCAAAGAGCTGAATACTATTGGCACAAACAGGTGCATTTATGCTTCCATTGCCAGCATTTAGCACTTGATAACGACTAATATTATCTAGCAATAAACGTCCTTGCTCGTTATTTTCCAGCTGCTTAGTAAGACCAGAAATACTTTGTTTAACCATATTGATATCACCACTATTAACAGCCAAATTAATCTTCAGTATTTGTGCTGCTAAAGTGCTAGATTGATGTTCAAACTTGGGAGTAATTTTGGCAAGTTGCGCTAAAATATTATCAGCACTAGTGAAGTTGTTAAGGTCAAAGTAATATTGTGCTAAAGCAACAAAAGCTGGTGGAAATTCAAGCCTGATTGCTTGTTGATACCAAGTAATAGCTTGAGATATTGATTTTTTCTCTAGATAAAAACCGGCTAGCTGGTATGCAGCTTGCCCTTGCGTTTTGGCTAACTTTTTTGTCAACAGTATCCAAGAATCACTATGCTTTTTAGACTGTTGCCAAGCATACTCCAACGCGACGTCATTGTTTTGTTGTAAGGCAAAATTGAGCTGAACTTTAGTGTATTTATGAGTTGTTATTTGTTTCGCTAAATATTTAGATAAACAAAACGAGCTTGAAGGTACAATCATTAACAAACATGCTAATGATCCCACTCTTATCCATGGGTAGTTTACGTACCTGCTCATAAACTAAAAGCTAACTTGGATTATTGACTTTTGTTACTAGAACTTTTTTTATTCGCATTAAGTCTAATTCTAACTTTGCATATCTATGTTCAACAAATTCATAAACATTGGTACTTATTGATAATTTGAAAAAATTCATTGCCGCACCAGAGTGACCTTGCATTTGGTTATACTTGCCAAGATAAAAATAAGCCTCACACAATCTATCAGTTAATGCTTTGTTAGAATTGACCCCTTGCGCTAAATCACTAATAAAATTTTCTTGGCTTATATCACCCAAATATAAAAGCACAACTTGCTTAGCCCAGTTTGTATCATCAATTAAACTAGCTTTTAAGGATAAATTTTTCTTCGCACTTTCTGGACTAGTTTGATATTGGGCAAGATAAAGCCACAACAAACGATAAGGATCATCATCATGCTGTTGAGAAAACACATAAAAATCTTGTGCCGCTAACTCAGGCCTATCACCATAATAAAGGGCAATACCTCTATTCAGGTAGGCATACTCATGGCTTGGCTCTAGATCTAATACCGAATCAAATTTTTCATACGCTTGTGAAAACTCGCGTATTTGAGTGAAATAAATACCCAAAAAATTATAAGCATCGGCAAGCTTATTATTGAATTGTAATGCTTGAGTAAAATCTATTCGTGCTAAGGTGCGTAAACCAACACTATCGTATAGAACACCACGATCAAATAAAATTTTCGCGCTTTGCTCATCAGTCAATTTAGCTCTATTAAGAAACTCAGAATAGCGCGCTATAGCAATCTCACTTTTAAAGTTAACAGGGGCTGGCTCAGCTATAATTAATTGCTCTAGCCCTACTCCTTGTGAACGACTATTTGCACTCATTGATGTTGCACAGCCTTGTACCAGCAATGTTCCACAAATCAAAAGCATCAAGATGGTTTTACTTAAAAATGAATTCACTAAATAGCCTTAGTAATGGGAGTAATGATAAATTACATCCCTCGATTGTACTTTAATTTACCGCTAATAACACAAGAAAAAAGGAGCCATTAGGCTCCTTTTTCAACTAAGTACACCGTCAAGTGACTATTTAGCAAAAATTACTCTGCTGCAGGTGCTGTTTGAGCATCTTCAGCTGGTTTTTCAATTGCTTCTTTAATGCTTAAACGTACACGACCTTGGCGATCAACTTCAAGTACTTTAACTTTTACTTCTTGACCTTCTTTAAGCACATCACTTACGTTGTTAACACGCTCTTCAGAGATTTGTGAAATATGTACTAAACCATCTTTACCTGGTAATACATTAACGAAAGCACCAAAATCAACGATGCGAACAACTTTACCAGTGTAAAGTGTACCTACTTCGATTTCAGCCGTTAATGCTTTAATGCGGTTAATCGCATCTTCTGCTTGCTCACCAGATGTTGCTGCAATTTTAACCGTGCCATCGTCATCAATTTCAATCGTTGTGCCTGTTTCTTCAGTCAATTGACGAATAGTTGCGCCACCTTTACCTATGATGTCACGGATTTTATCTTGGCTCACTTTAAGTGTATGAATGCGTGGTGCAAACTCAGAGATTTCTGTTCTGTGACCAGCAATAGCTTCGTCCATCACCGATAAGATATGAGTACGCGCTGCTTTTGCTTGATTCAAAGCAAGTTGCATAATCTCTTGCGTGATACCTTCAATCTTGATATCCATTTGCAATGCAGTTATACCACCCGTAGTACCCGCCACTTTAAAGTCCATATCGCCTAAGTGATCTTCGTCACCTAAGATGTCAGAAAGAACAACAAAGTTATCCCCTTCTTTAACTAAGCCCATGGCAATACCAGCAACAGAGGCTTTAATTGGTACACCAGCATCCATAAGTGCCAGTGAAGTACCACAAACAGAAGCCATTGAAGATGAACCATTTGATTCAGTAATTTCAGAAACTACACGTACCGCATACGGAAACTCTTCAATCGTTGGCATAACCGCTAACATACCGCGTTTTGCTAAACGGCCATGACCAATTTCACGACGCTTAGGTGAACCAACAAAGCCAGTTTCACCAACACAATATGGAGGGAAATTATAATGAAGCATAAAGGCATCAGTTTTTTCACCTAAAATACTGTCAATACGTTGTGCGTCACGTTGCGTACCTAAAGTAGCCGTAACTAAGGCTTGGGTTTCACCACGGGTAAATACAGCAGAGCCATGAGTACGTGGTAATACGCCAGTCATTACGTCTAATCCACGGATTGACTCAGGATCACGACCATCGATACGTGGTGAGCCTTGTGTAATGCGACCACGAACAACTGTTTTTTCTAAATCGTGGAATAAATCTTTAGCTTCGCCAACATTTAGGTTTTCATCTTGGCTAAGTAATTGCTCAATGACGCCATTACGGATTTCAGAAATTTTTTCATAACGAACTGCTTTTTCAGTTATCTGATAAGCTTCGTTTACTTGGCTCTCGCTAAGCTCAGCAATTTTAGCTACTAGCTCAGCATTTTTAACTGGAGCAGTCCATTCCCATGAAGGAGTGTTAACTTCTGCTTTAAATTCTTTAATTGCAGAAACAGCTACTTGCATTTGCTCATGACCATACATAACCGCGCCAAGCATAACTTCTTCAGATAATACATCCGCTTCAGATTCAACCATTAACACGGCAGAATCAGTACCTGAAACCACTAAGTCTAGTTGACTTGCTGATAATTCAGATTGTAGCGGGTTAAGAATATATTGACCGTCAGTGTAACCAACACGCGCAGCGCCAACAGGGCCACTAAATGGTACACCCGCAATAGCAAGGGCAGCAGAAGCGCCTATTAATGAAATGATATCAGGGGCAATTTCAGGATTAACTGAAACAACCGTGATAATTATTTGTACTTCGTTAGTAAAGCCTTCTGGAAATAATGGACGAAGTGGACGGTCAATTAAACGAGCAATAAGGGTTTCTTCTTCAGAAGGACGACCTTCGCGTTTAAAGAAACTGCCTGGAATTTTACCCGCAGCATAAGTGCGCTCTTGATAATTTATTGTTAAAGGGAAGAAATCTTGACCTTCTTTCGCTTCTTTTTTAGCAACAACAGACACTAATACACACGTATCGTCCATGCTAGCCATTACAGCAGCAGATGCTTGACGAGCAATAGCACCCGTTTCAAGCGTTACGGTATGTTGACCGTATTGAAATTTTTTAGTCGTTGGATTTAACATCTAATATGTTTCCTTTGATTTATATTTGGAACAGTTACCAATCTGTACAATTGTTTATTCACTTAAACCCGATAATAACGGTTTAAGTAGAACAAAAAATTATACAGTTTGATTGATTATTTTTTTAAATTTATATTAATTTTATCACCAGACTAAACAAGTGAAAAAATTAAGCACGCATATTATACTGACCTGAGCACTATTTACTAGCATCAATGGCTAGTAATACTCATTAGCCTACAAAAAAGATCATTTATTAATTTTTAATTAAAAAATGATCGACAAAACTTTAACGATAAAAAGCAAAAAGGAGCCAACCGGCTCCTTTTTTCAATAACCCGTTTACAACGAACTATTAACGACGTAGACCTAATTTACCAATTACTGTGGTATAACGATCAACGTTTTTACCTTTTAAGTAATCAAGCAATTTACGACGTTGTGCAACCATGCGTAATAAACCACGACGTGAATGGTGATCATGGATGTGCTCTTTGAAGTGACCTTGCAAATGATTGATTTGTGTAGTTAACAAAGCAACCTGAACTTCTGGTGAACCTGTATCACCTTCTTTTTGAGCGTATTCTGCAACGATTGCTGCTTTTTCTGTAGCATTTAAAGACATAATAAATCCTTAGTGTAAACCCTCTATCAAATAGGATAAAGAGTTAAAATAACGACCCAAGCCAAACACTAATTCAGCTAGGGTAACGAAAGAGCGCGTATTCTATCAGGGCGCAGCTAAAATGCAACTAAAATCATCAAACTACGGCGTCATAAAGCCTAAACTTAAATAAACTTGCAACACAAGAGCATTGGTAATATCAATAAAAAATGCTCCCACTAATGGCACCACTAAAAATGCTTGTGGTGATGGGCCATAACGAGCCACTAACGACTCCATATTAGCCACTGCCGTAGGCGTAGCACCAAGACCAAAACCACAATGTCCGCCTGCAATAATGGCTGCATTATAGTTTTTCCCCATGACTCTAAACGTAATAAAGTAAGCAAAAAACATCAGTACAATGGCTTGGATAATAATCAACATAAACATTGGGCCAGCTAAGTTAGCTAACTCCCATATTTTCAGTGACATCAATGCCATTGCCAAAAATATTGATAATGCCATAGTGCCCCATAAATCAATACAGGCTCGGCTAATATGATAGCGCTTAGAAAACTCGCATAAGTTAGTTGCTATCACACCACATAATAGTGGCAAGAGAAATGAAGGTAACACTAGGCCATTAGCCTTTAATGCAACATGAGCAAGGTGACCAAAAACCATACAAATTAATATCACAAATAATGTTTCCATCATTTTTTTCGGTGTCACTAAATCATGATCTTCAGGATTGAAGGTGATAGTGTCGTCTAATTCTTCGTGATACTCATCCGCTTTTAAATTATATTTATTAATTAAGCGTTTACTGACTGGACCACCAATTAAGCCACCTAACACTAAACCCATCGTTGCCGCAGCCATAGCAAGCTCAAGCACCCCAGCTCCCAGACCATATTCAGACGTAAACAAATCTGCATATGTGGCACCAGTACCGTGACCACCCGACAAAGTAACTGAACCTCCAATTAAGCCCATTAACGGTTCCATTCCCGTTGCTAAAGCTATGCCGACACCAATACCATTTTGTAAAAATAAATAAACGGTCGCAACAGCTAAGAAAAGTACCACTTTAGGGCCACCCTTCACCAATAGAGAAAAGCTAGCGCCTAAGCCAACAGTCGTGAAGAAAATAATCATTAACGGGTTTTTAAAGCTCATATCAAAGTTAAAATTAACGTCGAAATAGGTATGAGCAATCGCGGCTAATATTGAAAAAACAATTCCTCCAACCACGGGTTCAGGGATATTGTTTTCTTGTAAAAAAGTTACCTTGCTATTAAAAAAGTAACCCGAAAACAGTATTAATAATGCCACTAATAATGTTTCAATAAGTCCTACATCTATATTCATGCTTACTACAACCTCTGTTATTGTTATTCTCTATTATTGTTATTCTCTATTATTGTTATTCTCTATTATTGTTTTAATTTTTGTGCATTCAGAGATAGACATTTCATCAAGGAAAATCCGCTATGTATATTTCAACAAAAAAAAGAGCTCACTAAGAGCTCTTCATTACTAATATAAACAAAACTAAACAACGACAATCCGTTTAGGAGCTACTCGACCATCATCATCAATAAAACCTACGCCGATAAATTCTGCTGCTTCATCAACTTCATCTTCGCCAATGTACACTTGCACACTGCCTTCAGCAGGCGCTTTATAAGCTTGTACTGGGTTGCCATGGCGTAAAAAATTAGCTGACATGTCATCAACATACACTGCTGGCATGCCTTCAACGGCACTTTGCATGGGTAGTAACAAGGGATCGAGTAATTCTGACGGAATAATATCTTCTGCTTTAGCTTGCTCTAGTAACGTTTCAAGTTGCGGTAAAGTCACCATTTTATCAATAGGATAACTGCCAACGGCTAAACGCCTAAGGTCGGCAACATGAGCACCACAGCCTAATAGCTCGCCTAAGTCATCAACGATGGTACGAATATAAGTCCCTTTCGAGACATGAATTTTTAGCTCAACTTCATCGTCTTCAAAACGCAGTAACTCTAAAGAAAACACAGTAATATCACGCGCCTCACGGGGAACTTCTATGCCTTCTCTAGCATACTTATATAAAGGCTGTCCTTGATATTTAAGCGCAGAGTACATTGACGGTATCTGCTTAGTGGTACCACGAAAACTATTAAGTGCCGAGGCTAATTGCTCATTTGACACAGCCACAGATTTTTCACTAACGATGTCACCATCAGCATCACTGGTCGTAGTGCGAATACCCAGTTTTGCGGTAACTTGATACGTTTTATCGGTGTCGAGTAAAAACTGCGAGAACTTAGTCCCTTCACCTAAACAGATAGGTAACATGCCAGTAGCTAACGGATCTAACGCTCCTGTATGGCCAGCCTTTTGGGCAAAATAAAGTCGTTTTACCGCTTGCAAAGCATGGTTAGACGACATTTCATACGGTTTATCTAATAATAAAACGCCATTAATTGCACGACCTTTTCTACGCTTCGCCATATTCTATTCGCTCTTTTCACTATCAGTTGCTTCGCTGTCAGTTGCTCCGCTGTCAGTATCATTAGGTTTATCACTGGCAACGGCTTGATCAACTAAGGAGCTCATGCGTACACCTTCGCTCATTGAACTATCATAAACAAACCGTAAATGCGGCATAATGCGAGCACGTAAACGTTTGCCGAGTAATGAACGAATATAACCTTCCGCTTCAGCTAACACCGATAACGAGGCTTTTATTTCTTCTGGTTTATCATTAAAAAAAGTCACAAACACTTTCGCATACGCTAAATCACGAGTCACTTCAACGGCTGATACTGTCGTCATACTTAAGCGCGGATCTTTAATTTCACGCATTAAAATAATCGCGATTTCTTTTTGGATTTGCTGACCTACTCGGTCAGTACGGGCATATTCTCTAGCCATAATTTTTCTCAATATTTATAAACAAAAAAGGGACAATAGTCCCTTTTATATTATTTAACTATTAGCTCGAAGCTAGTTGGTTCAAATACAAGGCGGAAGCACGGAGTTGACGGACGTCAATAAGTACTTCCAACGCAGTAGTTGAGTCTACTAGCAATGAGATGATAGTTACAATGTTCTTTGTACTTCTACTGTCTCAAATACTTCGATTTGGTCACCAACGCGCACATCGTTGTAGTTCTTGACACCAATACCACATTCGGTACCGTTGCGAACTTCTTGTACGTCATCTTTAAAGCGACGTAATGACTCAAGTTCACCTTCGTAAATGACCACGTTTTCACGCAATACACGAATTGGTGCGCTACGTTTGATAGTACCTTCAGTAACCATACAACCAGCAATAGAGCCAATTTTAGGTGATTTAAATACATCACGTACTTGTGCAAGACCAATGATTTCCTGTTTGAATTCAGGAGCAAGCATACCGCTCATGGCCTGTTTCACTTCGTCAATCAAAGCATAAATAACACTGTAATAACGTAAATCAATGTTCTCAGATTCAATAACCTTACGCGCAGCTACATCAGCACGTACGTTAAAGCCAACCACAATTGCATTTGAAGCTGCCGCTAAAGTCGCATCAGTTTCGGTAATACCACCAACGCCTGAGCCAACAATTTTCACTTTAACTTCATCAGTTGAAAGCTTCAATAATGAATCAGAAATCGCTTCAAGTGAACCTTGAACATCTGATTTAAGCACCACGTTAACTTCAGAAACTTCACCTTCAGCCATGCTAGCAAACATGTTTTCAAGTTTCGCTTTTTGTTGACGAGCCAGCTTAACATCACGAAATTTACCTTGACGGAACAACGCGACTTCACGCGCTTTTTTCTCGTCTTTAACAACAGTAGCTTCATCGCCTGAAATAGGCACACCACTAAGGCCGATGATTTCAACAGGAATAGACGGGCCTGCTGATTGAATAGTTTTACCATTTTCATCACGCATAGCACGTACACGGCCGTATTCTAAACCACAAAGTACAATATCACCTTGGTTTAAAGTACCTTCTTGAATAAGTACGGTCGCCACAGGGCCACGGCCTTTATCAAGTTTAGATTCAACCACAACACCGCTAGCCATAGTATCAACAACAGCAGTAAGCTCTAATACTTCTGATTGCAATAGCACAGCATCAAGAAGTCCATCAATACCCAAACCAGTTTTTGCTGAAACGTGGCAGAATTGAACATCGCCGCCCCACTCTTCAGAAAGTACATCATGTTGTGATAATTCACTTTTAACTCTGTCTGGATCAGCAGATTCTTTATCCATTTTGTTAACAGCAATAATAATTGGTGCGTCAGATGCTTTAGCATGCTGAATAGCCTCAATTGTTTGCGGCATAACGCCATCATCAGCAGCAACCACAATAATAACGATATCAGTGGCTTTTGCACCACGTGAACGCATGGCAGTAAAAGCGGCATGGCCAGGGGTATCTAAGAAAGTGATCATACCATGACCTGTTTCCACATGATAAGCACCAATATGTTGAGTAATACCGCCCGCTTCGCCGTCAGCCACTTTCGCTTCACGAATGTGATCAAGCAATGATGTTTTACCATGGTCAACATGACCCATGATGGTAACTACTGGCGCACGAGTGATTGCATCACTTGCTTTACTTGTTTCACCACGATCAGCTAATACCGCTTCTTCAAGAGCATTTTCTTTAACAAGTACCACGTTAAAGCCCATTTCTTCAGACACTAATGCAGCTGTTTCTTGGTCAATGACTTGGTTAATGGTGGCCATAGCCCCCATTTTGAACATTGCTTTAACCACTTCTGCACCTTTTTTCGCCATTTTATTGGCAAGTTCAGCAACAGAAATTGTTTCGCCAATGCGAATATCTTGCACTTTAGTTTCAACAGGTTTAGTGAAACCATGTTTTAAACTTTGTGGTGCAGATAAAGTTGCTTTACGACCTCTACCAGAGCGAGCGCCACGAGCATTTCGATCAGCAGGTTTTTTCTTCTTACGGCGACGACCAGCAGTTTCATCCGCAGCATCAACTTTATCTTCAGCTTCTTGTGCGTACTTAGAAGAAGTAACATGCACGACTTCTTTTTCTTTCGCTTTACGCTCTTCTTCTTGTACTTTCCAGCGCCCTTCATTTTCTTCCGCTAGTTTTCTGGCCGCTTCAGCTGCTTCTTTAGCTTCTGCTTCAACTTTTGCCGCTGCTTCTTTTTCTTGTACTAAACGAAGTTTTTTAGCTTCTTCGCTTTCTTCAACCTTAATGGCTGGCACTTTATCAGCATTTTTAGCCGTCGTTTGTTTAGCTTTCTCTGCGGCTTCTACTTTGGCTGCAGCTTTACGCTCTGCTTCAGCTTCGGCTTTTACAACCGCTACTGCACGAGCATTATCAGCTTCTTTCGCGGCTAACTCTGCTTTAGCTGTAGCGTCCGCTTCTGCTTTTGCTGCTGCTTCCGCTTCTGCTTGTTCTTCCGCCTCAGCTATTTGCTGATCTTCTAATTCACTACGCTTAACATAGGTACGCTTTTTACGTACTTCAACGTTAACCGATTTAGCTTTAGAGCCATGCCCCATAGTCAGGGTTGATTTAGTTTTGCGATTAAGGGTTAATTTACTCGGTTTTGCTGCTGATTCATCACCATGCTGCTTTTTCAAATAACCTAACAATGATTCTTTTTCGTCTTGCGAAATAGCATCGGTTGCCGATTTGTTCACGCCTGAGTCAGCCAATTGGCTCACTAAACGTTCCACCGGTGTACCAATTTCATTGGCAAGTTCTGCTACAGTTATATCTGCCATTTACACTCTTCTCCCGGTGTTAATTATTCTTCGTTAAACCAACAAATATTACGTGCTGCCATTATTAGCTCGCCCGCTTTGGTTTCGGTTAATTCTTCAATATCACTGATTTCATCAAGACCTTGTTCTGCCAAATCTTCTAGTGTACGTACACCACGACTTGCTAAAACAAAGGCTAAGTGACGTTCTAAGCCATCAAGGGCTAATAAATCTTCGGCAGGCTCTGCACCTTCCAATGTTTCTTCACTCGCTAAAGCCTGTGTAGTTAATGCTTCTTTAGCCCGGTCACGAAGCTCTTCAATAATGTCTTCGTTCAAACCGTCTATTTCTAGCATTTCAGCCACAGGTACATACGCTATTTCTTCTAAAGAAGTAAAACCTTCTTCAATCAGTAAAGTAGCAAAATCTTCATCAAGGTCTAACTTATCAACAAATAAGTTCAATACCTTGTCATTTTCTGCCTGATGTTTCTCTTTCATGTCAGCAACGGTCATTACGTTTAATTCCCAGCCAGTTAACTGGCTCGCTAAACGAATATTTTGACCACTACGACCAATCGCCATGGCGAGATTACTTTCTTCAACGGCTATATCCATCGTACCTTTGTCTTCATCAACAATGATTGAAGCAACTTCAGCAGGTGCCATAGCGTTGATAACGTATTGTGCAACATTATCATCATACAAAACGATATCAACACGTTCTCCGCCTAACTCACCAGATACTGCTTGCACACGTGAACCACGCATACCAACACACGCACCTACAGGGTCAATACGTTTATCATTACTTTTCACGGCAATTTTAGCACGAGAACCTGGATCACGAGCAGCACCCTTAATTTCTAGCATTTCTTCACCAATTTCTGGCACTTCAACGCGAAATAATTCAACCAACATTTCAGGCTTAGTACGGCTCACAAATAACTGCGCACCACGAGCTTCTGGTTTTATTTCATATAACAAGCCACGTATTCTATCGCCTGGACGGAAGCTTTCACGTGGTAACATGTCATCACGATAAATAATGGCTTCAGCGTTGTTGCCTAAATCTAAAATAACACTTTCACGACTCGCTTTTTTCACAACACCCGTCACTAACTCACCAACTTGCTCTTGGTAAGCATCAACTACTAATGCGCGTTCTGCTTCACGAATTTTTTGAACAATAACTTGCTTAGCCGTTTGGGTAGTAACACGGTCAAATTTTACCGATTCAATTTGATCTTCAACATAATCACCGGCATTTAACGCAGCATCTTCGTACTGTGCAGCTGACAAACTAATTTCAGCATAAGGATTTTCCATTGGTTCAGTGCTGTCTTCAACGATTAACCAACGACGAAACGTATCAAACTCACCAGAAATGCGATCAATACTTACTCGTACGATAATATCACCTTCGTATTTTTTCTTAGTTGCTGTTTCTAAAGCAGTTTCCATTGCTTCAAAAATACTTTCTCTAGGTAATGCTTTCTCATTTGATACCGCATCAACAACCAGTAATATCTCTTTACTCATGTCTTTTTAGCCCTAATTTTGGGGGTAACTATTCATCTTGTAGTCGTATAGCACAAATCATTAGTTATCGTGCTCATTGACATTCATCAACATTGCACTTTTCTATAAATTTAATCATACAATTCAAAGATGTAACAGCTCCTTCTATTAAACTTAAATATTTATTTCTTACTTACTATTTTTTACTTAATCATTTCTTCTAAAGTCGCGCAACAAGGTTTGCTTTGTCGACATTGTTGATGGCAAGTTCATAGTCAATGCCATCAACTTCTATTATTAATGTATCGTTTTCTATCGCGGCTAAAATGCCTTTAAATTTTCTACGGCCATTTAATGGCATGGATAATTTAACATTAATGGTTTCATCAACCACTGCTTGAAAGTGAGATAACTCAAATAAAGGTCGATCAACGCCTGGCGAAGATACTTCTAAATTATATTCGCTGCTTATCGGATCTTCTACATCTAAAATAGCACCTACTTGACGACTCACTTCTGCACAATCATCAACATCAATGCCATTTTCATGGTCAATAAACAAACGTAAAACTGAATTATTACCTGCGCTGATAAACTCTACACCTAGTAATTCCTTACCTGTTTCTTCCACTGCGGGACGAAGCATGTCAGTTAATTTTTGTTCAAACTTAGCCAATCGTTTTTCCTCTTTATTTAAAATATAACGCTATAAAATCAATCATTATTTGTTCTGAGATAAATTTCAGATACAAAAAAAGGGCATATAGCCCAGCGTTTTGCTGTGTTTACTAGGTTAAGGAAATCTAAAACCCTAAAGTTAATAAACAAAAAAGCCCCATAGCGGGGCCCATCTCACTGACCCCATACCAATAGTTACTTAGCTAAAGGTATATAACAAAAATAACAGTTACTGTTGGAGCAGATAACTGTCTCAGTGACATCTTGCTATAAGCTTAAATATCCAATGGCTATCTAAGCTGGGCGGATTATATAGCGACAAGGCTGCGAGCGCAAGCTTGTTAGATAATAATAGTTAAAAATTAATCGGCAAACAATGCAAAAAATTAACTTATGCTTTACAATCAGTTAGTATAGCTTAAACAATCATGCTATAACATTTATGAAAGGCTAACTACAGCAAGTGTTAATTCAGTTTATTTAGCCTTTTTTGTCGTTATTTTAGTATCGTTATTTTTTGCGGAGCAATTTGACTCAACATGTATACATTCCCCCAGCTATTAATGAGAAATACGATTTTAGCACTGATATTTATTTTAACCTTCAGTCTCTTTTCTACTTTCCTGCTATCGTCACTACTTGAGGATAAAAGCACTCAACATCAACATATGATTAGTGCTATTACACAACAATTGACTGCAACAAATGAACAGCAAGATGCAAGTTCAATTGCCAACATTCTAAAAAAAACGATCACTTATAATACTTTAAAAATTAGCAATAGCGCAGGAAAAACATTCATAAATTATCAGAATAGTAATATCGGTTTTGCTTTACCCTACAGTGCCCCTGCTCCTAAAAAAATAAGCTTGAGCGAACTAAACTTAACGGTCACTTATCAACTTAATTTCTCTGGTGAGTATTCCTTACTATTGACGATAACATTAATTGCAGTGGGCTTAGCTTTCATATTGGTACTTTTCGCAGCAACCATGAACACTAAACGTCATAAAGCGATTTTCACCATAATTAGCCAACAAATAAAACAAGACTTAGCCTTAGTAAATAATACTAGTTTACCTAGTGATGATGAAATCAGTCACAGCAATGGTATTTTAGAAATCCCTGAGCTTAAAAAAGGCATAGCCGATATTAAGCAGCTAATGACACAACAATTAGAAAGTGCCATTAGCCTAGAAAAAGAAGCCTATGTTGACCACCTTACTAAATTAGATAACCGCGGTCGTTTTGTTCAATTTTATGAAAACCAAATAGTACAAGATAGCCCCGTAAAATTTGGCGTGCTCATAATCACCCGCTGCTCTGAATTACAAACCATCAATCAAATTCATGGTTATCATGAAGGTGATAAATATATTTCTGCGGTGGCTAATATTATTAAAAAATCATTGGCAACATACCCTGATGGTAAATTATTTAGATTAAACAGCTCAGATTTTGCTTGTATTCTGCCCAATGTAAAATTGCAAGAAGCAGAAAAGCTCACTAAAGACCTTACAGCACAATTTAATGAGTTCCAGCACGCTGCTGACTTAGATTCTGTGGCTTACTCGGGTTTAGTCTCTTTTGATAAAACAAATCCTTTAGGCGAGTTACTCGCTTTAGCCGATACTGGCGTAAGTGTTGCACAAACACAAAATGCTAATGCTTGGTACTCACAAAAAGATGCTGATATCTTACAAAATAACAGTAGCAGTTATGGTAACCAAAATTGGCGTCAAGAAATTGATAGCGTTTTAGAAAATCAACGAGTAACACTATTACTACAACCTATTCACCCCAATGGGAGAAATAGCAAAGTATATGGCGAAATTTTAGCACGTTTTCTCAATTCAAATGATGAAATGCTACCCACAGCGTCCTTTATTGCCATGGCTGAAAAGCTAGACAAAGTTATTGCCGTCGATAAACTCATTATCGAAACCGCAATAAAAGAAATTATCGATAAGAATATGCTCGATCATAGTTTTGGCATCAATATTAGTGCTCGTAGTATTAGCGATGAACACTTTATGATTTGGCTAGAGCGTAAACTATTACGTGAGCCACAAGTAGCACCGCGCTTAATTTTTGAAATTACTGAGTATGGTCTACAGCAAAACATTAAAACCAGCAAACGTTTAATCGATATGTTACATCGCGCTGGCTCTCGCGTTACCGTTGAACGCTTTGGCGTTGGTTTAACCTCGTTTAAGTTTTTTAGAGATTTAACGCCCGACTATATCAAAATGGACAGCTCTTATACGCGCGATATTGATGATGATAAAAACAACCAATATTTCTTACGCCTAATGGTTGATTTAGCTCATAGACTCAGCATAAGTGTTTTAGCTGAAAGTGTCGAAAGCCAAGAAGAAAAGCATACCCTCGAGAAATTATTCATTGATGGCTGTCAGGGCTTTTACATTGGCAAGCCAAAACCTTTATAAACGCATCAACCTTTAATCAATCATTGATAAAAACCGAGCCCATGTTAAACGCTCGTTTTTTTTCGCCAAAATTCCATTATCCCTACTCATCGTAGTGTTGTTATATTGAATAAAAACAAGGATAATACAAATAACTTTATAACTAATAATGTCCTGAATGACCGATTACATACTGCTACTTATTGGCACTGTACTAGTAAATAACTTTGTCCTAGTACAATTTCTTGGCCTATGCCCATTTATGGGTGTGTCTTCACGCACCGAAACCGCCATAGGTATGTCTTTTGCTACGACTTTCGTGATGACCTTGGCATCGTTATTAAGCTATCTTGTTACTACCTATATACTAGCGCCACTTAATCTTGAATACTTAACGACCATGAGCTTCATTTTGGTCATAGCTGTTGTAGTGCAATTTACCGAGATGGTTGTCCATAAAACCAGTAGCAGCCTTTATCGGTTACTAGGCATATTTTTACCCTTGATCACCACCAACTGCGCCGTATTAGGTGTTGCCCTACTCAATCTTAGATTACAGCATAATTTCTTTGAATCAATTATCTATGGTTTTGGTGCCGCGGTAGGTTTTTCACTGGTATTAGTGATGTTTTCTGCTATGCGAGAAAAACTTGCTAACGCTGATGTACCGACTCCATTTAAAGGCGCGGCCATTGCCATGATTACTGCGGGTTTAATGTCGTTAGCCTTTATGGGCTTTACTGGCTTAGTTAAACTTTAGAGGCAATTGAACTGATGATAAACATTTTAATTGCCGTCGTTGTTTTAGGTGTCATTGCGGCACTTTTTGGTGCTTTATTAGGCTATGCTTCCGTACGCTACCATGTAGATGGTGACCCCATCGTTGAGCAGCTTGATGCGTTATTACCACAAACTCAGTGCGGCCAATGTGGTTATCCTGGTTGTAAACCTTATGCTGAGGCCGTTGCTAATGGAGAAGCCATTAATAAATGTGCTCCCGGCGGTGAAGACACCATAAAAAAAATTGCTGATTTGCTTGGCGTTGATGTACAGCCCTTAGACGAAAACCATGAACAGAATTCTTCTCTAGGCAATGGTCCTAAAGTTGCTTTTATTATCGAAGAAGATTGTATTGGTTGCACTAAATGCATTCAGGCTTGTCCTGTTGATGCCATTTTAGGAGCAGCCAAACAAATGCATACAATTATTATTGATGAATGTACTGGTTGTGATTTATGCGTTGCCCCCTGCCCTGTTGATTGTATTGAAATGCGCCCAATTACTGAAACCACTCAGAATTGGCAGTGGGATTTAAATAAAATTGCTGTGAAGCAAATAGATTGAGAGGGCTAAGATAAGTGGAATCAATTATTCAGCGCATATCACAAGGTAAGTTTTGGCCTTTTCATGGCGGCATACACCCACCAGAGCAAAAGAAAATCACCAGTGAAAAACCGATTAGACAATTGCCTTTGCCCAAGCAACTGATCTTACCTTTACAGCAACATATTGGCCGTCAAGGTGATTTATTGGTTAAAGTGGGTGATAAAGTTTTAAAAGGGCAAGCCCTAACACAAAGCTCTAATCCTATGGCTGTACCAGTGCATGCGCCTACTAGCGGTACAATAACTGCGATAAAAAAATCGGCGATTGCCCATCCCTCAGGCATGAGCGAGCTATGTTTATTTATTGATGTTGATGGTGAAGATACTTGGCGAACACGTGCTATTTGTCAAGATTTTAGCCAACTCAGTCACCAGCAAATTATTACCAAAATTGCTAATGCGGGTATTGCAGGCATGGGCGGCGCAGGCTTTCCAACCCATATTAAAATAAATACTAAACCGGACATTAATTTTTTGATCATTAATGCCGCCGAGTGTGAACCCTATATCACCGCAGATGATTTATTAATACGCGAGCATAGCGCAGCAATTGTCGATGGTATTAACATACTCAATCAACTGCTTAACCCCGCGTTTATTTTAATTGGTATTGAAGACAATAAACCTCAAGCAACTAAAGCCTTACAGCAAGCAACAAAATCACTTGAGAAAATCAACGTTTGCGTGCTGCCTACTAAATATCCCAGCGGTGGTGAAAAACAATTAATAAAGCTGTTAACAGGTAAAGAAGTTGCCAGTGGCACTTTACCGATAAGCTCAGGCATTGTGGTACAAAACATTGCTACTTGTTTTGCTATTAGTGATGCGGTTATCAATGACACACCGTTGATCCGTCGTGTAATAACACTAACAGGGCAAGCATTAGCAAAACCACAAAATGTTTGGGCACTGCTGGGAACACCCGTTAGCTATTTACTTGCGCAAGCTGGTTTTACTCGTCAAGAAAATACACCAGTAGCTAACCCACCAGTAATAATGGGCGGCCCGATGATGGGTTTTAGCATTTTAAATGAACAAGTGCCTGTTATTAAAACGAGCAATTGTATTTTAGCACCAAGTAAAACTGAAATGCCTAACGCCTTTGATAACAACGCTAACGAGGTAGAGTGTATTCGTTGTGGGCAATGTGCGGATGTTTGTCCAAGCCAGTTGCTACCTCAAGAGCTACAATGGAGTGCAAAAGCTAAAGATCATCAGCAATTAGCTAAACTTAATTTATTTGATTGCATTGACTGCGGTGCTTGCGCTTATGTTTGTCCGAGCCAAATTCCTTTAGTGCAATATTACCGTATTGCCAAAGCTGAAATTCGCCAACAGCAACAACTCGATTTAAAAGCAGAAAAAGCAAAAGAGCGTTTTGAAGCACGGAAGCTGCGCTTAGAACGAGATAAAATAGCGCGAGAAGAAAAACATAAAAAAGCGGCTGCCGCACGAAAAGCCTCGATGAATAAAAGAACCCCCGAAGCTGGTGCCGCAAAATCAGCAGTCGCTGCAGCTCTTGCCCGAGTAAAAGCTAAAAAGGCCGCTGGAAAGCAAGACAGTCCGTTAACCGTTGCCAATAACGAAAAGACAAATAGCGGTCGCGAGTTGCCAATAGCGAGTGACGAAGTTCAAGATGAAAAATTACAGGTCAAAGCCGCCATTGCCAGAGCAAAAACAAAACGACTTGCTAAAAGCAGCGCAGTTAGCGAGAAGCTAGCTACAGCTAGCGAAGCGACAAAGAGCAGTAGTGAGTTACCAATAGCGAGTGATGATAACAATAACCAGCCAAATAGTGCTGATGATAAAAAAGCTAAAATTGCCGCCGCTATTGCCAAAGCTAAAGAGAAAGCAAAGGCTAAAAAAGCACAAGAAACTGAGCTAGCCGCGACAGTTAGTGAACAACGCAGTACAACTAACACTAAAGCAGCTGACGCTAAAACCAATGACAATAAAGCAAGAATAGCGGCGGCGGTTACGAAAGCAAAGGCTAAAGCGAAAGCAAAAAAAGAACAACAATCTAATCCTCAACCTAGCAACGAAGAAATAAAATAATTATGGCTTTTTGGATAGCAAGTTCACCACATAATCACAACCAAGCCGAAACATCAGCTTTGATGCGCTTAGTTATTTATGCCCTTTTTCCTGGCATCTTTGCCCAGTGGTACTTTTTTGGTTGGGGCAACCTTATTCATATTACTTTAGCTGTTGTGACTGCCCTGATAAGTGAATTTATTGTTTTATCACTAAGAAGTAAACACAGTAATAAAAGTACCAACAAACACACTTTAAGCAAGCAACTTTTTGATGGTAGTGCGATACTCACCGCCGTATTAATAGGGATATGCTTACCCGCCATTGCACCATGGTGGATTACTGTTATTGGCGCCATTTTTGCTGTTGTGGTGGTAAAACAACTCTATGGTGGTTTAGGTCAAAACCCTTTTAACCCTGCAATGGCCGCCTATGTGATGCTACTGATCTCATTTCCTGTGCAGATGACCTCATGGCAACCACCATTGTCATTAATGACGGTCGATTTAAACCTTAGCAATACTATCAGCACCATATTTACCGGGTTCACTAGCGAAGGCTACTCGGTTGAACAACTAAGAGCCAATATTGATGGCTTTACCATGGCCACCCCGCTAGATACACTAAAAACTAATGCTAGTTTAGGACTAACCGTTTATGAAACCATGCAAAACCAAATATTTGGCGCGCACTTTTCTTTAGGCTGGGAATGGATAAACGCGACATTTTTACTCGGTGGAATTTTTTTAATATTCAAAAAAGCCATCGCTTGGCAAACCCCGTTTAGCTTTTTATTCAGTTTATTTATTTGTACCTTTATTGCTTATAGCGCCAGCCCTGACAGTAGTGCATCTACTATGTTTCATTGGCTAAGTGGTGGTTGTATGTTAGGTGCTTTCTTTATTTTAACCGACCCAGTTACCGGCGCAACGAGCACTAAAGGTAGAATAATTATTGGCGCATTAGCAGGGCTGCTCGTTTATGTGATCCGCGATTTTGGCGGCTATCCAGATGGTGTGGCTTTTGCGGTACTACTTTGTAATATGACCGCGCCATTAATCGACCGATATACTCGTCCACGTACTTATGGTCACCAATCAAGTATAACTAAGCAAGAGGAAGGCAAATAATGACAGAGCCAAATCCTCAAAAAAATAAGTCTGATGAGCCGCAACAAAATGCTTTTCGCTTATCCATACAAAAAAACAGTCAAATTTTAGCTTTTTTTGCCATCGCTTGTACTTTGATCGTTGGCTTAGTCAATGAATTAACAAAAGATAAGATTAAAGCACAAGCACAACAGCAATTATTAAATACCTTGCACAGCATTATTGAACCAAATCGTTACGACAATGACATAACTAAAGATTGTGTTAATTTTAGTATTACTGCGCTAAATGAACAAACCAGCAGTGCCATGCAAACGGCTTATATCGCCCGAAAAGCCAATAAAGTGATTGCCATTGCCATGACTAATACGGCACCCGATGGTTACAATGGTGACATTGATATTATTGTTGCCGTTAATATAAACGGTAGTGTCAGTGGTGTTCGTGTCTTAAATCATAAAGAAACCCCCGGACTGGGTGATAAAGTTGAATTACGTAAAAGTGGTTGGATCACGAGTTTTAGCGGTAAAAAAATAACATCCAACACCGATAGCCGCTGGGCAGTTGCTAAAGATGGCGGTATGTTTGACCAATTCACTGGTGCAACTATCACGCCCCGCGCAGTTGTTAAATCAGTCACGCAAACGCTATTATATTTAAAAGCAAACAAACAAGCTTTATTAACACGTCCTAATGCTTGTCTGCTTAATATTGAGCAAATATCAGCCGTCAGTGAGGTGAACGATGACAAATAATATTGAACAAACATCTACGTCAGACACTAATCCCGACACTAATACCGATATTGATATCGATGCTAACACGACAAGTCAAGCAGAAAAAAAAGCGGAGCTTAAAAAAGAGTATAAAGAACTAGCTATACAAGGCTTATGGAAAAACAATCCTGGTTTAGTACAGCTGTTAGGGCTGTGCCCGTTACTCGCTGTTACCGCAACAGTAACCAACGCTTTAGGATTGGGTTTAGCCACCTTATTGGTTTTAGTGTGCTCAAATATCACAGTATCTGCCATTCGCCAATGGGTACCAAAAGAAATTCGTATTCCTATTTTCGTCTTGATCATCGCAGCTTTTGTCACCTGCGTACAATTATTAATGAACGCATACACCTTCGGTATCTACCAGTCTCTGGGTATATTTCTGCCACTTATTGTCACCAATTGCGCCATTATTGGTCGTGCAGAAGCTTATGCCTCCAAAAACCCTGTCAAACAAGCCGGTTTTGACGGCTTAATGATGGGTTTAGGCTTCACCTTAGTGCTTATTGTGCTTGGTGCAATACGTGAAGTCTTAGGACAAGGGACCTTATTTGATGGCGCTAATTTATTACTAGGCGATTGGGCAAGCGTACTACGCATAGAAGTTTATCAATTAGATAGCCAATTTTTACTGGCCATTTTACCGCCGGGAGCCTTTATTGCCATGGGCTTTATCATTGCGTTAAAAAACGTTATTGATAACCATATAAAACAGCGCCAACCCAAAGCGGTGAAACAAGATATTGAACGAGTAAGAGTTAACTTTGATTCATAAAATGTCAGTTACCAGTGATTAGTTAGAGCGATTAGTTCCGAGTTACGAAAAAGTGAAGCATAGCAAATGAATAAAGAAAAACGTTTAGATATATTAACTAGGTTGCGCGACGACAACCCAACACCAACAACAGAGTTGAACTTCACCAGCCCCTTTGAGCTATTGATTGCAGTGCTATTATCGGCACAGGCCACCGATGTTGGCGTCAACAAAGCAACCGCAAAGCTTTATCCTGTTGCCAATACTCCTCAAGCTATTTTAGCGCTTGGTCTTGATGGCTTAATTTCTTATGTTAAAACTATTGGGCTTTTTAATACCAAAGCAAAAAATACCCTTAAAACCTGCCAAATGCTAGTAGATTTACATGGTGGTGAAGTACCAGAAAACCGAGCTGCCCTTGAAGCCTTACCTGGCGTTGGCCGAAAAACAGCTAATGTTGTACTCAATACTGCATTTGGTTGGCTAAAAGATAATGAAGGCAAATATTTCTTAGCGGTGGATACACATATTCAGCGTATTGCAAACCGTACTGGTTATGCCAAAGGTAAAACGGTTGAACAAACAGAACAAGCGATCATCAAGAATACTCCTAAAAAAACAGAATTCATGTTCAATTTACATCACTGGTTTATTTTACACGGCCGCTATACCTGTACTGCACGAAAACCAAAATGCGGCTCATGTATTATTGAAGATTTGTGTGATTTTAAAGACAAAACTTGTGATTAGTACTACAGATAAATAATTAAAGGCTTCCTAATGAAATTTTTACATACCATGATACGTATCCGTGACGTTGAAGAGTCACTCGATTTTTATATCAACAAATTAGGCTTAATAGAAACCAAACGTAATGAGGTACCTAAAGGTAAGTTTACGCTTATTTTTTTGGCGACAGCCGCAGGCGAAGCTGAAATTGAATTAACCCATAATTGGGACTCTGCAGAAGAATATAATAGCGGCCGTAATTTTGGCCATTTAGCGTTTGAAGTGGATGATATTTATCAAACTTGCCAGCAGCTACAAGACAATGGTGTGCTCATTAACCGCCCGCTACGTTGTGGAAGAATGGCTTTTATAAAATCACCTGACAATGTCTCTATTGAATTACTGCAAAAAGGGGCGGCTTTAACGCCGCAAGAGCCATGGTTAAGCATGGCTAATATCGGCGTTTGGTAAACTAGAGCTCACCATTTAGCAAACTCAAATCAGTCACTTATTTAGTTAGCGCGTCTTTGAGTGCCGCTAAACATAAAGCAACGTTTTCACTGCGTGCGGCATATCCCATTAAACCAATGCGCCAAGCGCTACCCGAGAATTGACCTAAGCCAGCGCCTATCTCTAAGTTATATTCATTCAGTAAGCATTGGCGTACTTTAGCATCGTCAATGCCTTGAGGAATATAAACGGCATTAAGTTGCGGTAAACGCTCTTGCTCAGGCACAATAAAGTCTAGCCCTAAATCAGCAAAACCCGCTGCTAATTTATTATGTTGGGTACGATGGCGTGCCCAACTCTTTTCTAAGCTTTCATTTTGCAACATCACTAACGATTCATGTAATGCATACAAAGAGTTAACTGGTGCCGTGTGGTGATAGCTGCGTTTACCCTCTCCTGACCAATATTCCATCACTAATGATTGATCTAAAAACCAACTTTGCACTGGTGTTTTTCTATCTTTAATCACTTGTGCTGCTTGCTCACTAAAACTCACCGGTGACAAACCTGGCACACAAGATAAGCACTTTTGGCTGCCAGAATAAACAGCGTCTATTCCCCAGTCATCTACCTTCAATTCAACACCGCCTAGCGAAGTAACAGCATCAACTATAGTTAAACAGTTATATTTACGCGCTACTTCACATAAGGTTTTGGCATCAGAAAGTGCGCCCGTTGACGTTTCAGCATGCACAAAAGCAACAAATGTAGCTTGTGGCGTTTGTTTTAAAGTATCTTCTAATGCTTGAGGGTCTACCGCTCTGCCCCAAGTACCATCAACTATCACGACTTTTGCACCAACACGCTGAACATTTTCAATCATGCGAGCGCCAAAAACACCATTGCGGCAAACAACAACAGTATCTCCAGGGGTTACCAGATTAACAAAACAAGCTTCCATACCAGCAGAGCCTGGCGCTGAAATAGCCATGGTATAGGTGTTTTTTGTTTGAAAAGCATATTGCAGTAGCGATTTAACTTCATCCATCATACCAACAAAAGTAGGATCTAGGTGACCCACGGTTGGTCTTGCTAATGCTGATAATACTCTTGGGCTTACATCTGAAGGCCCAGGTCCCATTAAGGTTCGCTGTGGTGGTATAAAAGATTGAATAGTCATGATAATCTCGTAGAAAAATAGATGAATTTAATGTTGGCAGCATATCATTAGTTGAAGTCATTTACTAAATTAATAGTTTTTATCTCAGCTATTCACTATGAAAATATAACACTAGTTATCTTACTTACTGTTATTATTCAATAATATAAACAAACATAATAATGGCGTACCTTTAATGGCACTAAAAGCAACAATCTATAAAGCCAACATCGAGCTGGCAGATATGGATCGTAACTATTACGATTCATTACAATTAACCTTAGCACAGCACCCCTCTGAAACAGCACAGCGGTTTATGGTGCGTTTAATTTGTTATGTACTCAATGCTCATCAAGACTTGCAGTTTGGTAAGGGTGTTAGTGATGAAGATGAAGCCGCCCTTTGGCAAATAAATTACAGTGATGAAATTGCCTTATGGATAGAGCTTGGTCAATTAGATGAGAAGCGCATTAAAAAAGCGTGTAACAAAGCAAAACAAGTAAAACTCTATTGCTATGGCTCTAGTGTGGAAACTTGGTGGTCTCAATCTCAATCAGCTTTAAGTAAGCACACTAAACTTAGCGTTGAACAGTTTGAGCAAAGCACCACTGATGCGTTAACCAAACTATTAACACGCACCATGGAATTTCAATGTAGTATTCAAGATGGTCAATTATGGTTAAGCAGTGGTGATGAGTCTTTGCTAATAGAAACCAAAAAATTACAATCAGCAAGTGAATAAACAGGGAAAAACATGCTCAATATAACAACTAAACAGCTTACAGCACTTATGATTAGCGCGAGTATTAGTATGGCAAGCTTTACAGAAACAGTAGCTGCTACGATATCGCTTGCACAAGTGACTCAAGACGTAACTTACCTCGCCAGCGATACCCTTAATGGCCGTGGTAACTTTTCTACTGACATTCACCAAGCAGCTGATTATATAGCCAAACGCTTCAAAGAGGCCGGTTTATCTCCCGTTGCTGGCAATAATGATTTTTATCAAGAATATGCTGTGCAACAGATCAGCCCCAAAGCACTAGAACTACGTATTAATGGCAAATCAATCGCAACAGAAAAATTAGCCTTTGCCAGCACTGTTGAAAACTTTACCTGGACTATGCCTGATACTAAAAAGCAGCCTTCCTCAGTTAAGGTACATAGCATTGGTAAAAAAGACGATATGCGAGCAGCGCTAAGTGAATTAAATGCTCAAGGAGGTCAACACATAGTATTACTACACTCGGCACATAAGGATATATTCCAACGCTATCAGCATTATTTTGCTCAAGGCCTAACAAAGCTTGCTAGCAGTGAGACTAATTCCCAACAAGGCGGTACTATTGTTATCGCCTTAACCGACACAGCTCTTGAACAACTAAAAAGCTTATCTGTTACCGCTACTAGCACAATTAGCATCAGTAAACTAACCAATGTGGTTGCTATGTTACCTGGCACAACGAAGGCAGATGAAATTGTACTCTACAGTGCACATTACGATCATTTAGGCTCAACAGAAAACACGGGGGCAACTGATACTATTTTTAATGGTGCCGATGATGACGCTTCAGGCACAGCCGCAGTAATTAACTTAGCACAACACTTTGCTCAGCAAGGCCATAATAAAAGAAGCTTATTGTTTGCTGCTTTTAGTGCTGAAGAAATTGGCGGTTTTGGCTCACGGTACTTTTCTAAGCAGTTAGATGCTCGCACGATAACAGCCATGATTAATATTGAAATGATAGGCAAGCCATCAAAATTTGGCGTAGGCACTGTTTGGATGACAGGTATGGAGCACTCCGATTTAGGTGAACAATTAAACGCGGCCTTAATAGGTACTGATATGGAAATTCACCAAGATCCTTACCCTGAACAAGGGTTATTTTATCGCTCAGACAACGCAACATTAGCAAGGCTTGGGGTACCCGCGCACAGTTTTAGCAGTACACAGCTCGACAAAGACCAACATTATCATCAAGTGAGTGATGATTTAGCGTCTCTAAACTTACCTTCTTTGCATAAAGTTATTGAAGCGTTAGCTATCGCAACTCAACCCTTGGTTGATGGAAAAATAACACCATCACGCATTGATACTAACTTAGTTAAAAAAAGTGGACTTATTTATTAACTATCATGGCATGTCAGTTAATAACTGACATGCCATTGACGATTTTTGGTATTTTATCTGAGGAAAGCTACAGTATAGCTAACCGAGCACCCTAGCCCTCGTCTTGCCATTTCTGCTTTCTTATTTTTATTTTTATTTTTATTTTTAACATCAATTCATCCCCCGGCATGTATTACTTCATTTCACGATAGCCTAACGCTATTTTCCAACGATAGGCTAACTATTCTCAATGCCTGTTACTAGAAAGCACATTAGCTCAGTCATTGATGTCAATACACTATAACTCCAGCCAACATGATAACTATTTATTATCGTAATGATAAAATATCAATATTATTAGTTTTTGTTTTAGGTCGCTATTATCTTTCCCCGTTGAGAGGCAAAACCTTAACGGCTTAACTAACTTAATTTATTTAACTAATTCAATAAAAAAAACCTAACTGGAGAATACCCTTATGTCACACAATACACTTGCAAACACCCCAAAAACTGTTGTTATCACTGGCGCTTATGGCGGCATGGGCATTGATATGGCAAAAGCCTTTATTGCACGTGGTGATAACGTTGTAATTAACGGACGTAATGAAACTAAATTACAACAAGCTAAACAAACACTAAATGACGGTAATACTAACCCTGGCGTTGGTCAGGTCATCACAGTAGCGGGTGATATTTCAGATGCCAACACCGGTAGCAAAATAGTTGAAATGGCACTTGAGCACTTTGGCAGTGTTGATGTACTCGTGAACAACGCCGGTCAGTTTTACCCTAAAGCCTTTATTGATAGTACAGAAGAAGATTTAGAGCACTTTTTTAATGTCAATCTTAAAGGGACTTACCTAACTACTCAGGCGGCTGTGCGTCAAATGATCAAGCAAGGCAGCGGCTCTGTTATCAATATAGGTACTGTTTTGGTTGATTCTGGATATAGCGTTTTTAAAGCCTCTGCAGCACTAACCAGTAAAGGCGGAATCCATGCGTTAACCATTGCCTTAGCTAGTGAACTGGCTGAGCACCAAATCCGTGTTAACACCATAGCTCCAGGCGTTATCCGTACGCCTTTACAAGGTGATACTGTCGATAGTCACGCTGGAATACATTTACTAAATCGTGTTGGTGAAGTTGAAGATACCACCAGAGCCACACTGTATTTAGCCGATGCAAATTTTCAAACGGGCACAGTAGTCAATGTGGATGGTGGTTATGTCGCTGGCCGCTCTTAAAGCGAATTTAACCTTTATGTAAATAAGCTCGGTATTTTTTTGTACCGAGCTTAGTAAGCCCTTGACAATTAAAGCGCTATATAACAGCACGAATAAGTAATCGAAAACGGTTTATAGCCAGTAACACAATAAATTTCAAACTAATTAACGGAGAATTTACATGTCTACTTATATCATCGTGGGATTTACCCCAAAAGATAAAAAATCATTGCAACAATATAGGGCATCGGCACCTGCTACTTTAGCAAAGTATTCTGGAAAAATGTTAGTAAAAGGCCCAATAGAACAACTTCATGGCAAGTCTGCTTTTCAAATGCAAGTTATTATTAACTTTCCCACAAAAGAGCATGCCTATAATTGGTATCAATCTCCCGAATATCAAGCGCTTATTGAAACACGTAACGCTGGCATGGACTCTCAATTCCAGCTGGTCAGTTAACGAATAAATTAAAAGGAAAATATAATGAACTCTAATACCATAAAACTACACAGACACCCACTTTCAGGCCATAGTCATCGCGCAGAGCTGTTTCTGTCGCTACTCAATAAAGAGGTTGAACTCGTGGAGGTTGATCTTGCCAATGGCGAACATAAAAGCGAAGCTTTTCTAAAGCTTAATCTGCTGGGTCAGTTACCCGTATTACAGGATAACGACACGGTAATTTCAGATTCAAACGGAATTTTAGTGTATTTGGCTGAAACCTACGATGCAAGTGGTGAGTGGTACCCAAAAGCCCCCGCAGTAAGAGCACAAATACAGCGTTTTTTGTCTATTGCTGCGAATCAAGTCGCTAACGGACCTGCCGCCGCCCGTTTAGTTACTGTATTTGGTTATAATCTGGATCATGAGTTATTAATCGCGAAAGCCAACACATTACTACAAATGTTAGAGCAACATTTCAAAAATAATAACTTTGCAGTAGACAATAAACCAACCATTGCTGATATAGCACTCTATACCTACATAGCCCATGCGCCTGAAGGCAATGTTTCACTTGCACCTTATGTGAATGTTGTCACTTGGTTACAACGTATAGAAGCCTTATCTGGTTTTAAAGCGATGACAGCGACCAAAGTTGGCTTAGCTGCTTAACTTGTTAAATCAGCAATGATTTTTACCAAACAGACTGTCAGTATATAACTGATAGTCAACAGGTAAATTCAGCAATGTAAGGATAATTATAATGACTAGCGATAAAAGTTTAGACGCTGATTTACTCTTTCATGAGGGAGAAATACGGGTTCAAAAAAAGGCCGGTGTCGAGGGAGGCACTGATCTTGGCCGACGCAACATTCACGACTATATGCCACAGCAGCATCGTGAATTTTATCATCAGCAGTCATTAATTTTTATCGCCGCTCAAGATAAACAACAAAGACCTTGGGCCAGTATTATTGTTGGTAAAAAAGGTTTAATCAAAACGCCAACAGCAAACGAAATGATGATTTCAGGGTTACCTTTTAGTGATGAACCTATACTGGAAGGTTTAGCTAAAAACGATGCCGTGGGTTTATTGGGCTTAGATTTTGGTAGCCGACGTCGTAATAGAATGAATGGACGTATTAAATCTCGTCTTATGAACACTTCATCTGCTACGGGGGAAGTAGTTGATTCATCAATGCTCCCATCGTTAACTATCAACGTGGATCAAGCCTTTGGTAATTGCCCTAAATATATTCAATCCAGAATGATTTTAGAGGATAAAGGGACGACAAAAGAAAACAATAAATTTTTGCCGCTTCAACGGAGCCATAAGTTTTCGGATAAACAAAGACAGCTTATCGAAGCCACAGATACTTTTTTTATCGCCACTCAACATTTACCTGATCAACTATCTATTAAAGAAAAAAAAACATCAAAGGAGCCATACGGTATTGATATGTCTCATCGTGGCGGAAAACCAGGCTTCATAAAATTTATCGATGATGACACTATTCAATGGCCTGATTTTAATGGTAATGCTTATTTCAATACCTTAGGAAATATTCAAGAAGACCCCAGAGCTGGCTTATTATTTTTAGATTTTAAAACCGGCAGCATGCTCAGTGTTACTGGCCGTGCTGAGGTTATTTGGGAGGGTATAGATCTTAACGAATATGAGGGAGCAGAGCGTTTGGTAAGATTTAGATTAGATGAGGCTATTTATATTGCCGATGCTTATCCACTAAAATGGTCTGACGCCGAGGCTTCGCCTTTTCTTGGAGCCACAGATTCATGGATAGAGCTTGAAACCAGAAGGGAATATCACAAAAAAATAGAAAAAAAGACTAATGACTATCAATCATATAAGGTTGTTAAGATTCAGGATGAGACTGAAAATATTCGTTCCTTTTACCTAGAAAAAAAGAGCATAGATCCAAAGAGCTTGCAGGCAATAAATAAAAGGACTCTTACACCGTTATTATTACCATTTAAAGCAGGTCAGTTTCTCCCCATTAAAATCAAAGATGCGAGTGGAAAAACACACTTTCGCAGTTATAGTTTATCAGACTCCCCAAACAAAAATCACTATAGGCTCAGCGTAAAGAGACTAAAAGAAGATACCCTGGGTCTAGTCTCTAATTTGCTGCATGATCAACTTCAAGTGGGCTCTCTACTCGAAAGTATGTCACCAAAAGGTGAATTTGTACTCAGTGATAACCAGCGCCCTGTGGTGCTTCTCAGTGCAGGAGTAGGCATTACACCGATGATCAGCATGTTGCAATCAATTATTGAAGACAATGTAAGAACAGGGGCGAATCGATTAGTTTATTTTATTTATGGCACTCAACATAGCCAAAATCATGCCTTTCGTGACTTAGTCGATTCAATGGCCAAAACGACACCTTGGTTAAAGGTTGCTTATTGTTATAGTCAGCAGAGTGTCGAAAGCGAAATATTTACTCGTCAAAATAAAGATAGAATTCAATACTTTCCAGGTCGCGTTAATAAACAAGTGCTGCAACAAACTTTACCTCTTGATGATTATGAATTTTATTTGTGTGGTCCCAGTGAATTTATGACAGCAACGTATCAGTTGCTTATAGAGTTAACTATTACTACAAAAAGGATCAACTATGAATTTTTTGGGCATAGCACAATTTTAAGTAGTACTTTAGATGAAAGTGCTTTGAAAAATAAAACTACACAAACTGGTAAAACATTGCTCGAGCAAGATTACACTAAAAGTGCCAAAGCACCTGTTGTGGTGAAATTTACACGTTCTCAAAAAGAAACGGTTTGGAAGCCTGAATTAGGCAGTTTATTAGAGCTAGCAGAGTCAGAAGGGCTCAGCCCTGATTTTGGCTGCCGCAATGGCCAATGCCATGCCTGTATAACAACGATAACAAAAGGAAAAGTACACCAGTCTGTTGGTTCTGTATCTGACGATGCAGTATTAATTTGTTGCGCTACGCCTGAATTAGCACATGAGGCTGAGCTTAAAAATCAACCTCTGCTACTGGACTTGTAAAAAGCAGCCATAATAAATAGCTTTCAATAATCCCATACTATTCCCATATTACCTCAAGATGCAGGATTCAGCTGGAATTAGAAACGCCTTTAGGCAAGGCATTGATGAAGAGAATGGTTATTCAGGAAAATATACTCCTGCATTCTCTAATAAGCTGCATCCATGCAGCGTCCTTGTCGAAATCAATAACGTAGCATAAAGCATTTCTAAACCAGCCCTTTAGGGATGTCTGAGCAAATCATGCTCTTCGTTGCCTATTTCTTTAAGGGAACAACCATTAATAAAAAGCTCCGCCTTGATCATGAATCGCTCAGGCCCCCTGAAACTCGCACCTTGAAATATTATGGGTATACATACTTCTAAACCAATTTTTTGGAGTCTATAAGCATATCCCAAATTGCCGTTGCCACAGTACCTATGGCTTTATCGGTACGGCGAATAAGGTATTGTTGTGAATTACGTATCTCAAAACTGTCTACATGAACCCGAACCAACTTACCTGACGCCAACTCTTGGGCAATAACATGTTCTGGCATTCCTCCCCACCCCATTCCCGCCATAATAATATCTTTTTTGGCAGCAAAGTCTGTGACATGCCAACGTCTGTTTTGTGGTATCAAATCGAGAGACTGTTTGTCGCGTGACTGACTGCTGTCGGTGACAATGACTTGGACATAGGGTTTAACATCATTGACTGAATGTATACCCAAACTTTGTGCTAGAGGGTGGCTATAATGGGCTACCGGAATAATCCTGATACTTTGATAAGGCACCGCTTCCATAATATCCAGATCAATACCTGTTTGAGTAGTAATAACCAGATCAGAGCTGTCGTCAAATAATTTTTCTGTAGCACCGCCCATTTGCTCAGTCGCTAAGCGAATTTGAGTTGCGGGATATTTTTGCTCTATAAGTTTTAAGGCTTCAAGCACTGGGGGTAGCGGACAAACGGCATTGATAGCAATAGTCACCAGAGGCTCTTCGAACTTGGATAAGCGTTTAGCAAAACTGGCAAGTTGATGGGTCTTTTGTAATACCTCTAAAGACCTTTCATAGAACACTCGTCCTGAGTCTGTAAGTATTGGGCGGTAGTTGTCCCTAGAGAATAACGAAATCCCTAACTCCTCTTCGAGTTTTTTAATCATGGCACTAATCGCAGGTTGTGACTTATAGAGTTTCTCTGCCGCCGCTCGAAAAGTTCCTTCTGTTACCACGCTATGTAAAACCCTAAGCTGTTCGTAAGTCATTATTTTTCTTAATTAACATTATCTTGGCTAAATGATAAGTAAAATCTATCATTTAGCCAAGATAATAATATTATTTATTTACCAACACTGGCGCTATATTCATTCCGACGTAAAGAAAACCCTATTAATTTACACAATTTAGCGAGAATATTTATGATTGATTTCTATTCATGGAATACAGCCAACGGTCGAAAAATTTCTATCATGCTTGAAGAAATGAAAATACCTTACCGTTATCACCCTATTGATATTAATAATAGAGAGCAGTTCACCGATGCATTTTTGAAAATCAACCCAAACGGTAAAATTCCAGCAATCATTGATAGCGATGGGCCTGACGGAGAACCGATCACTATTATTGAGTCTGGAGCTATCTTAATTTACCTTGCTAATAAAGTTAGTAGCGAATTGCTTCCTGAAAATCCAAAGCAACAAACTCAAGTGCTGGAATGGCTGATGTTTCAAATGGGCGGAGTAGGACCTAATTTTGGACAGGCATTACATTTCTATAAATATGCCAAAGAACACATAGATTATGGCGTGCAACGCTACATGAATGAAGTGCATCGGCTCTGCTTAGTAATGGATAATTGGTTGCAAAACAGGCATTATTTTGCCGAACATTATTCCATCGCAGACATTAGCATTTACCCTTGGTTGGCTCGTTGGGAGTGGTTGGATTTAAACTGGGAGCAATATCCAAATCTGTATCATTGGTTCCAATTAATTTCTCAGCGAGAAGCGGTCAAACGAGGATTAAAGGTGTTAGCTTGAATACAAAACTGTAGTTAATATACATGAATTATCGGTATTAATTTTTAAACACAACCTACTAAGCAGCAATCACTTCAAGTGGGCAACGCATTTGAAATTCAACTTTGTTTTTGCCTTCTATTTGAAAGCCATGTCTTAAATAAAGCCCCCTTGCGGGGTTTTTTAACAATACATTAAGCGTTATAGGTAATTGCAGCTGCAACGCCTTTTTTTTGACTACCAGCAACACTTGACTGCCAATGCCCTGTCCTTGATATTTAGGTAATATTTGCAACTGCCTGATGTGTAAACTTTTACTGGTACCTTTTAGAGAAGTAACACCGAATTTTATTAAGCCGATAGGCTTTCTATCACGCAAGATAATATGTGATTGATAATAATGCTCTTTTATTCGCTCAAGGTGTTGCTCTTGTGTCAATTTTATTTTGGCATTCGCTAAATGCTTACTCATTGACAACTTTCGCAACTGCAACAAAAAATCAAGATCTTCATGTTTTACATTTCTAAAACCAAGAATAAATTTCATTACACCTTTCATCACAGATAAAGCTAAAGAATTATCATAACAATTTTTTAATCGCAATAGCTACACCCTAGCCAATAGACGATCACAAAACGCTCTAATTCAGCTAAAATTGCTTACATAAAAATCACTTACGAATAGAATACACCAATATAAAGTTAAATGACCTCCGGCAGAGCCGAAGGCTTATTAGATGACGCCCTAAAGGGCTAAAGTAAGCGCCCAAGGCGCGTTAAAGACCAAACTTTAGTTGATCTCGGCCAACATCATGTTTTTCTGATTACGAATATATTCTCTCACCATATTTTCATCAATGCCTGCTGTTGATACAAAATAACTTCTAGCCCAAAATGCTTCTCCAGAAAAATACTTTTGCTTCCCTTTTAAATTTCTAGCTATAGAAGTAGCGCTTTTCCCTTTTAAGTAACCAACAACATTGAAACAGAATATTTTGGTGGAATACTCAAACACATATGAACATGACGGGGAATTTGCCGAGGAGAAAATAAAGCTTCCCTAATCCAGACTTCTTTAACACCTTTTTCAGAGATAAAGCTATTAAATAATCAGGCTGTGATCATGCGTTTCAGATAAATAGCACAGTATAATGAAGAATTTTTTAATTTTATCGATAGGAGATCATCCCTTCACTACTAAGTAACGATAAAATAGCTTTTAGCATTGAGAATAGCTAGGTGTTTTTATTAATAACTATTAATGATAAAATAGCCAAATTATTACCTTAGCGTTTTATTTTCGCTATTTTATGTATTTGTAGAGAAAAACATGAAGACCCATTTCGATGAACTATTAGACTTTCCCACTGTATTAAACTTTAAAGTGATGGGGCTTGCCTGCGATGAGCTGCCAGATTTAATTATTGCCGAGTTACAAAAGCACACACCCGGCGACTATACAACCAAAATAACCCCTAGCTCTAAAGGTAATTACCTCTCAGTTTCTATTCCTGTTAGGGTAACAAGCAAAGAGCATATTGAAAAAGTTTATAAAACCTTAAATGCTATAGAGCAAGTACGTTACGTTTTATAACCTTTAAAAATAGCTTTTATTTTATTACTTCAATAAACATAGAGATTTTTGTGTCAGAGCCTTTAGCTAACCTTCCTTTAATTATTCGTCAGTTAAGCAGCATGGACTACAGCCAAGTTTGGCATGCTATGCAAAACTTCACTGACAATAGAGATGATAGTACCTTAGATGAACTGTGGCTGGTAGAGCACCCTCCCGTATTCACTCAAGGACAAGCAGGAAAAGAAGAGCATTTATTAATGCCCGGTGATATTGAAGTCGTTAAAGTAGACAGGGGCGGTCAAGTAACCTATCACGGTCCTGGTCAACAAGTTATTTACTTTATGATCAACTTACGTCGTAGAAAAATGGGCGTTCGACAACTAGTCACCTTAATTGAAAACGCCATAGTCGCAGCGCTTAACGATTATGATATCAAGGCTTATCCAAAGGCTGATGCACCGGGCGTGTATGTTGGCGATAAAAAAGTGGCCTCGCTAGGGTTAAGAGTACGAAAAGGCTGCTCTTTTCATGGTTTAGCACTCAATGTGAATATGGACTTATCACCATTTTCACGTATCAACCCTTGTGGCTATGCCGGCTTAGAAATGATACAAACTTGTGATCTAAACGGCCCACAAACTACCCTAGATGCTAGCAAATCATTGATAAAACACTTGACTACTTTATTCCAAGCGAATGATGTGGTTTATCAACATGAATTACCTGATCTACACAAAATTGCAAAGAGCAAATAATGACCGAAAAAACAATCGTAAAATCAGCAAAAACAACCCCTGGCACTAAATTACGTGATGCCGACAAAATGGCGCTTATTCCGATTAAAGTAGTGCCATCAACACGTGAAAGTATGCTAAGAAAACCCAGTTGGTTACGTATCAAATTGCCCCGTTCAAGTGAACGTATTGATAGTATCAAAGCCAACTTACGCAAGCACAAACTCCACTCTGTTTGTGAAGAAGCATCGTGCCCTAACCTGTCAGAATGTTTTAATAACGGTACTGCTACTTTTATGATTTTAGGTGATATTTGTACTCGTCGCTGCCCGTTTTGCGATGTTGGTCATGGTCGTCCATTAGCGGTAGACACTGAAGAACCGAAAAAATTAGCATTAAGCCTAAAAGACATGGCGCTAAAATATGTGGTGATCACCTCTGTTGACCGTGATGATTTACGTGATGGCGGCGCTCAACAATTTGCTGATTGTGTTAAAGAAATTAGCGAGCAAGCACCAAACACTAAAATTGAAATTCTAGTGCCTGATTTTCGTGGTCGCATGGACAGAGCTCTTGAGATACTGAACAAAAATCCACCCCATGTATTCAACCACAATTTAGAAACTGCACCACGCTTATATACTAAAGCCCGCCCTGGCGCTAACTATCAATGGTCTTTAGATTTGTTACAGAATTTTGGTAAAGCAAACCCAACAGTTACCACTAAATCAGGTTTAATGGTTGGGCTTGGCGAAACTAACGAAGAAATACTAGCAGTAATGCGTGATTTACGCAGCCATGGCGTTACCATGCTTACTATTGGTCAATATCTACAACCCAGTAAAGATCACCTACCAGTAGAACGTTATGTCCACCCTGATGACTTTGCCATGTTCCAAGAAGAAGCCACTAAAATGGGCTTTGAACATGCCGCTTGTGGGCCTTTAGTACGTTCTTCATATCATGCTGATAAACAAGCCGCGGGTGAAGAAGTAAAGTAAGCTTATTTTACTATCAAATAAAAGGGTACCCTTAACAAGGTGCCCACATTTATACATCAATGTGGAAATAAAGCATTTTTTAATCAATTATCATCCGTAACATCAATAAAAGTTCTTGTTACAAATAAAGTTTCGCCTGCTCTGTTGCTGCAAATAACTTTATCACCTCTGCTTCATTAGAAACATCGGCAGCAAACGAAAATGCTTGCCCTCCTTGAGCTTTTATCTGTGCTACTACTTTTTCTGCATACTCATGGCGACTGCGGTAATTAACACAAACAGCGTAACCTTTTTCTGTAAGCAATATTGATGTTGCCGCGCCAATACCACGACCTCCACCCGTAACAATAGCAACCTTATTCATATACTCCTTAAAGTATTATTTCTTAATGTATTACCAAGTTTTTAAAATCGCGGTGCAGGTTTTTAGTTTTAGACAAAATATAAGTACTGACACCCGTGAAGATAAAAACCGACCTCCGCCCAAAAAACACAGCATTAAATATTAAATTCTGAACAAGCTATTAGCCAGCAATATTTTCGATTTAATACAATTAGGGTGAAACAGATTAATTGACTAATACATGCTATTAGTGAGTGATCTTTTATATTCAAATTTGCAGGCCTGATACACGCTTTCTGATATTTCGTTACCAAAACATCGAGTGTGAATAAATTTGCCTTGTTCTTCATAAACACTTGAATTATAAAGTATGTATTTTATTTTATGCTTACCGTATACCATAGCGGGAAAATTTGAGAAAGGTTCAAACTTAGCCAATTTAATCATCATTTGCTCTAAACATGACTTGTCGAATTGAAACTCAGAGACATGATGACCGACATATTCTTTTTCGGTGTAACCTAATACTTTTAATTCATGTTCGTTAGCATATTTAATGATGCCTTCAGGTGAAACCGTGTGGATGCCAATATTTGAATTTTGAATAAAATCTAAAGCATTTTCTATAATCATTAGTCTAGACACCTTACAACCTATTAACAAAGATTAAGTATATTCAATATTTGCTATTAGGTAAAATTTAACTTAGAACAGCTCACAGTAAGGTTCAGGTAGACTTTGCTAGTTTTTCAGGCTAAAAAAAGCACCCAGAGGTGCTTAACAGGGAATAAAAAATAAAATTAATTGAGCATAGCTAAACGTATTTGTTGTTGCCTTTGAAAGACTTCTTGCTCACGTGCTACATATTTAGCCCATTGCTGTGCCGTTTTCTTAATTTTAGGCAGTTTTTCAGCCTCAACAAAAGCCGCTAATGACGGGTTAAATTCTTTCAAATTGAAGTTGGCCATACCTTTGGTAAGGTACATATTACCTAAATAAGATGTCTTGTTTTCATTTTTACTCTTAGCAATAGCTTTATCCGCATAAACAATAGCTTGTTGCCATTGCTCTTGATTTAAGTATGTTTGCGCTAATAAAGCATCATACTTACCCTTTTCGCCCAATTCAGACAATTGCTTTAATACTTTAATAGCCTTATTAGGCTCTTTCGCCCCTAAATAAGCGCGAGCTAGTAAATCTAAGCTTTTCTCCTGAGCAACAACGCTTCCTTGTTCAATGGCTTCGTTTAATAACTCTGCCGCTTTAAAGGGAGCACCATGAAATTGATACAATTGCGCTAGAGTCATAACCTCACTTGTTTTAGTAATATAACCCGCTTGATAAGCCGCTTCCATTACCGCCACTTGCTTTTTCTCTTCGCCAATTTCACCGTACATGCCGGCAAGTTGTAACCAATATTGCGGTTTGCTGTACAAACGCACAAGCTGCTCCATTACCTGGGTCACTTTTTTAGGTTGACCCAGTTCGTAATGGGTAGCACGTTGTAAAACAAGCCAGTTTTCTTTCGGTGGCTTATTATTGTTTTTCGCTGTACTCATCGCATTTTCAATGTGTATTAAACTATCAATATACTGTTTGTCTTGAAAATACACTTGTGCAAAAAGCATTTCTTGGTTAGACGTTAACAGTTTAGCATTGATTTTTTGCCATTGTTTTAAGTGTACTAATGCGCCAGCATAATCTTGCTTTTGCATAGAAAGTTGCGCTAAAGAATAGCGCGTAGAAATAAGTAAACTATTAGGAACAGCGTCTTCATTGCTGATCACTTTATTAAAATTCGCTATGGCTTGTGCAATATCGTCATTGGCATAATGCATAAAACCATAAAAGTTATAAAGCATTGCTTGCTCATAACCATTTAGGCTATTAAGGCGTCCTTCGACTTCAGATAACACCTCAAAACCTGCCTCTTTTTTACCTTCATCTGCCAGTGCTTGTGCTCTAGCAAGTTGAGTGTAAACGCGATTACGCATAGCAGGCACTTTTTTACTGGCACGATAGCTTTTTTGCCCTTGCTTCGTGTCTGCTTGCTCAGTGTTTGCTTGTTCATTGTCTGTAGCCATAACCTGACTTGATGGTAACAATGCCATCAAACTCATGGTTGAAGCTAATAATAAGGAAGTTTTCATGTTCATTTTTCTACTCCTCTTTTTCGTATTGCTCATTTTTTACTATGAGTTGATTAGTGACGAGTTGTGTTTTATAAACTCGACTCTTTACTCGCTTTTTCTTTGCTAACCGTCTATTTCAAAGCTGATTTTATTTTGTACACCTGCAACAGCCATAGCAACACCATCAACAACCCGAGGTTTATATTTAAACTTAACAACTGCATCAAGCGCTGCGCGATCAAATATCCCCTGAGGTTCGGCATCTATCACCATAGGATTAGTTACCGCGCCTGTTTTTGTCACGGTAAATTCAACAATAACAAAACCTTCTATGCCTCGTGCTTGTGCACGGCGAGGATAGACAGCAGACACTTTAACAATAGGTAGATAATCACCATCATTACTGTCTAAATTCAAACCACCTGATAAACCAGCATCGGCTTGAATGTCAGCCGAAAAGCTACTTTTACTGGCATTAGCATTAGGATTGCTTTGCTGCATAGGGGGCGTTGTCATTTGTGGTGGTGGCTCTTTAGGCTTAGCTGGCTTTTTCACTTTGCGTGCTTTTTTCGCCACAGATTCATCTTTTTTCAAACGGATGAAATCAAGCACATTGCCTTTTGCTGGCTCTGTCATTGCTTCATTACCACCAGCAATAAGCTTTTGCATACCCCATAATAGTAAAAAAGTCATGCTCAGTGCCATTGCGCCAGCAATAACATAACGAACGCCGCTGCGAACTATAACTGTAGCCACGTAATATCCTCCAACGCTAGCTACGCTTCTTGCGCAGCAATAGAAACATCAAACACCCCAGCGGCTCTCGCTGAGTCCATCACCTTAATCAAGGTGTCCGTCGTCGATTTTTTATCCGCTTGAATCACCACGGTACCTTGTGGATTCTCAGCTTTTAAGCGTTCAATGTTCGCTTGTACACTGCGAATATCAACTTTACGTTTATTAATCCAAATATCGCCTTTATCACTAATTGCCACGAGTATATTGGCGCGTTCCTTTTTAACCGCTGTTGCCGCTTCTGGGCGGTTAACGTCTATACCGGCTTCCTTAACAAAAGAAGCCGTAACAATAAAGAAAATTAATAAGATAAACACCACATCTAGCATCGGGGTCATATCAATTTCTTCTGATTCTTCCTGCGTTTGTAACATTCTATTTAAATGACGCATTACTTTATTCCTACTTTATTTTACTTAATTCAATTTAAGCTACTTAATGACTTACTACCAAGCTATCGGCTAATAGCTCAGTTTCTTTTTTGGCATTTCGTCTGAGCCAAGCAACAGTGAATACACCTGATAGTGAACCCACCATGCCTGCCATGGTTGGAATAGTTGCCCGAGAAACCCCTGAAGCCATTGAACGAGCATTACCACTACCCGAAATAGCCATCACATCGAATACTTCAATCATGCCCGTTACAGTACCTAACAAACCAAGTAACGGACACAACACCACCAGTGATTGAATTAAGACTATGTTGCGATTCAACTTGGTGGCACCACGAGAAATTATCGCGTTACGAATTTGCTCACTATTCCAAGAAACATGTTCGGCTCTACTCTGCCAAGAATTGATGTAATGTTTTTTAACGCTTTTATAACTCACAAGGATAAAAACAAAGCGTTCAAAAATTAACAGCCACATAATAAAGATAACTGAGCCGATAACGGTTAACACTTGTCCGCCGGTATCCATAAACTCAATTATTGCATCGTACATTTCTGCTAAAACAATCACGGCTTATGCTCCTTGAGCTGCTAGCTCTGCATCTTCACAGCGTTGAGCAATAATACCTGTGCTCTCTTGTTGCAAAATATTGATAATATTTTTACTGCGACTGTTTAAGTAGGCAAAGATGAACACCATCGGAATGGCAACCACTAGGCCAAGTACCGTAGTCACTAACGCTTGTGAAATACCACCCGCCATTAATTTAGGATCACCAGTACCAAATAAGGTAATCGCTTGGAAAGTATTAATCATGCCCGTTACGGTACCTAGTAAGCCAATTAATGGCGCAACCACTGAGATAATTTTAATCAGGGTTAACATGCTCGACAACTTAGGCAACTCACGTAATATGGATTCTGAAAGTTTCAACTCTAGTGTTTCTGTATCCAAGTTAGGATTACTATCTTTAACCTGCATCACACGACCTAACGGGTTATCGCTTGAAGCTTTGTTTGATTTAAGCTGACGTTTAACCTTAGCACCGACCGACACTAAATTGATGAGGCGCACTAAGGCGATAAGCAAACCGACTGCGCCGATAGCTAAAATGATATAACCCACTACGCCGCCTTGGTCGATACGTTCACGGGTATCAGGAGCTTGTACTAGCAAACTTAAGATTGAACCACCCGTTGGGTCTAACGCAAAAGCCGTGGTTTCTTTACTGGTAGCTTCTTTCTGACGAGTTAAGGCACCAACGGTTGATAAGTAACGGTTTGAAGGTTGTCGAATTAATTCAGCCACCGTCCCTGTTTCATCGATGTATTCTAAATATTTACCATCGGCAACTAAATTAAAACCGCCGATACGGGTAACGTCAGTGGCTTTTCTTTCGCCATTGGCTAAAACAATTTCACGATTAAAAGTATGAATTTTGCCACTTTGCGTCATTTCACGCTGTAATTCGAACCATAAACGCTCAATTTCGGCAATAGACGCTAATTTACTGCTTGAACCCATGCTTTGGGCAAATTCATTTAAGAACTGACCACGATTAGGTATTTGTGCTGAAATCACTGACGTTTGAAATTTACTACGGGTGTCGCCTGATACTTGTTGCAAAACACCAAACAATTCTTTTAACTCACCTAAGCGTTTATCTAAAGCATCGGTTTTATTGGCTAGTTTAATATCATTATCAGCAAATGTTTGCTCAAGCTTGGCACTTAATTTTATTGCCAAATTTCGTTGGCCTTTAACATCATTAAGCATCGCCTGCTGTTGATTAACCTGGACTTTAAATTCAGTTTCTCTGGCAACGTTTTGTTTAGATTGAGCTATTTTTCCTTGCTCAAGCTGAAGTAATAAATCATCTAAATTTGTCGCTTGCTGCGCCATGCTTACACCACTTAACATAAGAGAAGCAAGTGTAATTTTTTTTATGGCTGTCAGTGCTTTTTTAGAACGTTGGTTAAAAGTTGCCAACGGTTTAACATTATTGATCATTGTCATCATGGTTACTCTGCTATAGCTGGGCTTGGGTATTGGTTAATGGCACCATAATTAAATCAGGTGCTAATTGCTTACGGGCAATACGAAGAGCTTTGTTAATACCTAAACGGTAGTCTTGAGAAAGCGACGTCCATTGACTACTTTCCTGGTTCCATTGGCCTAACTGGCTACCGTCACGAGTTTGGTAAATAAAACTCACCCGACCTACGCGTAGAAAATCAACATCCATCTCTTGACCTTCAACCGCCAAAAGCCCGCTGTATGCTTCTATCGTGCGTCCGTAATCAACTTCTATTTGGTACGCTTCTAACACGCGGCGAAATTTCTCAGAAACAGAAGTATCAGCACGCGTCATCATCTCGTTTAAGTCATTGATACGCTTGCTACGCTCTGCAGGTAAAAACGGCACATCAAGCTGAACGAAGTTTTCTAAAGTAGCAATCATCCGAGCCATCAAAGGAGAAATTTGACGTTCAATAACGCTAACCTCTTCAATAGATTTAGCGAGCTGAGTCAACTCTGCTACTTGATTATCAAGTTGAGCCTGCATCTGCTGGTTATAAACATTCAAACCATCTAATTCTTTAGTTACCGTATTAAATTGCTGTAACTTGCTTTGAACTTGCTCAGTAAAGCCATTCACTTTTAATTGTGAGTTTGCTGCAGATTCATTGATTTGTTGTCCTGCGGCTACCACGGCGTCTAGTTGTTGCTCTTGACTCTGTGTATTGGCGCTGACACTTGTATGGTGCAAGCAAGTAGCACTAAGGCTAACTAATAAACTTGCTTTGGCAAGGTGTGATAATTTCATCGATTTACCTATCTCTTGTCATAAAATAATTGAGATAAATTCTACCGAGTAAATGTGACACTTAAGTTATAGAAATATTACGTTTTTATTTCATCATTTTAAATAAAAAGCAAAATCATCATAAAAGTGAAACATATTTCCCTTAAGCTTTAATAAAAAATCAATACCGCCGAAAATAAAAACGAGTAATCAGTAAGTAATTCAAGGAAAAATAGGGGGTAATAAGTGTATACCGTATATTCCTTTGGACAGGGTGATAAAGTTTCTATTAGCCTATTGGCTCTGCCAACTTTGCTGGGCAAATAACAATGGCACTTGAATTAACTTCAAGCACCATTAAATGCTTTTAAAGCAGTTGCTACTAACAAATTAAAATTCGTATGCGTAATTTAGGCTAACAATCATACCCACTTCTTTAGAGCGCACGGTAATATCTGACTGAGTCACTTCTTGATCTTCATTCAATATATTTTTAACTTTTAATTTAAGGCTTGAATCAAACGTTGGATAGTAAGTATACACAACATCTAACGAGTGAAATGGTTGTTCAAAAGCATCTTCACGCCCACCAACACCGGAAGCAAGTATACGCTCACCAAACACATTATATAAAAGCGAGGCGCTGTGATTGCCGTTATCTGAATCGTAGCCTAATTGCAAATTGACTACGTATTGTGAATGACCATTCATCCGTTTAACAGTATTCGTTAAATTACCTGCAAAGGCCGGGTCAATAGATACTTCGGAGTCACTTAAGGTAATATTGCCAGAAGTAAATAAACCATTGCTTAACCAGGTTAAGTTTTTCAGCCACTCAAGCTCAACACCGTACACTTCGGCTGTTTCACCATTAACAAAGGTCATGGTGTAATCTTCATCACCCACTGACAGTACATTTTCAATAGGTGATTGAATGTCTTTATAAAAAGCGGCAATCGTGTAGTTATCGCCATTTTGACCATAATACTCAAAACGTGCGTCGTAATTTTTCAGTGGACTACTTTTAAGACCTGATTTACCGATAGTGCGAATATCAGTTAGCGGATCATAATAAGCCACGGGTACAACTTCTCTAATATCAGGTCGTACTACTGTTTCACCATAACCAAGACGTAGTTGATAGTCGCTTTCACTAATATAAGTAAATGAAAGTGCAGGATAAAAATCATCCTCTATAATTGAGCCTTGTTCGATTTTATCAGGCGAATAAAATATATCTAATTCATTTTTGCCAAAAATTAAACTTGAGGTACCAATCGATACTTGTTTAAACTCTTCATAACGTATACCACCACTAATGCGCCATTTATTATCATAAAACACATCAAATTCACCATAATAGGCATCTGTTTTTTGTGCTGCTATGTAATCATCTGCATCAGGAGGCGTTGGCTCATTAAAATCAACTAATATTGAGTTGGCATCAAGTAATTCATCGTTCAAATAATTAGTGATATTTAATATGTTATCCGCATTATTATTTACAGGTATAAAAACACCCGTTTCATTATTAACGCCAAAGGTTGAGGTGTTATACACACGAGCTTTGTCAGTGAAGTCGTATCCACCTTTAAATTCCATTTCAAAGTTACCGACATAAATCGGTAAAACCAAATTGCCACCGTAAGATTTAACATTATCTTCTAGGTCAATAAACGAATAAATAACACGATTATCATCACCTGATATTTCAGATTTACTGTATTGACCATTAATATAGCTGTCGTCAAATTTGTAAGTAGCATCAATAGGGATGTCAGTTTTAGCAGTAGATTCCGTATATTGCCAATCAAAACCTAAACCACCAAATCCTAAAAAGGTATGCTGACCAATAACTTGCGTAATGCGTAATTCACGATCTTCATAACTAAATTGATGAGTTCTATCCGCTTGTCCATTACCAAAAATAGTATTTACCGTACTACCATTAGGACTTTGTAATGTAGAAACTTCCGTTTCATCTTCTGAATCAGTTAAATAAATTTCTGATAAAGACACACTATGGTTGTCAACACGATAGCCAAGGTTTAACACAACATTTAATTTTTCATTTTCTGTGGTGATTAAAGATTCTTTTACGGTATTAAAACAAGAGTTATTAGTGTCATCTGCGTTAAGTAATTCAGTACTACAACCTTCTGAAAAATTTTCACTAAGCACTGATTGAAAGCGCTGTGAACTTTTCCACTCGTTTTTATAAGATCCTGCCAGTAAAAAACCTATTTCACCACCAAACCATTCTTCATCAAAATTATTACCAATGTGAGCTTTAATATCATAGTTTGGAGCAAGCGATTCATCCGTCATGACCATATCGCGCGGTAAAGTTTTTAATAAGTCACTATTAATCGCTCTGGCTTGATCCGCTCTATCATCACCGACTAAATGCTCATTATTAATAATACTACGTAAACTAAAGTCACCTCTGTATTTTACAATCGCTTCGCTTAACTCATTAGAAATACCACTATCATCACGATTATAGGTATAGCCTGAGCCTGAATTTGAATTATAACCCACACCTAAATCAATACCCGCGGTAAATTCTTTGGGAACAGTTTTGGTACGAATATCAATATTACCACCACCAAATGTTGCGGGCATAGAAGGAGAGTAAACTTTTTGTACCGCAATACTTTCAATAATACTGGCTGGAAAAATATCTAACGGGACAACATTTCGTGTTAAGTCTGGGCTTGGAATGCTAGCACCATTTAAACGTGCACTTGAATAGCGCTCACCTAAACCACGCACATAGATAAACTTGCCATCAACCAAGGTTAGGCCTGTAACACGACGCAATGCCGATGCAGCATCGCTATCACCGGTTCTAGATAACTGTTCCGAACCTAGAATATCAGCAACAAAAGCTTGGTTTTTTCTTTCTTCAATCACTGCTGCCGCACTACCTTGCAAACGCGTAGCAACCACAACAACTTCTTCCATTGCTTCTTCTTGAGCTAAAGTATCTTGCTCTTGGGCACTTAGATTACTAGTGTGTGATAACAGTCCTAAGCTGATCGCAAGTGTCAATTTCTTGAGTTTATATTGAGTTTTCATCTGGAAATTTTATCCTCAAATAAAAAATAGGCACATTGCACTGGCGCCTATTTCTACAATTTATTCTTTATAAGTATTCACTAAATCAATTTTATAAAGGTTTAAAGGAACTGAATTAATCTTGATCAGCCGCTGCAATAGCTGTTTCTACCCACTTATACCAATTTGAACCCGTATCTTGATCAGAGATTGCACCGATGTAATCTACCGTATCAAAAAAACTGTCATTTAAAGAGGTTAAGTCATTAGCCATTACTGTTATATCTGTAGAAGCAGTGTCTGTAGCAAAGCCGTTTGCAACAAGCACTGAGGCATTGCCTCCAATACGCTCGTTGGCACCGGAGTTATCAAACCAATCAGTTTTAGCTGTTGCTTGTAATGCTACTGGAGCAGAGTCACCAAAGATATCGCCTTTAAATTCGTTTACACATGCCATTGCTGAGCTTGTGAAAGAAAGTTGATCGGCGCTTTTCTCACCGTCAGTTTTAAACTGTACACAATCAGTACCGTTAGTACCGTCAGTTTTAACCATTAGCACATTGTAGTAATCACCTTGAATAGCATCATCGAATTTAAAGGCTTGAGAAGGATCGCCATCACGAACAGAGGCTCCATCGGTCGTGATTACTGTGACATTAGCAATAGTAGGGTTAGAAGTGGGAGCTTGACTATATTCTGCACCTGAGTTTTTCTCACCATCGGTTTCAAAGCCATTGTTGCCCATAAAAACAGCTGTTCCTGCAGGGATAGTATTGCTATCGACTACAACATCTTTTTTAGTGCTAACTGTACCGTGTTTAACTAGTATGTATTGAGCTTTACCTTGCCAGCCACCATCAATATCAATACCATCATCTTGCGTATCAGTAACCACAATATGCTTAAGCGTTGAAGCACCACCAAAAAACTCTATACCATCATCAAAACCTTGATGAATATGAATATAATCAAAAGAAGAACCAGAGCCAACACCATTTAATGTTAATGAGTTAAGATCATCACCAGCCCCTCCCGTTTTAGGGCCTGATCCCGCATACCAAATTTTAGCGTATTGAATAGTTCCGCTATTATCAGCATTATCATTACCACCAAAATGACTTAATACACCTTCGGTTGGTGCATTACAAGTAGTCGCATCACGTTGTACATCAGTACATTGATTAGTAATACCAAAACCATTAATAATGATACCGCCCCAATCAGCAAATTGCGCACCATCACCCACAACGTCTAGGCGAGAATAAGCATTAGCAGAGGTAAAGTTAATAGGTTTTTCTAATGTACCTATGGCATTTATTTTTGCGCCTCGCGCAATGCGAATAATCGCTTCACCTGAATCAAAGGCTAAATCAGCACCCGCTTCAACCGTTAAAGTAGGGCCATTAGCTACCACTGTACAAGCAGTAGTAGTATCACAATTTTTACCAATTAATAACGCACCGTTAAAAACATGCACACCGTCACTGGCAAGATCAGCGAAGGTAAGGTCTTCTGTAATTTCTACATTTTTGCTGGCAAAGGCAGCGCTATAAACACAATCTTGACCATCATAAGCACCTTGTAAATCACCACGTGTAGCACACGGGTTAGTGTCTACAACAGGCGTCGTTGTTGTGTTATTAGAATTATTAGTGCTGTTGTCAACACTTGTGTCATTTACTGTTGGAGTAACATTTATATCACCGCCACAACCAGCCAACGCTAATGCACCAGCAACTATACTTACTTGAAAAATATTTTTTAATTTTATTTGCATTTTATCTCTGCTCCGCAGAATTGTTGTAGACCAAGTAATACCAATTGGTATCAAGATTAATTTGGGCTACATGCTACAAGAGAAAAATGACAGAAATACTCTAGAAATGTGACTTTTTATTGACAGTAATATTTCATTTAAATGACAGGCCTTATTTTTCATTAAATAAAGGCCATTAAATAAAAGCCATAAAAAAAAGCGCCAACAGGCGCTTTTAGGTAAGGTGCTAGCTACGATACTAGTTACGGTATTAGTTACCGTATAGTTGACCGAATACGGCGCTTAACCAGCGTGAACAATACGTTTATTGATTAGGTCTTCCACCACACTTGGGTCAGCAAGTGTTGAAGTATCACCTAAGCTGTCTACGTCATTTTCAGCAATTTTGCGTAAGATACGACGCATAATTTTTCCTGAACGTGTTTTAGGTAGCCCTGGTGCCCATTGTAAATAATCAGGTTTCGCAAAACGGCCTAATTCTTTAGCAACAAACTCTTTTAACTCTTTATTAAGCTCGTCTGACTCTTCTGCATTGGCCATTAAGGTCACATAACAATAAACACCTTGGCCTTTAATTTCATGTGGATAACCAACAACAGCCGCTTCAGCAACCGCAGGGTGAAGCACTAAAGCACTTTCAATCTCAGCAGTACCTAAGCGGTGACCCGATACATTTAACACATCGTCAACACGGCCTGTGATCCAATAAAAACCGTCTTCATCACGTTTAGCGCCATCACCGGTGAAGTAGTTACCCGGATACTGACCTAAATACGTTTGATAGAAACGATTATGATCACCATATACGGTGCGTAATTGCCCCGGCCAGCTAGCCGTCATCACTAATAAACCTTGGTTTTCTCCTTCAAGCGTATTACCGTCTTTATCAAATAGTGCTGGCTGCACGCCAAAGAATGGCTTACCGGCACAGCCTGGTTTCATATCAACCGCACCCGGCAATGAGGTGATCATGATGCCGCCCGTTTCTGTTTGCCACCACGTATCAACAACAGGACAGTTACTTTTACCAACCACCTTATAATACCAATGCCACGCTTCGGGATTAATGGGTTCACCCACTGTTCCTAATAAACGTAAAGATGACAAATCAGCTTTTTCAACCAATTCATTACCAAGACTCATTAAGGCGCGAATTGCCGTTGGTGCGGTATAAAATACATTAACCTTATGCTTTTCACATACCTGCCAAAAACGGCCCGCATCAGGGTAAGTTGGTACCCCTTCAAAGACAAGTGTAGTTGCCCCATTTGCTAACGGACCATAGAAAATATAAGAATGCCCTGTTATCCAACCCGCATCGGCAGTACACCAATAGATTTCATCTTCTTTATAATCGAAGACATATTTATGGGTCATAGCAGCGTATAAAATATAACCACCACAAGTGTGAACCACACCTTTTGGTGTACCTGTTGAACCCGAGGTATATAAAATGAATAATGGATCTTCAGCATCCATTATTTCAGGTTCGCAAACAGCGGATAAATTAGCAACAGCATCAGCGTAGTTAATATCTACTTTTTCATTCCAAGCGACATCACCACCAGTACGAGTAACAACAATAACCGAATGAACGTTAGGGCAATCAACAACTGCCGCATCAACATTAGCTTTAAGCGGTATACATTTACCGCCACGTACAGATTCATCGGCGGTGATAACTACCTGACAGTCAGCATCAAGGACGCGGGCTTTAATTGACTCTGTAGAAAAACCACCAAATACCACTGAATGAATAGCACCGATACGAGCACAGGCTAACATGGCATAACCCACTTCTGGGATCATTGGCATATAAATACAAACACGGTCGCCTTTTTTAACGCCACGTTCTTTTAATAGGTTAGCAAAGCGACAAACATGATCATGCAGTTCTTGGTAAGTCACTTTTAGATCATCTGAAGGATCATCCCCTTCAAAAATAATGGCAGTACTGTTTGCTTTAGTGGCTAAATGACGGTCAATACAGTTATAACTTACGTTTAGTTTAGCCCCTGAAAACCAATTAATTTCAGAGTTTTTCAAATCGACTTTGCTAACACTGTCCCAAGGTTGATACCAGTCAATAAACTCTTTCGCCTGCTCCCCCCAAAAAGCATCAGGTTGTTCGATAGATTGCTTATACATAGCATCGTAGGTAGCACTATCAATATGAGTATGCTCCTTAGCTTTGTCTGATACAGGATAACAAGGTTTCAATTCATTCATGAGATATTCCTTTGGGTTATACACCCAGTGTAATAATTTTTAACTAAATTTGATTAACTTAATGCTAATTATTTTACGATTATTTTTATATACGCCTTTAGTCTTAAATAATAATCATTTTTTAAACCATAAGCAGCAATATTACTTAGCAATATTAAAAAACACTGCTAGGGCTTAAATTATTGCAGTAAAAGTGCAACAGTAACCGAGGTGATATGTGAAAGGTAGCGAGCAATACGACAAGTTAACTCAAAACATAAAGCGCAAAGGCTACTCCTAAATTTTTATCTAAATGCACAATATACCTTGGTCTATTTCAAATATGTGCGATAATTCAGGCCGAAATAACATACCAACGGTTCATTATGAAACTTTTAGTTCGTAACCTTTCACGTTCAACTACCGAGCAAGAAATTCGCATTATATTTTCAGCTCATGGTTCTGTCACTGAATGTAACTTAGTTTTAGATCAAGAAACAGGTAAATCAAAAGGCTTTGCCTTTGTTGAAATGCCTAATGAAAATGAAGCAAAATTAGCAATTACTAGCTTACATGAAACAAGGGTTGCTAAAAATAAAATCCGAGTAAAAATAGCGCAGTAATCTTGTTGTTAATATTAAAACCAGCTCAATTTTAACGCTGGTTTTTTAATGCCTGAAAACGCTATGCCACTATAAGCCATTGCTAACCATTTCTTTAATTTTATAAGCCTTCACGAAATGATCTAATTTATGCGTTTGAATCCACCAAGTAGCCACTTTCATAAGTAACTCTGGGTTATCATTTTTATTGGCAAAAAAAGCATAAAATGAAACACCGACATTATCCCCTTTACTGGCAATTTTTTTATTGCAAATATCAATAATTTTAGCTCTTAGTTCTTCTTTCATTATTTACTCATAGCCCTAAGTGTTCACAATGCACCCTATTCTACCGCCTAAACGTCCATCAAATGGACGGTTAATGGCTTATGAAATATTTTTTTCAACAATATTTGTGTCCAAACCATCAAGACTTTTTTGATTTTTCTTTGCCCAGTACTTTCTAATACCATCATCACCTTGTTTAACAGCCCAGTTTTTAAGTTGCTCTCTATCTTCATCATAACTATACAATGGCACTGACTTGCCACAAGAGTTTTGAACAAGATCAACAGACAAATCAAATATCTGCCTTGTACCCGGCAGCAAGGTAAAATGAGAAGAGAGTTCGCTCCATGTTTCATCACTTTGATGGATGACTTTTGCCTGTCCGTATAATCGTAATATATTAGGGCTACCATCAAAGGCTAAAAACATAATAGTCATGCGATTATCTTGTTGGATATGAGCAGACGTTTCATTGCCACTGCCGGTAACATTAAGCCAAATAACTCTGTTTGGATCTAGCACTTTAAATGAATCCATGCCCTTGGGTGAAATGTTCACACGACTGTCTTTAGTCGCAGTACCGACGAAATACATTTTTTGCTCACGGATAAATTGAATATTTCGATCCGAAATCTCTGAATATTGTTGTCCCAACCTACATTCTCCTAAATATTTGATTTTAAAACGGGTAAAACCGAAAGGAGCAAAAACCAACTGTTATTTGTCCTTTTGAATGACTTTTTAAGTATATTACACCAAAACTCCACTTAACATTAATACTAGTAAGCAAAATACAGATGAATAAATCATTGATCCAGTTACAATCAATGCACATGAATAGAATAATACTTGTGTGAAATAAACTTAAACTTTAAATATAGAGCGGCTTTTAAATGCTGTTGAACAAGTTTCACATTCTAACTTTATCCGCTCGATAGCAGATTGAACCCGAAGGATATTGGCTGGCAATACAGAACCGAAAAAACGAATACTAGCTCCATGCGGCAATATCAACCAAGAATAAAAACTTTTGAATATTACTTAAACCTTTCCACACACTCTAAACTTCCTTGTACTTATAACGCAACATTAAACGGAAAATGATAGTGGATATAGCTCTTTATTATCTGCCGCCTTAGAGTCCCAATCGGAACCCGAGAGGACGGCTATGGAAAGTCATCAATGAGAAGTTAGAAATAACCGATATTTTGCCACGGCAAAAGAATTCAGACGTAATATAGATAATTTTTGATGTTACCTTGCCAGCTAAAGTAGCTTGAATAACATGCCTCCCTAAATAACAACACCTAATCTTTGTTGTTTAGTATTTATTAAGTGAAAATAATTTATACATCATCTCTGGTAATAAAGGTGTTTCACTACGTTTCAATCAAGACAGAGTATTAAATATTCGAATGTTTTGCAAATATTGTCTAGTAGCAAACATACCAAAACGTTTTTTGTCATTAAATCAGAGCTACGGTATAAGGGGACAGTAGTAGAACGTATTATGAAACGTTCTAAAAACAAAAAGGGTGAATAATTTAATACTCACCCTTTTTTATCATCATTTTTTAAGAAACAACTGCTTTTAGCAATTCTACTTCTTAGCCAATTTCTCTTTGATACGTGCAGAACGGCCAGAGCGTTCACGCAAGTAGTAAAGTTTAGCTTGACGAACGTCACCGCGACGTTTCACTTCAATTGAATCAACAATTGGGCTATGTGTCTGGAATACACGCTCTACACCAACACCGTTCGAGATTTTACGAACAGTGAACGCAGAATGTAAGCCACGGTTTTTAACAGCAATAACAACACCTTCAAATGCTTGAAGACGTGATTTATCACCCTCAGTAACTTTTACTTGAACTACAACAGTGTCGCCCGGAGCGTATGCTGGTAGGTCTTTTTTTAATTGCTCTTGTTCGAGCATTTCAATAATTTTACTCATAATACCTTCTTCCTAGTTTGCACAGACAATAAGTGGATCATGCTTGCTTCTTACTATCTTTCTTAATAAGGGCTAACATTTTTTCCTGCTCAGCTGTCAGAGCTAGGTTTGTTAATAATTCTGGTCTTCTGGTCCATGTTCTTAATAGAGACTGCTCTTGGCGCCATAAGCGTATGTGTTCGTGATTTCCGCTTAACAAAACTTTCGGTACTGACATTTCATCCCCGTTCGAGGTAGCCAACACTTCTGGCCTAGTATAATGAGGACAATCTAATAAACCGTTCGAGAAGGAGTCCTGCTCTGCTGATTCTTTATGTCCTAATACACCCGGCACTAATCGTGCTACGGCATCTATTACATTCATCGCGGGGAGTTCTCCACCACTTAAAATATAATCGCCAACCGACCATTCTTCGTCAATATCTGACTCAATTAATCGTTCGTCTATGCCTTCATAACGACCTGCTATAAATATCAGGCAGTCATCTTGCGCTAATTCACTTACACCCACTTGGTCCAATTTTCGTCCCTGTGGCGACAAATAAATAACCCTCGCTTTTCTACCAGCTTCTTCTGCCGCTTTACGCGCAGAAGTTATGGCATCACGTAGTGGTTGCACCATCATCAACATGCCTGGACCACCGCCATAAGGGCGATCATCAACAGTGCGATGTCGATCATGAGTAAAGTCTCTTGGGTTCCATTTATGAAACTCAATTAACCCACCGCGGATCGCTCGGCCTGTCACCCCATGCTCGGTAATAGCGTCAAACATTTCGGGAAAAAGGCTTATCACCCCTATCCACATTTTGCTCTTCTCTTTCTTAGTAGTATCACTACCAGAATCAACACTAGTCACAAGCTAGAAACCTGGGTCCCAGTCAACACAAATTTGTTTATTTGCAATGCTTACCGATTCAATAACTTGTTCTAAAAGATAAGGGATTAACCGCTCTTTTTTACTAAAGCCATCATTTAGGTTTGCTTTTACAACCAGTACATCGTTAGCGCCAGTTTCCATCATGTCGGAAACTACCCCTAGGTCGTAACCTTTGGTGGTCACAACACTCATGCCGATTAAATCACGCCAGTAAAATTCACCTTGCGGCAAACCCGGTAGCGCATTTTCGCTAGTTAGTATTTCAGAGCCGACTAATGCTTGCGCTTCATCTCTGTCATCAACACCACCAACTTTTACAATCAAGCCTTTGTTGTGCTTACGCCAATCAGTTATTTCTACTGTTTGTGTTTTATTCCCTAATTTTAATGACCAAGGGAAATAGTCAAGTATGGCATCAAGTTCACCAGTGAATGAATGAATTTTCAACCAACCTTTGATACCGTAAACAGCGCCTACTTTACCTAAGATAATTTGATTTTCTTTACTCATAACAACTCACTAACTACTATTATTACCTACTAAGCTTTATCAAAGATGCAATTAAGCTTGCGCGTCTTTAACTAACTTAGCCACACGATCAGATACACCAGCACCTTGACCAACCCAATGGTTGATACGGTCTAGGTCTAAGCGTAATTTCTCAGCTTGACCTTGTGCTGTTGGGTTGAAGAAACCAACTTTCTCGATGAAACGACCATCGCGAGAGTTACGGCTATCTGCAACAACAACCTGATAGAATGGACGCTTTTTAGCGCCACCACGAGCTAAACGAATGGTAACCATATCGCCCTCTTATATTTTAGTGTTAAAACGGATTTTTCCAGACACTTTCTGCCGACAGGCGACAGAAAAGCTCGCGTATTTTACGCTTTTAAGGAAAAAAGGCAAGCATTGATTTACTAAAGAAATGACTATTAAAGATAAAGAAAGCCTAAACATTATTTGTTTGGGCTTTGCAGTGATGATAATTTAAAGTGATATTAGATAAAGCGTTTTATTTAACGAGTAGCAGCTTAACGACCAAACATTCCGCTGCCAGCCATTCCACCTGGTGGCATCATACCTTGCATATTAACTGGTATAAATGCATTACTTTTTTTAAATAGTGTTTTATCAGGCGTTCATTTAACAACCAACAGCTTAGCGACCGAACATTCCGCCGCCACCCATGCCACCTGGTGGCATCATACCTTGCGTATTAACTGCTGGTGTAAGTGCATCATTTTTTAAAATAGTGTTTTATCAGGCGTTCATTTAACAACCAACAGCTTAGCGACCGAACATTCCGCCGCCACCCATTCCACCTGGTGGCATCATACCTTGCGTATTAACTGCTGATGTAAGTGCATCATTTTTTTAAATAGTGTTTTATCAGGCGTTCATTTAACAACCAATAGCTTAGCGACCGAACATTCCGCCGCCGCCCATTCCACCTGGTGGCATCATACCTTGCATGCTGCGCATCATTTTTTTCATACCGCCCTTGCCTGACATTTTTTTCATCATTTTTTGCATTTGAGTAAACTGTTTCAATAGTTTATTTACATCTTGAATTTGTGTACCTGAGCCTAATGCAATACGGCGTTTTCGAGAGCCTTTAATGATGTCTGGACGTTCACGTTCGCCAGGCGTCATTGAATTGATGATGGCTTCCATTCGGCCGGTAAGTTTATCATCCATTTGATCTTTAACTTGAACCGACATATTACCCATACCGGGTAATTTATCCATCATGCCCATCATGCCACCCATGCTTTTCATTTGCACAAGTTGATCACGAAAGTCTTCTAAACTAAAACCTTTACCACTTTTAACTTTTTTAGCTAATTGTTCAGCTTTTTTCCGATCTACTTTTTGCTCTATTTCTTCAACAAGTGATAAAACATCCCCCATACCTAATATGCGTGAAGCGATACGATCGGGATGAAACGGCTCTAACGCTTCAATTTTTTCACCTACACCCATAAATTTAATAGGTTTGCCAGTAATATGACGAATTGAAAGCGCAGCGCCGCCACGTGCGTCACCATCGGTTTTCGTTAAGATAATCCCCGTCAAAGGTAAAGCGTCGTTGAAAGCTTTAGCGGTATTCGCCGCATCTTGACCTGTCATGGCATCAACAGTAAATAAAGTCTCTACAGGGTTAATAGCGGCATGTAGGTCTTTAATCTCATCCATCATGCTTTCATCAACATGTAAACGACCTGCGGTATCAACAATTAATACATCAAAGAAGTTTTTCTTGGCATGATCTATAGCAGCGTTGGCGATATCAATAGGCTTTTGTTTAATATCACTTGGGAAAAAGCCAACATTTATTTCTGTTGCTAAGGTTTCAAGCTGTTTAATCGCCGCAGGGCGATATACATCTGCACTCACCACCAGAACTTTTTTCTTTTCACGCTCTGTCAAAAATTTTGCTAGCTTAGCAACTGAGGTGGTTTTACCCGCACCTTGTAAACCTGCCATCAATACTATTGCTGGAGGAGCAGCTTTCAGATCAAGTGTTTCATTAATGCCGCCCATAGCAGCTTCAAGTTCTTTTTGAACTATTTTGACAAATACTTGCCCTGGGGTCAGGCTTTTAGAAACATCTACGCCAACCGCTTGTTCTTTTACTTTAGCAACAAATTCGCGAATAACAGGCAAAGCGACATCGGCTTCAAGCAAAGCCATACGAACTTCGCGTAGGGTATCTTTAATATTATCTTCAGTTAAGCGACCACGGCCACTGATATTTTTAAGGGTTTTACCTAAACGATCGGAAAGATTCTCAAACATGAATAACTCTAATAGCGCTATTTATAGCGAAAAGTTGCGAAAAACAATGTCGCTATTATACCTGTGCTATGACTATTGTCGAGGCAAGCATCAAGCTACTGTTTATTTGTAAGTTTGAACATAAATATATGGGGTAACATATCACCAACATTTATAATCGTGACATTTGTTTTGATAAAAATATGGTATGATGTGAAAGTTGATTTTGTGGTAACTTTCATAGGCATAGATATGGAACAACTAACTTCTCTGATTAATAGTTTTCTTGACCTAAGTGCAGAAGCGAGCCCTTGGTTATTACTAGGTTTACTTATTGCCGGGTTAATGAAAGCTTGGGTACCAAGTAAGATATTAAGCAAACATTTAGGAAAAGGAAAATCTGCCGTCGTAAAAGCAGCTTTAATAGGTGCGCCATTGCCGCTATGCTCTTGTGGCGTTATTCCCGTTGCCACCGAGCTTAGACGCAGCGGTGCCTCTGCTTCTGCCACTGCTTCATTTTTAGTAGCAACACCTGAAACGGGTATTGACTCTGTGTCAGTATCTTATGCACTACTAGGCCCTGTATTTGCTGTTTATCGTCCTTTGGCTGCTATTATGTCAGCTATTATTACAGGTCTTTTGGTTACTACGGTTAAAGATGAAAAAATAAAATCACCCTTTATTGAAGAACAAAGCAGTGCTAGCTCTTGCTGTTCAAGCAAAACTGCAAAAAAACAAAGCTCTGCTCCCACAACAAGCTCATGTTGTAGTTCAACGCCAACGACCAAAGAAACAATAATTAAACCTGAGTCCAGCTCATGTTGCACAACTAGCGACACAGCAACAATAACAGACATACAATTAACACAACCCTCAGCTTTGAATGACTTTTTCGAAAAAACTAAAACAGGTGTTTATTACGCCGCAACTAAATTGATTGATGACATTATTGTCTGGCTGGTCATTGGTCTTACCTTTGCGGCTATTGTACGCACCTTTATGCCTGCAGAGTTTCTAATAAGTTACGGCAGTGGTTTGCCTGCTATGTTATTAATGATTGTTATTTCTATTCCCATGTATATCTGTGCTACAGCTTCAACCCCTATTGCAGCAGGTTTTATTATGGCTGGTTTATCTCCAGGTACTGCATTAGTATTCATGATGGCTGGCCCTGCCACTAATATTTCGACTTTAGGCGTAATTAAAAATGAAATGGGTAGCGCAGTACTAACGCGCTATTTATTAGGTGTTTCATTATCTGCTATAGGTTTCGCGACATTACTTGACTTTGGTTTGAATTTTTATCACATCGACATTAGTAATCAAATGCAACATGCTCATGAAATTATCCCTTACTGGTTTGGTCTATTTTGTACGGCATTAATTACCTTATTAGCGATAAAACCATTAAGAAAGTTAGTACTTTAATCTATATCAAGTAATGAAATATTTGTCATGGTAGTTATGATGTTATCTGATAGAATCAATAAAATTGATGTCTATGTCTTTTAGGGAATTAATTTAGTGGATTTTTTGGTTGTCGGCTCTAGTATAGCCTTTGTTGCTTATTTACTTGCTACAGTAGCAATTTTATCGCGCTTGTTTCACCCCCAAGGCCCTAATCTTAAATTGGCTTTAGTGCTTGCTTTTATTGCCATAACCACCCATTTATCCAATGAAGTTCAATTACTTTTTAATCAAGAAGTCATTAACTTTAGCTTACCCAATGTTATTTCTTTGGTTAGTTTATTTATCACTATTACTATTTCAATAGTCGCATTGCGCAGCAAAGTGAATTTATTATTACCGGTGATATATGGCTTTGCTGGTATTTGGCAGCTAGTAATGATCTTTATCCCTAAAGCGGAATCGATGCCGTTAGTGGCTGAAAAAGTTATTCTTGTTAGCCATATAAGCTTAGCGCTTATTGCTTATTGTATTTTAATTATTGCCACTCTGTATGCCTTTCAAGTTGCTTACATTAATCTGAAACTGAAGAATAAAATTTTAACTGCAGTAGTACATTTACCGCCACTAATGCAGGTTGAAAAACAGTTATTTACCATTTTAACGGTTGGCACTTTTACCTTATTTGCCAGTGAATTAATTGGCTTATTTTTTCTTGATGGCTTTTTTGCCAAAGAAAACATTCACAAAACCGTACTCTCTTTAATCGCATTATTTATCTATACCGTGATTTTATTTGGTCACTTCAAACAAGGCTGGCGCGGGCATAGAGTATTAATGTTAACTATAATGGCTAGTGCTATATTAACCTTGTCATATTTTGGCAGTCGATTCGTGCAAGAGTTTCTGCTATCTTAACGTTACATTGAGCTTTGCACTCAACTCACTAAAACAACTAAAACGACAAAAGGACCCCCTTTTTGGATAACATATCAACTCAGATGCTATTTACAATTCTTGGCATACTGATCCTCATTTCAGCCTATTTTTCAGGTTCTGAAACTGGCATGATGTCACTTAACCGCTACCGATTACGACATCTTGAAAAAGAAAAACATAAAGGCGCTAAACGAGTTAGTAAACTGCTGAAGCGCCCTGACAGACTTATAGGTTTGATCCTCATTGGCAATAACTTAGTTAATATTGCCGCTTCTGCCATTGCAACTATTATAGGGTTACGTTTATTTGGCGATATGGGCGTGCTTATTGCCACTATTATATTAACCCTTGTTATCTTAATTTTTGCCGAAGTAACGCCAAAAACCTTAGCGGCGCTTTATCCTGAAAAAATAGCGTTTCCAAGCTCAATATTATTATCAATGTTGCTCAAAGTACTTTTTCCGCTTGTTATCACAGTAAATTGGATCACTAATGGCATTTTAATGTTGTTGGGTATTAGTTCAGAGCAGCGAGAGCAGCATAGCTTAAGCTCTGAAGAATTACGTACAGTAGTGCATGAATCTGGCGCATTATTGCATGAGCAAGATCAAAGCATGCTTATGAGCATCCTTGATTTAGAAAAAGTCAGTGTTGAAGATATTATGATCCCTCGTAGCGAGCTAGTAGGAATAGATATCAACGATGATTGGAAAAAAATTCAGAAACAGCTAACCCAAGCTAACCACACTCGAGTATTACTCTATCGTGACAACATTGACGATGTTGTTGGTTATATTCATGCCCGCGATGCCTTAAAGCTGCTATCAAAAAGTCAGTTTACTAAAGCAACGCTATTACGCGCCGTAAGAGAAATATATTTTATACCTGAAAGCACACCATTAAACATTCAGTTATTAAAGTTTCAGCATGCTAGAGAGCGTTTAGGCTTGGTCGTTGATGAATATGGTGATATTCAAGGCTTAGTCACACTAGAAGATATTTTGGAAGAAATTGTTGGTGACTTCACCACAACCATGACACCAACAGCTAGCGATGAAGTAACCTTACAACCCGATGGTAGCTATTTAGTCGACGGCAGTGCCAGCATTAGAGATGTGAATAAAGAAATGTCTTTGCAGCTACCAACCGATGGCCCCAAAACATTAAACGGTTTAATTATTGAATACCTAGAAGATATCCCACAAAACAAGCTCAGTGTTCGTATAGCGGGTTATCCTATAGAAATTGTTAACGTGACAGGCAGCATGATCAAAACAGTGCGTATTATGCCTGAATATTTTATCGGCGAAACAGCCGAGGAAGACTAACCAGTTTAAAGAGAGGAAAAAAGTTAATAACAAAGTTATCCACAGGTGTTTTTACAGAATGAGCTTTCCACAATTTCTGTGGATAACAAGGTCAACCCCCATCGGTTACAGCTTTTAACTATTTCAACCGTTATTTCATAAAAAAGTCATCTTTATTTTAACTAAATAAAGATGACTATATATAAGTGCTAATTTACTTGTCTAGCGAGCAATACTAAAAATTTTCATAATAAAATGAACAAACTGGCAAGATTTATGCGACGCTATCACTATTGTTCATGAATCAAACAAGCACACTTTAACCAAAAAATAATCGCCATAACCAACCGTGATCTAAATCAGCTTCACAGCTTTTTAATTGTGAAGAATAACGACGGGCACGGTTATCTACTTTCTTCGCTACTTTCACCAGCCAGCCTTTCTTTTTATATGTTTTACGCTTAAAACCACCCCAACCTTCGTGATAATTTAAATACTGGCTATAGGCATCCCATTTAGAAACTCCATTGATTTTTTGTGTTTTATAAATAAACCACCCCATAAAATCAATAGCGTCATCAAAATCATCTCTATCAGCTCCTGAGTTACCCGTTTCTCGGACATAATCATCCCAAGTCATCGTTTTGGCTTGTGAATAGCCATAAGCACTACTGACTCTTCCCCAAGGAATAAAACCCAGCAAATAATCCCGTGGCGGTAAAGCATCATGCCTAAAAGAGCTTTCCTGATACATCATACTCATTGGCACATGAATCGGCACTCCCCAACGCTCTCTGGCATCTTTCGCGGCAAAATACCAATTACGGTGTTCACGAAAAATATCACAAATATTTTCGGGATTTTTAGGAGGCGAAGTGGCGCAGCTTGATAAAAACAAAATAAATATTGCGGTCACACAAATAGGTTTTACGAACAACATAAAAAATAAAACTATTAACAGAGAGTATTGACCTCAATAATGCCATAGTTTTCAATCAATTTTCAGTTTATATAACGCTATTGAAAATAAATTTAAGTAGGTTGAATGTTTTTAGGTAGTGTTCACAAATCTGTGTTATTTCAGTAAACTAGTAAAAACAGGAATGACACATGACAACTAAATTCGATTTAAAAAAAGCAGTAAAAGCACCTTCTTGTTTTGAGAATGGAGAATTATCGACTGCAAACTTACATAAAAAGAAAACCATAAGATCATCTTTTCAACCCACGTATGATTTGCCACAATACTTCCTTAGGCTTATAACACCGTTTTAAGCGGTAAATTTCAGTTGGCTAAAATCAGTGAGGCACAAACAAAAAGCCAACTGTAATTTGTCCGACTTGAAAACCCTTGTTAGTCGTATTTAGCTCTGTAAAAGAAACCTGCGCAGATCTCGCTCTTGGCGCATGACATGTAAAATATATACCTTGTCGCTATCAATTTTATAGAAAATACGACAGGGACTAACATTAACTTCGCGGTAATTTAAGCTACTTAGCTCAAGAGGTCTTTTAACGGATTCAGGATGATTCTCTAATCTTGATATTTTATCAAATACTTTTTGGGTTAAATTTTTAGCCGCGGTGATATTACTAAAAGCAATATATTCAGCTATTCCGTTTAAATCATCAAGTGCTGGAGCTGTCCATATTACTTCAGCCATTTGCTCATTTTCTCTTTTGCTTTTTGATTAGAGAATATATTACCATTTTTGATTGCTTGCTCACCGCGTGCAACACCTTCAAGAATTGCCATTCGTTGTTGCATGAACTCATAATCATCAACATCAACCAAATATGCAGATGGCTGACCGTGCTCAGTAATTAACACAGGTTCTTTAGAAGCATGTAGATCAGCTAAAATTTTGGTTGCTTGGCGTTTTAGTGTTGTTACAAGTTCGACTCTCATAATAACTCCTGTTTAGAAGACAAATAATGTATCACAATAGTATCACACAAGCTCAAGGTTACAACTATACGGCTAACGCCGTTTTAAGCGGTAAATTTCAGTTGGCTAAAATTGTGTAGCGAAGCGAAATCGAGCAAACTGTAAAAAGTCCCGCTTGAACTGTTTGTTATATTTTTAACTTACTCAGAAGTCGAGTATTTCTTCTTTTTACATTTATCTCGCAACTTTTTTAAACTACGTAGTTGATCCCTAAAACGTTCTCCTTGCTGTGCTGAGTAACCAGATCTCATCTGACTATTGATATTTGCAATTTTTTCATCCACTTGAGCACAAGAATATTTGTTAACTGAATAAATTGAGCTAGCGAGAACCAAGTTAATTGATAACAATACAAATGTTATTAAAGAAATGCCTTTTTTCATACTCATACCTCTGATAAAAATATAACGCCCCAATAAGAGGCAAAAAATTGTTGGCTAAAATTAGCGAGGCACGAGCAAAAAGCCAACTGTTTTTTGTCCGTTTAATTGCCTTGTTATATTTTTCATACTATCATCTAATATATATTGGTACTTGCTGGATTTTACATTATGGCTAAAAATACAAGCGTAACATTGGGCGATCATTTTGATCAATTTATAAACCAACAACTTAACACTGGTCGTTATGGGTCAGCAAGTGAAATTGTTAGAGCAGGATTAAGAGCTTTAGAAGATCAAGAAGCTAAGCTATTAAATTTACGCAATATGCTCATCCAAGGTGAGAAAAGCGGCATTGCTGATTACAGTTATGAAAGCTTATTGACTGAGCTAGATAAAGATAACCATTAATGAATAAGTTTTTATTATCTTCGAAAGCAAAGTCAGATTTAATTAAAATAGCTAAATATACCCAATTAACTTGGGGTAAATCGCAAAGAAATGATTATTTAAAAATACTGGATAATACGTTTCAATTTTTAGCCGATGAACCAGAATTAGGTATTAATTGCGATTATATTAGAGAAGACTACAACAAGTACCCTCAATCTAGCCATGTGATTTATTACAAAGAACATAAAGTTAATCAAATTTTAATAGTGCGAATATTGCATAAAAGTATGGATGTTAACTCCGTACTCTAGAAAAATATAACGCCCATTAAATGTTTGTTAGGTGTTTATACCCGTGATCAATGAAGGTGCTTGATTTATACAATAATGAGGATCATTATATCCCTCATGAAAAACATCAAACTGACCACTGAGCAAAAAATAGATCTTGAAGCCCTTCACGATGCAAGTCGTGAAGGGCTTCAAGATCGAATTAAAGCTGTTTTACTTCGCTCAGAAGGTTGGTCAACATCGATGACTGCTCAAGCATTACGACTTCATGAAACGAGTATTGCCAGGCTTATATAAGTAAAAATAAGTTAGCCCCAGAAAATGGTGGCTCACAGCCTTATTTGAGTAAAACACAAACAAATGACGTTATTGCCCATCTCATGATAAAAACTTATCGCTGCTCTTATGAAATTATTGAATACATTTGGAAGCACCATGATGTTCGCTTTTCTATTTCAGGTTTTAATAAATGGCTTCACCATCATGATTTTAGCTATAAATACCCTAAAGGTGTACCTCATAAATTTGATGAGGAGAAACAAGCCGATTTTATTGAAAAATATACGGAGTTAAAAGCGCAAGCCGTTGATGATCCTATTTTGTTCATGGATGCGATGCATCCAACACAAGCAACGAAAGTAAGGTATGGCTGGATAAAAAAAGGACATGATAAAGCGATTGAAACCACAGGTAGCCGAACACGATTAAATATTGTTGGTGCTATTGATTTGAATAATTTAGCCAAGGCTCAAGTAAAGCGTTATGAGAAAGGTGAATAGCGAAACAATTCAAGCGCTTTTCACCGAACTACGGTAAGCGTATAGGGATCGGCACCTAGCAGTGTTCAATATTCCATGGTAACAGCGGTTCAATATTATTTGGTTGCTCAGCAATATGCTGCAAGCACTGTGAGGTATAGTCATGCACGACTAGGCCATTGGCCTTAGCCGTTTCAACAAGACTATAGAGAATGGCGCTCGCATGAGCACCATTGCAGGTGTTTGAGAACAGCCACGCCTTACGCCCGATCACAAATGGTTTTATTGCACGCTCAGCTCGATTGTTATCAATCGATAGTCTGCCATCTTCAAGGTAGCGCTGGAATTTATCAAACTGATTTAAACTGTAGCTTATTGCCTCGCCAAGCTTGCTTTTAGGCGCTGCTTTATCAGCCAGTGATGTAGTTCTTTTACGATTGGCTTAGCGTGACTGCGAAAAAGCTCAATGACGATCAATTAGATCATCGACTGATAATGTAACTCTTGATGACCAAGCACATCATATCCACAGAGTAACCAATCGAGTTGCTCAGTGCTTAACGGAAATTCATTGCCATTAATTTTACTCGGCCATTTGAATTTTTGTTTTTCCAAACGCTTTTGCCAAAGTGCAAAGCCTGTTTTGTCCCAGTACAATATTTTCAGTTTGTCTTTAGCTTTATTGCAAAAAACGAATAAAGCACCGGTATAGGCATCACGATTGAGTTCATCTTCAACAAGCGCAGCAAGCCCATTTATTGCTTTGCGAAAGTCGACAAAATCTCGATATAAGAAAACCGCTGATGGCTCAACAAACATCTTCATACAATTAGCTCGCGTAATAATTGGCTTAAGTAAGTCGCTGGGGTTGATGCTGGTAAACTGACATTTGTCTTGCCCACGGTTACTGTTATGACCGCTAGCTCTTCAATGAGTTCGACTTGTTGTGTTATTTTGGCGCGAACAAAGTTACCTGACGACAAGCTGATTTTCTTTTTAAGGGCATAAAAGCTCGACGTTGATAATTGCTGCTGTTGGCAATAATGAATAATGGTTAAGCCGCTGGTTTGTTGATCTTCAATGATGGTTTGCCATTGTTCTTGGCTACGCGTAATTCTCATGATTACCTCTCAAGTTAAGTGAGGAGATAAGGTATCTGAGATCAAACGCTAGAGACAGGTGTCGTTAGCTAGACGCTTACTTTTAAGCGGCAAATTACAGTTGGCTAAAATAAGTGAGGCACAAACAAAAAGCCAACTGTAATTCGTCCGTCTTGAAAACTCTTGTTATAAGTACATTATTTAACTGTAGCAATACGGTAACTAAACCAAAGTAGCACTGCCCCAGTTGCTGATTGCAACAACATATGCACCCTAGATGATTTAAGAAACGATGTAGATTTTCCAATTAGAAATACCATTGATGAAAACCATAACGCAGCAAATAAAGCATGTATGGTAACTAATGTATAAGACGACGCAATAGCATTTGATTGGAAATTAATAAATTGTGGAAAGGCTGCTAGATAAAAGATCGACACTTTAGGGTTTAGCAAATTAGTTAACAGTCCCTCCCAAAAACAAGATGATAGCTTTTTTGTAGAGTTTTTTAATTTATTCTGAGTAGGTTTGACTAATTGTTTAGGTTGATTGAAAGCTGAAGTTATTGCCTTTACGCCTAAATAAGCTACATAAAGAGCACCCACCAGCTTTACAATAAAAAATAAGTTTGCTGACGAAACTATAATTGCTGAAAGACCAAAAACGGATAAAGTACCATGGAGATAAAAAGCAGCAACTACCCCTATAACATTTGCATACCCATGCTTTTTACCCGAAACAGGAACGGTTTTTAAAAGTAAAGCGCCATTCGGCCCTGGAGACATTACTATTAATGAAACAATCAAAAAAAATGTAAATATAGTATAAATATCCATATTAAAACTCCAAGCCTCTGCTTGTACTTCTAACGCCCAAATAACAGGCTAAGTAATAGTTGGCTAAAATTGTGTAGCGAAGCGAAACGTAGCCAACTATTACGTGTCCTTGTTTATTTTCTTGTTAACTATTGTTTGATTACTTCAGGAGATGTTTTCTCAAGTTTTGGAACACCAATATAGTACAATACAGATAAATAATTAAACATAGGAATAACACCGGCTAAAATTGCTAGTTTGTAATTTCTATTTTTACTTCTAGCGAGAAGAAAACACAAACCTCCAAGTGCAATTGCTTGGATACCGAAAGCAAACCACATAGGATGAAGTTCTCCGGTTCGCATCATTTCAAATATATTCATATAACCTCCGTTGTTTAATGGTAAATGGCTAACGCCCATTTAAGGGGCTGATAATAGTTTGCTAAAATTGTGTAGCGTAGCGAAACCGAGCAAACTGTTAACAGTCCCGCTTGAAATTCTTGTTATGTTTGCCCTTCTTATTAACGTTTATATTTCAACCACAGCTTTAAGTAAACAGCATTACATGTAGGATTATCATCCATCTTACCGTCTCTATTGCAGTCTGTGCCAGTAAGGGATTTAATAACTCCCTCACCATACTCTGCAACGTCACTTGGTTCCGGTTGTACTTCAATAGTGACCTTTGGTGAGTGTTCGATGAACTCCCCTACATTTTTATATAACGAAAACTCTTCCTCAGAAATAATCTCACTAATGTTAATAGTTCTCGATTCAAAGGCAGGTGTACTGAACGCAATTGAACACAATATTCCAAAGTTAAATATATCGAAAAACTTCATTCAGACACCTGAAAACATAACGTCCGCTTAAGCGGAAAAATGCAGTTGGCTAAAATAGTGAGGAACGAACATGGCCAACTGTTTTATGTCCGTCTTGAAAATTCTTGTTATCTATACTGAACACTTAGCAAAGTCTTTGATCACTTTAGCCCAAGCAACCGATGGTTCAAAATCAGCAACTAAACCACCACCTTTTCCTGTGAAGTTAGACATACCATGTTTCATCATATATTCAGGACTATAATTTGGTACGCCTAAATATATTAAAACATTACAGTTGGCTTTGTTTAATTTTAAATCTTTTTCTTTTAAGGTAAATTCGTTTCTAAATGATTCTATTTTATTTTTATCAAGGCGTTGCATTGTTTTTCGCTTCAACATAGATATTGCTTGATGGGAGGTTCTATCCTTTACACGAAGTGAATCATATTTCCCATACGATGACGCGACAAAGAGTAGGTTTACGGCTTTATCGTACTCTTCATTTTTTATGCATTTCTCTATCCCAACAAATATATCTGCGGGGGTATGAGTATTCTTTAATTTTGAGATGTTTATACATTCTAAAGGATGTTTAGACTCTAAACTTCCTTTAGCTTTGATATTTACAACCTTTGATTCTTGGCTACAGCCTATAAGAGGCAATGCAATTAATAATAAAACGAATTTATTCATATATAATCCTTTATTTGATTTGTATAGCTAACGCCCCATTAAGAGGCAAAAATAGTTTGCTAAAATGTTGAGGAACGAAACAGCAAACTGTTTTTTGTCCTGCTTTATGGACTTGTTAGATTTGTGCCTGTAACCACAAAACTAGCGCCCATATTTGCTATTTGTAACACCGAAACACAACCAACTTTAACCAACTTTAACCAACTTTAACCAACTTTAACCAACGCACGATAACACTAGCCGAAATTAGATTATCACCAAAAACACTTAATATGCAGTTTGGTATTTTAACTTGCCAAAAATACCGAATAAAACAAACACCTAACGCCCGTTTAATGGGCAAATAATAGTTGGTTAAAATAGCGACGCAGGAGCAAAACCAACTGTTATTTGTCCCTGTTTAAATGCTTGTTAGGTATTAATCACTAGCTGCCGCAGACATGTACTTTTGCGCTGACGCTTTAAATTTTAAATGATGAATAATTTCTTCTTTATTCACTTTATAGAAGTTAACATCCATTCCAAATTGATAAAAATCTTTATGTGATGCCCTCATCGGTTTTAGTTTTACTAAACAATTATAGAAATTTAAACTACCACTTTGCACCTGTTCAAATGATATACCCTCTATCTCGTTTAAATAAAAATCAGCTTTTCTTGAATGACCGCAACAAACAGATGTACTGTTTATGGTGACCTTGCCTGGGAAATACATTGAACGAAACCACTCAGTTAATGGTAACCCTAAAAAAATAACCATTAAATAGACGATGAATATTAATACGTCTTTTGTATCAGCCTTTAATTTAATATTAAATATTGCGCCAATACATATTAATACAGCAACAACTGAAAATATTAACCAGCTTTTCTTAGGGTAATAACCACGGCTTTTATATCTCCAAAAACTATAGCCTTTAGGTAGTTCCCACTGCATGCAACACTCCTTTTGACACCTAACGCCCATTTAAGGGGCTGGTAATTGTTTGCTAAAATGTGTAGCAAAGCGAAACCGAGCAAACTGTTAGCAGTCCGACTTGATTGGCTTGTTAGCTAGCGTATAATACCTATAGTTAACCATTTTAGAGAAAGCTATGCCAACTATTTCAATGTTTTACGGAATAATAATACGGATGTATTATTTTGATAATCAAAAACACAACTTGCCACATATTCATGTTCATTTTCAAGGTGACTAGGCGATCATAGAAATACCTACAGGCCAGTTACTCCAAGGTAAATTGCCAAAGCCGAAACAAAAGCTTGTTGATGCTTGGATTGAAATACATAAAGATGAATTAATGGCAGATTGGGAACTTGCAGTAAATGGTGAGTCTGTAGTTTAAGATAGATCCTTTAAAATAAGGTAAGTATTATGAATCCTCGTGTAATTACAGTTGAAGCGACAAATAATCACTTTTTAAAGTTATCATTTGATAATGATGAAATTAAACTTTTTGATGTTAGCCCTTTTTTGGATAAGGGAATATTTAAAGAGTTACAAGATTATAATTATTTCAAGCAAGCCTCTGTTGCTTTTGGCTCTGTAGAATGGCCTCATGAGCAAGATTTTAGTTACGATACTCTTTATTTGCTCAGTAAGCCTTTAGCTAGGTAGAGCATATTTATGAGGCTCTTCCTCTTCTAACTGCCCATCAAGAACATAAGTCAAATAGTGATTGATCTTATCTTGAAGTAATTCGATATTTGTATCATCAATTATTTCTGATTGAATAATTGAAAGAACACAAGTTCCATCATTAATGGAGCAGATATCTATTTGATTGTGAAAATTTATGCCAAATTTCATATAGGTATATAACGCCTAATTAACAGGCAAAAAATTGTTGGCTAAAATAAGTGAACGGAGTGAACAAAAAGCCAACTGTTTTTTGTCCTTGTTTAATTTCTTGTTATGTTTTCATTGCACTGACGCAGAAATAATCTTCTTATTCATAGAGCTTTGAATGACATCTAATAGTTCAATTTTATCCGATTCTAAGTTATACCAGAAGTATGATGCGCTAATTGGGAATTTGCTAGTTTTTTGTAACAAATCGCCCAACTCTTTATCAGTATATTTACTAAGGAGACTAGAAAAGCTGTCTATTGCCTTTGCGCAATAATCATCATTTGAATTTTCAGGGAAAAGTAGCTTTATTTCCACATTTCTGTCGGCGTAATCTATGGAAGAAGATATTGAAAATGTACCAGAAAAAAAGTTTTCTTTGAATTTACCGCCAGTTGTCATTCTCCTGATTTTAAGAGGGGCTGTTTCATTTAGAAATTTAGGTACAATTTTCTCACTAATAGCTCTTTTTAAAGCCTGATAATGATCTTTACCCGCTTCTTTAAGAAAGGCTTCAAAGTAAGGTTTTAAAATATAAACACCAAAAGCAGATGGTATTAACCAATCTAAAGAAGCGTATGCCCCATTATCGAATTCCTTCTCAGAAATCAAAAATTCAGAAGCTTTGAGTTCATCGTAGAACTCTTGAACCTCTTTTTCTGGGACTATCTCATTCCTACCAGTTTTTAATTCATACATATTTGATGATTCTCGAATCCTTGAAGAAAACATAACGCCTAAATAACAGGCAAAAAATTGTTTGCTAAAATGTTGAGGAACGAAACAGCAAACTGTTTTTTGTCCTTGTTGATTTTCTTGTTATGCCTTAATCTGCTAATTCCACTCTTTTCTTTAATGCTTCATTCATATCTCTGAAGCCTTGAGTAAATAAAGGATTCAGCTTTCCCCATAAAAACATAGGAAGCAGACCATAAAATCGTTCTCCATGAATCAATTTTGTTTTGTTATCAGATATAGCTTCAAATATGAAATAATGCTCACCTTTAATAAGAGGCCACTTATTCATTAAAAAATGAATTTCCTTTTTTTGTATGAGCTTTTTAATGATCGGCTCAGCAATTTCTGGTTTATTATCACCCAATTGAACAGTGATCTTTACACTATCACCCTCCACGAGATTACCATCAATTTTTGTTAAAAAAGGGTTCCATTCTGAATGACCATCCAAATCAAAAAAAACCTCCCAAACATTATCTACAGACGAATTTATAGTAATTTCTGTTTCAATTTTCTTCATATGACCGACCTATTCTAGAGGCATAACGCCCATTTAATGGGCAAATAATAGTTGGTTAAAATAGCGACGCAGGAGCAAAACCAACTGTTATTTGTCCCTGTTTAAATACTTGTTAGGTGTTTCACCCACCCAACTGAAATTATACACACCGTTGCCTGTACTATTTATTGATGCATTTGAGCCACTCACTAAAGTCTGAACCGAAAATAATAGCTTTGCCGCATTACGAAGTAATAAAAGCGCAAAGCTTATTAGTGAGAAAACCCAACCTCATTTGGCGAAAATTACGCACCGTAAAAAATAATATTACGCTGTAAAAAATTTATTTACACCAAACAAATAAATAACACTAAAACAAAAATCACCTAACGCCCATTTAATGGGCAAATAATAGCTGGTTAAAATGGCGACGCAGGAGCAAAACCAACTGTTATTTGTCCCTGTTTAAATGTTTGTTAGGTGTTTACTGCCCACCAAACTGAAATCATACGCACCGTTGCCTGTACGATTTGCTGATGCATTTGAGCCACTCACTAAAGCCAGAGCCGAAAATAATAGCTTTGCATTTACGCAGTAAAAAGAGCGCAAAGCTTATTAGTGAGAAAACCTAACCTCATTTGGCGAAAATTACGCACCGTAAAAAATAATATTACGCTGTTAAAGTTTTATCTGCACCAAACAAATAATGAACACTAAAACAAAAACACCTAACGCCATTTTAAGCGGCAATTAACAGTGGGCTAAAATGTGTGAGGCACGAACAACAGCCCACTGTTAATTGTCCGTCTTGAAAATACTTGTTAGGGTTTTACCAACGCTGCCCACTTATTATTTAAAAAAGTACGTGATTGACTTACTGATAGCATATAAGGTTTAAACTCACCTTTTGGTAACTTGAAAATGGCACTATAAACAGCAATTTCATTTGCCTCAATGCCTTCTGACTTTGCCCAAGCCTGAACGGCTGGTTCTAGGTTCAGAGTTATATCAGCTTTATCGAGTGCTTTTAGGTAAATAAAATACTCACTCTCTGATTCAATTTTCGTAGGGTCACGCTTAATAGAAAATTCAATTACATGTAAGTCAGGATTCTTATTATAAAGTTGGGACACATTGATTTTGACCGTTTTCAAATACTCAGGATCAGCTGCCCAAAATTCACTAATATCGTTCGCAAAGGATGAAAACGATAAAATTGAAATTATAAGAATAATAGATTTGATATGCACCAGTTTCTCCGTAAACCCTAACGCCCATTTAATGGGTAAATGATAGTTGGTTAAAATAGCGACGCAGGAGCAAAACCAACTGTTATTTGTCCCTGTTTAAATGTTTGTTAGGTGTTTATTACCCACCAAACTGAAATTATGTGCACCGTTGCCTGTGCGTTTAACCGTTATATTTGAGCCACTCACTAAAACCTGAACCGAAAATAATAGCTTTGCATTTACGAAGTAAAAATAGCGCAAAGCTTATTAGTAAGAAAAGCTAACCTCATTTGGCGAAAATTACGCACCGTAAAAAATAATATTACGCTGTTAAAGTTTTATCTGCACCAAGCAAATAAAGAACACTAAAACAAAAACACCTAACGCCCATTTAATGGGCAAATGATAGTTGGTTAAAATGGCGACGCAGGAGCAAAACCAACTGTTATTTGTCCCTGTTTAAATACTTGTTAGGTGTTTACTACCACCAAACTGAAATTATACACACCGTTGCTTGTGCTATTTGCTGATGCATTTGAGCCACTCACTAAAGCCTGAACCGAAAATAATAGCTTTGCATTTACGCAGTAAAAAGAGCGCGAAGCTTATTAGTGAGAAAACCTAACCAAATTTGGCGAAAATTACGCACCGTAAAAAATGACATTACGCTGTTAAAATCTTATCTACACCAAACAAATAAAGAACACTAAAACAAAAGACACCTAACGCTTAACATAAGCGGAAAAATGCAGTTGGCTATAATTTTTGAGGAACGAAAAAAGCCAACTGTATTTTTTCCGTTTAATGTTCTTGTTAGCCATTAATTTTAGCAATTACACTGTCAATAACCGACTCAGTTACCTTTACCGTAGCTACTTTTATATCACCCCTTTCAAAATGATGTAAATATACCTGTTTAGTCGGAAAAAACTCTTGTGCGAATGAAGAGTATTCCTTGCCATTAATTTTTACTCTTAACGAACAAGTTACGCTATCTTGACCTTCAAAGACTTCATAAAATCCAATACCTAAAATATTTGCAATAGCTGTTGCGCGTCCCTTTGAAAGAGCATTGTTAGTGGCATTTGGAATGTTCAGCACATGGTGAAAGCTTATAATTTCTATTTTACTTGTTTTTAGTGAAGGCAAGCTTGATATACGATTAGTTAAGTAATCAATTTTATTAGAATAAAAACGCTTATCTTCAACAGTGTACAACCCTAAATCGAAGTCTAGTAAGGTATATTCCTTTTGGCTGATTGGTCTTGAATCAATGACTTTAAAAGAACTAGTTTTATTCTTTTGCACTACGACAGTAGGCAATTTAACTAAATCTTTTTCTGTATAAGTGCTACACGAGGAAATTAGCATTAAACAGATTATGGTTGTTAATAACAATTTCAAAACTAAACTCCGAAATTAGATTTTGATGGCTAACGCTTAAATAAGCGGCTGATAATAGTTGGCTAAAATAGTGAGGAACGAACGCAGCCAACTGTTAGCAGTCCGTTTGATTTACCTTGTTAGTTGTATTGCCACTGTAATTGCCAAAACAACCACACTGACTAAAATTTAATAGTTTTGCGGAAGAGTCAAAAAACACCCCGTCGCAATATTGCCACAAGCCATGAATTTGAGCCGCTTGCGCCTTTGCTAATTTTTTCACTAACCTACATTAGGCGAAAACTGTTTATCAAAAAACTAAAACTGATTTATTGATAATAAACTTACCACAAAAAAGAAACGAAACAAGTACAAAGCTTTCAGGTAAAACACCGCTGCTTGCAAATAAATTTAACAAGAACATATTGCGGCAACTAACGCCCATTTAATGGGCAAATAATAGTTGGCTAAAATGTTGAGGAACGAAAACAGCCAACTGTTATTTGTCCTTTTGAGTGACTTGTTAGTTGCCTGTGAACAGCACTAGTGCTAACATTTGTGTGTACAACATAAATTAAAGGTAACATATTATGGACACTCGCATTCAATTTAGAGTTGATGAAGAAACTAAACGTTTAGCGCAGTTAATGGCTGAAAGCCAAGGACGTACATTAAGTGGCGCATGTAGAGAGCTTACCGTAGGCTTAGCAGAAGAACAACGGAAATCTATGACGCATGATTTGTGGTTAACAGAGCAAATAAATGCGGCATTTGATAAATTTGATAGCGGTAAAGCGAATTTTATTGAACATAATAAAGCTAAATCAATAATGGAAGCTAGAAAAAGCAAGATCCGTAATAGAGATAAAATATGATTTTTTGGGAAGAAGAATCATTAAATGATCGTGAAAAGATATTTGAATTTTTGTTTGATTTTAATCCTCGTGCTGCTGAAAAAACAGATCAAATTATAGAGAGTAAAGTTGAAAATTTACTTGAACACCCATTAATGGGTGTTCAAAGAGATATTTTTAGAGGCCGAGTATTAATTATTCCTGAAGCCTCTATGATTGTGTCTTATTGGCTCGATGGTGAAACTATCCGAATTATGCGAGTGTTACACCAAAAGCAGAAGTTTCCGCAAGAGTAATAAAGGCAACTAACGCCTTGCTAAGCGGAAAATAATGATTGGCTATAATCGCGAAGCGATGGCCAACTGTTATTTTTCCGTTTGAGCAACTTGTTATGTGCTTTTGCATACGTTTGTTCTACAATGTAATACAAAGCAAGTGAAATAGGAACTAAATAATGAAAACAGAAATGCTCACAACTCGTATTGACCATGATACAAAATTAGCTTTCACCCATATTTGTGATGAAGTTGGCTTGAGCCCTTCTCAAGCTATTAAACTTTTTGCTCGCGCTGTAATAAATTACGGCGGAATTCCTTTTGAATTAAAAGCAAAGCAGCCAAATGTTATGACAGTAACCGCTATCCAAGAACTGTCACAAGGGTTAGGCGAAAAGTCTGAAAGTGTTACCAGCCTTATTTCAGAGCTCACTGAAGGTAAAGTAGTAAATGCTAATACTTGATTACTCTTCTCAATTTAAAAAAGACTTTAAAAAAATAACCAAACTACCAATACCTGAAATTATTGAAGTGGGTGATGTTATCTCAACACTCCAAAAAAATTTAATTCTGAATGCTAAATATGTGGACCATGCACTAATAGGAAACTGGCAAGGGTTCAGGGATTGTCACATAAAGTCTGATTTAGTTTTAATTTATCGTATACATGAAACCTATTTACAGCTTGCTAGAATTGGATCGCATAACGATGTATTTTAGAACTCTAAACACATAACGCCTTGCTAAGCGGAAAATAATGGTTGGCTATAATGCGCGAGGAACGAGCCGCAGCCAACTGTTATTTTTCCGTTTGAGCAACTTGTTATATGCAACTTTTGATAACCTCAAATTCTTTTGCTGCCATAGTTGGAATAAACTCTGTCACTTCATAATTTGCTACATTAGCAATATGAAATGGATCTTCTTTTATTGTTGCATCCACTTCGGCCTTATTAGATGCATTGATTAATATTATTCCGCCAGTGCGTGGAACTTTACGGCCTGACGCAATAAACTTACCAGATGCATAATTTTTTTCAAGGAATGTGACATGAGCTTCGATATGTTTATCGACTTCTGACAATTCCGTTTTGTATGTTAAAGATACTATAAACACTTAACTATCCATTGCATATAACGCCCTAATAAGAGGAAAATAGAGTTGGCTGTTTTTTTTGCGTTTCTTTGCAAAAAAGTAGCCAACTCTATTTTTCCTTTTGATTACCTTGTTATATGTGGCTTGAATTGGCACACACATAACTATTAATAAATACAAAAGGTTAGAGGGATGGAATGAGTAGAACTAACAACCGATCGCCACTTTACACCTAACCGTGAATTTGAGCCGTTTACACTTTTACTAATTATTTTCACTAGCATATATTAGGTGAAAACTGTGTAGCCAAAAATACCAAACCAATTTTATTACACTAAAACTTACCACAATAAAGAAATGAAACAAGTGCTAAATTATTAGTTAAAATACCAATACTGCAAAAATATAAACATTAGAACAAGTGGCGGCATATAACGCCCAATTAACAGGCAAAAAATGGTTGGCTAAAATAAGTGAACGTAGTGAACAAAAAGCCAACTGTTTTTTGTCCTTGTTTAATTTCTTGTTATGTTTTTTATACTAAAACTATTGCAGACAATAAACCAGAACAAAGTAAAAGCATTGAAATATATAAGATTAACTTACGAGAAGCTTGCGATAAAAATTTTAATGGGCGGAGGAAGAAATGACTAAACATACTACCCGCAACACCAAACCAAAGCAGTGATACAAAATATGCATCATTTGAATGATAGATGACGGTTGAACTACGCCCCCAAAAAACAGCTTCACCGTAGAGCAGCAACAAAATAGTGTAAGTGAGTAAGGATACAGGAGCTATTAAACCCAACACCGCTACTTCTACTTTTTGATATTTAGCTAAATCCATTTATTCCACAACACTTGAGAAAAACATAACGCCATTTTAAGCGGCAAATTGCAGTTGGCTAAAATAAGTGAGGCACGAACAAAAAGCCAACTGTAATTTGTCCGACTTGAAAATACTTGTTATGTTTCATTTTTAGAATCACACTCAGGCTCTTCATTACTTAAAGCTCGATTGATAAACCCAAGTTGAGTTTTATCAAGATCATAATTTTTTGACTCAGAGGAGATTCTAACTTTCTCGTTTTTTATATGCTCAATTAAAATAGCATCAATTTCTTTTACTTCGCCTTTATCTAAGGCATTTTTTAGTAGCTTAAAAAAACTTAAATTTATGGCATCACTAACTAAATGATGCCCCTCTGTTATTTTAATATCCAAAAGTTTATTAGCACGATGAAAATCATATGCATAGCCACCAATAACAGTAACAGCTATAACTATTGAAATGCCGATAAAGTAATCTTTCTTCAAGTTAGCACCTTTGAAACATAACGCCCATTTAATGGGCAAATAATAGTTGGTTAAAATAGCGACGCAGGAGCAAAACCAACTGTTATTTGTCCCTGTTTAAATGTTTGTTAGGTGTTTACTACCACCAAACTGAAATTATACGCACCGTTGCCTGTGCGACTTACTGATG